>OCTA010004934.1_pt1 | contig 11629 bp, 9 predicted proteins | sample 1538991 | NCBI WGS metagenome assembly OCTA01 (sample SAMEA3539302, study PRJEB22396) | soil metagenome | biome: tundra; feature: field; material: soil | place: USA | collected 2010-05 | depth 0.15 m | reverse complement strand
GGGCCATCGCCCACCGACTTAATCGACTGCTCTGGATGATTCTGCATAAGGGGGTCCGCTACGAGGAACGGGGTCCGGCGGTGAGCGCCAAATCTCAGCGCACGCGCATTGCCCGAATGATCAAGCAACTCCAAAAGCACGGCTATCGCGTAGAAGGAGGACCACTTCCAGCAGGCAACCCGGCATGAGCTGCGAGGGGTTTTTCGACCCTGCCTTCTTTCCGCAGCGCACGTTCGAGAAGCACTCTCAATGCTGCTGAATCCTGGAGCCCTATTCTCAATGAGTCGCGACAGTATGCGACCGCGCCGCCCGGCAACAAGAAGGCGGACCGGGAGGTCCGCCCCACTGGGTGGTTGCGGCTATGCTGCTCCGTGGGTTGGTCATAGTTAACGATAAAGGGAAGTAACAATCGTAGGGCCACGAGGCTTCAGTGTCAAGGCCGAGTTGGCATTTTTAGAATAGTTATCGTAAAAGTGCGCGCATTTCGTTACAATATCACTCTCGCGTTCGGGAGACAGGAATCATGAAGACGAGATTTCGTTGCTTGTTCGCCGCCGCCTGCCTTGCGGCGGCGGTTTCGGCGTCCTGTTACGGCCAGACAACCGCGGGCATCCCCCGCCTTCAGAAGCAAGGTTCGGCCACGCAGTTGATTGTGGACGGCAAGCCGTTTCTCGCGGTAACGGGAGAGCTGGGAAACAACTCCGCTTCGAGCCTGGAAAACATGCAGCCGGTATGGGCCAGGCTGCTATCGGGCAATCTGAATAGCGTGCTGGCCGCCGTATCGTGGGCCCAACTGGAGCCTGCGGAGGGCAAGTACGAGTTCACCCTCGTGGACGGCCTCATCCAGGAAGCCCGGAAAAACAATCTGAAGCTCGTCTTTCTCTGGTTTGCCAGTTGGAAGAACGGCCTCTCAAGCTACGTTCCCTACTGGGTTAAGGAGGACTTCAAGCGCTTCCCACGCATTCAGATCAAAGGAGGCAAGAGCATCGAACTGGTCAGCACGTTTGGCGACGCCACGCGCGACGCCGACGCCCGCGCTTTCCGGGCGCTGATGCGCCACATCAAGTCCGTCGACGTCCAGCAGCACACCGTCCTGATGATCCAGGTGGAGAACGAGGTGGGCGTGTTGCGAGACTCGCGAGACCGCTCGCCCGTCGCGAACCAGGCCTTTGCGGCTCCCGTACCGAAGGAGCTCATGGACTACCTTCAGAAACACAAGGACACCCTGGCTCCGGAGCTCCGCGACCTGTGGGCCGAGAACGGGTCCAAGTCGTCCGGCACATGGGAACAGGTGTTCGGCCCCGGCAAGCCCGACAGCGTGGACATGCCGGTCCAGACCACCAGCCCCCCGATGAGCCGGGAAGAGCACGATACCGCCTGGCGGAAACTGCACTGGCCGGTGGATGAAATCTTCATGGCGTGGAACTACGCGCGCTACGTCAACAAGGTGGTGGCGGAGGGCAAGGCGGAGTATCCGATTCCCATGTACGTGAACGCCTGGTTGCAGCAACCGAACATGGCGTGGCCTGGAACCTACCCGAGCGGCGGGCCGCTGCCCCAGGTTCACGACGTCTGGCGCGCGGGGGCGCCTGCCATCGATCTGCTCGCGCCGGATCTGTACTTGCAGTATTTCGACGAAGTCTGCGAGAGGTTCACGCGCAACGGAAACGCACTGTTCATCCCCGAAACGGGATCGAATGCGGTCAATGCGATCAACGCCTTCGTCAAATTCAACGCCATAGGGTACTCGCCGTTCTACATTGAAAGGGGCGTGGGCCCGGCCACCGATCTTGCCGCCGCGTACCGCCTGATTACGAGCCTGGCGCCCGCGATTGCGGCGCAGCAGGGGAAGAACAGGATGGCGGCGGTAAGCATGAATCCAGGCGACCCGCCGCTCAAGCTGAGCCTTGGCGAGTACACGCTCAACCTGACGGGCATGAGTGGGGGGCGCATCCCGATTGCCCCGGAACCCACTCCCGCGGCGCAACCGGGCGGCCAGCAGAGTACTCAAGCCCCGGGACAGCCGCAGGGCGGACGCGGCCAAGTGGGTCAGCAAGCCCAGGGGCAGCCGCAGGGCGGACGCGGCCAGGCGGGCCAGCAGCCAACCGCCGGCCCGGGAGTCGCCATCTTTATTGCCGCCGGCCCGAACGAATTCTACATGAGCGGCGGCAACGGCAATATCCGGGTCGCCTTCACGCCGAACACTCCTGGCCCGCAGACTGTGGGACTCGGGGACGTACAGGAAGGCAAGTTCGTCGATGGCAAATGGGTAGTTGTCCGCCAATTGGGCGGAGACGACACCGGCCAGGGCGAAATCCTTACGCTGCGCCCCAACAGCCTGATGCGCGTGACGGTTTACCGGTACGAATAGACGCGGCCGAGAAACGATATGATCACCGAGCAGAGCCGCGAACGTCAGAGAGCGGTTGGTACTGGCAGGCGCTCATTTCTTCTAGGTATAGGAGCAACCGTGGCCGGCGCATCGGCCCTCAGCGGCCAGCAATCGTCCGGCCGGTCCGCGGCGCCTTCGCTTCCCGATCCGCTGCGCGCCCCCAATAGCGTGACGGCGTTTGGGGAGGGCAGGCAGGGCGCAATTCGCTTGACTCGCTCGGGTGACAAATGGCAGGGGGACGATATTGAGGTCGTTGCGGAACTCCGGAGTGGTAAGAGCGGGCAGCAGGCGGCGATTCTGGTCACCGCGCCCAAGACCAGGCTGACCCGCATCCAGCTCCGCTGGCACGGCTCCTTTCCGGCCGGCTGGCGCTTTCTGGGCGATCATTGGGAGCGCTCCTATGGGGACCTGGAGTGGCGCGGGCTGGCTGGCGAGCGTTCGATGCCGTGGTATTTCCTCGCATCGAGCGGCGGCGTCACGAACGGATACGGAGTGAAGACAGGCGCCGCCTCCATCTGCTATTGGCAGGCGGATGGCGGCGGCGTCACGCTATGGCTCGACGTGAGCAACGGTGGCGCGGGAGTCGAGCTGGGCGACCGCCGTCTGGAGGCGGCCACGGTCGTGGTCCGCAAGGGACAGACCGGCGAGACTCCGTTGGGCGCAGCGCGGGCGTTCTGCCGCGCGATGTGCGATAAACCGATTCTGCCGGCCAAGCCCCTCTACGGCAGCAACAACTGGTATTACGCCTATGGCCGGAATACCTCGGCCGAGGCCAGCCTGAAGGATGCCGCCCTGATGGCGGATCTCATGCCGCCAAACGCGGAGAATCGGCCCTTCGTGGTGATCGATATGGGCTGGGGCGCCGCGCGGGATGGCGCCGGCCCAGTCTCCCAAACCAGCAAAACCTATCCCGACATGCCGCGCCTCGCCAGGCAGATGAAAGATCTGGGAGTACGGCCGGGCATCTGGACCCGGCCTACGCTGACAACGGAGAAGCAGGCAGAGAGCTGGCGCCTGCCGCCCGCCGGCGGAAGACCGAAAGGCGATTTGATTACGCTGGACCCCAGCATCCCCGAGGCTCTGGCCTACATGGCCGAAAGTATCGCCGCCATACGCGGTTGGGGATACGAGTTGATCAAGCACGACTACTCCACTTTCGATCTCACGGGCCGTTGGGGTTTTGAAATGGGCCCGGACCTTACGGACAGAGGTTGGCATTTCCAGAATCGCGGGAAGACCACCGCCGAGATTATCCTGGGTTTATACCGGACCATTCGGCAAAGCGCCGGAGACGCCATGCTGATCGGCTGCAACACCATCGGCCACCTGGCGGCGGGCCTGGTGGAGGCGCAACGCATCGGCGACGATACCAGCGGCCGGGAGTGGAGCCGCACGCGCAAAATGGGCGTCAACACGCTGGCGTTCCGCATGGCGCAGCACAACACATTCTTCGCGGCCGATGCGGACTGCGTTCCCGTGACCCGCGAGATCCCGTGGAACCTGACCCTGCAATGGCTCGACCTGGTGGCCCGCAGCGGAACGGCGCTGTTCGTCTCCGCGGATCCGGCGGTGGTTGCGGCGGAGCAGAAGCCTGCGCTCAAGGCGGCGCTCGCCGCTGCCGCGCGCACCCACGAGCCCGGCGTCCCTCTGGACTGGATGGATACTACGACTCCGGCGCGCTGGCGGCTGGATGGGAAGATAGTTCGGTACAACTGGTACGAGGAAGACTGAGACCTGGAGTAAACTCATGATAACCAGACGAGATGCCCTCACATTACTGGCGGGAGCCGTTCCCGCATGCGAGCTCGCCCGCGCCGCGGACGAGCTGCCCCAGATAGCCGCCGGCCCTTTCAAGAGCACGCGCGAATCGCTTAAGGATTACCGGGTCCCCAACTGGTATCGCGACGCCAAGTTCGGCATCTGGGCCCATTGGGGACCCCAATCGGCGGCCGAGGCCGGCGATTGGTACGCCCGAAACATGTACATTCAGGGCCAGAGGCAATACGACTATCATGTCAAGACCTATGGCCACCCCTCCAAGTTCGGCTTCAAGGATGTCATCGCCACCTGGAAGGCCGATAAGTTCGATCCCGACCACCTGATGCAGCTCTATAAGAAGGCGGGGGCGAAGTACTTTTGCAGCATGGGCGTGCATCACGACGGCTTCGATCTGTGGAACTCGACGTATCAGCCACGCTGGAACGCCGTGGCCGCGGGACCGAGGAAGGACGTCGTCGGGCTCTTCAGAAAGGCGGCCTTGAAGCAGGGGCTGCGGTTCGCAGTCAGCGAGCACCTGTCGAACAGCTATAACTGGTTCGCCACCTCTCACATGAGCGACAAGACCGGGCCTAACGCCGGAGTGCCATACGACGGGATCGACCCGGCGAACGCGGATCTCTACCACGATCTGCCGAAGGACTACTCGTTCGCCAACATCTCAGGGACGGCCATGAGCCGCAACGCGCCGGACACATGGAAGCAGCTCTATTTCAAGCGGATCAAGGAGCTGGTGGACAATTACCAGCCCGACCTGCTCTACACGGACGGCGGGATTCCCTTCGAGGCATATGGGCTTAGCCTGGTTGCCCATCTTTACAACACAAACGCCAAACGGCACGGTGGAATCCCAGAGGCCATCTATACCAGCAAGACGCGGCAGGATTGCCAGACAGGGACCTGCGTCCTGGACCTGGAGCGCGGCGTCGCCGGAGGGATCCCGGCCGACCCGTGGCAAACGGACACATGCATCGGCGAGTGGCACTATAACAAGGAGGCCAAGTACAAGACGCCTAAGAGGGTCGTCGACATGCTGGTCGATATCGTCAGCCGCAACGGCAACTTGATGCTGAACTTCCCCTTGCCGAACAGCGGCGCGCTGGACGACCAGGAGTTGAAGATCCTGGATGAGATCACCAGGTGGATGGCGGTCAACAGCGAGGGCATCTACGGGACCCGGCCGTGGAAAATCTTCGGCGATGGTCCGGTGGCGTCCGCTCCCGCTCCGGCAGGCGGACGCGGCGGCGGTTTCAACGAGCAGACTCGCAAAGACTTCACCGCCGAGGAGGTGCGCTTCACGGCGAAGGGCAGCGTCTTGTACGCCTTCGTGATGGGGTGGCCCGACAAGCAGGCGGTGATAAAGCCCCTGGCGGCCAACAGCAATGTGGCGCAGTTCAAGGTCAGGAATGTCGAATTGCTGGGATTCAAGGGCAAGGTGAAGTGGACCCAGGATGAGAAGGGTCTGACCGCGCAGATGCCGGAGCAGCAGCCCTGCAATCACGCGATCACCCTGAAGATCGTGAGCGCGTAGAAGCACCGCTCCCTGACGGTCGCGGCTCCGGATGACGCACACGCCTGCACGCCGAGCCGCGACCGTCAGGGAGCGGTTTCCCGGCCCTGAGGCACTAATGACAAACGTGAACTGTAGTTGCGAGGAGCGCGTCGATCCAGCCCTGGTCCCCAAGAGAAGGCTGTATACCGGCGCCCTGATGCCGGCCATCGGCTTGGGGACGTTCGGTTCCGATCATGCCCCGCCCGAGGAAGTAGCGAGGGCCGTGAAGGGCGCAATCCTGACGGGATATCGCCACCTGGATTGCGCCTCGGTTTACGGCAACGAGGACCGCATCGGCGCCGCTCTGGAGGCGGTCCTCCATCAGGGAATCCGCCGCGAGGAGCTTTGGGTGACGTCCAAGCTCTGGAACGACAAGCACGGGGAAGACGACGTGATCGCCTCCTGCCGGAAGTCTCTGGCGGACTTGCGGCTGGATTACCTCGACATGTACCTGGTCCACTGGCCGTTTCCGAATTTCCACCCGCCGGGGTGCAGCGTGGATTCGCGCAGCCCTGACTCCAGGCCCTACATCCACGAGAACTTCATGAAGACGTGGCGGCGGATGGAGCGGCTGGTGGAGTTGGGACTCGCACGGCACATCGGGACGTCGAACATGACGATTCCGAAGCTGAAGTTGCTCCTACGGGACGCTGCGATCAAGCCGGCAGTCAATGAGATGGAGCTGCACCCGCACTTTCAACAGCCGGAGTTGTTCGATTTCGTGCGCGGCAATGGGATCGAACCCATCGGCTATTGCCCCATCGGTTCGCCGGGACGGCCGCAAAGGGACCGCACTCCCGACGACACCGTGGACATCGAAGACCCGGTCATCGTGAAAATCGCCGGAAGGCTGGGCGTACACCCAGCGGCGGTTTGCGTGAAATGGGCCGTCCAGCGAGGTCAAACCCCGATTCCCTTCTCGACCAAGCCCAAGAACTTCCTGGCGAACCTGCGGTGTACCACTACCGAACCGCTTACCGATCGAGAGATGCAGGCGATCGTTCGAATTGACAGGAATTGCCGGCTCATTAAAGGACAGGTATTCCTGTGGAAAGACAACCAGAGTTGGGAAGACCTCTGGGATCTGGATGGAGAAATCAAGACATGATGAAGGGCGCCTATTTGCCGGGCAACAGCACCGTCGAATTGCGTGACACTCCCGTCCCCGAGCCGGGGCACGGCGAAGTGCTGCTGCGCATGAAATCGTCGACCATCTGCGGCTCCGATATCCGCTGCATCTACCACGAGCACCTGGGCAAGGGACCGGAGGGGTACCAGGGCGTGGTGGCGGGACACGAACCTTCCGGCCAAATCGTGAAGACCGGGCCGGGCTGCCGCCGTTTCGGCGTTGGCGACCGCGTGATTGTTTACCACATCTCCGGTTGCGGAGTCTGCAACGATTGCCGGCGCGGCTACATGATCTCTTGCACCAGCGAGAAGTACCGGCGCGCCTACGGATGGCAGCGCGATGGAGGCATGGCCGACTACCTGCTGGCGGAGGAAAAAGACCTGATTCACCTCCCCGGCGAACTGACCTACACGGACGGCGCGCAGGTAGCGTGCGGTTTCGGGACCGTATACGAAGGTCTCCAGAAGATCGGCGTCAGCGGCAACGACGCGGTCCTGGTTACCGGTCTCGGCCCCTTGGGCCTGGCCGCCGGCGCGCTCTGCCGGAAACTCGGCGCCAGAAAAATCATTGGCATCGATGTGGTGGAAGAGCGAATCCAGCTTGCGCTGGAGCTGGGCGTCTGCGACGAAGCGCTGCGCAGCGGACCGGACAACGTGTCGGAAGTCCGGAAGCTCACCGGCGGCTTCGGCGTGGAACGCGCCATCGATTGCTCCGCGAACGAAACCGCGCGCGCAACGGCCATCCGTGCCACGCGCAAGTGGGGCCGCATCGTCATGCTCGGCGAGGGCGGCCGAGTCGAGTTCAATCCGTCGCCGGATATCATCCACGACCAGAAGACCATCTACGGATCCTGGGTGACATCCACCTGGCTGATGGAGGAACTCGTGGAACGGCTGGTCTGCTGGAATCTGCACCCGGCCGATTTGGTAACCCACCGTTTCCCGCTCGAGAGGGTGGGAGACGCGTACGCGGTAATGGCTTTCGGGAAGTGCGGCAAGGTCGCAGTCTGCTTCGATGAAGAATTGGAGAAGAAATGAAGGAAGTCAATCGGCGTGACGTGCTTCGGGCCGCGTCGGGCGCGGCGGCGCTCACGGCTGCCCAATACTCGCGTGTGAAGGGCGCTAACGAGCGCGTGAAGCTCGGCGTGATCGGCTGCGGCGGGCGCGGCACGTTCGTGATGAACGTGTTTAAGAACAACCCGGCTGACATCGTGGCGGTTTGCGATGTCTGGGAGACCCGTGCGGAACGCGCGCGGGCAACCGCGGGCGCGTCGGCTCGCGCGTTCGGCGATCACCGCAAACTGCTGGACGAGGCCGGCGTGGATGCCGTACTGGTTGCCACGCCCGACCACTGGCACGCGGCCATCGCCATCGACGCGCTGAACGCAGGCAAGGACGTCTACTGCGAGAAGCCGCTCACGCTCAAGATCGAGGAAGGGCCGCTGGTCGTGAAAGCGGCGCGGATCGACAAGCGCGTCCCGACAACCTCGACTGGGCGCGCTTCCTGGCGCCGGTGAAATGGCGCGATTGGGACCCCCAGCAGTTCTGGAATTTCCGCGCCTACCTCGATTTCGGCGGCGGGCAAATCACCGACCTGTTCACTCATTGGATCGACGTGGTCCACATGTTCATGGGGCAGGAAGTCCCCATGTCGGCGGTCGCCGCCGGCGGGGTCTACTGCTACAAGGACGGACGCACCGCGCCCGACACCATCAACGCCGTGTTGGAGTATCCGGGCGAGTGGTCCGGTGTGTTCGAGGCCACGCTGGCCCCCGGAATCACGGGCGACGGCGTCGAGATCTGCGGCACGCAGGGCAAGCTCTACATCGATCGCAGCCTGTTCCGATTCACGCCTGTGGGCAGGAACGCGCAGCCGGTGGAGGTGAAATCGGACGGCGACCAGACCATCCACCACGTCGCGAATTTCCTGGAGTGCATGCGCACGCGGGCGCTCCCCAACGCCGACGTCCTGATCGGCCACCGCTCCGCGCAGGCGTCGCACCTGGCGAACATCGCCTACGTGCAGAAGCGCCGCATCAAGTTCGACCCGCTCCGGGAAGAGATTCTCCCGCTATAGCCCCTCGGGAGGGTGGGGCGGGCTATTCAGCCCGCGGACCCGCTTTCGAGCGGGTCCAACCGGCCGAAAGGCCGGTAGCCGGCAGCCTTGCGGCCCCACAAGGCCGGCGGGCCGTCGGCCGCAGACCATTAGCGCGTTCCTGGGGTGTAATCCGACCGGACTTCCCACAAGAGGACTTTGGGGGCGTAGCGTCCGAATCCGACCAGTTTCCGAGTGCTCCGTGATACAGCCACAGGTGCGAATCCGGGCAGATCATATCAGCGGTTTGGCGACAAACCGTCAACTTGGATGCCGTGGACGGTTCTTACCAGGATCTATCGGGCTGTTGGACCGAAGTCCAAGGGCTGTTGTTGCTGAGAACCCAAGGGGTCCAACTTCTGGCAATTAGCCCGAAGCAAAATGCGGGAACGCGACGAGCGGCGAAGGAAGCTGGGTGAACCAGCCCTTGGGCCGCTACGACGCCTTCTCGAATACGCGGTAACCTTGAACGCGAATCCGGCAACGGCAGAACAATGTCTTGATCGCTTGGATCTCGGCATCGCTCGGGGGGCCATCGGGCCCACTTCGTGCAACACCCAATTCGACCAACACAGCCTGCATCGGGTCAGTCTGCATCGGGCGTGAAATGCCGGCGAATTCAGAGCGCCTAGGGTTGTCTGTGATAATCCAAATTGCAAACTGTTGGATGCGAGAGGAACACTCAGTAAACGGGGTCCAACGGCCATCCGATCCCCCCATTATCAATCCTCGCACGGTCCACGGGGGATGCAACAACCTCTTGAAGTCCTCCGCCAAGTGTGCCTCCGACGGGCGGACAAGTTCTTGGAAGCCGTTCTCCGCGGTCGGCTGCGCCCTCCGCATATTCAGACAGGCGGCCCTGACCGAAACAGTCTTGGTCTCTCCGACATCAATGTGAGCGCTACAGCTTGAGGTGCATACCATGTTCTGAATCAAATCATCATCTGAGAGAAAGACGGTTCCCTCTGGAATTACAATCTTCAACTCATCGGTGGTGTGGGATTTCACCTTGACGTAGACGTGCCTCAACCCTCCACCAAAGCAGGTCGCCGTGAATTGTTGTCCGCTTTCGAAAATAGGCGTTCCCGGCGTTCCCGTTCCTTTTTCATCGGGGACCTTCGCACCGCGCCAGTTAATCTTGAAGACCTTCTGTAAACAGAGGGAAACAGCTCCCAGTATCAACCATCCAACTATGATTTCGGTCAGGTCCACGGGAACCGCCTTCAGATCTATTATCTCCGAAATTGCGCCGCGATTGCCTCAGTCGGCCAACTCCCAGGCGAGAGCCAGGTGGGCGCAACCGTCTCTCAAGTTCCAATCCGCTCCACTTTAGCCACGCTGATGTCATCGTTGCGCCTGTCGGTATAGGCCCGTGGTCTTCGCGTTCGTGTGCCCTGCCATCGGTCGCAATTCCCGAAAGCGCGGCGAGCGTACTATGCGCCAAGACAAAAACACTTCCTGGGGAAAACGAACAACTTCGATAATCCGGCGTTGTCTGTCGGCAAGGGTCCGGCGAATGTGTCGGTTCTGACTCGCTCAGTGGTCATCTCGCACCGAGCTGTTTCGTCTCAAGCGGCTGATTCGCAGCGCCTTACGTGTCGTTTATGGATAGATCTTGTGCAGTCCCGGCAGGTCAACTTGACGTATCACGCCCTATCCGTTGAAGTGCCGCCCTACAGCCATGCTCCGCTCGTATCGTCGGGCACTCGGAAACCGGCCCCATATACGGCGTTGGGGAAGCGTGGCCAAGCGATCCGTGCGGTACCTGTCGCCAAATCCCCTTCCCACCAGCAAAAGCCCAGGAGGTCCCAATCTGGGAGACAAGCCCGTTTTCATCCCCTCGCGTGGCCAAACGAAGCGCCGCGATTTTGCATTCACCGAAAACTTAGAACTATATTTCCCATCCCCTCAGCGACTTCCAAGCCCCCGCCCCCTTTCTCCCCTCCGCTCGCCAGCTACTCTGTAATCGCCATGGCAACCCCCGCACAACTCCACGCCAATCGCCTCAACGCGCAGCGCTCCACCGGTCCGCGCTCCGAAGAGGGTAAGGCCGCTTCCCGCTTCAATGCCCTGGAATACGGCATCGAAGCCCGATCGCTCGTGATCCCCGGCGAAGACCCCGCCGAACTCGAAGCCCTCGCGCTCGAATATCACCAACAATTCAACGCCGTCGGTCCCCTGGAAGACTACCTCGTTGAAACCCTCGTGCAAGCCGATTGGAACCGGCGCCGCTACACCCGCATCGAGGCCCAAGTCCTCAAGGTTCTGCTCGCCAACCAGGACCCGGCGGCCGAATCGCCCCTCGACGCGTGTACCGGGAGCGCGGCCCAGCAGATCTTCCGCCGCCTGGCGGCTACCGAGCGCAGCTACTTCCGCGCGCTGAAGGAGTTGGGCCGCGTCCAACGGGAGCGCAAGGCGCAAGAGGAGAACGCCGGCATGGAACCCGCCGTGGCTTCAAGCCCCGCCCCAGTCGCCCCGGAAGAGCCCCCAATTGGCTTCGTTTTGCCAATTCGCACGCACCCTGTGCCGCAGCCCGTCGGGCCGGCCGTCCAGCCCACCGCGGCCCGAGGCTTTCCCTGCACTTAACAATAGCCCGGCGGCAGGCCGAGGCCTAACCTCACCGGGGAAACGGCGTTACAATCTCCTTATGTCCGAAACGGATGTTCCTCGCAGGGCTTTTCTTCGC
>OCTA010004933.1_pt1 | contig 11630 bp, 8 predicted proteins | sample 1538991 | NCBI WGS metagenome assembly OCTA01 (sample SAMEA3539302, study PRJEB22396) | soil metagenome | biome: tundra; feature: field; material: soil | place: USA | collected 2010-05 | depth 0.15 m | reverse complement strand
TGCGTTTCGGTCGGCAATGTCGATGCTCACGTTCTATATGAATCGGGCCGGACGTGAGCTACCAGCAGAGCAGCGGACTCACCTTGAGGCCGCAAAAGACGAACTTCGCGTACTCTTCGATCGCCCTCGCCGTAGCTCGCCATTTTCAACAAGGCGACGAGGCTGATCGAGGCCCGCGGAGCGACCGTTCGCTTCTTGCCTTCCTACAGCCCCGATCTCAACCCCATCGAGATGGCCTTCGCCAAACTAAAGAGCTACATGCGTCACGAGGCGGCCCGACCCTTGAGACCCTCCAGTCGGCCGTCGCCAGCAGGCTCGCCCTCTTCCAACCCGATCACTGCCAAGGCTTCTTTCGCCACGCCCAATACGGGACTATCTAAATCGAAAAGGCTCTAGGCTGCGGGCTTTGCTGGAGCCTGGCGGGCGAGGCGCGTAAAGGCCTGGGTAAAGAAGCAGCCGGCGCCGGACTTTGTAAAAATCCAGTTCGCGTGCAGCGCGATGACAAACTGGTCGTGTCGGAGGCGGGGAACGACGCCGGACCGCAGATACTTATCGCGGAGCTTCTCAAAGAGGTCGTCCTTGCGCTTGTCGGCGCCGGGGTCGTTGGCCGCGAGAAACGCGGTGGTGGAAGTGAGGGTTTGAAGTGGGGTTGAGGAGTCCCAGATCGAAATCTTCGGGAGGTTGCGGATTTCAGCGGGCGCCAGGGCGCTCCCCGCCTCGCTGCGCGGGCGCTCATCGTCGGTATGGCGAAGCGGGATATGCGGGTAGTTAGCGGCCCACCATTGCCGCAGGTGCACCGCCCGCACTTCGGTGCGCGCCTGCAGGGCGCGAAGGCCGCGCTCCATATTGGCCTCGCCGCGGGCGACCATATCGGTTGGCCAGCCGGCGGCGTCGGCCTTCTCGGCGAGCACCTTGATGCGGGCAAAGAAGGAGCTGGGCCCGATCTCTTCCTCGAACAGGAGGCCGGTATTTCGGTCGATCGCCGGCCGCGTGAAGGGGGCGCACAGGTACAGCGCCTTCCGCGGCCGGGTGCAGGCCACGTAGAAGAGATTGATTTCCTGGACGAAGGATCCACGGACATCCGGGATCACCCCGGAGGTGAGATCGATCACGAAAACGTGGTCGGCCTCGAGCCCCTTGGCGCGATGAATGGTCATCCATCGCAGCCGGGGCTCGCCAAAGGCCTGAAGCCGGGGCAGGATCGGATGGTTGTCGTAATTATTGCGGTACAACACCATGACCGTATCCTGTGTCGTCGCGAGGATTTGCGCGATGCGGGTGCACACGAGCTCCGCCCCTGCGGCGAGGTCGACGCAGGGCGGAAGCACCTCGACCTTTCCGGGCTGCGCATAAATGGTGACGGAGGGATGCCGCGTGTCCTTGAACTGGGGCAGCGAGGCAGCGATAGTGTTGCCCAATTCCACGATCGATGTGAGCGACCGGAATGAGCACGTCAGGTGGAAGAGCTTCTCGGGGGTCTCCGCGCGGACGCGTTCAATAATGCCGGCAAACCCGTAGGTGCTTGCGCCCCGCCAGGCGTAGATGGCCTGCGCGACATCACCGACGAGGACAATACAGAAGGGAACTCCGTCGTTCGGCTTCCACAGATTCACGAGGCGGATCTGAAAGCACGACAGATCCTGGGCCTCGTCGAAGAAAGTGTACTTCGTTCGAATGCCGAGCGCCGGGTACTCCCGGCCCCTTTCGAGAAGGTACGGGCGGCTGGTGGCGAGTTCGACGAAGAAATTCGAAAAGTCGACGTGATCGGCAAATAGGAAGAGGAGCTTGGCGGCGTACAGGCGCGTGGCCAACTGGTGGAATTGGTCGAAGGCGAAGACGTAGTTGGAGGCGGCAAGTTCCTGCAGGAGGCCGAGGGTCATCATGCGGTCCTTCCAGCGCAGCGGGTGGTAGCCGCGGGAGCGCGCGAGGGTGTGGATCGTCGCGAACTCTTGCTTCGTCACCTGGATGCGCTCCCACAGGTGGATCTCCTCGACGAGCTGCTTGAAGTTCGGATCGGCGAGGTAGTGGCCTTCGTGGTAAAGCTGCTTCTTCTCGCGCATCGAGTGTTGATACGCCTCAAAGATCGCGAGTTTCGGCCGCCAGAAATTTTCGATGGGCGAGGGTTGCTGGCCGTCCCACTTCAGGGGTGGAATATACGTTCCAAGCCACATTTGCCAGTCGCCCTCCCATTGGGCAAACGGCGGCAGGTCGGGTACCGATGGCAGTTGCTCCGCATCGCGTATGATCACGTCCATGATCATGTCCTCCACGCCGGCCGGTGGGAGCCACTGCCAATGCAAGTGGAAACCAAAGCGCTGGGATTGCGCCTCGAGCAGCGAAGTCCGAACGGCCGGGCTCAAGGTCGCGATGGCATGATCGATCGCCTGCGAGAAATCGGGGTCGGTCTCCATCCATGCGTCGAAGACAGCGCGCCGGTGGAACCAGCCACGGATATAGGAGTCGAGCGTGCGGCAGAACCGCCACGGCCGGCCAAAGCGGTCCAACGGAAGGGGGATGTCTTCGTCCCGGAACCGTCGGGAAACGCGATCGTTGAACTCAGCCGCGGCTGCCCGGGTGAAGGTGACAGCCATGAACTGGCCGAGCAGCTTGCGCTGGTCGTCCCCGGAAACATGGGCCGTGAGGTTCAGGAATAGCTCCTTTTCCTCCCGCAGATAGGAAAGAACCATGAGATCGGAAAGCGATTCGGTCTTGCCGGTGCCGGCGTTGGCGGCGATCACATTGACGCCGCCACGGATTCCTCGGATCGCCAACTGCTCGGGGGTGAGTTGGTACACGAGCTTGAGCCCGGGCCGGGCGTGTTAGTGACCGAACGCGCGGGCCCCGCCGAGGACTTGGGGAATCGCGTCCTTGTAGAGCTGGGCGATCGGGGCCAGGGTCATTATGCCCACCGCAAGCACCATGATGCCCACGATGATCAGGAGGGCGGGGTTGATGAGCTGGGTGAGGATATCGACCGCTTCCTCGGAGTCGCGGCGGTAAGCCTGGGCAACGGTCTCGGCGATATCCGCGCTGTTTCCGGACTGCTCACCGGCCTGCATCAGGGAGACGAATTCGTAGCCGTCGTGGCCCAGGATGTCGGCGTTCGGAATCGCGGCCTCGAAGAGGCTCGGGGTCCCCTGGGAGAGGCGAAGACAGGTCGTGGCGAAGAATTTACGGATCGACGGGGAGAGGGTTTCCTCGCTGGCCAGCTGAAGCGCCTCGATCGTCGGGACGCGGGATCGGGCCAGCATCGCGTACGTGAAAAGGCTCTGGGCCATGGCCGTCTTGAAGACCAGGCGCCGGAGGGGGGGAATTAGTGTGATGGCGCGCTGTACGAACGCCGTGGTGTAGAGGCGTTGGGAGAAGACCAGAGCCGCTGTGACCAAGACGAGCGGTAGATAGGTGATGAAGGGATACTGCTGGATGAAATGCCCCGCGCCAAAGACCAGCACCACTACGCCCGACGGGGTCGACTGGAAATCGGAGAGAGTCTTTACCATTTTGGGAAGTTCCTGGGTTGCCACAAAGGTCAGGACCCCCGTAGCGAGGAACATCACGATCATGGGATAGGCCGCGGCCTTCTTGACCCGTCCCCGCAGGCCCACTTGGAATTTCGCCTTCTGTTGGAGCTTCTCGACCGCGAGCAACGGCGTGCCGACGCCGACAGCGGCGGTCAGGGCTGCGACGTCGGGCTTCGGGATGGCCCGGATGAGGTGCGCCTTGATCGCCGTGGCGAGATCCTTGCCGCCGGCCATGGCCTCCTGCATCCTGCAAATCGCGCTGCCAAGCGCTGGGTTGTTCACCTGGCCGGCCGATTTATCCAAGGCGTAGGCGAGGTCCGGCCTCACGGTAAGATACGTCTTTAGCAGGCCATAGAAACTCTCGCGCGTCTTAGCCGAAGGCATCCGGTTGGCCAACAGGTTCGCGATGAAGTTATCGATCGGCCCGCCCACCTCGGCACTGCTGATAAATTCAGTCGGGCCGCGAATAATCAACCGTTCAACATCGGCCCGCTCAGCGCAGACCATTGACCGCCGCCGCCGCGTCGCGTTCGCCGGCTGGACAAGCGTGACGCGGTAAAGTTTGAACACAGTCTACCCCTGGGAGTGGCCTGTTAAGGGCTCGGGTTCGTGCCGGCGCCGGAGGAGGTGTAGGCGGTCGAGCCGATATTCTCGGCGAACTGGACGATGGTCGGCATCATGTAGAGCGCGATGCACGCCGCGAAGCAGCCGACCATCCATTTATAGTCGTGCTCCAGGAGCCGCCAGACCCCGAGGCATCCGAGGATGATGGCGACGAACTTCATGACGCTGTACATCAGCGCGATCATGGAGCTCATGCCGGTGGTGATCGCCTGGCCGCTGGTGTCGGTCGATCCGCCGAAGATGTTGACCTGGGCGTGCGCGGCCGTCGTGAGGAAGGCAATTCCAAGGACCAGCAGGGCGCCGGCCCACAGGAAACGCTTCGTTGCACAGAAGAGGGGGTCTGCGCTGCCCCGATTGGATATGGATTTCATCGCAAAGGGATAATAGCAGGGGCCCCCCGGAGTTCGGCGAAACGGGCCTTGGAGCCGTTTGTGCCGTCCGGCGGCATGGGGCTGCTACTATCCCTTCATGAAATTCCCTTTATTGATTGGATGCCTAATTACCGCGATCTACCCGTTGTCGGGCCAAAGAGTCATGGCCGCGGAGCCTGACACGTCGTTAGGGAAGTCGTTTACCCCGACGGACCTACCCACCAACCTGTTCGGATATCAGCTTGAGGAGGTCGACGCCAAGAAGCCGGCAGTCGTCAAAGTGGGCGGCACGGTGCTGGAGGTGAAGCTCCCGGTCTTCGTGTACTTCCCAGCCGAACTGCACGCACGGAAGGAGGCGCTCAAAGACCTCCATCGCCTCTATGAACAGCTGGTGGAATTGGCGGGGCGGCCGGCGCCGACGGCCGCTGACTTCGAGAAAGTCCTGGTCGCGCTGGATCAGGCGATGACCAAATTGGAGGCTAATCCGGCCCCGCACGTGTCGAATTCCGACCCGGAGGCCAGGACCGGTGGGGCCGCGCCGGGAAAGGCGAATTGATGGAACCCATCCCCTACAATCGGGGCTTGACCGGCCAACGCTATCTCGTGGGCGTGTTCACCCACAAATCGATGGCGCTCATGGTGGTCGGCATGCTGTTATGCCTTGCGGTCGCGAATATCTGGTCGGCGCTGATCGTCGGCGCGGTTTATACCGGGTACCAGGTGTACCTGCGATTCGGCAAGCCGCCGGGGTACGAGTCGCACCTGGCGGTGTCATGGGTCACGCCGAGGGTGCTCCGGCCCGGAAAGACAAGCTATGTGAGGCCTGTCAAAACCGCCGATGAATAAGATCTTTGAAGCGGTGAACGAGCTCGACGGCGACGTCATTGGCGACGTGGTGAGGGCCGTTGCCATGACGGAGGGAATCGTCATCAACCGTGATCTTTCGGTTGGAATGGCGCTCAGGCTGACGCCCCCGGACACGTCCTGCTTGGGGCCGGATGCGAAGACGGGGCTGTACTCGCAGCTGCGAGCGGTGATGAACTCGCTCCCGGATCATTTCGACGTCGAGTGGCGTTCGGCCCCCTCCTTCGACGTAAAGCCAATCGAGCGGATCTACGCGAGCTTTGCGGGCAACCGGCCGGGCGGGCTGCTGGGGGACGTGCTTGGCGAGGTCGAGCACGAGACCATTAACCAGCTTCGGCGAAAGGAACTGCGCCTATTCACGACGTACCTGATCGTGGTCCGCCGGATGCCCTTGACTCTTGAGCAGCGCCGCCGCCGAACCATGGCCAGTTTGCGAAAATTGCGCGGTCTGGAGGATGCCGGTGGCAAGCCCTCGTTGGCAAAAAAAGCGGCGCGCCTGGTGGAAGGGCTGCGGATTCAAGTCCTCGAGCCCAATTTGCTCATTCGCTTCGAGGAGGATGAGTTTACCGAGGCCGTAAACGATGTCCGGCGCCAGGTGCGTTCGATCCAGCAGGGGTTGGCGGACACGGGCTTCGAGCCCGAGATATGCGACAATGCCGGTGCCCTCGATATTTTTTACCAGTATTGGAATCGAAACCGCCACGATAGCGGGCTGCGGGCCCAGGGGTACGTGGAAAGGGATGAGAGGCCGATCGCCGACTATGTCGTTCTCTCCCATTTCGTCTGGGACCCAGCCGGGAAAATAATCCCCCGCGGGGTATTCGAGCTGGATGGGCTTTACCACCGGCTGGTCTCTGTCGTCACGCCGCCGAATGTGATCGGCCGGCCCGTATGGCCCCATTTCGAGGACATGCTGCTGTACGGAGGCCCACGCAACATGGAGATGATCGTCAAGTGCGTGCAGGGAGATCGGAACGCACGCTTGAGTCTGCTCAGAACGGAAATTCGGCGGGCGGCAAACGCGGTCGAGACGCGCAAAAAGAAGAATTCCGCGGCGGCGGACGCGGACGTGGGATATTTGAATCAACTGAGGGCCGAGTACGGCGAAATCGAGCAATCGCTGGAAAAAACATGGAAGGCGGGCGTGTTTTTCCACCTATGGGATCGCGATGTGGAAAAGCTGGCCGACTCGCTGAATACGATGAGGAAACTCGCGAACCAGCTCGACCTGGAGGTATGCGAGGAAGCCGTGAGTCTGCCTGTCTACTGGCGGGCCACCCAGCCGTTTTGGACGCAGGACACGGATCGCAATCGGCTGTTCGATTACACGAGCCGGCAGGTGGTGGGAATGCTGCCGATCTGCGGGCAAAAGACCTACCTCTTGCCGGGCCGGCCGTTGGGCGCTGTCTTCCCCACCGCCGCACGATCGCTTTACAACCTGTTTGTGCACGATCCGCGCCGGACGGCTAATGCCCACGTCTGCGTTTGCGCGGGCTCGCGCGCCGGGAAATCAACATTGCTGAACCGGTTTCTGGTGGAGCTGGGGCGTTATTCGCTGCGAGCGGTGATCATCGACCTGGGCGGGTCGTTCCGGCGCTTCTGCGCGACGATGAACGGCAACTATATCGAATTTGACGTCCGCGACCGCTCAAAATGTCTGAATCCGTTGTTCATCCAAGGGGGGAGGCCGCCGGATGAGGAAGATCTGCGTTCGCGCGTTCTTGTGCTCGAGCAAATGTTGTGCGATCAGCGGAAGCACGAGCGTTTCGGGCCGGAGGAGACGGCGCGCGTTTCCGAGGCGCTCCGACTCACGTATTCGAGCAGGCCGGGCAAGGAGGTCACCCTGTCTAATCTTCAAGAGCAGCTCAAGACCCTGAACTTGGCAAAGTGGTACACGCGGCTGCATGAATGGGTGGACACGGGCGGGAAGGCCGCGCTATTCGACGGCCGGAACACGATGAATATGGGCAACCAGCTGACGGTGCTCGATTTTCAGAGGGTCAAGGACGACCAGCAGCTTTCGGCGGTTCTGTTCCATGTGGCCATGCTCCTGGCGGGGCAGCTCGCCGCGAATTATCCGAAGGATCTGAAGCTGCTGATCTGCGACGAAGCCTCGGGGCACCTGCGCAACCCGGTCACCGCGGAAGCGATCGACCAGTCGATCCGCACGCTGGCCAAGCACGGCGTCGGCGTCGTGGTGTTGAGCCAGAACTTCAGCGATTTCACCGACCAGCCGCTGACCCGCGAGACATTCATATCGAATGTTCCGACCTGGATTTTCCTTCGGCAGGACTCCGCTGCGGTGGTGGAGCAGATTGCCAAGGAAAAGCAGCTCTCGCCCACGGAGAAAATGATGCTGGGGAACCTGAAGACAGTTTTCGGAGAGTACTCGGAGTTTCTTGTGGTGCAGACCGTAAATGGGCGCTCGGAAACGGCCCACTGCTTCAGCGTGGCGACCCCGCTCATGTACGCCATGATGACAACGGCGGCCTCGGACCGGGCGGTTTACCAGCGTTACGCGGAAGAGGGCTTGGCGTTGCCGGACGCGGTCCGCCGCTTCGCGAAGGAGCACCCCAAGGGTGCCGACATCAAATTCACCGGAAAGGATTCACCATGAAATACAGAAGCGTATTGGCTTTCGCGAGTGCGGGTACGCTCGTATTGCTCGGCGGGTGCATGTCAGCAAGTTCGCCATTGGCCAACCAGGCGCCGGCAGGGATAAGCGCCGGCCAGGTCGGCGGCCTCGCCCTGGGAACGGGGGCCGGGGCCCTTGCTGGCAATGCGATCGGCGGTACGAAGGGAGCTATCATTGGGGGAGCCGCGGGCCTGGTCACGTCGGCCGTGGTCGAGAACGCCATGGCGAAGAACAAGGCTGCGGGCATTGCCGAGGCGGAAGACAAAGGGCGGCGCGAGGGCCGCGCGGAAGTCTTTGAGCAAATGTGGGATGACGAAGCGCGGTCCCCCGGCAAGAAGCCGGGTGAAAAGGCGTCAGCCGGATCAGAGACCGTGGTGTACCCAGCCCAGACCATCGAGGGGGTCGACTACGCCCCGCGGAAGGATACGGCGGAAAGTCCATCCGAACCGGAGCGCTAATATGGCCTTAGCAAAAGCTCACCCTGAATGCTGACGGTGCAAAGGGCCCCCTCCGGTTACCAGTCTGCGGCACCGGCCTGCTATTATAAGAACGGCAGACCGAGCCTTTCAGGCCGGCACTGCCGTGCATTCGATAACCCATACTCCGATAATCCGAGCCGAACCCCGGCCGAAAAAAGGCATTTATGAGAACGAGAAGATTTCTACCCGCGGCGATTCTTGCCGTGTCGCTGTTCGTGTCCCGCGCCCCCGCCCAACTCACCGTTTTCGATCCGGCGAATTTCGGGCAGGTCGTGCAAGTGGTGAGCGCGAATCTGCGGCAGATTGATCAGCTGGCGAGCCTGATGGGCGTCAGCACCCAGCAGCTTGGGGTGCTCAACGGAATTGTGGGCGGGCTTGGGACGGTCGAGCAAATGGCCGCGTTCCCGCGCGGGGTCACTCAGCCGCAATTGACGGGGTTGGTTCAATCAAACCCGAGCTATACGGGCCTGCCTATGGCGACGGTGGCCAGCTTTCTCAACCCAACCGGCGTCTTCGACGCATTTCTGGGACAAAGCACGGCCCAGTGGACCCAAATGGTTGCTCAGCCGCTCAACTATTTCGGCACGACGCTGAATAATCGGGCGATTGACCAGATCGGGGGAAATCTCGGACTGACGCCCCCCCAGACGGCCTACAGCCAGTGGGTGGGCGCGATGTCGCCGCAGCAAACGAGGATGAACGCCGGCTCGATCGCGCTCGCCGGTGCGAATATCCTGCTGAACGCGTATTTCCAGAACGCCGCGCAGCGGCGCGCGGTGACCGCGACGTTCAACACGCAGATCGGCGCTGACAAGACCAACGCCAACGCCGCCACGACCGCGAATCAGGCCCTGGCGAGCCAGAACAATCAGACGACAACGACAAACTCGCTCCTGCTCAGCATATCGAAGGATGCGCAGGAACATCACGACGTCCAGGCCGCGCACGCGGCCGCCCAAACAAGCCTCCTGAGTGACAAGGTGAACCAGGACGAACTAAACGGGGCTGTGGCGCACGCCATGCGCGACGACGCTGGCCCCGACTAATCACATGTGCGGCGATCACGCTGGCCGTGGGGCCGCCGCGCGGGCCAAACCATCCGAAGGTGACCACAAAGAGTCTTTTGCTTGAGCTTGTCGCCCGGGAAGAGGATGGCCCGTTCGCTCGCACCGCGCGCGCAGCACGAACGCCGGCTTCACGGCGGCCGCGCATTGAACAGGAGGAAGCGAAGTTGGCCGTGGGCCGCGGAGCGCAGAGGCAATGAAATCGTCGCGATACCAATACCTAGCATTCCTCTTCGCGCTGGGCGCGAACGCCCCCTGCGCCGAAGGGGCGACGACCCCGCCGTCGAATTTCGGCGGCAACTCGATCAGCGCGGTCCTGGCGGCGAACCAACAGGATCTCGCCACTTCGCTGGCGACGCAGACGGGGCTGACTGCGCAGCAAATCGCGAGTTCGCCGCTGAGCAGCTACGAACAGATCTACAATAACCCGGCCAACGGGGGCGGACCCACGCTCGCGAGCCTCGGCATCAATCTCGCCTCGATCACAAATTCCAGCGCCTTTCACTCCCTTTACTGGGCTTTTGTCCTCGTGGCGGGCGCGTTGGCGGCGATGCGCGCGCTGAACGCGACGAGGAAAGGAGGTGCGGAGGCGATGGATGAGTTGGTCGGCTTCATCATGAAGCTCTTCGCAGGGGTACTGATCGCGGCCAGCCCGGCGCTCGTTTACGCGATCGCCATGACCCTGCGGGATACGTTCGTTCTCGCGGTCAGCGGAATAAACACACCGCCGAGCAACAATAACGGGCCCCCATCTACCGTGCAACAGCAGCTCCAACAGGCGGACCTGAGCCGGCTCGCGCTGCAGGCCATCCAGAACCAGGCGATTACGGATGCGCTGAACGATCGGATAGGCATGACCCAGCAGTTCTCGAACGAGACCGACCTGGGAACGGCGGCGCAGATGATGAACGATCTCGCGACGGCCGTAAATTCCGCGGGAAGCGGGCAGGCCGGGGCGGTCACGATCCCAAACGATCCGTATGTCACAACGATGGAGGCGGGGACGCAGGTCAGCAACGACGGTGAGGCAAAGCAGGCGATGGCGCAGCAATTCCGGCTGGGGTTCACTGCAATTCTGACACTGGCCACGCCGACGTCGATTTCAGTGGAAGGGGCAAGCCTGCCGACGGCCGGCGCCGGCGCTACGGCCGCGAATAGCGCCATCATGACTCCGCTCAACACGCTTGAGAATACCCCGGTCACGCCCGCAAACCAGCCGGCGATGCGTCAGGCGATGGTGCAGTACAAGAACGCATGCCGGATCTACTATAAGAACGGCCTGGATCAAGCGCTTCAACCGCTTGCCCAGCTGGCCGAGGCCGGCGGCGGTACGAACGGTAATCCGTTTGCGAAGTGGCTGACGGCAAAAGGGGTGGCAAATCTGGAGTCGGCCGCGGGCGCCGCGAAATCCCCGGGAAGCACGGGGAACAAAGCGGCGGATTTTATCATGGGCATCGTCAACAACGGGCTTGGATGGGTGATCGCCCGGGTCGTCAACTTCGGGGTGAATATCATGATCGAGGTTTCGGTGCTGTTGATGGTGCTGACCATGCCGCTGTGGTTGTTCCCGGCCACCGCCAAGGCATTCACCGGGACGTTCCGGGTGCTGTTCAACGCGACGCTGTTCATGCCTGTCTTCCAGGTGCTCGCTTACATCACAGACGCGATTTTCGGCGGTATGATGGCCAAGGTCGTGCCAGGAACACTGGTGGGAGGGATTCTTTCGATAGTCACAGGGACTGCGGCTGCATCTGCACTGGCTGCGGCGGCGATCATCATCGTGTACGTGGCGGTGATCATCTTGCTCGTCTTCATCACCCCGAAGATCATCGCCGCCGTGTTCACCGGCGCCGGCGTTGTCGGGGCTCTCACGGGAGCGGTTCTGGGCGCTGGGATAGCCACGGCCTTGATAGCGGCAAAAATTGGGGGTGCTGCGGCGACCGGGGGGGCGTCGGCTGCGGCCGGGGCGGGAGCCGCACAAGGGGCTGGAGGGGCTGCGGGCGCCGCTGGCGGCGGAGGTATAGCCCGGAGTACGGAGCCACCTCTGTTGGCGGCTGCAACGGCGCCAACAG
>OCTA010004932.1_pt1 | contig 11633 bp, 8 predicted proteins | sample 1538991 | NCBI WGS metagenome assembly OCTA01 (sample SAMEA3539302, study PRJEB22396) | soil metagenome | biome: tundra; feature: field; material: soil | place: USA | collected 2010-05 | depth 0.15 m | reverse complement strand
TTGTGATTCCGATTGAGACCACGAATCTGTTGCGGTTTTTTCGTACGTTGCAGTTGTCCCTGCACGTAGCGATACTGCGCACTGTCGCGGGTCTCAATGCCCAGCCCACTATAGGTCCAGAGTTGTCGCTTGCTCCGGAACCGGTGTGGCGTTTGCATCAACGCGATCAAGCGGGCGGCTCGAATCGGACCGATGCAGGGAATCTGCCGCAGCAGTTTCGAGGCTTTATGTTTCCGGCTCTCCGCCAATAACTCGGGACGCAGGGTTCGTCGTAACGCCTGCAATCCATCCAACTGTTGATAGAGCAGCTCGGCCCGCCGGCGCACGCCCACATGCTCGATCTTCTGTAGCCACTGTTCCCGATAACGCGGAGCATACACCTGGGTCCCTGCACAAGGGATGCTCCAGCCGCGATACAGAGCTTTGATCCGGTTCATCACCCGGTTCAGATCTTGGCTGATGGTCTGATAACTGCGCCCCAGTTCGCGCAGCGTTCGCAGTCCGTGTTCCCCGTGATAGACCGGCCGCACCATTCCCGTGCGCAACAAGTCGGCCAGCTTGCGCGCGTCTATCTTGTCGCTTTTGTTGCCTTCCTTTAATAAGGCATTGCGCCGCGGATCGCAGACCAGCACTTGCGCCACCTGGGGTTGCAGCAGATCGTACAGCCAGGCCGCCCAAGTCCCTTCCTCCCAGGTCACATGCAACTCGCCCCGCAGACCGTGCATAAACTGCAGAATGCTGCTGGCTTTGGTTTCCACGATCGACTCCATCACCAGCTTCCCAGTGCCATTCAGCACGGCGATCACGGTCGCTTCCTTGTGCACGTCCATTCCGATATATTTGACGTCGTGACTCATTTGAGTTGCCTCCTTGGGGGAAAGATCATCGTGCTCAACGGAGTCTTTCCCTCAAGGTAAAGTGCCATTCTTTCGCTGACTTTCCAAGAACTTCCTCCCCACCCGCGCATTCCAAACACGGGCCGCTCTCTCATAATGCATTGACCTCACGCACCCTGCCCCGCGCGCGGGCGGGCGGGCCCCGGCCAGAACCAACCCCAACCCCCAATCCCGGTCGGTGGTGGGGGGTGTAGGAATTTTCACGTCGCCTATAGCTATCCCCGTCAAACGTTTGACCCTTCTTTTCTGACGCCTGTAAGATCAGCCGGGGGCTCGTAATGACACAGGATGTCTGTATTAGTCCGCAACGGCGTGGTGCGACATACCGGGATTCGATGGATCTGCATTCTCGTGCATGTTAGAAAACCCCTTCAAGATCTGGCACTTCAAAGCCGCATTAATATTGGTTCTTTGCATCGACAATCACGGCGTTAGAAAGGTGTAGTTTTCTAATTGCCCACTTGCAGCGTTGCGACCGCGACACTGGTCACAACCGCGACACTGGTCACAGATGCAAATTGCTGTTCACAGGCGTACTTCCCGTTTGCCCGTCACTCGCGCACGATCGTGAGAAAGGCCGATTTTACACATCTTTACGGCAGGGAGTATTGCACCGTCAGGTCATTTCTTGTGCAATGATGAAATCCATACGTATCCGTTTTGCTTATAGGCTGCCGATTTGATTGTTAGAGATCGATTGTTATCGGCGCTGTCACACGACAATACAGGGGCCCATTTAGAAGTGCCGTTATTCTGCTCGCAACGTATTTGGCCTGAATCAAGAATGGTGACCCTGAATGCGGATTGGTTACTCTTAACGCCAGCATCGTTAATCCGATAGCCTTCAGCCACTGAGTCAGAGGCGTTGTGCTTGGAAAACTCAATATCGCCTGCGTCGCAACGCTGATGCACCTCTCCGTTTTCGTCAGTCTCGGCACAAGATAGGCTCCAGGTCCCCAAAAGCCAGCCGTATTTCGCCAGCCTTTCTGCCTCCGCCTTGTCGAGCCAGCGTTTGTTCTTAAGTTGCCCCAGCAACTGCAGCAGGTTCGGATCACCGCTGTCGGCTGCGCCCGCCGTTATCAGTTTTTGCCCGGCTTCGTATCCGGCAACCGGGTCATTCAAGCTGATGGCCGTCGCCGCGCGAAGCTGCCAGAGCAGCATCTGGTCAGGATGCTTTTGCAAGAACACGATGCTTTGATCCATGAACTGCTGCAACAGAGTCTGTTGTTCCGCCAGGTCGGTGGCCTGCATGCCCTGCCGCGCCAGCACGATGAGGGCGCTGTAGTCAACCTTTTCCATGCCGGTGAGTTGGTCGGCGCTGTTGTTGGCCGTCGGCTGGACCGGCTGGATCGGAGATTCAAGTGTCTGGCCAGCAGGAGCAAGCCTCTTGGCAATCAGCGCCTCGGCCTTGATCAACCGCTGGTCGGTGGGATAGGCCGCCAGCAGCCCTGTCGTCAACTTCTCCGCTTCTGCATATTTGCCCGCGTGCACCAGATCGGTGAGTTTTCTGGTTACCTCATCTGGTGCCTGGCCGTTCGACGTGCGACTCGCTGCTGGCGCATTGCTGTCGGAAGGCCCCTTGGTCCCCGTTTGCGCCTGGAGTGGCGCCAGGCAAGTCAGGCCAAGAAGCAATGCGAGGAGAAACGACCTTCGTAGTCTTCTCATAATTGTTGTCGATTCATTCAGGCCAGGCGTTGCATGATTTTCGGCTGATCCTGAGATCCGTTTTTTTTCTTAGTCACTGACTTTTTCAAAACTCCAAATCACCGGATGTTGCGAAATATAATCTGCATTTTTCCTCACATTTGCAGTCTGCTGTGGCCACTTCATGGTCATCGCTCTTTTGTCCGGACTAAGCACATAGTCAATCGGTGGTTGCCAACCAGAGGGATAGAGTGCTTTGCCTGCAATACTGTTGTATTCAAAATATCTTCCTCCTGGGTCTTCAGGATCCAGACTCATCCCGTTTTTGCCGGAGATTGAATGTAGGTAGAGCTCCCAACTGATCTCGCCGGAGGCGCCGATGGTGCCGCGCATGTTGGGCCTGGGTTCCTTGTGGCCGACGCTCTTGTGCATGTAATAGCCTTCAATCTGTCCGGAATCAGACTTCACGAATACTTCCTCGTCCCCGCGCCGATCCGGTGTGTCGTCGGTGTTGCACGCGACTTTCCAGGCTCCTAAAACGCCCCCGTACTTGCTGTCGTCCTCAGCTTTTTGTTTGTCCAGCCATCCCCTGCTATTGAGTTGTGCCAGGAGGCGTTGCAGATTCGGGTCGGTGCTGTCGGCGGCGCCCGCGGCGATAAGTCGCTGCCCCGCTTCGTACCCGGCCATGGCATCATTCAGACTGATCGCCGATGCTGCTCGAAGCTGCCAGAGCAACATCTGCTCGGGATATTTCTGCAGGAACGCACTGCTCCGGCCCATAAACTGGCCTAAGGAGGCCCTCTGTTGTTCTGAATCCGTTTGCTGTTGCGCCTGCCGCGCCAGTTCCAGCAGAGTGTTGTATTCCAGTTTGTCCATGCCCGTCAGTTGCATGGAGTTAGGGTTCGGCGCAGGTGGAACCGGCTGACCGCTGTCCGCAGCCCCCTGGCCGCCCGCGGCAAGCATTTTCTCGATCAACGCCTTGGCTTTGACGAGCCTCTCGTCATGGGGATAGGCAATCAACAGGCCCGCAGTCAACTGTTGCGCTTCCGCGTACTTGCGGGCGTGAACCAGTTCCGTGAGTTTCTTGGTGGCCTCGTCCGGCGCCTGCCCTGCCGCCGCTGGCGTTGCCTTCTCGTCAGCAGGAGGATTGGCAGATTGCGCCTGCAGCGGCTGACCAAACGTCAGGCCAAAAATCAATCCGAGAATGAGCGAGGTCGCCAAGTTATTCATGCTTTTCCTGCAATCCCTGTCCGGTGTCTTCGGTTGTGAAATCAAGTCCATTTGGAACACTCTTCTGAAGTCTCAAGTCTCGCTGCTGGCTATCGCGGCTCAGGTCAATGGCTTTGCGAATCAATAAGTCTCGTCAAGATGTAAATATTTGGCTTCTCTATCGAACGGTTGCTGCTGTCTCCGGGGGTGGCCCATTGGGACGGAACTGCAAACTTGATCCGCTTCGCTTCGTTGGTGATCTGACAGGAAATAACGGACTGCCATCCGGAAGGGTAGTGTTGGATACCAGCGATCGTGGGGAACAAGTAGATCTCCCAGCTTATTTGATCGGGGCCTAGAACTTTCCCGCGAAAGACCTCTCCATATTCTTCAGGATTCAAAAAGCCGTACGATTCGATATCTCCAGAGGCAGATCTGGAGAACACGATTTTGCCTTGGTCATAAGTGTGCTTGTCGTTTAACACGGAGGAGGCCCAGGTTCCCAAAAGCCAGTCGTACCGTTTCGTTTCTGCCGCTTGCTTCGTGGCCTGTTCCTTATCCAGCCAGCCTTTGTTATTGAGTTGACCCAGCAACCGTTGCAGATTCGCATCATTACTGTCCGCGGCGCCCGAGGCAATCAGCTTTTGTCCCGCTTCGTACCCCGCCATCGGGTCATTCAAACTGATTGCGGAAGCCGCGCGAAGTTGCCAGAGCAGCATTTGCTCTGGATGCTTCTCCAGGAATCCGCTGCTCGCATCCATGAACTGCTTCAGCGCAGCCTTTTGCTGGTTTAAATCCGTGCCTTGCTGCGCCTGCCGCGCCAGTTCAATCAGGGAGCTATATTGCACCTTGTCCATGCCGGTGAGCGGTGCAGCATCGGCGTTCGCCAGCGGCTGAGCAGACTGATTGTTGAGATTGTTGGACGGAGTTGCGCCTGCCTGGCCGCCAGACGAAAGCATCCTCTCGATCAGCGCCTTGGCCTTGATGAGCCTCTGGTCGTTGGGATAGGCCACCAGGAGTCCTGTTATCAGCTGCTGTGCGTCGGCATATTTTCCCGCATGCACCAGTTCGGTAATCTTCTTGGTCATCTCACCCGGAGCTTGACCTGCCGGGGCCGCAGTAGCCGCTGCCGTATTCGCAGCAGGCGCTTTGGCCGTGCTTTGCGCATGGAGCGGCAGAAACATCAGTGCTAGAGAGAGTCCGAGAACGAAAAGCTTTGATAGTCTTCCCATAAATGTCTACGAATCAGTTGTGCGGTTGACCGGAGGCCGGCGCAGGAGCGGGCTTTGGCGCCGGCGGCAATGTTGAGAGGAATTCCATGTCCTTATCCCGCGGCAGGACGATATTCGAGCGGGTGGACGCGGGTGGACTCGCATCAAAAAGCAGTTCCATGTCCTTATCCTGTGGCAGGACGACATTCGAACGGGGCGAGGCAGGCGGTCCGGCGTCGAAGAGCAGTTCCATGTCCTTGTCTTGCGGCAGCACAACATTCGAGCGGGGCGTCGCGGAAGCCGGATCTTTTTTCCCCAAAATACCATCGATCTGACTGGCGAGCGATTGCGGGGATGTCCTGGTCGCGCCGCGCAGGTCCACCACGCCGGCGTCCTGATTTACCGAATCTAGATTCACCAAACCCAGAGCAGAGCCATTCGGGTTCGCGACGGAGGAGTGCGTCAACTGATCGAAATCAAACTGTCCCGCATTCGCCGGGGCGTTGCCCAGGAACTGCCCTAATGTGCCGCTGGTTTGTGCGGCCGCCGCGCCGTCTCTGAGTTGTTGCTTGGCTGACGCGAGATTGCGAGTGATGTCTGCGTCGTTTGGAGTAATGGCCAGAGCCTTCTGGAATTCATTGATCGCGCCAGCATAGTCCTTTTGCCGGAGCAGGTAGATGCCGCTGTGATTGAGCTGCTGGGCCGCAAGTTCCCGCTGTTGCTGGGCTGGATCCAGTTGTGGCTGCACCGTGGGTGCGCCGTAGAGAAAATTGTGAACCGACTGTTGCACGTAGGGCATGGCGGCTTTGCCAACGGCCAATCCCATTTGTTGTTGCGGAGTTAGCCCGCCGGGAGCGGTTGAACCCGTGGTTTTCGCACCGCAGGGGTAGCCGCTATTCGCCCAGTCGGCGTAGTTCTGGCTTGAGGACAATCCGCAGGCTTTTTTCTGGTCGATCCACCATTGCGGTTGCTGAGCGGTTGCCCACTGACAAGTAACAAAAAACATCCACGCGAGACCGGCAGCTGCGCTGGACAACCGCATTGGATTCTCCTTCACGTCCCGTTTGCGGCTTTTGATTGCTCCGCCGTGGCACGTACCCATGCTCCGAGCATAGCAATGCTGGGAGAAACTGGTAGACACTTAGGTAACATGCCGCATCGGCTGTTCGAAGCTATCGATCCGGAAGCTCTTGCCTTTCCGCAATACCTGACCCGAGATCGAACCATTCATCGGCACCAGCGATCCCTCACGGAAGGGGTCCTTTCGCGTCCGGATTGTGCAAGATAGTGACAAGCAAACGCTCCGCTCTCGGAGTCTCGTACCAGCAAAGCGGACACGTCACATTGCATTACCCTTAATAGATTCGTCGACAGCGGCTCAACCATTTGCCGGAGATCCGCCTTTCGGACCAACAGTCATGGCTCCTACATGAGCGGTCGCAAGCGTGCACTTACAGCACGAGAAATACGGTACGTGGTCTTTCGCTATTTGAAGAACGGTCGGCGGGCATTAGGATTCGTGACTTCCTTATGAGGTTCAGATTCTCACGATGGGTCAGGTGCCAAAGCGTGGGGCGTAGCTTTGCATATTGCGGAATCGAAAAGGCCACGCTTCTCCTTAAGCTGCTCTAGGCCAGACACTTTAGTCTAGATCCCTGTCATGAAATTGTAATGGTTGCACGATCAGAACGAATCATCTCCGAGCAGAACGGATCAAATCGACCGATTTGTAACCCGTTGAAAAGAGGAGTAGAGTAGAAAACTTTCCTAACGGTGCAGAACCCACTTGTGTATTGCTAAACCGTTGTCTGCGAAGTCAACGTCGCCGACTTCCCATAGATTTACTTAATGAGGTCTTCCATTTTGGTGCTTCGTTCCCATTCCTGTCCTGCGGCAGCACAGTCGTTCTGTGCTTTCGGATCTCGCAAGTACAGAAGCGCGTGCCCCAGTTCGTGCTTAAGGTGTTTGGTCACCTCTTCCACGGTCAGAAGCTCAATGTCTGGCTGGGAGAGCACCAGGAGAACTTCGGTGGCCGGTCGTACTTCGATCTGTTCAGTGATCCACGTGTGCTGCTGAATTGGGAAGAAGGCCAATACTGGAAACCCCACACTGGGAACGGGCACGACTTCAATTTGGAGGTGCGGATCGAGTAGAGACACCTGCGCAAGAATCCCGAGCTCCTCTACCACTGACTCTAAACACTTTTCGATGGTGGGGAAGTAGTAGTCATCCGACCACCCGTTCATAAATGCCCAGCGCTCCCACTTGCGCCAGATGCGATTGACCACGCGAGCTTTCCAATAGGGGTTTTGTCTGGCGGAAGGGATGTAGGACGCCAGATCATTGAGAGCTTTGTGAAGCCTCCCAAAAACCTCCTCCCTGGAAGCGTGCGAAAGGTGCGAAAAACAAGGGTCTGGATTCGGCATTTATAGCCTCCAAAAAAGATTTGTTTTTAAGCGGCGCGTGTTCAGGAACGTGCCTCGCTTAGTTTGCTGATGAGGTACTGAGTGGTTCCGTAGCGAACGGCAAGACTGCGAACACTTGTTCCCGATTTGCGGAGTCGTCGGATCTCGGATACTTCGTCCGATCCAAAACGGCGCAGTGCAGGGCGCCCGAGTCTCTTTCCATTGCGGCGAGCCATTTCAAGGCCAGCCTTCACGCGGGTTCTGAGCATCTCCCTCTCGAACTCGGCCACAGCGCCCAAGACTTGAAACGTCAGTCGTCCCGCCGGCAACGTCGTGTCCACGTTCTGCTTCAAAGAAACCAAATCCACTCCCAGTGATCTGCACTCCTCCGCGATGTTCAGGAGCTGCTTTAGAGAGCGCGCGAGTCTGTCCAGCGCCCAGACCACCAAAACATCTACCCTGCGTTTGCGCACATCTGAAAGGAGAGAATCAAGTGCTGGTCTGCTCTCTTTTGCGCCACTCTGCGCCAGGTCTCGGTAGACTTTGCATTCCCATCCACGCCGTGAACAAAACTCTGTGATTTCCACCTCCTGCATTTCTGTTTCTTGCGATTTGGTTGAACATCTCAAATAAACAGCAGCGCGTTTTGCCTTCATGTCACCTCCCTGGTGGAGGCAGGATTTTAGGCGCCTGCTTTCTAAAACCGCAACTTTAGGCCGAAACGGCGCGAAAGTGGCCTTGGAACGCTGTGCTGATCGAGACGACTTGCTTTTTGAGGCGCTGGGTTTCTTTTAACAACTAACCGAAGAACCCACGCTTGGTGGACTCGCGGAGCCGCGACTTGGTCAGTTATCATCCGCACTTCCGGTCAAGTTTCACAATGAAGAAGCTGCGGTGGCGGCGGAAGGCCTAGAGCCCGAGCCACGGTTCTGCAGGCAGGACAGTTTGGGGGCATGTCGAACTCGTCCTTGAATCGTCAGGGCCGGGAACTGCGGACTGCTCGTAACTGAAACAAACAGAGAGGTTTAAGTTAAGAAGTGGCTTGGGCAGGGCAGGGCATCCCAGATGGCGGGTCCCGCTGTTTCCCTTCCATTTCCCGGGCTCGGAGGAATCAGATGGGGGAAAGTACGTGGGCGGGGCGGGGTCGCTGTCCCAGGGCAAATACCGCGATTTTTGCCTGGAGAGGGAATATTTATCGAACATTCATTGTGTAGTGGCGAACTCGTGGGGACAACGCTCATTTGAGAACTGGCCGAATCGGGGTCACTGAGTGTAATGGCGATTTAACGCCAACCATCGCATAGTGCCGGTTAGCTGACGACACGCACGGAACCGTTTTCAAATGCCGCAATGTAATGTGGTCCAGGCCGTGACCTACTCATAGCGCAGTGCTTCCAGGGGCTCAACCTTTGCTGCCCTCCGGGCTGGAAGGTAAGATGCGAGTAACGCTACCGCCGTCAGCAATACGGAGACACCACCAAAGGTCGCGGGGTCAGTGGGTTTTACGCCGTAGAGCATCGCCGCAATAACTCGTGTGACGGCAAGGGCTATTGCTAACCCCACTGCCAGACCCACCAGCGAGATGCGCAGGCCTTGACCCAAAACGAGCTTAAGAATGTCAGATCGGTCAGCACCGAGAGCGATTCGTATTCCTAATTCATGTGTTCTTTGCGCCACGGAGTAGGACATAAGGCCGTAGATGCCCAGAGAGGCCAAGAACAGCCCCAGAATCCCTAAGCTGCTAGAAATCATCGCCCCAATTTGTGAGAACCATATCCAACGCTCCGCGCTCTTTCCAAGTGTCGCGGCCGAACCTTGGACATTTGGATCCAGTGCTCTCAAGATCCGCGGCACGGTCGCTGAAATATCGGCTGGATTGCCATCCGTGCGGATGAGTATCTTCATGCCCAGCTCTTCCGTTTGGATTGCCGGACCCGCTATGTTGTTCTGCAGAAGCGGCAGATAGACATAAGGCTGATCTGCCTCCCAGAGCCGCGCGCCTCGTGTGTTCTTCACCACGCCAACCACTTCGGTGAATGGAACCGATGGTGGCCCCGGCCTGAGTCGTTTGCCGACAGGGTCTTGTCCGGGCCAGAATTGCCGCGCCATAGCCTCATTGATGATCGCCACGGGCGTCCCCAGGCCTGTATCTCTCAGCCCAAAACTCCGTCCCCTCACAATCGGAATGCTCAATGTTGCGAAATAGTTCGGTGACACAACCCAATAGCCGACTGAAGTTTCTGACGGGCCCACTGGGCCGTTGGAGTCTGCGGGGGTTACCGGCGCTGCCCTACTGACCCCGCCGAGCGGAGCCAACGAGGCCACACTCACTGCCTTCACCCCAGGCAGGGCTTGCAGTTGTTCGATGAGGTGGCGGTGAAACTCGGCCGCTCGTTCATTGTCGTAGCCGTGCAAATTCAAATCTATCGAAAGGGCGAGCACGTGTTTCATGTCGAATCCCGGATCGACAGTCTGTGCTCTTCCAAGTGCCCGAGCCAGAAGCCCTGCACCGAGTAGCAATACTAGGCAAACGGAAATTTCTGTTCCCACCAACACACTGTGTATGCGTGATCGACCACCTCCCTGACCCAGGGCCGTGATCTCACCCTTCGAGGCCGAGTTTGGATTCGTTCTTGAGGCGCGCAGTGCTGGAATGAGACCAAAGAGCATTGCCGTACCGACCGATAGGAGCAGCGTATAGCCAAGCACCGGAATGTCCAAGACAAGAGGAACGCTGAAAGGCTGTTCGTGCTGCGGCTGCAACAGACTGATGATTGCTCCAGGCAACCACCGAGCCAAAAGCAATCCAGCGACCCCGCTCAATAGAGCCACCACCAGGCTTTCGGTTAGCAACTGCTGAACAACACGACCTCGGCTGGCTCCCAAGGATAGACGTACACCAATCTCTTTTTGCCGAACCGCGGACCGTGCCAGAGAAAGGGTGGCGACATTCGCACAAGCAATCAGCAAGATCATTGCAACGGAAGCCATGACGAGAAAAGCTAGCGAATCCACTTCGCCCCGCACGTCAGGACGGGCCAGAAACGATCCCGCGATAAGGTCGACGCTCACCTTCTGATTCGTTCCGAGGTAGTCGGGAGCGATTCGGTTGATCAGAGCGTCCATACCCGTTTGAGCTTGCGCGCGTGAGACGCCAGGCTTCAGACGAGCAACAACATCGAGCCAAAACGAGCGCCGGTCGCTGAGCCGTTCATCCCCCGGCATTAGTTGGGGCTGCATCATCATCGGCACCCAAAAGTCAGGAGTCTGCGGCTCCGTGCCGACGAAGCTCGCGCTTGCGACTCCAACCACCGTCATGAAACTGCCATTGAGCTTGACGCTCTTTCCGACAATCGACCGGTCAGAACTGAAGTGCTCCTCCCAGAATCCGTGACTCAAAACCATCACCGGCTGAGCTTCGTGTGATTCATCTTCTTCGGTGAGAAATGTGCGCCCCAGCGCAGCTTCTCCTCCCAACAATGCGAAGTAGTTTGCGGTCACGAGGAGGCCATGAGATTCTTCGGCACCGTTTACCGTACTTCGAGTAGGCGTCACTATTTCGGCGGGTATCCATGAATATGCAATCAGCCCCGAAAAAGCGGCATTAGACTGTCGCAAAGCAACGTACTCTGGGTAGGAGAATGAGCGGTAGTTGCCTGCTTCGTCTTGAACACGTTGGTAGACGTTCACGACCGCATGCGGATCGCTGATCGGGAGAGGTCGGAGAGTCAGGGCATCGAACAACGTAAAAATGGCGCTATTCAGTCCGATGCCCAGCCCCAGTGTGAGGACAGCCACTGTTGTAAATCCGGGAGACTTACGCAGCTGCCGCAAAGCGTAGCGGACATCTTGAAATAATCCGGCCATTTCCGTCTTGTCCCTGACTCAAGATTCATCGCCAGCGCGTTAGCTCTCCATACACCGTGTGCATGTGTACACCGTGCTCGACCAACACAAGTGAGCAACTGGCCTGCCAACCCCCTGTAACACCCAAGCCCCTGTTTATAAGGCATCCACGTTCTTGCCGCCAGAACTTGCGAAGGCCGAGGTGTCCGCTCATGGAATCGGGTGTCCGTAACCGGACAAAGAACCTTCTCCTGTTTGAAATCAGGAAAGGCGAAGCGTGCCCTGGTCTGGCTCGGGTAGGTGCCCTTGCAGCCTCGCTCGGGGTTGGCGTGATGGACTACTCCTTGCCCAACTGTTGAAACCAGGCGTGGGTGTTGAAAAAGTCACGTCGATTAGCGGGATGAGAATCGGCACAAGCATGT
>OCTA010004931.1_pt1 | contig 11633 bp, 9 predicted proteins | sample 1538991 | NCBI WGS metagenome assembly OCTA01 (sample SAMEA3539302, study PRJEB22396) | soil metagenome | biome: tundra; feature: field; material: soil | place: USA | collected 2010-05 | depth 0.15 m | reverse complement strand
CGCGCCCCTTGGCCCGGAACACGCCGGCCACCGCGCGCAAGTTGAACGGGTCGGCTACCAGCGAGTACAGCGCGTCGGTGGGGATGGCAACAACCCTCCCCCGGCGAATGGCGGCGGCGGCGCGTTCGATCGCTTCCGGTTGCGGCTCTTCCGCGTCTACTTCCACAAGATCAGTTGCCATACCCGCCGCGACCCCTAGCGCGGCCCAATCGCTTCCGCCACGTCGATAGCCATCTGGTAACGCCCAAAAGGCGCGCTCAATTGCACGCCCTGCACCATGCCGCGCACCCGCTCCACCATCTCCCGCGCGATGGCCACGCCTTCCTGGCGCGACTTTTCGGCGTTGTCCACCTGCCGCATGCGCTCCATGTAATGCTCCGGCACCGGCACGCGCAGCTCGTTCACCATGAATTCGGCGTTGCGAAAGCTGGTGAGCGGCCAGATGCCGCAGATCACCGGGATCTTCACGTGTTCGATGCGCTTCAGAAACTGCTCGAGCAGGGCCAGATCGAACACCGGCTGCGTCACCACGTACTCGGCGCCGGCCTGCACCTTCCACTCGAAGCGGCGAATCTCTTCCTCCATGTTCGGCGCGCCCGGATTGACGCCTACGCCGATCAGCAGGGCGGTCTGCGATCCCATGGCGTTGCCGCCGATATCCAGGCCGTGGTTCAGATTGTTCGCGATGTTCACCAGGCCGATGGCGTCCACGTCGAATACCGCAGTGGCATCCGGATAGCTGCCCATGCGCGGCGGATCGCCGGTGATGCAGATCAGATTGCGCACACCCGCGCAGTGCGCGCCCAGCAGCTCCGATTGGATGCTCAGAATGTTGCGGTCGCGGCAACAGAAATGGTTCACCGCCTCGATGCCGGCTTCCCGCTGAATGAGCTGGCAGGTGACTTGCGAGCTCATACGCGCGCTGGCCCGCGGCCCGTCCGGCACGTTGATGCAATCGATGCCCTGCGCGGCGCACAGCTTGGCGCCCGCGATCTCTTTGGAGGCGTCCACCCCGCGCGGCGGCAGAATCTCCACGAACGCCACGAATTTCCCCGCGGCCAGCTTGGCGCCCAGTTGCGATTTCTCCGCCATGGGCACTTTCGGTATGGCCTGCGCTTTGGCTTTGGGCTCCTCCACCGTCACGCCCAGCTTTTTCTGCACCGGCTGCAGCGAGCGCGCTTCGGCGTAGATCAGCTTGATGTGCTCGGGCGTGGTGCCGCAGCATCCGCCCACGATGCGCACGCCCGCCCATAGCAGCCGCCGCGCGTATTGCGCCATGTACTCCGGCGAGCATAGATAAAGGTTGCGGCCCTCCACGCGCACGGGTACGCCTGCGTTCGGCATGGCGCTGACCGGCTTGGAGGAGAATTCCATCATGCGCTCCACGGTTTCGAGCGTGGTCTTCGGACCCACCGAGCAATTAACCCCGATCACGTCGGCCGGCCACTCGTCGAGACGCCGCGTGAATTCTTCCGTTTCCGTGCCTTCGGGAAGGTTTCCGTTATCGTCGATGGTCACCTGCGCCACGATGGTCATGTCCGGCCCGGCGGCTTCGCGCGCGGCGAACAGCGCTTCGCGCATTTCGTCCAGATTGCCGAAGGTTTCCAGAATAAGTAGATCCACGCCGGCATCCAGCAGCACCTCCACCTGCTCGCGGAAGACGGCCCGCGCTTCGGCGAACGACGTAGGCCCCAGCGGCTCGATATGCGCGCCCAGCGGACCGATGGCGCCCGCCACGAATGCGTTTTCGCGCGCCGCTTCACGGGCCAGCCGCACGCCCGCCTGGTTGATGGCGCGCAGCTTCTCGGCCAATCCGAAGGCCCCCAGCCGCATGCGGTTGGCGCCGAACGTGTTGGTCTCCAGGATCTCCGCGCCGGCCTTCACGTACTCCTGGTGAATCTGCCGAATCATGTCCGGCGTGGAGAGGTTCAGCTCATCGAAGCAGCGGTTGATAAACACGCCGCGCGAATAGAGCATGGTGCCCATGGCGCCATCGGCTACCATGGCGCGGCGCGCGAGCTGCTCTCGAAACTCTTCGGCGCGGGTTGTGGAGGCGGTCGGCATAGGGAGATATTCGGATCTGCTATTCAGTGGCGCGGCAGGTCCGGATACTGTGATTTTAGCGCATGTGGGGCGGGAATCGGATTTCGGGTAGCGCCCGAAAGGTGCGTTGAAGATTTGCGGCGTGGGTTGACGCGGCGAGGCGGGATGTGCGGGGGTGGTATGCTCACGGTTTCAGAAACGCCTCAAGTCGGGGCATCTTGCGGACTCCCGGGTGGTTGGCGAGAAGCCAAGCCGTGGAAAAGGCGGTCGCCATCGTAGCCTGTAGGTTGTATGATGCCTTGCGCGTATCGGTGGCAGCGATACTGTTTTTCCGCCACAGTTGCTCTTTGGCGTTTGTGTCCCAAAGCGCCAGGAGCACTTCAACGCCAACGTCCGACGCCGTTGTCACGATCCATAGCGTGTAGCCATCCTCCATCGGCTTGTGTGCCTTTAAGCCACGGGTCAGAAGAATGGATTGCACTTGCTTTGAGTCCTCGTCCGACAGTTGGCCCAAGTCGCGACAGAATGGCGCAATAGTGTTGAACTGCCGTAGCCAGTGTTTCGATGGCGCATCCCTCAAGCTGTTAAGGGTTTCGTCAAGCACGCGATAATATTCTTGCACTGTTGGCGTAACGGGCCGAGGTGGTTCATTCGCGCAGCTTGCCAAAACAAGCGCTACGGCTATGGCAACCGTTGCCTGAAGTGTGCGCATGGGCGGAAGTATAGCACTGTTCACGGGATTACAGGCTGGAACAGCAGCTTTTTGACTGCCTCATGAATACCAGCGGAGTATTCAGTAAGTGTTGCGACTTCCGTTGCCTCTAGTAGTCGAGCCGGTTTTTCGTTCTCAGCCACTAGGATATCTAGACCTTCTACTTCAGTCGGATTCGTATCATGAGCAGCCAGCACTACATGCGCGGCGAGATGCTTTAAGCGCTCGACCCGCAAACCTTTTGCGTAGTATGCTTCGCTGAGATACACGGCAGAATTGATCCGATCCCCGCAACACCATTTGGTCGTGAGTCGCCGGACCATTGCCTGCCTCTTATCGAATAATACATGCCAGACGACCCAGCGTTCTTGAAGATCCAAGGCACCAATCAGCAATTCTATCCTTGGCGGCTTGTCAGCCTTAACTAGATCCGCTGGTAACCCGCTTTGCGTCTCGTCATTTAAGTAATAGCGAAGGACTTCATCGCTGTAAAACTTTGGATGTGGTTGCGACACTAGATGCTGCGCTATCGCCAGGGCTATTTCCTCCCCCGCAAATGCACACACGAAGTCGTTCTTCTCTGAAAGGCGAATCTTATGCGCCTCGGAGGTCTGGCGAACATCTCCCGAGGACGAACCTTTGGTATCGCCCGCGATTACGAATCCATCCAACCCGACAAGCGCTACTTGGAAAGTCATAAAATAGAGCGGACCAAGAATACCGGAATCGCACATGGCTTGCCTTTCTGGGGTTGCGGTACACTACCCCTAGCGAAAGGTGAACGCGCTGCCCGGTCGCCAAAGTGCTGACGCGATGCCCCTAAGCGATTTTATTCCTCTTGCGCGTCGCGGCCGCCTTCGTAGCAGCCGCACGGCGCTTTCTAGTTGCTGCGGCTTTCTTGCCAGCCGCGCGGTGCTTCCGCGTCTGGGCCGCTTTCTGGCCCAGTGTCAATTCCTGCATCTCGGTTTATCTTACGCTACGCGGCGGCCTTTATGCCAGCAATTCTTTCAGGTCCCACAGGTGCAGGGCGAGGGCGAAGCGCGGGCCTGAATACTTCCGCCAGCTCGCCGCGCGGCGCAAGATGCATGCCGGGGGCAGGCCGCGCAAGGATTCCAAAAACATTTGACTGATCCATGTCCGCGTGATCTAATGGAACTTCCCGCCGCGAAGTTTGCGGCGGGAACCCGCTCGCGCTGAGGCGACAGCCCCGGACAAGAGCGGGTCCGTGAAATCAGGAGCCCAGCCATGGAGATGACCATGCGCCGGTCTGGTAAACGAGTAGTGATAGTAATCCGCCTTGACGACGGAACCACGATTACTATCGACATTCCACCATAAGGGGCTTCCCCCTCATAGCCAGCAAAGCAGGGGCCTTGACTATAGGTGCGTTTACCCTAGCCCCTGCTTAGATTCTACTTGCAAGCTCGCCCCGGTACGGGCCGCCGATTACGACAGCTTCAGCAAGGTTTTCGTTACTCGTTTGCAAGGAGAACTCCTTATGAAAGATTTGCTTTACGGTAAGGTTTTCGAAGGGGATCAGTTTATCGCCGATGTTCGATACTGGATCGGCCATGCGCGGAGTACGCCCATGCGTGGAATGCCATCAATCCCCACGACCTCACTAATCATTGAAGGATTGCCGCCCGCTTTTGATGGACGCCATCTAACGCTTATCATGGCAGATGACGGCGAACTTCCCTTTACAATGTGGGCCGGGGAAGCGAAGCCGGAGGGCGAACCGCGCTTCTGAATGGCGCTATACTTCAGCCCATGCGCACACTTCGCAAAAAGGGGCGCTCATGAAGAGCATAAAGGAACAGTTGATGGAGATCGCCCAATTGATCAGTTCGTTTGAAAACGGCTGGGCTATTGTGGGGCTTGTCGTTGTCATAGCCGTCATCGTTCTTGTCATCTGCGCTGCGCGGGTGGTGAATCGTCCCGAGCCGGTTCCGCCGCCAGACCCGCCAACGGCAGAGTCTCGGGCGCTCAAACTGGAACAGCGAAAAGCCGAGCTTGCGAGAGAAGCTGCCAGAATATGTCAAGCTCTTCGGAACAAACCGATGTCGGAAATGACGATCAACGACATGCGGCAGCTTGATGCGTGCAAGGCTTCTGGACGGTAATCGGAAGGCCAGCGAAGCGGCAGCAGTCAACTGGCTGATCGCGGCCTTCGATGGTGAATCGCTGCATTTGGTCCCAGAGCCGGAAGGCTGAATGCACACCCGCCTCACAGCGTCAACCCCAGCCGAAAATCGTCAACGCACACTTCAGGCAGTACTGAATTTCGGGCAAGGCTGTAGCGCCAGGAGGGTGCGTGCGGCCGCAGGGGGCTTGCGCCGCAACAAGATCTCGTCTACACTGCCCTTGACGTGGAAGGCATCGTGCCCTTCGGCGGCCTGGCACCGGCCCAACGCCCAGCAGGCCGCTATATCGTTCACGCTTTCGAGGCCTGCAGTCGCCAATATGGAGGATTTTCTATGATAAAGACGCGTCTAGTTCACCTGGACGGGGCCCTGTCGATGGGCTTCTTGGTACTGTTCACGCTGGTTGTTCCGTCATTTGCACAAAGCGGTTCATCCCACGCCAAGATACTCGGCGGATATTTCGAAGAGTGGAGTATCTATTACGCCGGGTACAACATCGCCAACCTGCAGCAGAACGGGGTTGCCGACAAGCTTACGCATCTGATATACGCGTTTGCTAATGTCAGTACGACTCCGGGGTGCGCTATAGCCGACTCATGGGCCGACTATCAGACTCCCTATCTCCCGAGCGTCAGCGGCGCTCCCTACACCGGGCCGCTCTATGGCAATTTCGCGGCCATTCAGCAACTTGAGCAGCTTCATCCCGATTTGCATGTTTTGATTTCCATCGGGGGCGCATCTGCCTCCAACACCGCGGCTTTTTCGTCCGCCGCCGGCACGCCCGCGGGCCGCCAGGCGCTCGCTTCCTCCTGCATTGGCATGTTCATCAGCGGCAATATCGCGGCCGGTATCACTGCGCCGGGACTGTTTGACGGAATTAATATCGATTGGGAGTTTCCGGCTGCCAGCGATACGCAGAATTTCACGGCCTTGCTGGCAGAGTTCCGCAGCCAACTGAACAACCTTTCGGTTACGACCGGCAAAAAGTACCTCCTGACATTCGATGGACCGGCAGGCGCGCAGAACTATGTCAACATCGACCTTGCCCACGCCGCCAAACAAGTGGATTTCATCACCATCGACGGCTACAACTACGCCGGTTCCTGGGATACGCAAACCAACGATGCGTCGCCGCTATTCGATTCCAAACGGGACCCTGAGTTCGGTCAGGGACTCGATATCAACGCGACAGTGGACGCTTATCTGAAAGCCGGCGTTCCCCCGTCCAAGTACACCATGGGCTTGCCTCTGTATGGTGCCGGCTGGACCGGCGTTCCCAACGTGAACAACGGTCTGTATCAGACTTCGACCGGTCCATCTCCAGTTCCGCTGGCGAATGGGACCGGTATTTGTACCGACCTGAGCGGTAACACGCCCGGATGTGACCCGCTCTTAACGCCGGGAACCGCGACCTATTCGACGCTTGAGAATCTGCTGGCGAATGGCTACAGCTTACACTTCGATCCTCGGCGTATTGCGGCGTGGCTCTACGACGCAACTCTCGGGACCTTTTACACCTTCGACGATCCATTCACCGCGATGCTGAAAATGAAGTATATAGAAACTAAGGTTCCAGGAGGCCTCGGCGGCGCTTACGTTTGGGCCCTTAAGGACGATGACGCGAACGGCACCATGGTGAAGACTATGGCGAAGGCACTGGGGCGCTAGACAGCCTGTCGGCTGAAGCCCACAGCGGCACGCTGAAGCGCAATGCCGCATAGGTTTCCACCGAAACGCGATTCTGCACAAATTGTGGGGCGGCCAATCTTGGCCGCAGCCGCCTTTTAGGCGGCCAGAGCCGGCTGAAAGCCGGCTGCGGGCAGAATTGCCCGCCCTCCATTTCGTATAGATTTGCCGAATTTGGGAAAAGTATGTGGCGTTGCGCTGAAGCGTGCGCCACTAATGCATCAAGAAGTGCTCCGCGATAGGCCCCAGCGAAAGCGCCGGAAAGAAGGTCAGTGCCGTGACGATGAGTATGGTCCCCGTGAGCAAAACCACGAACAGAACGCCGTGCGTCGGCATGGTCCCGGCGGTCACTGGCACGCGTTTCTTGCGGGCCAGGTTCCCAGCCAGGGCCAACGCCGGAACAATCACCAGAAAGCGTCCGATCAACATTTCCAGCCCCAGCGTCAGATTGAACCATGGAGTGTTGGCGTTCAGCCCGGCCATGGCGCTCCCATTCGTCCCGACAGCGCTCGCGTTGGCGTAAAGAATCTCGCTCAATCCGTGGGGACCGCCGTTGCCCAGGTTGGCAACCGGCGCGCCGGGAGGGTTCCAATAGGAGCGCGGCGCAAAATGGACCAGAAAAGTGGCGCAGGAGACGATCAAGTTGGCCGCGGCTGCCACCACCAACGCCAGCATCACCATCTTGATATCTTTGGCTTCGATGCGCTTGCCCAGGTATTCCGGCGAGCGGCCGACCATCAGTCCCGCGATGAAGACGGCCACCAGCACCATCAGGATCATTGAGAGAATGCCCGAGCCCGTGCCGCCGAAAATCACCTCGCCGGTCTTGAGGTTCAGCATCTGAATCAGTTCGGCCAGCGGCGTGAAACTATCGTGGGCGCTGTTCACCGCGCCGTCGCTGGAGGCGGTGCCGACCACCGAGAACAGCGCGGACCCCGCGACTCCAAAACGGACTTCCTTGCCCTCCATGTTGCCGCCATCTATCCCCAGGCGATCAAGCGCGGGATTGCCCTGCTGCTCGCTGGCCGTGGCGATCAAGCTGCCGCCGGCGAAGAGCAGGAGCATTACGGCAAAAAGGGTCCAGCCCTGCCGGCGATCGTTCACCGCTTGCCCGAACGTATAAGTGAAGGCCGCCGGAATGGCCAGGACCAGGAGCATCTCCAGCAGGTTCGCGACAGGCGAAGGATTCTCAAACGGGTGCGCCGAGTTGGCGTTGAAGAAGCCGCCGCCATCCGAGCTGAGTAGCTTGATGGGCTCCTGCGAAGCCACCGGTCCGAGCGCAATCGTCTGCCTGGCGCCTTCCAGGGTAACGATCTGCCTGTAGGGATGGAACGTTTGCAGGACGCCTTGCGAGCAGAGAATCAGCGCGGCGGGAAGCGAGAGCGGCAGCAGGACGTAGAGGACCCCGCGCGTCAGGTCCACCCAGAAATTGCCGAGCCGGACGGACCGCTCGCGGACGAAGGCGCGGATGAGCGCCATGGCCACGGCCATCCCCGCGGCTGCCGAAGTGAAGCTTTGGACGGCGACTCCCACCATTTGCGACAAGTAGCTGAGCGTCTTCTCGCCGGAGTATGCTTGCCAGCTTGTGTTCGAGAGGAAGCTGACCGCGGTGTTGAAGGCCAGGTCCGGGGTAAGGGGCGTGCCCCCGGCGGGGTGGCCGGGCAGGTAGCGCTCGCATCGCAGCAGGACGTAAAAGAGCAGGAAATTCGCGAGTCCGAACGCCAGGCAGCATCCGGTGTAAGTTCTCCAGGTCTGCTCTTTTTCCGGGTGCACGCCGCTCAGGCGGTAAATGAGGCGCTCCAGTGGCAGCAGGGGTTTCGAAAGGAAGGTCCGCTTTCCATCGAAAACGTTCGCCATGTACGAGCCCAGCGGCTTGGTGATCGCCAGCAGCAAGCCTAAGAAGACCAAGAGCTGGCAAAGACTGGTCCAGGTCAAGAGTGGCACACGCTGCCGTATAGCGGCAGAAGATACTCCACGCGCTAGTATGGCAGATTTGCGGTCAAGAAGGCGTAAGGAAGGAATCAGGAGTGTGTAAAAGGCGCGCGTACCGGGATGCGCACTCACGCCCTGCGGAACGACTCCAAGCTCCACGCGTCTTCGTTCCCGCCGTGGCGGAGGATGTACAAGTTCCCGTCGCTCGCATGAACTTTGAAGAAGGTGTCGGCCGGGCCGCACCACTGGTCCACGACCTCCTCGACCAGATACGCGTGGCCGTCGAGATAGAAGCGGATGGGGCGCTCGTCCGCTTTCCGGCCCGCGTAGCATTCCACCCGCACCGTCATCCTGCTCTCATTATGATGCGGACATCGGGACATGATGCTCCGGAGTTCTAGTCGCTCGGGATCGGGAGTAAGACGGCAAAAGAATGGCCGGCTGCAGCGATCGGGTGTATAATGAACGCCGAGTAATCAGACCATGATATCCACAAGGGCGCTTTTGCACTGCCTGGTTGTAGCGATAGCCGCACTGCCGCTTGTCGGCACTCTCAGCGGGCAATTTTCCGAAACTTTCGTAGGCGCCATTTCCAATTCGGCGAGCTATGCGGTGTCCGGAGAGAACGGTTACGGGATCGCGCGGGGGTCTTTGTTCGTTGTATTCGGTGAGAATCTTGGCCCTAACCAGTTGCAATATGCCCAGACCTTTCCACTGCCGAAAGCACTGGCGGGCACTTCGGTGCAAATAACCATGGGCGCGACATCCTACGACGCCATCATGATCTACTCGCTGGCCGGACAAATCGCGGCGATTCTGCCGTCGAGCGTGCCAGCGGGCAGCGGCTCGCTTACGGTTACCTACAACAACCAGTCGAGTCCTCCGGCGCCGATCACGGTGGTGCAGAGCGCCTTCGGCACCTACACCCTGAGCAGCAATGGTATCGGAGCGGGAATAGTTACCCGGCCCAATTATCAGGTCGCATCGTTTGAGAACCCAGTGAATCCGGGAGATATTCTCATCATCTGGGGGACCGGCCTTGGACCGGTTGCCGGCAATGAAGCCGCAGGCCCACTCCCCGGCAACCAGTTTCCCGGTACGGAGGTCTTTGCCGGCAACCAATCCGCAAGCGTGCAATACGCCGGCCGTTCAGGCTGCTGTGCCGGACTGGATCAAATCGTGTTCCAGGTACCATCGACAGTGCCACTGGGATGCTTCGTGCCGATCGCGGTGCGCTCGGGCGGGGTGGTGAGCAATTTCACGACGATTCCGATCGCAACACCCAGTCAGAATTGCTCCGACAGCGTCGGTTTCCCCTCAAATCTCGTCACGAAGGCCCAGGCCGGCCAGACGGTAACAGTCGGCCTGGCCGGAATTGGCGCGATACCGATCTTGCAGGGCGCAGGATTCTCGTTCTTGCAGAGCCTCACGGACCGATTCTCGCAGTTGCTCCATGCGAAGGTGCCGGAGCGGGAAGTCAGGCGCATCATCACGGCCCACGGATCACAGAGGCTTGGGTTAGTCAAGGCTGCCGTCAAGAAGTACTCACGCGCGCGAAAGGCTCGCAGGGCAGACCTGCGAGCTGCTCTGCGCATCGCGAGGTCCTTCGATGACGATGGCGCGGCTGCCGGATTCACTCAACTCGGGGGAATCGATGGCCTCACCGCGCAGTTCGGTTCCATACTGCCGCCCGCAGGCGCTTGTATGATTACGCAGCCAGGGTCTTTCAGCTTCAAGGAAGGGGGCGCTACGAGCATGGCACGCGACGCAGGCGCCCAACTGGTCCTCTCAGGCCCTGTCGGGACGCAGATTCTAACCGAGGGTTCGACTGGAGAGTACCAAGTGGGACTAGGATCCGGATACGCGAGCGGTCAGTTGCCTGTTGGCACTTATACCCTATCGGGGACCGGCGGAGCCAATGTAGGGCGTTTCTCCGCTTCCCTGGCCAGCGGCGGTTTGCAATGGACCAATAAAGATTCGGTGAATGTAGTAGACCGGAGCCAGCCTCTAACCGTGACGTGGGCCGGAAGTAACCTGAGTGGCTACGTGCTATTTGGCGGCAGTTCTTCAAATGGGGGTTTCGCAACCGCATTTGCCTGCGCGGCGGAGGCTCAAAACCAGACGCTGACGGTGCCTCAATTCATCTTGAATGCCATGCCGGCGTCCGCACCGGACCGGGGATATCTGTTCCTGGCGATGTATCCATTCCAGAATTCGTTTGCGGCCGTCGGGCTGGACGCCGGATACTTTATCGATTTCAGCAACGATTCGAAGCAACTCGCGTACCAGTAAGCCCCTGCTTCGATGCTGCGGCGCCAGGCGCTGCCGGATGTCGGCGAAATTCATGCGTTCTCCTCACCCCCTCGCGCGTATTACTATGTGAGCGGACATTTTATGCGCGTTCTGCCGGTCATACTCCTTTCGCTTGCAATCCTCCCCGCGCTGGCCGAAGAGCCCACGGTCGACCAGATAATGGCGCGCGTGGCCGAAAACCAGGCGCGCGCCCAGGACATGCGCCGGGCGTACGTCTACAATCAGAAAGTCCTGGCGCGCTTCCATCGCACCAACGGCAAGCTGGCGCGCGAGGAGAAGCTGGAATACCTGGTCACTCCCACCCCCGCCGGCGTCGAGAAGAAACTGACGCACTTCGAGGGCAAGTGCGAGCGCGGGGGCAAGTTCATCACCTATGACGAACCAGGCAAGGAAATCAAGGACCTGGATATCGATGGCGATCTCATCAGGGACATGGTCAAAGATATGACCGCCGACAAGGACACCAAGGATGGCCTCGCCCACGACATGTTCCCCCTCACCGCCAAGGAACAGGCGAAGTACATCTTCACCCTGGAAGGTAAGGAAGTTTATCGCGGCAGGCAGATTTACCGCGTCAGTTTCCGACCCAAGCCGCACGAAGAGGACGCGAACTGGAACGGGGAAGCGCTGATCGACGCTGCGGAATGCCAGCCGGTGATGGTCACCACCAAGTTCGCAACGCATATACCGATGGCGGTGAAGGTTCTGTTGGGGACCGACATCAAAGGCCTGGGATTCTCGGTCAGCTATGAAAAGTTCGACGACGGGCTGTGGTTTCCGGTCAGCTACGGCGGCGAGTTCCA
>OCTA010004929.1_pt1 | contig 11637 bp, 7 predicted proteins | sample 1538991 | NCBI WGS metagenome assembly OCTA01 (sample SAMEA3539302, study PRJEB22396) | soil metagenome | biome: tundra; feature: field; material: soil | place: USA | collected 2010-05 | depth 0.15 m | reverse complement strand
CGACGCCGAAACCGTCCAGGGTCTTCTCCCAGTCGTATTTCACGCTCAGGACTCCTCTGCACTGCTCTTCGAAATCGTCGCCGTAAAAATCGCTGCGGCCGTCCACAAAAACCTTGGTGCCCGGGTACAGACGGTAAATGAGGTAGTCGCCCCATTGGTCAAAGGTGAAGATGCGCGCCGAAGGATCGTGGCGCAGCTTCTCGACAGCCGCGGCCGGGAACGATTTCGGATCGAATTCCGCGCGAAACGGCTTGGGCGGCGAGGGCGCATACAGCAGGGCGGCCACCACCGCGGCACCGGCCACGCTGGCCAGGTGCCAGCGCGGAATGCTGTCGGTAGCGCTGGTTTCGGCGGCCATCGAATTGAATTTCCGCACGCCTCTCCGCACCCACTCCGCCACGCGCAGTTCCGGCAGCAGGGCCAGCCATTCTTCCAGGGCCCGAGCCACCAGTGGCGCTGCCACAATCATGAAGATGGGAATGTTGCGCGCTGCCAGTAGCGCCGCGTGCCCCCACATCGCCAGGAGCAGGGGCTCGGTGAAGCGCCCCCTCGACACGCACCAGAACGCCGTCGCCGCGCTCAGCATGAGCATGCCCTCGAAGAAAATCGCCGCCGGATGGTGGAAGCTCAGCGAGAGGAACTCCATGATGTGCTGCGACTGGTACGGATCGGACACGTACTGCCACACGTGCACGTGCAAACGATAGAAGTACGGATTGGCCAGGCTCGCCACCAGGCACGCCAACGCGCACAGCAAATACCGGACGGCTCTCTGCCCGGCCGGCCGCCGCTCTTCCGGATCCGCCGAAAACGCCGCCTTCAGCAGCTCGCCGCCGCCGTAGGCCGCAATCGTCAGAATGCCGACGAAGAATCCACCGTGCAGGTTGGTCCACAGAATTGTGGCGCACGGAAGAAGTGCCAGGTACGGCACGCCCGCCAGACGCGTGCGCCCGTCCCGAACTCGTTCGAGGGCTCCGAAAAACAGCACCATGAACAAGAGCGTGATCAAGTGCGGCCGCGCCAGCCAGTGGACCGAAGACGCTGCTGCCGCCGCCATTGTGACCGCCAGCGCCACGATGGCGTTCGACTTCCGCCGCGCCAGCCGGAACAGCAGCAGGAACGTCCCGGCGATCAGCAGAATGCTGAACAAGACTACCGCCGCCAGACCGCCGCGGCTGTTCAGCCAGGCGAACAGCACTTCCGACAACCATTCCCACGCGTACCAGGTTTGACCCGCCCTCGAGAAAGAAAAGATATCGTGCGACGGCACGCCGTGGTTCGCCACAATCCAATCGCCGGTCCGGATATGCCAGCCCGTGTCGCAGTCGGTGAGCAGCGTCTTGACGCCTTCCATGCGGACGAACAGGAACACAATCGGCATGAGGAACGCGAAGTCCGCCAGCGACGGCAACAGCTTGACCGCGAATTGGGACCGTTGAGCTTCCATGCAAATCACGCCATCCAGGAACTCGCCAGCGGCTGCAGCGCCTCCATTGCCCGAATCTGGTCGTGGAACGAGCGGAAATCCATGTAATTCACTTCCAACGCTACCCGCGGGTATCCCCCATCCCCGGCCGAGGCTCGCGTCACTGTCCCCTGGCAATGGATGCACTTCTGACCGAAGCCATGGTTTGCCGGCAGCTCGATTTCAACGGTCACGACCTGACCGATCGCGGGCAGCGGCACAACACCTGCGTCTTCTGCCCGCCAGGCGACCAGTATCCCGGTTCGGCTAATGTTCTCGGTGTGCATCGCACTCCGCATCCACAGCACCGGCGAGGTAATGTAGCACCGGAGCTGGATGTCGATTCGCGGGCTCTCGCGCCTGTTGATGTTTTTCATTGCCGTGGTGTTTGACATCCGGAATTTAGCGCGCAAATGCCTGTGTATCAATATCGTAAATGGGCTATAGCGCGTTGTTGCCGAAGGTTATCAAGAAATCATTAGGACGCCAGTAACGGCAGCAGACAGGCTCAACAACTATAGGTGTTTGGAGTCCAAAAGGATGGTCAGCAGTCGATTACCGGTATACTTCGGGGGGTTATTAGACGATAATTATCTGCAATTGTTAGGTATGCCGCAAGGTGGATTTAAGACTTCGCTGATAGCGCAGTAAACCTTTGCTAATAAAGCACATATTAAATAGTTGCTACACGTGAACCACCCCTGAAAATGCGCATCAATCTGGTTTAATATCGGATAATTCGATGAGAATTACGATAATTTTATCTTGACAACCGAAGTAAATAATTCGACAATGCTGAAGAAAACAGTGATCAGAATGCACGCTACATCTCAGGTTCTTTTACAGCGGAGAAAGCGAGTATATCGGTCGGCTATTCGTAAAGGTGGACAACTATGACGCGGATTCTTCTTTATAGTGATGAACCCATTTTGGCTAAAGGCCTCGAGTCGGTCCTGCGGCAGGTCGAAGGCTTCGAGTTGCTGCCCACATGCGGAGCCGTGGCCTGCCTCATGGAACAGCTTGCGCAGGGTGCCCCGGACCTGGTTCTGATGGATTTGTCGCCCGAAATCACTTTCGCCGTGCTTACTGAAATGAAGCATGCCATGACGAACAGCAAAATCGTCCTATGGGTGACCTACATTTCCACCGAACTGGCGTTCCAGGCCATGGGCTTGGGCGTGCGCGGCATCCTTCGCAAGACCTTACCCACCGACCTCCAGGTGAAATGCCTGCAAAAGGTCCAGGCCGGCGAGCTGTGGTTCGAGAAGGCGCTCACCGACAGCTTCCTGTGCGCCCGCCGGGTAGCTCTCACCCAGCGCGAAGGGCAGTTGGTCAGCCTGCTCTCCCAGGGTCTGAAGAACAAGGAGATTGCCACCACCCTGATGATCTCCGAGGGCACCGTCAAAGTCTATCTTTCGCGGCTCTTCCAGAAGGTCGGTGTCAAGGACCGGTTCGAATTGGCGCTTTTCGGTTTGAAGAACCTCACCTCGGGACAGCTCCCGGTCGGCGACAAGGGTCATCGGTCCATCTCCATGCCCGGCCTGCGCTCCCTGGTGCTCGAAAGGCCGACCGAGCATGCCGAGGCGCCGCCGCGGTTCGCGGCTCCGCTGCGCCCCGTGGCATCGCGCCATTACTAAGCAGGAGCGGTCAGCTATCAGCTTTCAGCAATCACCTAAAACAGCACCGGCCACGGGGCCTGAGCTGATATAGTTGACCGCTGAAAGCTGATAGTGGTCTGCGGCGCAAATGATGCACCTTATCCAACGCGCCGTGGAGAGGGCGTTTCGCCTGCCATGCCGGTATTCCTACCGGCATTCCCCAAAGAACGTCGGCACGGACGCCGACGTGACTACCCAAAAGGTCGCTCCAAGGGTCCAGTGCGACGATCTGTCGGGAGTGGATAAGGCGTTTTTTTTGCGCCATGTTGGCGCCGACGCTGTTGGCTTCCAGCTATCTGCTTTCAGCAACCACCTAGCTAAAACAGCACCGGCCACGTGGCCTGAGCTGAGAGCTGATCGCTACTGCACCGGCAGGAGTACGGTGTTGCTTTGCTGCCCGTTGATGCTGACGCGTAGCGGGGCATTGGTGGCGGATGGCGCGCCATCGCTGAGCCGGAATTGTACGGCGTCCACTGCCACGCTCCCCGGTTCGGCGAATGCGTTTTCGGACGGGATCACGGCGTCGCCCACCAGCACGCTGGCTGCATCCAGCAGCACGAATGGCGGCGTCTGCGGCACGGCGAATCCCAGCGGCCGCACAGGGCTAGTCGGCCCGAAGCCCGTTCCGTAGACCGTCAGCAGCTCCCCGCGACCCGCCGGGGAACCCGGCGTCACCGCCGAGCCATCCTCGTGCACTGCAACCGCGAAGGATTGCCCGTTCACCGGCTGCTCGAAGAGCCCGGGCGCATCCCTCACCACCGTGAAGCTGGCGTTCACGTTCGGCTGTCCTTGAGCGCTCACCGTCAGCGTCAGCGGGCCCAAGGCCAAATCGGCGGGCAGCTCGGCATTGATCTGCGCGGGTGAGACGAAGAACAGCGGCAATATCCGGTTGGCCACCTGCACCACCGTGCCGCTCAGCGTTTGCGGCAGCGGGCTGACCGGCCCGGTAACCACGGCGGAGGCCAGGTTGGAACCAAAAATCGAAACCACCGATCCGGGGGCGACTCCCGACTGCGGCGTTTTGCCGGCGCCATTCTGCACGCCCGTGGGAGCGATGGTCGCCACCGTTTCGAACAGCGCCGTCACCGATCGCGGCACGTCCATCGCCAGGGTGCCGGAAGGAAACGATCCGCTCAGGTCTCCGCTCCACCCGTGGAAACGATAGCCGGGCTCCGCCGTGACGTTTATGGTAACCGTCGTCTGAGAGCCGTAGTAGCCATCGGGCGAGCCGGGCTGTACGCTCCATGACGCGCTTCCCGCGGGGATCGCAGCGATCGAAAGAAGGTTCATGGACTGGTAATTCGCGCTGATGGCCACCGGGGTGCCGTTCACTATGCCCACCCAATCGCCGGCCGCCTCCGGAACGGTGCCGGACCACCCGCTCAAGCCCGCACGTGTGCCGGCTCCCAGCGGCAAGGAGGCAGGCGCGCTCACCCGCACCTGGGTGCCCACCGGGAACTGCATGTCGCAAGGCGTGGCGCAATTCGTGCCGTTCACTACCACCGTCAGGCTGGCCAGCGAGCTGGTCACCGTCAGGTGCCCCACGGGATTGTAGGTAGCCTGCAGCCGCACGCCCGTTCCGGCCGCGCTGGCAGGCACGGTGAAGCTCTGGGTCGCGGCTCCGCCGTTCGACCAACCGGCAAAAGCCCAGATCCGGCCCTGGGCATCGGTCTGTTGCGCGGGCGCCTGCAGAGTGTGGGTATCGCCCACGCCCCAAATGAAGTTGTAGGTGGGCCAGTTGCTCTGGCCATCCACCGTGAGGCTCAACCCCTGGGGTGCCGTAGTCAGCAGAATGGGAGCGGCCGGGACGAAGGTCGCGGTGAGCGAGGCCGCCGCATTGACGCCGGCCACCTGGTAAGTGTGATTCGCGGCGCCCCCGTCGCTCCATGAAGAGAAGACCCACACATTCCCCGTCATGTCCTGTTGCGGCGAGATGGTGCCGACGCTGTGAGTGCTGCCCCACCCCCATTCCATGGTCGTCGGCGTGGGCACGGGCGCGCGGTCCGCCAGCACCGTGAGACCAGGGGGCACGGTGGACAGGTTGATCGGGCGCGCCAACTGAAACATGGGGTACGCCCGAACCGGCCCGTTGACCGTTATGGTGTCCTGAAACCCCTGAATCACCTGGTTCGGCCCCGAAAGCCATCCGCTGAATACATAACCTGGATTGGGCATTGCCAACAGCGTGAGGATCTCGCCGGCTCCAGCCCAGATATCCTGATCAGAGGTATACGCCGCGTTGCCCGCGTAAATCACGCCGGGGCCAAACCGGCAGGACGCCGGGTCCGCGCACGCAAAGAAGTTCAGGCTCACGTCGTACTGAGTCGTGAAAACGGCCTGATACGACGCAACGGCGGGGTCGGCCGTTATAATCATGAGATTTCCCGAATAGGATCCACCGGGAAAATCCCATTCCTTGAAGACAGATTGAGATCCGTCCAGGAACTGGGTAGGCTGAGACACCAGCAACGTATGTTTGCTGCCGGCGGGCCATACGGCGCTCATGGCAGTCTGATAGTTCTGGCCGTCTACGCTGAAATAGAGGCCCGGCGGCGACGTCGAGATACGCGTGGCCGCCCCCAGATTCTGTCCCGGGCATGGCACCGCAAGCGCCGCCAATATCATTATGAAAGTAGAAATTCGCAGGAATTTCGATATCGATATTTTCATGGCCGCACGTTTCTGACGCCCGCAAACGCCCTCAGACGGCGCAGGGGCAACCCTCTCTTCACGCGAGAAGTATACGCGCAAACCTACGGGAATACACGGCTAACTTTGGTAATGCGGCATCTATTAGCCATTTCGATCATTGATTCCGCCGTCGCGCCGGCATTAAATCATACAGGCGGACACTCTTATATGCATTGGAACGGCTATCTCATCTCGATTTCGCTTGCGGCGGCTCTCGCGAGCGCTGCCATGCCCTCGCGGGCGGCCACCTTCGGGACGGTTGTTCCGATCGCCGGCCAAGCTTCCGACATTGCCCTCGACGAGTCGCGCGGTTTGCTGTATATCGCCAACTTCACCGCCAACCGCATCGATGTCATGTCGACCGCGGATTACTCGATTCACAGCTCCATGAACGTGGCGCCCCAGCCGGGCGCGCTGGCTGTCTCCTTCGATAAGCAGTACCTTCTGATTGCCCACTACGGCAATTTCACGACACCGGGTACTGGCCAGAACCTCGTCACGCTCATCAACCTGAACAGCAACACGCGTCAGACGTTCGCCACCGGCGATCCACCCCTTGGCGTGGCCTTCACCGGCGACGGCGAGGCGCTGATCGTCACCACCACCAGCATTGTCGTGTTCGATCCCATCTCTGGCGCCATGCAGGTAATGGCCACTTTCGCTAACCTGGCCCAAACCCTCCCCACCAAGCTGGCCACGTTTCCGTCGGAGGTGATCTCGGCCGCGCTCACCACCTCCGCCGACGGCTCGACCGTCTACGGCATCGCCAACGCCGCGGTGGGGCAGGCCTTCTACCGGTACTCGGCGACTGGGCATCAGTTGTACGCCATTGGCATTGTGGCCTCGCCCATACCATTGCCGCGCGTCGGCGTAGCGGCCGACGGCTCGTGGTGCATGATCGGCCAATACAGGCTGGACCCGGTGGCTATCGCCACGGCCCAGTTCCCCAATTCGGTGACTTCCACCAAGATCGGCGGCGTCGCCGTCGATTCGAAGCACAGCGTCATTTACGCGCAGATCATCACCGCCTCCCCGCAAGCTTCCACCACCACCACCACCACGACGACGACCACCACCACCACCCCAGCGGCGCCCGCCGCGCCGCCGGCGCTGTCCATCCTGGCCGCCGACAATCTCACGGTGCAGGACACCCTGTCGCTGGCCGAGAACATCGTCGGACGGTCGGTGCTGACCGCGGCTGGGGATGTGCTGTACGCCGTTACCGATAGCGGCGTTACGGTGCTGCCAGTCGGCAAGCTTAACAAGTATCACCGGCTGGCCGTTTCCACCCCCAGCCTTCAGGCGCTCGGCAATTTCTGCAACCGCGCCGTCATCAACCAGAGCCTCACCATTACCGATCCCGGCGGCGGCCATACCGATTTCGCGATCGGCACCAACCTAGCCGGCGTCACCATTTCGCCCAACTCGGGCACCACCCCGGCCACGGTGCAGATTAGCGTCGATCCCAATGCCTTCCTCAATCAGAACGGCACCGTCACCGTGCCGCTCACCATCGCTTCCGCCTCGGCCGTGAACCTACCCCCGGCAGTGCGAGTGCTGGTCAACACCCGCAACCCCAATCAGCGCGGAACCCTGGTGAACGTCCCCGGCAACCTGGTCGACATTCTGGCCGATCCGTTCCGCAGCCGCTTCTACGTCCTCCAGCAGGACCTCAACCAGGTGCTGGTGTTCGACGGCACCACCTACCAGCAGATCACCGCCCTGCGCACCTCCACCACACCCACGCAGATGGCCCTCACATTCGATCAGAAATACCTGCTGATCGGCCACGACAATTCGCAATTGGCCTACGTCTACGATCTGGATTCCCTCCAGCAGCAGACCTCCATCACGTTCCCGCCGGGCCACTATCCCCGCTCTCTGGCTTCATCGGGCGGTGCCCTGCTGGCCCTGGTGCGCAACGTCTCCTCCGACGCCCCCGGCATGATCGATAGCGTGGATTTTGTGACCAGGCGCGCGACCGCGCTGCCCAGCCTGGGAATTTACATCAATAGCGTGAACCCCTCGGGCGTGCTGACGGCTTCGCCCAACGGAGCTTCCATCCTGGCGGCCATGGCCGACGGCAACGTGATGCTCTACGACGCCAACGCGAATACCTTCACCGTATCCCGCAAGGACCTGGCCTCGCTCCAAGGTCCCTACGCCGCTTCCAGCTATGGCTCGTACGTCGTCGGCAACAACTGGCTGAATGCGTCGCTGGTCCCGCAGGGTACCCTGGAAACGTCTTCCGGCTCTCCTTCCGGGTTCGCCTTCGTGACCCAGGCGGGGTTCCGCACCACGACACCGGCCGCGACCAGCCCAGGCGTCATTGAACGCGTCAATCCGGCCCAGGCCCCCAACATGACCCCCACCGCCATGGCGGAGTCGCCGCTGCTGCCCACCACCCTCTGGCCGTTCACGCGCACCCTGGCGCCGCTGGCGGACCAAAGCGCCGTTATCTCGCTGTCGGTTTCCGGCTTTACGGTGCTTCCCTGGGATTATGATGCCGCCGTCGCGCCGCCCAAGATCTCCAGCATCGTGAATGCCGCCGATGGGACCAGTCCGGTTGCACCGGGTGGGCTGATCAGTGTGTACGGCCAACAGATGAGCCCCGTCAACATCGCCACCCAGCAGATCCCGCTGCCCACCGCCCTCGGCGAATCCTGCCTCACCGTCAACGGCATAGCCGTTCCCATGCTGTTCGTCTCCTCGCAGCAGATCAACGGGCAGTTGCCGACCAACGTGAACGGCAACGCCACCATGATTTTGCGCACGCCCGGCGGCATCAGCGATAACTTCTATTTCTCGATCTTACCCGTGGCTCCCAGCATCTTCCGCACCGGGATGGCCGGACCCGAGACCGGCCTCGCAACCATCTTTCGCGCCGACAACGGCGAGCTGATTACGCCCACCAATCCGATTCACCCCAACGATATCGTTACCATCTACGCCACCGGCATGGGCGCCACTTCGCCCGCGATGGTTTCCGGGATGCCCGCGCCGGCCAACCCGCTGTCCAATGCGGTGATCACGGCGTCCGTCACCCTGGGCGGAGTTCCGCTCAACGTCCTCTACGCCGGCCTGGTGCCAGGCGAGGTTGGCGTTTACCAGGTCAATGCGTCGGTTCCTTCGGGCGTGCCGCAGGGTATGAACATCCCCCTGGTCGTTGCCCAGGCAGGCAGTTCGACCACGCTCAGCGTGCGGGTAGTCAATTAAGAACGGCAACAGGAGATTCACATGAGGACGCTCGGATTATCGATCCTGATCTTAGGCGCCGCGGCCTTCACCTGCCGCGCCCAGCAGTGGGAAGTCGGAGGCATGGGTGGCGGCGGGTTCTTGAGCAACGTCGGCGTGGCCGGCCCGGTCGGTTCGGCAACCGCCGGTTTCCAGTCCGGCGCCACTTTCGGGGCCTTCTTCGGCCACAACACCTACAGCCATATCGGCGGCGAGTTGCGCTACGCCTATCTGCAAAACAATCTGCAACTTTCGAGCGGAGGTTCCTCCGTCTCGTTTTCCGGCATGGCGCACGTGGTGCACTATGACTTGATCCTGCGCACCACTCGCAAGAACTCCCCCGTACAGTTCTTCGCGGCCATTGGCGGCGGCATGAAAGTATTCCAGGGAACCGGCACGGAGGCTGCGTACCAACCTCTTTCTCAGTTCGGCTACTTCACCAAGACCCGGGTCCTCAAGCCGATGGCCAGCGTTGGCGGTGGAATGAAGTTCTACATTTCCCGCAGAATGTGTCTGCGGACCGAATTCCGCGACTACATCACCGCCTTCCCCAAGGAGTTGATCACTCCGGCTCCCGGTGCGAAGTATGGCAGCATTCTGCATGATTTGGTGCCCATGGCGGGCCTCGGCTACGAATTCTGACCGCGTCGAAATCGGCTCCCTCCTCGCTCCGGCTGTGGCACCAGTACCGCCACAGCCGGATTTCTTTGTGATCCAGAATCGCTCCTCGCCGGCCCTGTGAGTTTCCAATTTCAGGCTACTGTCAACGATATGTCTGGCTTGAACGGCTGGGGTAATATTCAAACGGGCGATCCAGTCCTGGCAACTTTTTCGTGGGATACAGACATGCCTATGTCCAGCAGGCGCGGAGATTTCGATGGTCCGGCCTATCCGATCTCGATAACCCTGACCATTGATTCTTATGTCTTTGCCAGTACGCCACCGACCTGGCCGTAGCCAACGTCATTCTCTTTCAAAATGGCTCCTCCAGCGAGATCGATGTTAACGCTGTCGTGACCCCCGAAGCGTGGCCGTCGGGACTGACGGCCGGGCCGCCGCCGGGTGAGTTGGGCTGGCTGCAGGTGGAGATCTATGGCGGACCCTCGATGCTTTCCAGCTATACAGCGCTGCCCTCGTCGTTCGACACTGCGGACGTGCAAGAGGTTTATGGGTGGATCAATCCGGATTTTCAGACATATGAAAACGCGACCTCGTACTCGGCGAGCGACTATGCATCTGCGCCTGAACCGGGAACGGTGGGCTTGGGCGCGATCGGCGGGGCACTCATGCTGTTTACGCACTGCTGGATGCAGGGTAAGCGGCGGAACTGACATCTCAATCCATTCGCAGCCCCCTGCTTCTGCCGCCCCTTCGGTCCGGGTGCCTGCCGGACCACACAGCCACGTATGGGCCGGGTACGCCCCGCCCCAGGCCGGCGGCCCATCCCTTCCTGGCCCCGGGGCACCCCCCGCTCATGCGCACATGCGATATCGTAACGGATGGGTGGCCGATTCCTACATCTCCGCGCGCAACCTCTCCAAGGTCTATACCTCGGGCGGCTCCGACCTGGTGGTTTTCTCCGAGCTGAACCTCGATGTCGAACGCGGCGAGATGCTCGCGCTGGTGGGCGAATCCGGCGCTGGAAAGTCCACGCTCCTGCATCTCTTGGGCGGTTTGGACCGGCCTTCGAGCGGCACCATATCCTATGGCAGTATGGAGATTTCGCGCCTCGCCGAGTCGCAACAGGCTGATTTCCGAAATCGGGAAATCGGTTTTGTGTGGCAGATTCACTATCTCCTGCCGGAGTTTACGGCGCTCGAGAACGTGATGATGCCGTTGCTGATTCGCGGCTGGGCGCATACCAGGGCCGCGTCGGAATCGCTGGCGAAGTTGGATGAAGTGGGGCTTCGCGCGCGCGCCTCGCACCGCGCCGGTGAATTATCGGGCGGGGAACAGCAGCGCGCCGTGCTGGCCCGGGCGCTGGTCGGCTCGCCCTCGGTCCTGCTGGCCGATGAGCCTTCGGGGAACCTGGACTTCCGGACCGGGGAGATGATCTTCGAGCTCCTCGAGGGCCTTCACCGCTCCCATCGGCTCACGTCGGTCCTGGTCACCCACAACCTGTCGTTCGCGCGGCGTTGCGACCGCGTCTTGAGCATGGAGAAAGGCGGCCTGGCGCCGCTCGCACCCGCGCCGCTGGTACCAACAAACTCGCATCCCGCCATCGAGCCGGAGTATCTTTAAGTTTAGGGGGCCACATTCTATGTTCGAGCGATACACGGAGAAGGCGCGAAGGGTGATCTTCTTCGCGCGCTACGAGGCAAGCCAGTTCGGCAGTCCCTACATCGAGACCGAACACCTGCTCCTCGGCCTCCTGCGGGAAGACAAGGCGCTGGCCAACCGCTTCCTGCGTTCGCACGCGGCCGTCGAGTCCATCCGCAAGCAGATCGAGGGACACACCACCATCCGCGAAAAAGTCTCCACCTCCGTGGATCTCCCGCTCAGCCATGAGTGCAAGCGCGTGCTGGCCTACGGCGCCGAGGAGGCCGAGCGCCTCAGCCACAAGCACATCGGCACCGAGCACCTGCTGCT
>OCTA010004928.1_pt1 | contig 11639 bp, 8 predicted proteins | sample 1538991 | NCBI WGS metagenome assembly OCTA01 (sample SAMEA3539302, study PRJEB22396) | soil metagenome | biome: tundra; feature: field; material: soil | place: USA | collected 2010-05 | depth 0.15 m | reverse complement strand
GAGATTAGCTTATCTGCAACGGGGTGCGGGGCCGCACTTCCAAGCGGGCGGGACTGGGTCCCGTCTCGACACAATTAAGATAAAAATGGTGCAACGCAATAGGATAATAAACGTACAGCGCAATAGGGTAAGTCGATGCACGTGCCGCTGAACCGGGAAGCGGTACGGGACGCCATGCCGGCGTTCTTCGATCTGCTGCGGGAAGAGCCACACCCGGCCGTCCGCGTGGTGCTCGGGCACTTCATCTTCGTCTACATCCATCCTTATATGGACGGCAACGGCCGCGTCGGGCGCTTCCTGATGAACACGATGATGGCGTCGGGCGGATACCCGTGGACGGTCATTCCGGTAACCGACCGCAACGCCTACGTGAACGCTCTCGAAAAAGCGAGTGTCGGCGAGGATATCGCGCCATTCGCGGACTTCCTCGCCGGGCTGGTGAAGAGGCGGCTGGCGGGCGAGCCGTTGCCGGCGGTGCCGAAAGCTTCGCTCGTAGACGAACGCTAAAACAATTCTCGATCTGCAAGGGAGTGTGCATGTACGAGTTGCCGAAAACGATTCCAGCCGAGAAGCTGCTGCTGGCGCCAGAGGATCTGGGATCAACGATCCTCTTCCTCTTGAGGAAGTGTATTTCAAAAGCTTCAAGGCTAACGGTGCGATCATTCGCTGTCCTTTAGCGTCCAATAACGATTCCCAAGCGTTCCTTACAAGGCTTTTAGGTAGCCACCCGCGTCTTGTAAGTCGTTGAAATTCCTATTGCCTGTGGGCTCATAACCCAACCCCGCTGTGGAAGATCGCGGTCGAGACTGCAGAGCGCGCAGCCGCCGCGTGGACGGGCCTCGAACAGGCGGACCTGCTACCCAAGGATCTGCGCGCCTCCATCGACAAGCAAATTCTCCGGGTCGTCACCACGGTAAAGTGACGCGACACCGCATCCGGCGGGATTGATCTCACCTTACGGCCGATCACACATTTCTCCTCCGACGCCCCGGAGTGGCAGTCACGTTCACTCCACGTCCTACCTGGCCGACAGGCGATAGACCGTTACAGAATGGAAATGCTCTCCCGCTTTCAACTCGGTGGTGGGAAACTCGGGACGATTCGGTGAGTCGGGGAAGTGCTGTGTTTCAAGACACATGGCCGATCGAAACTCGTATGACTTTCCGCCTTTTCCCTTTACGGAGCCATTCAGGAAATTGCCGGTATAAAACTGGATCCCAGGTTGATCGGTAAGGACCGTGAGCACTCGTCCGCTGCTCGGGTCATAGACTTCAGCGGCCTCCGAAAGTTCGCCAACTTTATGATCAAGAACCCAGTTGTGATCATAGCCGTGGCCTAGCTGAAGCTGTTCATTATCGGCCCCAATACGTGAACCCACTGTGCTTGCATTTCGAAAGTCGAACGGTGTCGATTCAACCGACTTCAATTCACCCGTTGGAATCAGAGTGGAGTTCACGGGCGTGAATCGCGATGCGTGCAGGATGAGTTGATAGTTGAGAATGTCCCCTCTTCCGGCGAGGTTGAAATAAGAATGATTGGTCAAATTGAGGACCGTATCTTTGTCCGTCTTGGCCGAATACTCGATGCGCAGGTCTCCCTGTATCAACGTGTATCGAACGGTAGTCGTGAGATTGCCGGGGAAACCGGAATCGCCATCCTTGCTGCGATAGGAAAGTTCGACCCCGTTCACGAGCGGCTTTGCCTTCCAAACGACGTTGTTGAAACCGTGGGTTCCGCTGTGCAGAGTGTTCTCGCCATTGTTTAGTGGAAGGGAATATTTTTTGCCGTCCAAAGTAAAACTGCCATGAGCGATGCGGTTTGCGTAACGGCCAATGATTGCGCCAAAGAAAGCATTGGACGAACCATTGAAGTTGCCGACGTAGCCGTCAAGGTCATCAAAACCCAGCACGACATCAGCGACTTTGCCGTCGCGGTCGGGAGACTTCAGGGAAACGACAACTCCCCCGTAGGTCGCGATGCGCGCTTCGAAAGCGCCGTCTTTCAGCGTGTAGATTTCAACCGGCGTTCCGTCCGGCATCTTCCCGAAAGGCTGGCTCGCCACGGTCGTCTTGGCCTCCGTAATGCTCGAGAGCAGCAGGAACGACAAGCCGAAGATGGCGGCTATTCGCAAGATGTTGCCGGCGTTTATGCGCTTTCGCAGATACATTTTTCACCAGAGTCAACGGCCGCGGTCGTTGCTGCCGCTAATTAGCGAAGGGTAACATTTTCATAGGAATAATCCGAGCGCCGGTTACCAGATAATTTTTGCTCCTAGCTGGATATGACGTGAGCCGCCGGAACCGATGACGGGGTTGGAGGCGGCAACGTCGGGCGTGAATGTAACAAGGCCAACCGTGGATGGGCTAGAAAGGTCGGTGTTCATGGTGAAGACGTCGAAGTTAGTGTGATTTAAAATGTTAAAAACTTCTCCCCGGAATTGCATTTTTACGCGCTCATTCAGCCTCCAAATTTTGGAGAGAGAGAAGTCCCAGTTCGCGAAGGCCGGCCCACGGAAAATGTTGCGGCCCATGTTGCCTTGGGTAAACGGCAACGTCGGAGTGATTACTGTGTTTCCGGAAACGTAGCAGCCGTAAGTCAGCAACTGCTGTGCTGCTGCATTGGACGGCGCTCCGCCGCCGACCGCATTGAGGCACTGTTGATTCCCGACAACGTTATTATTGACGTCCGTTGTAAAAGTGAAATAGGGAATGGTTGTTGTTGGAGACCAATGAATATTGCTGGGTGGACCGCTCATGTTCCAGCGATCGTTAAATTCTCCCGTAGCGCTAATGTCGTCGTTGAAATCGCTTAACGTATAAGGCTCTCCGCTTTGCAGGTTGACGATGCTGGTCGCCTGCCAGCCTTCGAGCATCTGCCATTTGCTCTTGATGGAAGGGAGTTCATACGTGACGGATAACGTGAAGCGGTTGCGGATGTCGTAATCGCCATTGCCGCGTTCTTCGTTGTAGTTTGTGCTATTCGGAGGCACTCCGGCGAGGTTGCTTGTTGCTGTATCAATTGCGTGTGCCCAGGTGTAGCCGGCCAGCAAATAGAGTCCGTGAGAATAGCGCTTCGTCAGGGTGACTTGCAGAGAGTTGTAGCTTGAATTCGAGTGGTTGCTCAGGAAATCGAGGAATCCAATGTACGGGAAGCAAGGTCCGCCGATACCGAGGCCGCCCTCACTCGTGGGACAGTTCGTGTTCAAAGGGCGACCGATTGCTTCCGAGCCCCCGTCAAAGTTATTGCCTATCGTAGGATTCACCTGATTAATGTCGGTCACGCTGTACAACTTAACACCGTGATTCGCGACGTAGGCGATTTGCAAGACGGTCGAATCATTCAAGGCTTGCTGGATGTTGAGGTTCCAGTTCATAACGTATGGAGTCTTTAAATGCTGGTCGACACCAAAGACAGAACACTGGCTGCTAAGGCTGCACTGGCTTCCCGCTGCAGACGGGAAAATGGGTCCTGTCGAACTCCAGTTGATTTGGCTACCGTCGTTTGACTCCACCAGGAAAGAGTTAATCGTTCCTTTAGGCTGTATCAGATTCCCGCTCGCATCAACGTATGGAATTCCGCTGGGGTTGAGATTTAGGCCGCCTCCGTTGAACATGAAAGTGCGAATCGAAGGCTGCTCAAAGATGACGCCGAAACCAGAGCGAAGAACTGTTTTACCTGTGCCGAAGACGTCCCATGCCACGCCCACTCGCGGAGACAAATTGTTGTAGTTCGTGGGGTAGGGCGAACTGATGCCCTGACCTACTTGCACGATTCCGCTCGGCGAGTTTGGATCGTAGTTGGCCAGCAAGTTACGCGAGTCTTTGATCGGATTGGTGACGTCATAGCGCACGCCCAGATTCAAGGTCACGTTCGAGCGCACTCGGAAATCATCCTGCACGAAAAAGCCGAAAGACTTCTGGCTGACATCGCGGCCTGGGTCGCCGTAAAGGAGGCGCCATCGCCGAACATTGCCATCCATAAAATCGGTCAGATCGCTGAAATCGATACGACCTCGTCCATAACCAGCGCGGTAGTAGTTTACGTCTCCATATCGGAACGACCCGCCGAAGCGAATTGAATGCTTGCCGTGAATGTAGGAGAGCGTGTCTGAGAAACTGTCGGTTTTGCTAGGAGATGTTGCCAACGGCCAACTTGAATTGCCCCCCATGTAGTTAAAAGCATCAGTTCCGGGGTTGATGCGTGGGAAGCCAAACAGGCGCGGATCCGTTACTCCCGTATTAAGGCCATACGCGATCGGATTGACGTTGTGGTCGACCGGGAAGATCGCCTCATTGAAGCGGTTGTAGCTGGCGCGCAGTTCATTGGACCAAGACGGGCCGAACGTGGACGCGAGAGTAACGCCAAACACCTGCGTGGTTGGGCTTGTGGTGGAAAGCCATTCTGGACGCAACGGCACTGTGTCTTCTTCTGTTTGCTCGGTGTTCGCGTAGATGAAACGCGCACTGAGAATATGATGTGGCGTCAGATTGTAATCCGTCTTCGCTACCAGATTGTCACCGCGATTGTTATTATTGAAGTCAAAGTTGATCGCCGCTGGATCGGATTGCGACAACGTAAACCCAGGATTAGGTAGAAACAATTTTGATAGCTGCAGACTAAGCGGGCTCACCGAGCAGGTGGTGGAATTGGTGTTCGCTAGGCAATAGCTGACGTTGTTCGGATCGTTAAAGTAAGCGATCGCATCGGGCACGCTGTAGCTGGCTGAGTTGGGACTTCCATCGGGATTTGCGATTCCGCCTAATTGGTCCGCAAGAGATACCGTCACAGGACTGTCCGTCAACCCAGGATTACCAACCTTGTCGCGAATCCCTTCATAATTTACGAAATAAAACCATTTGTCTTTTTTGATTGGACCGCCAAAGGACGCCCCGAATTCATGCATGATAAGTGCCGATACTGGCGAAGGGGGTGGATCGAAATAGTTGCGCGCATCAAACGCTGCATTCCGGGTGAAGTAATATGCGGTCCCGTGAATGTCGTTGGTTCCAGACTTAATGCCGATGTTCATGACAACGCCAGGTTTTACGCCGTAATCCGCAGACGGACTCTCCTGCGTATTAAATTCCTGAATGGCATCAAGCGGCAAGAAGCTAGCCGGCGTGCCCGAAATGCCCGCGTCGTTCACGACAGTCTCGCCATAATAGGCATCGTTGTCGTCAGCTCCATCGATAAAAAAATTGTTATCGTCGGGGCGATTTCCGTTTGAGGTCACGGAGTGAAAGCCGCCGCCCGGCGTTCGCTGCACGCCGGGATGCAACTCCAAAAGATTTTGAAAGTCTCTGCCCTGAACGGGTAATTCGTTGACAGCCTTGTTGGAAAGCACCCCGTTTAAGGTCGTGTCGGTTGTATCGACGAGGGAGCCCTCCGCAGTGACGGTCATCGTCTCGGTGGCCGCGCCTGGCTGAAGCTTTAAATCGACGCGGACCTCGCGAGATACCTCCAACAGGATCGGAGTACTGAGTGTCTTCTTAAATCCTGTAGCCTCGGCAGAAATCAGATATGACCCTGGATCGAGATTGGGTACCGTGTAATCTCCCGCGCTTGTCGTAGTCACGGTTCGACTCGTGCCCGTAGCCGTATTGGTGATCGTCAGCTTAACTTGCGGGACGACCGCGCCCGAGGGATCGACAACGGTTCCAAGAATTCTGCCTTCTGAAGTCTGGGCCGTGGCAGCCAAAACGGCAGCCAGGAGAGTTGAAATCATAAGAGCAACAACACGAGCGGTTTTCATAAGCGCCCCTTGAAACCACATCTGGTGCTTCTAATTTGACGGAAATTAAAAAAGCAGAGGGAAGGAACTAACGCGGGAATTACAGGCCGGCTTCGAGCTTGCCGGCGTCTACGAGGAAACGCGGCTGTTTTGAAATCCTTGCGCGCGAACGGGGATGCTCATGGCGCCTGCTCATGTCGTACCTCAGGGTAAATTTTCAGCAACGCAGTCTCTCAGGGAATAGAGACAAAGTCAAACGGCGATTGCGCAATCGCGCGAAATTGCGCCGGCGAGTTGCGTTTCAGCCGTAGCGCTAACTAATAAATTGTATGATCTGCGCGAGTACTTTCTATCTTTCCTTGTTCGACCGATAGAAAATAACCTGTACCGCCAAGGCCTGTCCATGAAGTGATATCGAAGTGTGCGCCACTTGGAGCCAGGTAGGTGCTGATTTTTTCGAAGGTGAGAGGCTGACCGGGCTTGCAAACTGCGGGAGGCAGGGTGGGACGCAGAAAAAATGCGCCTTTGCCGCTTCCGACAACAGTGCCCTCGCCATCGGGCTCTACCAGAACCGCGGATTTTTCGTCGATCGCAATCTCTCGGGGAGAATTGGACCATCCGTCCTGCATAAGGCGAGCGAGAAAACCCAGAGTGCGACCCATGCGATCGCGTTTGGCGAAGTGCGAGTCGGTCAGCAGGTTCTCCAAATGTGGAGTTTTTAAAAACCCTCGAATGAGAGTTACGCGATCGAAGTAAGGATTGGGCAAAACGTCGGTTGATGCGAGATCGTTATCGTCGGGCTTGTCTCCAAGAGCTCCGTAGGCAAATTCGCCGAGCACTGCGAGTCCAGCGCTGGTTCCCCCGATCGGCTTGCCCGCCGCAATATTGGCGTTGATCGCGGCCTGAACCGGAGTTCCTTTCCAAGCCCGTATATAGTGGGCCTGATCGCCCCCGGATATGAAGATGACTTCGGCGTGGCGAATAATATCGGCGACGGCGGGATCTTGCGCGGCTTGCTGATCGGCAATGATGAGCGTCGCGACCGAGTTTAAGGGACAGAGTTTGTTGATGTAGGAGTTATAGTCGTCGTTGCCGGTGGCACGTAGAACAAGAAAATCGCCTCCATTGCCCTTCTTGCATAACCAACTGAATGCCTCGTCAAGATCGCTGCCGCCACCCATCATTGCGATCCCAGCCGCAGGGGTGGTTTGGATATCAGCCTTATTTCCGAGGCGAAAATATTGGTACGAGGCAGCATGAGCCGAGATCGAGATCAGCAGTATGGTCGACGCAAGAAAGAAGCATTGCAATGTGTGCATAGAAGAAGATTTTGTCATTTAGTGTTTGTCCGTGAGTATTTGCCGGTGAGAATTTGTCCCTGAAGTGCCGCCCGCAAACTGCTTCGCAAGCGAAGTAAGACTGATGCTAGCGCTGCGATTGCGGCTATCCAAACATAGAGCGCCACGTTTACAACCCAAGTGGGCGCGGCCCCAACGCGCCGCAGCAGAAACGGAAGAAAAGTCCAGGTTGTAATGTGAACATTGTCCCAAGGATCTTGCGTCATTGATTCATTGTTTAATCCCCAGGCATCCATCTTGCCGAAAGCGAAGGCGATAATATTTTTGAAACGGAGAGCGATCACGTACGTCGGATGTCCGAGCGTTTCCATCTGGTAAATCTCGAGGGGCAACCAGAACGCCAGGGATGCTAACTGAATGATGAAGCTTGCTGCGACGAGAGCCCATCCTACGCGAGTAAAGACGCTTCCCAAAATTTCCCGATATTGCATGAGCATCGGAACGGCCAGCAGTGCGGCAAGTTCGACTGAAGTAGAAACATAGCGGTCTCCCCAAGCGAAGTCACCGCTCCAGTAAGTGTATTTCGCATAAAAACAAATGTAGGCCAACACCAGTAGAAGCGATGTCACGGCGTAGGCGCGGACGGCTGGAGACAGGCGTTTCCAGAGCCGTATGAACAAGATGATGCTCAACACGAGAAGAGGATCGAAGAGAAAAATGGACTTTTCAGGCTGGAATAACGCTCCTAAGAGTCCAACGTGAAATGGCGAGCTCCAGGGAAAACTTGCAGGCAGCGTCGGATCTAACTTGTGATACGCCTGAGCAAAGATCGTGACATAGGTATTGGTGAATGATCCGTAGCGATAAAACTGATAGAGACGGTCGAGCAGGAAGAAGAAAGCGTAGACGGGGACAGAGACTTTGCAATAGTCAAGGAGACGGCCCAACAATCCGCGTCCACGTTCGTGAAGCGTTGCCGCTTCAAACCAAATTGTCAGTAAGAGAAAAATCCCGCAGGCTACGAGATCGAGCCCTGTAGTGAGACGCGTCAGCAGGTTTAGTCCCAAGGCGCATGAGCCGACGAAAAGCGCGCGACCGCTATTCGTACGCAACCATTCATACTGAAAAGAAAAGCCGACGAGGGTGAGCAGCATGATGTAGTTGTTCTCCATCATGTTTTGCGTGTAATGGAGATGAGTCGTACAGAACATGAGCGCCATGACGCCAGCAAGCGATTGTTTGGTCGAGAAGCCCAGTTGGCCAAGCAATCGGAAGGCGAAGAGCGCAGTAAGTACATTCAGCAAAATGTTGGTGCTGTAGCTCACGACAATGCTGCGAACGGCGGGGTCGTCAGTGTAATTCACAAAGATGGAGCGGTGCTCGAGCCAAGTGCCGAGAATATCCGCGGGCAACATAAGCAGAGATTGGCCGATACCGTACCAGCTATAGAGGCGTCCGCCGCGTCCATGGAGGCCAAACTCCGGGTATTCGTTGGGAAAGACTTGAGGGTCTGACGTCCAGAGCCAGTGCGCCGTTTGAAGACGATGGGTTGTGTCGGACGTTCCTAACTCGCCAGACTGGACAACGAACGCAAGCAATCCCGCAACCAGACACAAAAGGAAAAGCGGGTCACGCAGCCAGCGTCGAAGACGAGTCATCGCATTGGATGGTAATTGGAAAACTGAAAATTAAGAAGCAGTGCGTGCAGGCCGAGCTCCTGCGGCGGATATAAACTAATGACAGGATACTCGATGAAATTCTGCCAGCTATTTCCAGTTATTTTTCTGCTCACATGCGTTGCTTGCTCGCAGTCGCAACCGGCGGCTCTACAGACGAAACCGGTGGAGCTAACACTTCAAGTGAGTGCTCCGTTTCACTTCGTTGCCTACGGGGACGCGCGCTTTCATAATCCTAAGGATACGGAGGCGGCGAATCCGCCGGTGCGTCAAGCACTCGTGCAAGCGATTGCTGAGACGAAGCCCGCGTTCATTAGTTTCGCCGGCGACATCGTCTACAACGGATACGACACTGAAGATTGGAAAGTCTGGGATCGTGAAACCGAGGTGTGGCGCGCGAACAAAATTCCGGTTTATCCGGCGCTCGGCAATCATGATCTTCACGGCATTGAGAAGACGGCACTGGCAAACTACTTTGAACATTTTCCCGAGTTAAAAAACAGCCGGTACTATTCTGTTCGAGCGGCCAATACGCTGGTGCTGGCGCTGGATAGTTCGCTCGATGAAATTCTTGGAGCGCAGGGTGATTGGCTCACACAGAAATTGGATCACATTCCGGCTGACGTGGATTTCGTATTCATTGTGCTACACCATCCGCCGTATACAAGTGCGTCAAGCATGCCAATGTTCGGCTCGGGCCACTCCGCGCGATCAGAAGAGTTGAGACTGGCAAAGTTACTGGAGGCGCGGCAGCAGAATCAGCGTGCGCGGTTTATAGTTTTTTCAGCTCACGTGCATAACTACGAACGTCACGAGCACGGAGGCGTCACTTATTTTGTCACGGGCGGCGCTGGAGCGCATGCCTATCCGATCGCTAGGGCCAAAGGCGATCCGTTTCAGAGTAAGAGTATTAATTATCACTATCTACAAGTGGACGTTGATCAGGCCCACTTGAAGATCACCATGCACCGTCTTGATCTAACCAGTGGGAAGCCCGTTTGGACCGAGCCGGACTCGGTTGAGATTTCAGCGACGAAAGCTGCGGCACAAGGCAACTAGGCGAATCAAGTCTTGTTTCGCTCAAGCCACCGGGGAAGGTGGTGACGTCGCGACTTGCCGCGGATGCGGTGAACGCTGGAGATAGGAAGGTGAGTACGCAGGTTAGGGCCCAGATCGCTTTTAGCAAACGCGGCGTTGCTACTGACATCTTCTCAGTTTTCCGGGTTGCCCCCGGACTAGGGTGAACTGGTTGGCGGCAGCGTCTTTGTTGTCGCCTACGGTGAACGTTATGTGCATCGTATCGCCGTCTACTGTACCGGAATAAATCGTGTCCGCGCCTGGCGCCTGGTCTCTTCTGGTGGGGCCAGCGTGTGTTTGGAAAGTGCCCTTTGCGTGGAATTTTCCGGATTCATCCAGTTGGATCGGTTCGGAGATTGTGCCTTGAGCGCAATCGAACTCCAACGTGGAGCCTTGGGAAGAGACTTGCATCTCGACATGGGCTCCGCCCCATAGGCCGACGCTTAGTTTTGCGGGCGCGGCGTGGGCTGAATTGTCGGCGTGGGCAACTTTCACGGCGGAGAAGGTTGCAAAAATGAGGACGAGAAGTGCAAGAGAAATGTTTTTCCTGATTCGCTTCATCATTCTTCCGACTACCTCTTTTGGGCGCGGATGTCTAAGCGGTTTTTACTTGATAGAAGCTTTTACTATACCTGATAGTTTCAAAACAGCTTGGCCGCGAGTCAACGGTGAGTCTCGCAGGGCGGTAGTCGAATCACGGATCGCGACGGTTATGTGGCTTTCCTCGGTCTCGAATTAGTTCTGCGTCTTTCACCACCTTCCGATTGACCTAAGTCAGCGGTCCTGCCGGCGACTGCTCGTTTCTGCCAGATGTGTTGCGGGATGTCGCCGGACACGGCATCCTGATCTAGATTTGTTTGACGCTGAGCCTGCACTAAAAGACGCCGCGAAAATCCCAGTTTAGGAGCTTGCATTACGATCGAGGGATTCGTGTCTTGTGGTTCGCTGATGAGAAGGTGAATGTGTTCGGGCATGATCACATAACCGGCGACGACGAATTGATATCGACTGCGCATCCGTTCCAGTTCGGACAAGAACAAATCGCGGTGGTAAGGCGCGCCGAGAATGGGCTGTCTCCCATAACCACTGCAGGTGATGAAGTGCAGGTCTCCGGTGCCGTAGTAGCGTTTTAGGTTGCGCCGCATGGGCCGAGAATATTGGCCTGAGAGTGTCTTGCGGTAACGGCGCACACTGGTGGATTGTGATGAAAAAGGGTCTGCTCGCGGCAGGGATGAGTTTATACCTAAGTAAGAGCATCATTACGAGTAAGAGCATCATTCAGAGCATCCGACGCCGACGTGCACTGCCCCGGCTCGAGGATTAAGGTTGAGTTACGGGCGCTCGCGCGGTTTGGCGAATGGAGCCGACTTCGGTAATGCGTATTGAGTTCGCAATTTCGCTGGCGTTTGTTTTAGTCAGTATGGCTGTAATCCCTGCTGCAGCTCAGAACGCGGCGGGTGAGCGTCCCATGATTACAGGGGTATCGGTTTCTGAAGGCACAGACGTGGTTGACGTGGAAATTTCTTTCAGCGAACTGGTGCAGCCGGAGGTGAAAAGGCTGGAGCATCCGGACCGGCTGGTCTTTAATTTTCCGGGTTGTGAGTTGGCGGATTTGGGTAAACGCTTCGTCGTCGATCAGGGGTCAGTGCATACGGTGAGCACGGAATCTTCTGGCATTCGTTCGGGCGCCAGAGTCGTTGTCGAATTGGGGGCGGTTCAGGATCGCGGGCAGGCGACAGATGCGAAGGCGAGCGCCGCGAAAAAACTTGTCGTTAGTCTCAGTTCAAACGGGAATAAACTGACCATCGAACTGAGATCGGAAGAGCGTCGTGTAGGGAAAGAGTGTAGATCTCGGTG
>OCTA010004927.1_pt1 | contig 11639 bp, 10 predicted proteins | sample 1538991 | NCBI WGS metagenome assembly OCTA01 (sample SAMEA3539302, study PRJEB22396) | soil metagenome | biome: tundra; feature: field; material: soil | place: USA | collected 2010-05 | depth 0.15 m | reverse complement strand
CAATCCGCTGAGTGCTCGCTCTTGACCCGGCTAGGGCCTCACAGATAAGACCCCGAGACCGCCCAGATATCCGCACTGCTGCCGCTTTTCCCGCTGATGTTCCTCAGCGGCGCATTCGTCCCAGTGCAGACCATGCCCGGATGGCTCCAGCCCTTCGCACGCAACCAGCCTGTCTCGGTCGCCATCAGCGCCGTGCGCGCGCTCTTCGAAGGCGGCCCGGTGGCTCACTCCCTCTGGCAGAGCATCGCATGGCTGACAGCCGTCCTCCTCATCTGCGTCCCGCTTGCCATCGCCCGATACCGCAGGGTATAAGCGGGCAAGCCAGCATCCCACGCGAACGAATCCATGGGGCGGCAAGACCTCCGGGATCGACATGCCCCGCGTGAGGCCTCCGGGATGCGCCTCATCGCCGTGATCCGGCAGCCGGATGCGGTGGCGCCGTACGACGTTGACCCCGCAGCCTGCTGACAGACCTTGAATTGCCAGGATTCTCATGGTAAGTGCTGGCGGCGTGTCGCGGCGACGTCGTTCGATGGCAGGGCTACTGCGGGATCATGAGGTATCCCGATGGTAGTGGCCTGTCCGCCAGGGCGCGGGTCAGGCGTGAGTCGGTACGGTTGCAGGCGGCGGCGTGGTTCGCCCAGGCAATCGAGCCGCCACAAGTCGGGCGGAGATTGCGGATCTCGGCCAACTCGGCGTACATGTGGCGCTGGCGCGTCGGCGGCGAAGCCGCGCTGGCCTCGAAAGGGCCCGGCGGAGCGATCTGCCGGCCCAACCACGTCGCGCCCAGCGTTGAGCAGTTGTGGGTCCGCAGCGAATCGGGAGCGCACCAGGCGTCCTTGCCGGACTTGCCGTCCGCCAAAAGACAGAATCTCCACGATGGTTCCAGCAAGGGCGGAGCCGATGACGCCGGGTTCGGTGGCGACGGACGCCAGTGCGTCGACGCGCACCCGTGTCGCCGGTGGTTGACCTTCACACAGGCGCAGCACCACGCTCTCGGTCGCGAGGACGCCGAAGCCTGCACCGGTGACGAACGTTTGGTCCGCGGCAGCGGCCTGCCGGTCGAGTTCCAGCACCCTCTCGACGGCCGGGAGCTCGTTCGCCACGTCGACGTACTGGGTTCCAGGAGGGCACGCCCGCGCGACTTCGGGGGCAGTGGTCGTGAACGGGCCGACGGTGTTGACCACCACGGCCGGGGCATCCTGGGCGAGCTTGGCGAGGGCTGGCCCAAGCGTGCCCGCCAGCAGCCGCGGCGCGCCGCCGAGCTCAGCGACGACGCCTTCAAGACGTTCGCGGTCCCGCCCGACGAGCGCGAGCGGGACGCCCGCCTCGTGCAGCCGCGTCGCAACCGCTCGCCCTGTCCGGCCAGTCGCGCCCAGCACCCAGACCTCATTATTCATCGCGCCGTTCCATTCAAAGCCCTAGCCGTCCTATCGCCTGCTCGGTCACCCGGACCGCTGTCTCGCCTGCCACCAGCTGGCGATCTACCCGTGCTCGTCCGTTCGTCTCGCGCTTATCTCTCAGCCATAAGCCTGTGCCGGGGGCTGCGCGGACTGTCTCAGTGCACGGTTGGAGTCGTGGTCGGGTCAAGGGTCAGGCGGGGATGTCGCGTAGCCGGAAGAGCATTGCACCGACGATTACGACGACGAGGGCATAGGACCCAAGCACGAGGGCAGCAGCTAGCTGCCCAAGAACGTGGGCGTTGGACGGGAACCCGGTGGTGCCGGATGCGCCGCTACACCACCACACCCGGCCACTACCCAAGCTCACCCCACGGCCACCCGATCACGCCGCCAGGCTCCAGATACCCCTCGGGCGTGCCGACGCAGAGCATGCCAGTCGGCTGCGGACCTGCTGGCCGAAAGCAGACCCGAAGGCGCCCGTCAGTACACCGACCGTGCGCCGAACATCTCAGCCATCCTGCCTGCCAGGGCAAGGTCGCCCTCGATCATCGTCCGGCCGTCGGCCATCAGCGGATAGAAGCTGCCGCCGCCCAGGCTCACTCTGATGAAGTCGGCGAGCGGGGCGCGGACGATCAGCGCCGCGTCAGCCGCGCCACCGGCCCGGGCCCGGCCGTCGCGTACCTCGATGGCCCAGGAATTGCGCGTCCCGTCGCTCAGGCCAAGGTCGAAGACGATGGTGCCGTCAAAGCCGGCCGACTTGGCCGCGTCGTATCGGCCCGCCATCAGCATGAAGAAAGCGCGCTGCGCCCTCCTCCCGCCCATGAGCTTTTCGATCCCGGCGTCGGAGGCTGCCGCCGCGAGGTTCTGCGCGCCGGCCGTGAGCCGCGCGCGCACCGCGCCCGGCCGCCGCTCCGCCGTCCGAGCGCCCGGGCCACCGCGGCTGCGAGCCGGTCGGCTTTGGCTGCCTCCGCCTGCTCCCGGCCCTCGGTAAACCGCGGGAGCACATCACTCGCGAAGAGCTCGATACTCCCGCAAATATGCTCGTGGCGGTTGCGGCCCGTCTGCATAACGAACATCACCTGGTCCACGCCCGCTGCGTCATATCTGGCCAGGAGATCAGTAACCTGGGCCGGGGTGCCGATCGCGCCGCGCAGCGAGCCAAGCCCGGCCTCGAGCAGCCGGATGGCCAGCGGCGCCGCGGTCGCTGCGACGAGTTCACGGGCGAAGCCGCTGGCCGCGCGATCCTCGCCGAAGCTGCGCCACAGGTCGGTGCCGCCAGCCAGATGCGTGCCGCCGTAGTAGTGCCCGAGCGCGTAACCGAAGAAGTGCGCGCCGTCGATCCCGCGCTCGATGGCCGTGGCCTCGTCTATATGCAGCATCATCGGAACGACGACAGCCACGTTCGGGTTAACAGCGAAGCCGCGCGGTACGCACTCCTCCGAGCTGATCAGCGCGTAGTACTCCGACACCCAGCGCGCGGCCTCCTCGGGCTCGGCGAAGGAGAACGACAGCGCGCCCATGCCTCGACGGCTTCCTCCCGCATCGCCCGCTTTGCCTCGCGCGGCACGCCGAAACCGCCAAGCTCGGCCGCCGAGCTCGCCTCGCAGGTGCCGAACTCGACCCGGCCGTCAGAGATCAGATCAAGGGTGGCAACCCGCTCGGCGATCCTGGCCGGGTGGTTCACCGCCGAAGGCCCACGGCCTTGGCAGCTGGTGGTCATAGAAAATGCCGAATCGCATGCGATCCTCCCGGACCCGAGGGCAAGGCTGACGCGGGAAGGCGGGTCAGGGCAGGCGTCGCGGCGGGCGGCCGCGACAGGCCCGCTGCCGCCGCCGGAGGGCGAGGAATGCCAGCGGAATGAGCCACCAGGGAAATACCCAGTGCGCGGGCCGGCCGGGGAGCGCGGTGATAGCAACCGCGATCAGGACAACGGGCACCATAACGGCCGGCCCGGCCCACAGGGCAGTCCAGCTCTGGCGGCGCGGCGGTGGCTGGCCGACCGCTGCGGTAGAAGGCAGGGACCCGGCAGGCCGGTCGGCAGGCAGGTCATCGAGCAGCTCGTCCAGGTCTCCCCGGGTGCGCGCGCTGATCGCCTTGCCCACCCGCTCGCCGAACTCGTCCTGGGTCAGCCGCCCGGCCTGGAAGTGCTCGCTGAGTTCTGCGGCGGCGCGATCGCGGTCGGCGTCGGACACCCTGAGCCGGGCTGCGTCGCCGTCCACTTCGCACCTCGACTTCCCGGCACGCCACGACCGGCCGCTCCGGACCGACAGCGCACTCCTTGATGGTATATCCAGGTCTTACGCGCCAGCGGGTCAGCGCGGCCAGCCGAAGCAGCCGGCAGTGGCGGCGCACGAGCGGTGGCGGCGGCGCGAGGCGGGCATGTCGATTGACCGGGACTGGTGTGCGAGGCCACCATGGCCGCTATGCGCAGCTCCCCGCCCTTCCGTGCCGACCATGTCGGCAGCCTGCTCCGCCCGCAACGGCTCCTAGCCGCCAGGGATGACTTCGCGGCTGGCCGCATCGATGCGGCGCAGCTCCGCGCGGTCGAAGACGACGCGATCGCGGCAGCCGTCGCCATGCAGGAGGATGTCGGCCTGCAGTCGGCAACCGACGGCGAGTTCCGCCGCGCATCCTGGCATATGGACTTCATCTACCAGCTTGGCGGCATCAGCAAGGCGCCGGGCAACCTGGCGGTGAAGTTCCGCAATCCCTCCGGCGCGATCGAGTTCACTCCCGCGGCACTCAACGTCAGCGGCAAGATCCAGGTGGACGACACGATCTTTGGCCACGATTTCAGCTACCTGCGGTCGGTGGTGACCACCGCGGTACCCAAGCTCACGATCCCGTCGCCGAATATGGTCCACTACCGCGGCGGGCCAGCGTCCCTCGATCCGGCGGTATATCCGGACATCGAGGAGTTCTGGAGTGACCTGTCCGCGGCCTACGCCGACGAAGTGCGGCGGCTGGCCGGGCTTGGCTGCCAGTACCTACAGCTTGATGACACCAGCCTGGCCTACCTGAATGATCCCGCCCAGCGCGCCGAGATCGCTGAGCGCGGCGAGGATGCCGAGCACCTGCATCTGCGTTACATCCGCCAGGTCAATAACGCGATCGCGGGACGCCCGGCCGGGCTGGCGGTCACCACACACATGTGCCGCGGCAACTTCCGCTCGTCCTGGGCCGCCGAGGGCGGCTACGACTTCGTTGCGGAGGCGCTCTTCAGCGAGCTGGCCGTGGACGGCTTTTTCCTTGAGTTCGACGACGCGCGGTCCGGCGGCTTCGAGCCACTGCGATTCGTGCCGCCAGGAAAGATGGTCGTCCTCGGCCTTGTAACCACCAAGAACGGCGCGCTGGAGGATTCCGGCATGCTCAAGCGGCGGATCGACGAGGCGGCCAAGTTCGTGCCTGTTGACCAGCTCTGCCTATCACCGCAGTGCGGGTTCTCCTCCACGGTCGAGGGCAATGTACTGACATATGAGGACGAGGTCGCCAAGCTCCGCCTGATCGTCGAAGTCGCCCGGGACGTGTGGCGCTAACGGGGCCCCTGCGTTAGCCGGCCTCGCCGCTCCGGTCGTTGCACCTGGCCAGTTCAGCACGGAGAATCAGCACGGAGAAAATGCTTTGGGGGCCGCAACGTGCCCGGTGTACCTTCGCCACGTGCCCCGAATCAGGAAGCCGCCAGGGCAGCTGCGTTGAGCCTGCTGCGGACTGACATCACGCCACTGCGGGCCTCCCGGGATTTCCGGTTCATCTACGCCAGCCGCACGGTCACCCTGTTCGGGACCCAGGCGGCCGACGTCGCGCTGCTGGTGCAGGCGAAGCAGCTCACCGGGTCCACCTTCGCCGTGGGCCTGCTTGGCGTGGCTGAGCTGGTGCCGCTAGTCGTGTTCGGCCTCTATGGCGGCGTGCTGGCCGACCGGCTCGACCGGCGCGCGCTGCTTCGCTGGTGCGAGGCGGGACTCGGCTGCTGCGCGGGGCTCCTGGTGGTCAACGCCATCGCGCCACGGCCGGCCGTCTGGCCTCTCTACGTGATCGCCAGCCTGACGTCGGTGCTGGCCGCCCTGCAGCGGCCTTCGCTGGACGCCTCGGTACCGCGGATCGTCGCTCGGCACCACCTCAGTGCCGCCGCTGCGCTGATGTCGATGTCGGCCAACGCGGGCGTGATCATCGGGTCTGCGCTCGGCGGCGCGCTCGCGGCCGGCCCGGGACCGCAGGTGGTGTACGGGCTCGACACCGTGAGCTTCGCGGTGTCGTTCGGTTTCCTGTGCCTGGTCCGCCCGCTGCCCACGCCGGTCCCGGCCGAACATGCGCCGGTGCCTGGCCTGCGCAGCGTGCTTGCGGGCCTGCGGTATGCGCGCGGCCGGCCGGACCTGCTTGGCTCTTACCTGGCTGACCTGGCGGCGATGGCGTTCGCTTATCCCAATGTCCTGTTCCCGTTCGTGGCCGCCGAGCTGCATGCGACCTGGGCGGTCGGGCTGATGTTCGCGGCGCCCCCGGCGGGAGCGCTGGCCGCCTCCCTGCTGAGCGGCTGGACCGGACGGGTGCACCGGCACGGCCGCGCCATCGCGTTGTCAGCCGGAGCGTGGGGCCTCGCCATCACCGCGTTCGGCCTAGCCCCGGACATCGGTGTCGCACTCGCCTGCCTGCTGCTGGCCGGCATCGCGGACATGCTGAGCGGTATCTTCCGCGACACGCTGTGGAACCAGACCATCCCGGACTCGCTGCGCGGCCGTCTGGCCGGAGTGGAGCTGCTGAGCTACAGCATCGGGCCATCGGCTGGCCAGATCAGGGCCGGCGGGGTCGCCGCGGTCACGACCACCCGGTTCTCGCTCTGGTCCGGCGGGCTGGCGTGCGTCGGCGCTGTGGGCCTGGTCTGCCTCGCGCTGCCGGGCTTCCTCGCCTACGACGCGAGGACCGCTGCCACTGAGCTTGCGACGGGGCAATAGCTCCCGCGCGGCTGTCGCGCCAGGCCGGGACAATTCACTCGAGGTGCTGCAGAGCGTCCTGCACGGCCCGGTGAAAGGTCGGGTAGGCATAGATCATCTCGGCTAGCCGGCTGGCCGGAACCTCCGCGTGCACCGCCAGGGTCAGCATGCTGAGCACCTCGCCGCCCCAGGGGCCGACCGAGGTAGCGCCGACCAGGACGCCGCGGCTGGCGTCCTCGACCAGCTTGATGAAGCCGTCATTGCCTGCCTTGTGGATCCAGCCGCGGGTGGACGACGGGACCTGCGTCATGCCGACCCGCACCGACAGGTGCTGGTCCCTGGCCTGCGCCTCGGTCAGGCCCACGGCACCGACCTCCGGATCGGTAAAGGTGACCCGGGGCACCGCGTGGTACTCGGCGCCGTGGTGCTCCCGGCCGAGGATGTCGGCGACGATGATCTCCGCGTGGTACACCGACATGTGCGTGAACGCGCCCTTGCCGACGACGTCGCCCAGCGCCCAGACACCGTCGGTAACGCGCATGTGCGAATCGACAGGAATGGCCCGGGCCTTCTCGTCGACGCCGATGGCGCCGACGCCCACTTCGGCGAGGCCGGTGCGGCGGCCGGTCGCGATGAGCAGCGCTGTCGAGGTCAGCTCGGAGGCGTCCGCGAGCGTCACAGTGAACTCGCTGCCATCGTGGGCGATGGAAGCCGCCGCGACGCCGGTGCGCACGCCGATGCCCTCCCGGCCGAACACTTCCGCGATGAGCCTGCCTGATTCCGGTTCCTCCAGCGGCAGCAGCTGGCCGAGCGCCTCCACCACCGTGACCTTGGCGCCGAACCGGGCGAAGACCTGGGTGAGTTCCGCGCCGATCGCGCCGCCGCCGAGCACGATCAGCGAGTCGGGCACCTGGCCGGCCTCGATCGCCTCCCGGTTTGTCCAGTACGGCGTGCCAGCCAGCCCGGGGATCGGCGGGACCGCTGGCGCCGTGCCCGTCGCGACGATGATGCCGCGCCGTGCCTGCAGCACGTCGTCGCCGACGGTGACCTCGCCGGGCGCGGTGATCTGGCCGTGGCCGCGGAACAGCCTGCCGCCCTTGCCGGTGAACCGGTCGGCCGCCACGGTGTCGTCCCAGTTGTCGGTCGCCTCCGACCTGATCCGGCCTGCCACCGGCCGCCAGTCCGGCGTCACCGTGGAGTTCCCGGCCATTCCAGGAATCCGGCGCCCCTCGGCCAGCAGGTCAGCCGCGCGGATCATCATCTTGGACGGTACGCAGCCCCAGTACGGGCACTCGCCGCCGACCAGCCGCTCTTCCACGCCAGCCACCTCAAGGCCGGCTTCGGCGAGCTGCTCAGCTGCATCCTCGCCGCCAGGGCCCATCCCGATGACGATGACGTCGACCTCGTGCTGGCCCACGCTGGCCTCCCTGCGGTTGGTCCGTTATGAGGGCTATGACACCCTGGAATGACTGTGCTCGCACGATCGTTGGCAGGTTTGTGCCCGGTTCTGCAGGACATCTACGGGGAATCCAATGATGCATCTCCTTCTTAACGAAGACCATGTCGCCCCGCCGCTGTCCGAGCGGGATGCCGAGCAGTGCGTGCACGGCATCTGCTTCAAGACCGGACCGCCCGGCGCAGTAGGAGTCGAGCTCGAGTGGCTGGTCTGTGACCCGCGTGACCTGACCCGGCCAGCCCCGCACCAGCAGGTCACGCAATGCCTGGCCGCCCTTGACGCGCCGGGCAGCCTGCCCGGCAACGGCCGCCTGACGTTCGAGCCCGGCGGCCAGGTCGAGCTGAGTTCCGCGCCGGGCGACACCCTCCGCGACTGCGTGACCGCCGCGTGCGGTGATCTCACCGCCATCCGCACGGCCCTGCGCCCGGCCGGACTTGCCCTGATCGGCCGTGGCCTTGATCCCTACCGGCTGCCCCGTCGCGTCCTCGACCTGCCGCGTTACGCGGCTATGGAGGAGTTCTTCGATCGCGGCGGGCCATGGGGCCGGCTCATGATGGGCAGCACCGCGTCGGTACAGGTCTGCGTCGATGCTGGCCAGGAAGATAGCGGCCCGGCCGGGTACCGGTTCCGCTGGCACTTGCTGCATGCTCTCGGGCCGGTGCTGGTGTCGGCCTTTGCCAACTCACCGCTGCGGGCGGGCCGGCCGACGGGCTGGAAATGCACCCGGCAGGCGGTCTGGGCCCGGCTGGATCCGAGCAGGACCCGCGCCCCGGCCGGGGCCGAGCCTGCGGCGGCCGGCGCTGGCTGGGGCAATCCCGGTAACCTCGACCCGCGGGAGGCGTGGACCCGGTACGTGCTCGACGCCGAAGTCATGTGCGTCCGCAGGACCGGATCTGAGTGCTGGAGCGTGCCGCCCGGGCTTACCTTCCGTGACTGGCTGCGCGGCGCGGGCGATCACCGGCCAACCGCGGCGGATCTCTGCTATCACATCTCCACGCTGTTTCCCCCCGTGCGGCCGCGCGGCCACCTGGAGCTCAGGGTGATCGACGCGCAGTTGGCCGACAACTGGATCGTGCCGTCCGCGGTGGTGGCCGCGCTGCTCGATGATCCGGTCGCCGCGGACCTTGCGATGGCCGCGGCCGAACCGGTGTGGCAGCTCACGCCGCCGGGTCACCGGGCGCACCGCAACGGCGGCCCGGTCAGCCCCTGGCTGAACGCGGCCCGGCTCGGCCCCGCTGATCCTGTACTCGCCCGTGCGGGACAGCGGTGTTTTGAGGCGGCTGACGCCGCCCTGCACCGGGCCGGCGCCCCGGGTCTCATCAGGGACGCGGTCGCCCGGTTCGCCGGACGGTACGCCACGCGAGGCCGTTGCCCCGCGGACGACATGCTGGAGGAACGCACATGACAGCGCACACCGAGGACCTGCGGGACAGGGTCGCCGGGCTGCTCGCGTCGGCCCGGCAGCGGACCGCCGGCCTGACCGACTGCGTCGACGAGGACGATCTGGTCCGCCAGCACTCGCCGCTCATGTCGCCCCTGGTGTGGGATCTCGCGCACGTCGCCAACCAGGAGGAGCTGTGGCTGCTGCGCGGGGTGGGCGGCCGCGACCCGATGCACCCGGAGATCGACCCGCTCTACGATGCCTTCGAGCATCCGCGGGCCAAGCGCCCGGCGCTGCCGCTGCTGGCTCCGGCGCAGGCCCGCGCCTATGCGGGCGAAGTGCGCGGCCGGGTGCTTGACCTGATCGAGCGGACCAGCTTCACGGCAGCGCCGCTGGTGGCGAATGGCTTCGTCTTCGGCATGATCGCGCAGCACGAGCAGCAGCACGACGAGACCATGCTGGCTACCCATCAGCTCAGGCGCGGCGCGCCGGTGCTGTCCGCGCCGCCGCCCGGGCCGCCGCCGCCGGACGCCATGGCGCTGCCAGCCGAGGTCGAGGTGCCCGCCGGGCCGTTCATGATGGGCACGTCGACCGAGCCATGGGCACTGGATAACGAGCGTCCCGCACACCTTGTCGAAGTCGGGTCCTTCCACATCGACACCACGCCCGTCACTAATAGCCGCTATGCCGAGTTCATTGCCGATGGCGGCTACGACCAGCAGCGCTGGTGGAGCGCGGCCGGCTGGGCGCACCGGCACCGGGCAGGCCTGACCGCACCGGCCTTCTGGCGGCGCGAGGGGGATCAGTGGCTGCGGCGCCGGTTCGGGGTCGTCGAGCAGTTGCCGCCAGCCGAGCCGGTGCTGCATGTCTGCTGGTATGAGGCGGATGCGTTCGCCCGGTGGGCGGGCAGGCGGTTGCCGACCGAGGCCGAATGGGAGAAGGCCGCCAGGTTCGACCCGGCGACTGGCCGGTCGATGCGCTATCCGTGGGGCGACGCGGAACCATCGCCGGAGCGCGCCAGCCTCGGCCAGCGGCATCTGCAGCCGGCGGCCGCGGGCTCCTACCCCGGGGGCGCGGCGCCGTGCGGCGCTCGCCAGCTCATCGGGGACGTGTGGGAATGGACCGCGAGCGACTTCCGGCCCTATCCGGGCTTCACGGCATGGCCGTACCGGGAGTACTCCGAGGTCTTCTTCGGCAGCGACTACAAGGTGCTGCGCGGCGGCGCGTTCTCCGCCGATCCGGTGGCGTGCCGGGGCACGTTCCGGAACTGGGACTACCCGGTGCGCAGGCAGATCTTCGCCGGCCTGCGGACCGCCCGGGACGGGGAGGCCGGCTGATGTGCAGGCACCTGGCCTATGTCGGCAAGCCGGTGACACTGCGGTCGCTGATCATCGATCCGCCGCACGGGTTGCGGGTCCAGGCGTGGGCACCGCGGCGGCAGCGCCACGGCACGGTGAACGCTGACGGGTTCGGAGTCGGCTGGTACGCCGACGGCGACCCGGTGCCGGCCAGGTACCGCCGGGCAGAGCCGATCTGGTCGGATCCCTCCTTCCCCGACCTGGCCAGGGTCACCAGGAGCCGCGCCGTACTGGCCGCCGTCAGATCCGCGACCGAAGGCACCGAGCCCGGCGTGGCCGCGGCGGCACCGTATGCCGCGGGCCGGTGGTTGTTCAGCCATAACGGCGCCGTGCCCGGCTGGCCCGGCGCCCTGGCGCCGCTGGCAGCCGAGCTTCCGACAGCCGACCTGCTGGCCCTGGAGGCACGCAGCGACTCGGCCCTGATCTGGGCACTCGTACTGCGCAGGCTGCGGACAGGCGACGGTCCCGGGGCCGCCCTGGCCGCCACCGTGGACGCGCTCAGCGCCGCGCAGGTGCCCGGCCGGTTCAACCTGCTGCTGACCGACGGCGTGACGATCGCCGCGACAGCTGCCGGCGACTCGCTGTGCTACCTGGCTGGCTCCGACGGTGTCGTCGTCGCCTCCGAGCCGGCCGATGACCGGCCCGGCTGGATCGATGTGCCTGATGGCAGCGTGCTGGAGGCGACGGCCGGCTCGGTGCAGGTGCGCCCGATCGCCGCCGGCGGCCCCAGCAACCCGAGCGGGCCGGACGGCGAGGTCATCGTCGAGCGGTGCCTGCCGGACGGCTTCCTGGCCACCTCGCTGCGCGAGGACGTGCGGGCAGGCCTGACCGCGACGCCGAGGTCGCTGCCGCCGAAGTGGTTCTACGACGAGCGGGGCAGTGAGCTGTTCGACCAGATCACCCGGCTGGACGAGTACTACCCGACCAGGGCTGAGCGCGAGATCCTGCGCGCCGCCGCTGGCCAGATCGCCGCGGCGAGCCGGGCCGGCACGCTGGTGGAACTGGGCTCGGGCTCATCCGACAAGACCCGGCTGCTGCTCGACGCGCTGCGCGACGCCGGCTCGCTGCGCAGCTACGTGCCGGTCGATGTCAGCGAGTCAGCCCTGGTCGGCGGGG
>OCTA010004926.1_pt1 | contig 11639 bp, 8 predicted proteins | sample 1538991 | NCBI WGS metagenome assembly OCTA01 (sample SAMEA3539302, study PRJEB22396) | soil metagenome | biome: tundra; feature: field; material: soil | place: USA | collected 2010-05 | depth 0.15 m | reverse complement strand
AGCGATCAGCAACCACTACCTGTAGAGTCTACTGTACTCAGGCAGCTACCCCACTATGTCTATTCCCATTATGGTTCGCCAAGTCTTCGCTTTTTCCCGTCCCGGGAAGCGCTGACTGAAGCGCCTGAGCCCTTCGGCCTAACCTCGTACAATTGCCTCTATGCATACGTATGAACTATTTTTTCGCCCCGGCGGCAGGGCTCCGGACCAGCTTCGTACACTCACGCTCCTACCCGGATTTGTCCAGACCGCTGAAGGCTCGGTCCTTGTATCGCTGGGCAACACGCGCGTCCTGACCAACGCGACCATTGAGCAGGGAGTGCCCGGTTGGCTGCGCAATTCGGGCCGCGGATGGGTGACGGCGGAATATGCGATGTTGCCCCGTTCCACCCTGACGCGCACTCCACGCGAGAGCGAACGAGGCAAGATCGGGGGCCGGACGCACGAGATCCAACGGCTAATCGGGCGGAGCCTGCGCTCGGTTGTCGACATGCAGGCTCTGGGAGAGCGGACCGTGATTCTGGATTGCGACGTCATTCAGGCCGATGGAGGGACGCGCACCGCAGCCATCACCGGCGCGGCGGTAGCCCTCGCACTGGCTTTGAATGCGCTGGTAGCCGCGGGAACGTTGAAGCAGTCGCCATTGAAGCAGCTGGTAGCGGCGACTTCTGTCGGCATTCTTGACGGTATCGCGCTGCTTGACCTCTGCTACGAGGAAGACTCACGTGCCGAAGTGGATATGAACGTGGTGATGACTGCGGATGGGGGACTGGTAGAGACCCAGGCTACCGCGGAGAAAGGCAGTTATTCGCGCGCGCAGCTTGATCAGTTGATCGACCTCGCGCAGGCCGGAATCAAAGATATCGTCGCTGCTCAACAGGCAGTTCTCGGAGCTTGAAGTGTAGTCGCCCCTACAAAGGTTTCGGTATCGGTGTAAACCGGCAAGACGTGCCCAAAGTGGCTTTTCTCCCAGGAAAAGCCACTTTCGAGGACTTTAAAAAGCTTGCGCTCACTCCGAAACCTTCTCTAGCAGACACCTGTACTCCTCCCTCTCCCTTTGGAGCTTCACAAAATCGGTTCGCATCGCCACCGTGCGGACAGTGTTCGCAGGCCCTAGTTCGCGGTCACCACCGGAAGATCGACGGAACTGGCCGCTCCCGGCTCGTGATAAACGCGCTGCGTAGCCTTCCGGTAGTCCGTGGGTTTGGCCCAGAATATGTTCGGGACAAAGGTTTGCGGGTTGCGATCATAGAGCGGAAACCAGCTCGACTGCACCTGCACCATGATGCGGTGCCCAGGCAGAAAGACGTGATTCGCAGGTGGCAGGGCGAAGCGGTAGGTGCGTGGCTTGCCAGCTTCGATTGCCTTAGGCGCGGCGAAGCTTTCCCGATAACGGCCGCGAAAGATGTCTTCGGCGATGGGTAACTGATATCCGCCGAGGCTCGGCTGGCCTGCAACTTCATCCGGGTAAACGTCAATCAACTTGACGACCCAATCGGAGTCGGTACCGGAAGTCGAAGCCACCAGGTTGACCATGGGCTGGCCGGTGATATGAACCGGCGATGTGAGCACATCGGAGGTGTAGGCCAGCACATCGGGCCGGCCGGAGTCTTCGCGCTGATCGTCAACTAGCCATTGAATCCAAGTCAACGGGGGATCGTAGCCGATAGGCTGGCTGGGACGAGCACGGAAAGGGACCGGCTTGGCGGGATCGGAGACATACTCATCGAACTCCTCTTCCGACCCAACGTTCGACTTGGCTGGAGCGGAGAAACCGAGCTTGAGGCCCGGCTCCAGGTAGAGGGATTTCATGGCGGGGGCGACAGGCCACGCGGACAATGTCTGCCATCGATTTGCCCCTGTCTCGAATGCCGTAACTTTCGCGATTTGAACCGATTGCGCATCATCCTTCAAGTAACGATCGAGAAACGGGCGGAGCACGTTCTGTCGGAACCACGTTCCTGTGTCGCTGCCGAAACGAATCGCACCCAGGGACGCAGCGTCTTCAATCTCCTGCCCATGATGCCACGGACCCAAGACCATGAATATTTTGTCATCGGCGTTGTCCATGGGCTTGATAGCTTTGTAGACGGCGACCGCGCCGTAGATGTCTTCCTGATCCCAGAGGCTGTGGACAAGCATGATAGGCACTTTGAGCGGTTGAGTCGCCAGGAGCTTGTCCATGGCCTGATCGCTCCAGAAGACGTCGTAGCTGGGATGGTCGAGAATCTTTTTCCAAAAGCCCATCTGGTCAAGACCGTGGCGGCGGCCGAGTTCTCCGGCTGAGCCTGCCGACATGAACTCGTCATAATCATCGAAGTGCGAGGTCCACCAGTGGGCGTCGTTGGAGCGTGTGCCCTCCTGCTCGTAGATGTAGGCCATGTTCTGTTCGCGGAATGCACCATTATGGAACCAGTCGTCGCCCATCCAGCCGTCGACCATGGGATTCATCGGCACCGCCACTTTGAGCGCTGGATGCGGGTTTACCAGGGCCATCAAAGGCAGAAAGCCGTCATAAGAGATGCCCAGGATGCCGACTTTGCCGTTGGTCTCAGGAACATTCTTGACGAGCCAGTCAATCGTGTCATACGTATCAGTGGATTCATCGACCGGCGTGGGATTCTGCGGACCATAAAGGGGACGGTTCATGACGTAGTCTCCCTCTGAGCCATACTTGCCGCGTATGTCTTGAACAACCCGGATGTATCCGCCCTCAACAATGACATCGGTTGCGTTGTCATACCCGTAGAGAGTCGGACCGAGGTGGGTACTGGCTGCGTGGGTAGTCAGCTGGTCGGCGCTGTAGGGAGTGCGTGTGATAAGGATGGGCGCGTGCTGCGCTCCGCGCGGGACGAGAATCACCGTGTGAAGCTTGATCCCGTCCCGCATAGGAATCATGACCAACCGCCGCTCGTAGTCAAAGGTCGCGTCCGCCGGCTTTAAGACTTCAGGAGTTTCGCTGGGGTAGTTGGGATAGGCTGGCTTGGTCTGGGCCGAAGTGAGGAGAGACAGCATAACGGCTAAAGCGGCAGGAAGGGCGGCGCAAAGGAAACGAGGCATCGAGAAGCCTTTCTGTTTTCGGCAATGTGTTTAGGGGTCAATTACGGCGCGAGTGAAACGATTCTAAAGGAAGCCTGGCACTGTTCTCCCCTGATTTTGCATGCTGAACAGGAACCAATCACGGAAACGCGTCGATGCGTGAACAACTCCCGTGCGGATGGACCCAACGAACGCAGCCGCTCCTATCAGCGACTTAAGAAGCAGATTCTTGGAAACGGTGCCCGCTTGAAATGACACCCCATACTCGCTTGACAGCGGGGAGCAAGCCCGACTACAAAACGCTTTCAACCACTTAGCGTGAGAAAAGGATGGCTTCATGAATTCGACACGACTGGACGGGAAAGCCTCGACGCGGAGGAAACTCCTGGGTTCAATGGCTTCAGCGGGAGCTTTGCTGGGCCTGAACGCGGCAGGGGCCGCTGCCCATGAGACAGAAGTGAAAGGCGACCCGGCAGCCGCAGTGCCAGAAGACCTGCTGGCGATGGCGCGGCTGCGCAGCTACAAGACGCGCCGCTCTTCAAGTTGGGACCGTACGGGCGGCAACAATGACGCCGTCCCGGTGGAGGCCGGCCAGTCCGTTATGTTGCTCGACATTACGGGCGCAGGGGTGGTGACGCATTTGTGGTTCACCATCAGCACCAAGGACCCGCACCACCTGAAAAACCTGGTCCTGCGAGCTTGGTGGGACGGTGAACCGACGCCGTCGGTTGAGGTCCCCATCGGGGATTTTTTTGGGCTCGGGTTGGGCGAATACTTCGTGTACCAGTCAGCGCTTCTGGCAGTAGCACCTATCAAAGCATTGAACTCCTACTTCGATATGCCCTTTGCCCGATCGGCCAAACTGACCCTGACCAATGAGGGAGCCGTGCGCACCGACAGTCTCTATTTCGCGGTGGATTATGTGACCCTGCCGGCACTACTGGATGGCGTCGGGCGCTTTCATGCGCAGTACCGGCAAGCTGCCCCGTGTAAAGCTTGGACAGACGACTGGACGAACGAGTACGAGCCGCGCGTGAACGATAAGAAGAACCTGAACGGCGAGGGAAACTATGTCTTCCTCGAAGCGACCGGCAAAGGGCACTTCATGGGAGTGACCCATTCAGTCCTGCAGAATCAGGAGGGGTGGTTCGGTGAGGGGGACGACATGATCTTCATCGATGGCGATACCCTTCCGACAATCAATGGCACCGGTAGCGAAGATTACTACAACGGTGCGTGGGATTTCGGGGGCGGCCAGACGTTTGATTTTATGCACAACGGCGCTCCGTACATGGTGGATCCTGAACGGCTGGGTGGCCGCACCTGCTTATATCGGTGGCATACTGAGAGCCCCATCACGTTTGAAAAGTCGATTCGCGTGACCATCGAACACGGGCACGCGAATCACCGTGCGGATGACTTTTATTCAACGGCGTACTGGTACCAGACGGAACCGCACGCTGCATTCCCTGCTCTGCCGCCAGCGGAAGCACGCATACCGCGTGTCTATGCTGTTGGGGGAGCCGGCGCCGCGCCCGTGCCGAAGAGCTAGATCGCTTGAGGTGTAAGAACTCGCCTGACGGATTCGCGGTTCTTGCCAGGTGTTTGGACTGCAAGAGCTGCGAGGTAACTGGAAGAAACTAATCAGGCGTGGTTACCGTCGAGAACAACCAACGTCGTCTGGGCGTCCGAGATTCAGTCGACTCAGTTCAGGACCTAGTCAGTCCCCGCTTATACCGCGGTGGCAAGTACGCGATCCGCTTGCGCGACAGTTTTCGTAGCATTTGCAGGGACCTCGCCCAGCAAAGCATGAACTACGTCGGCGGCGCTGTAGGAGGACCGACCGGGCGCGAGGAACCGGGCGATTGTGTTGAGGTCGTCACCCACTGTGACCAGGGCCGGTTCCACAGCCTCGTTCTTGCGCGTCTGGGCATGACCGATATTCGCCAGCAGAGCATTGCACAAACACTTGCGGCCGATCGTATCTTCGAGCTTGCCACCCTTGGAAAGGTAATTCTGAACCGGCTCAGCCGCGCAGCGGTAGCCAATTTTACCGTCGGGCGCGGCGTAGGGCTCTCTCAGATAGCCAAGATCGCAAACGCGTTTGCGCTCCTGGTAAACGTTCAATGCGGAGGAAGTGCCCTCCAGTTGCGCGACTTTGAAGGGAAAACCGGTAGGGGATGCAAGCGGATCGGTGAAAACCTTTCCCGCGCCGACAACGGCCTGGGCCAGTAATTCCTGCTTCAAGTCCGGCCGCATGCCGGATTCTTCACTGAAAGCGAACGCAGTTCCGACTTGGATGCCAGCGGCACCATCTTCGAGAGCGTCTCGCAGTCTCTCGGCATTGCCGTAGCCGCCCGCAAGCCAGAAAGGAACGCCCAACCCGCGCAGTTCCGCAATGTTGACCCTGTCGCGCTCACCATAGACCGGCTCACCCGCTGCGTTGAGCAGAAGCTTTCCGCGGGGAGGCGCGTTGTGACCACCGGCAGTTGCGCCCTCAATGACGAGCCCGTTCACGGGTCCGGAGGCGCGACGCAGCATCGTGGTCGCAAGCGTGTTCGAAGAGACGATCGCCAGGAAGTTCGGTCGGGACAACTTCGGAAGGCGGCCTTCGGAGTAGATCGCTGGATCGAAGCTCATCATGACATCTTCGCCCTGCCCCTGAACCGCACCTGTGACCGCCAGTTTGTATTCCGCAGGCTGGAACGCGGCATAAGCATCCAGCACTCCTGGAATGTGGAGAGGAATTCCCGCGCCCATCAGCACGTATCCGACGCCCGCCAGCATGGCACCGTAGACAGACGACAGGTGGGGGAGTTGGACCTTTTCAAGGAAGTTGATGCCTACCGGATTCTTGTGCCCTTCCCGGGCCAAAAACACTTCGACAAAATTCGCCACCATGCACAATTCAATGATCTTGCGCGGTTCGACGCGCTGGTGCATCGGGGTTGTCGGATAGGGAGCGTTGGCGGGCTTTCCGCCCGGGACAAAGTACTCCTGCCAGAGTCGTTTGGCCATTTCTTGAAAGGGGAATGCATCCAGTCCACGGCGCATGTGGCCGTCCTTATCCCCATCTGCAAGCCGTCGCACGAAGACCTGATCGAGCGCTGTGCCGGAAACCACGCCCAGCTGGCCGAGCTTGGAGACAGCCTGCGCCAGGCGCCAGTTCGAGACGCCCACCCCCATGCCGCCCTGGATGATTTTGGGAAACTGGATCATCACTGGATTGTTTCACACCTCCGCTTTCATCGGAGATTTATCTCACGTTACGCCCGGCTATGGAAAACATTTTGAGCAATTTTGCTCAGATTGGATCAATTTGAATCCGTCTCGCCGAAAAACCGGCGCTACATCCCTTGATTTTGCCCGGCACGTCGACGCGCGTTGAAAACAAAGGCGCCTGAGGGAAATACCGCTTGGAAACCCAGGACGATTTGCTTAATCAGTCGCGGGCAAAGGTTGCTGCATCCTGGCGTCGAATCCTCTTTACCGCATACATATCCGCATCGGCAGCATTGAGCAGGCGGTCTTTGGTGACTCCGTCATCCGGATAGAGCGCGACACCCATACTCGCCGACCCGTGCAGCAGAAGATTTTCGATTTCAAATGGATCAGCGAACGATCGCTGGATGCGCAGCGCGATTTCCTGCACGTCGGCATGGGTGCGGACGTGCGTCACCAGGGCCGCGAATTCGTCGCCGCCCAGGCGAGCCAGTATATCGGTCGGACGAATCTGCAGCTTCATGCGGAAGGCAACTTCCTGCAAGTATAGGTCTCCGATTTGATGACCATATAGGTCATTGACCTGCTTGAACTTATCCAAGTCCACGTAGATCAGTCCGAACACCCCACCACGCTGGCGCGCGTCGTCTATCAGGGCGTCGAGGTGCTTGTCTAGGGAGAAGCGATTGTGGATGTCGGTAAGCTGGTCGAATTCGGAGCGACGGAGCAAATCGGTATAAAGCCGCCGAGTTTCGATGGCCAGAGTGGTGAGTTCCGCGGCCATCGAGAGCGCCTCCAACTCCACGGCACGGGGTTTGCTGGACGGGTCGAAGGCGGCAGAGATCATCCCGTGCGAAGGTCCAGAGCGGGCTGCAATCTGAATCTGAACCACGCGTAGTTCGGCGAACCGAGGCGGACAATTGCCGACCCTCGCGCCATCCGATAGCTCACACCAGCAGAGCGCACCTGACAGTCGAAAAGATGCCAGTTCATAAATCTGTTCCAAGATTTCGGTCAGAGGACGCGAAGCATTGATGTCCTCGAGGATGCGGCGGCGCCATTCTTCAACTTTGGCCAACGACGCAGTTTGTCGACGGACTCGGCGCTCAATCAACCATCCCCGCGTGCCAACTCCGAAGACGATGAGGAGCAGCCATCCTACCAATATGGAGAGATTGGCCACGTTCAGTAACGATGGCCTCGCGACGACCGCAACGTCGTTGGAGGAACGAAGCAGAATGTTGAAGGCGACCTGGCCCTGGAATTTGTCCCCATTGTCCAGCATGCAAATGCCGGTCATGCGGACGATCGAATTCTCCTTGATTTCCTTCATGGGCGGAGTTGGCAAGTCAAGCCCGCGCTCGGGATGCCGGTAAATCGCAGAGAAAAGGTGCCCGTCAGAAACCAGCACATACTCGTCCTGGACGGCCTCCCGAATCGACATCAGCACCTTGCCCTCGACCGAGACCAGATCGGACGCATGTCCGCCAAGTGCCAGCTCGGCTGGGGTCAGATTGCGGGGTACGACCGGAGCTCGCAAATACGTGTCTTGAATGTCGCCATTGGTGAGAATCAACGAGCCATTTTTGACGTCAGGGAAACCGGTTATGTCAGCGACGTCTCCGATACGGAGAGGCTTCTCATACAGCGTGGAGACCCAGAGACTTTTGCTGCCGCTCTGCACCACAATCGCAGTTCCCGGATGGTAATAGGTGATGGTTCCCCGCACCCGGATTCGCTGGGTCCGATCCTGAATGTTATAGCCTTTCAGGATTTCGTCCATGGGCGTAAGCGGCAGCGACGTGAGAGCAGTCTCGGCGCGGTGCAAAAGCTTCACATCCGAAATCTTCGGCACTTCGAGGAGGATCCCGGTCATTTGGTTTTTGCTGTCGAACTTCCCGGCTACAGCCCCGGTAATTTCGACCTCGGAATCCAGCAACTGGGTAAGATCGCCGGCCCCCAGATCCGTCACCTGCGCATCAATCACTCCTCCGTCCATCAGCAAATGCAGGTACAGGTCTTTCAAGCCCGCGTCAGAAATGATGTCAGCGCTGCGCACGATGGCATGCACGGTAACTCGTTTGCAATCGAGTTCGGTCGCGATCAGTTGCTTGAAGTTGGCAAGAATCGGAGTGGGGGCGGTTCCATGACGCAGGAAGGTTACAGAGTCGCTCGCGATCTCAGGACGAAAGCTGGGTCGCGCTTTCCCGTGAACCAGCACCCGATCGCCCGTGGTCAAATTGGCGTTGGGTTGCGTTTCTAAGTAAATCGCCTCACCCTTGTCCTGAACAAACATGTCGACATTACCTTTGCGGTAATAGGTGACCGAGGCTTCGAAAGCGACGGTCGGTCCCAACGCAGCTTCTTCATTAGACAGGGCATGGACCGCGCGCAACGAAGTAAGAGGCGCGGGAGCTGCTGCGTTCGCGGTCACCGTACCCCCCAAAAGGGCGGCGAACAAGACCACGGCGAAATTATGTATCAATCTTTTCATCGAAAAAACTGAGTAGAGTGGTGCCAGGCCAACGTGCAGAGTTTTCTCTATCGGCTATGAAGCGCCAAAGTTATAGTTTTGAACTTGGTAATAAGATTAACCGGAACTTTACGATTCTGGATCAAAATTCTCGACAACTTGCGGACTGAGGTACCCATTAAGTTCCCTGCTCGGTGGATATCTAGCATGTAACCTGCCTTCCACGGTTCAATAACCCAATCAAAGGTAACCCTGATACCGAAAAGAACGGAGTTATAGTTTTTCGCGGAGCAGACTTATCACGTGGTCAGCCTGAACTACGCCCACCATCTTGCCCAGGGCATTGACGACCGGGAGGGCATGCAGATTGTACTTGTCAAATATTTCGGCGAGTTCGTTCTGATGCAAATCCGCCGGGCAGGATAGAACACGAGGTTCAGCAAGCACGGCAAGTCGAGCCTCCGGCTGAGCCATCACCAGGCGCGCCAGAGATACCACGCCCCGCAAGACGTGCTTTTCATCGAGCAGATAGATCTCAGTGACCGAATCGGGATCACCATCGAAAGCGCGAAGGGCATGGACTGCCTGGGCCACGTTGGCAAGAGAGCTGACGTGAACGAAGTCAGTGGTCATGCAGCCCGCCGCCGAGTCCTCATCGAACTCGAGCAACTCTTCAACTTCTTGTCGCTCTTCCGGCTCCATCTCTTCGAGAATGGCGTCGGACTGCTCCTCGGAGAGCTCGGCCAGCAGGTCGGCGGCGGCGCCGGGGTCCATCTCTTCGACAATGTCAGCGATCTTCTCTTCGTCGAGTTTTTCGAGCAGAGACTTTTGCAGCTTGGGGTCGACTTCCTCCAGCGTCTCGGCAGCGACTTCTTCATCGAGCGAAGTAAAGACCGCCTCGCGCTCTGCGGGTGCAAGGTCCTCGAGAATTTCAGCCAAGTCGGAAGGATGCATCTCGGCCAGGCGTTCATGCTCGATGCGCAGCTTGACCCGGCGCGCAGGGTCCACCTCGATCACGTCGACAAAGTGCCACGGAATTCCCCTGGCCGCGAATTTGAGCGACAGCGATTCCAGCGAGGCACGGGGCAGCAGTCCTTTGAACACGCGACGAAAGGCACCGCGCATTCCGACTTCCACTTCCGCAACGCGAAGCAGGTGAGCTGCGCCGTGTCCTAACCACTCCAGTTCAACGTCGTTGACGCGGACTACCTTGCGCCCATGAATGTCGATGATCTGGCGATCCACCAGGTCCTGCTGCAGGTAGAGGTAGTTTCCCTCCTCCTTCAAGGGTACGAGCGCGCCCGCGGAACGCAATTCGAGCGTGCCCGCCGGCGTTTCCATCACTTCCTGCGAAGGGACGATAGAGAGCCCGGCGCGAGTTTTTAGCACCAGGCCTGCCACTTTGCCCGCATCCGGCCCCGTAGCCACCGCAATGTCCTTGAGCCTGCCACGCAGATGGCCCTGCGCATCGGTCACCGGAGTGCCGAGAAGCGCAGTCAAACTGACGCGAGCCTGGGTGCGCGGCTTCATGAGGAGAGTGTAGTCGTTCAGCGCCGGTTGCGCCGTGTTTGAATCCTGAGAATCAATCCGTTCGAAATGTGCAACCCGCACACGCCGCTCATCTTGACACAATTCGCTGCAGCCATGAAACTTCCAGCAAGGTTGCTAAGGGGCGGACAGGGGACATGGACCCGGTTACCGCACCAGATGAGGCGGTAAGAGAACCACTTGAGCGGACCGAATTCAGGGCGACAAACAATCACTTTGAACTCCACGATGGAGAGCGTCAGCGAAGTGGAGAGCATTGCCGATAAATTGGCCGGGGAAGCAGGCCTGGACGAGGACGATCGCTTCCGCGTGACGATGGCCGTTCGCGAAGCTGCCGTCAATGCGGTACTGCACGGCAATGAATATGACCCGGCCAAAAAAATTACCGTCAGTTTTGAGAACAATGAGAAATCTCTGATCTTCAAAATTACTGACCAGGGCAACGGCGTAGATCCGGATACCCTTCCAGACCCGCTGGCACCGGAAAACTTGTTGCGCGGCACGGGCCGTGGCATCTTCCTCATCCGCTCTTTCATGGATGAGGTACACTTTCGACAACTGCATCCCGGCACTGAATTAACGCTGGTAAAGCACCTGGCTCCCCCGGCCGAGAAAACCTGAAAACCTGCCCCGTACAGGTTGCAAGCGTTTGCTTGCTGCCACCTTATGGGCTCTCCTCAGTTCTCCATAGGCACCGCCAAAGGTGCTATAACCGTAGTGACTCGAAAAAGGAGGAATTCCGTGGCACTTACTATTGCTTCCCGTGAAGTGGATGGCGTTACCGTTCTGGACCTCAGCGGGCGGATTACCCTGGGCGAAGGCAGTGTGCAGTTGCGCGAGGCTATTCGCGATCTGATCAGCAAGGGTTCGAAGAACATCCTGCTCAACATGGGTGACGTGAACTACATCGACAGCTCCGGCTTGGGCGAATTGGTGAGCGCTTTCACGACCGCCAAGAATCAAGGCGCGAGTCTAAAGCTGCTGAGCCTCACCAAGAAGGTTAAGGATGTCCTACAGTTGACCAAGCTGTACACCGTATTTGACATCTATGACGACGAGGCTAGTGCCATCGCGTCATATAAGTAACACGGAGTCCTTCGCTCCATGAGAAAGGCCATCCCTTACAGGGGTGGCCTCAGACTGCTGACGAACCCCATCATTTTGGTGGGGTTTGTTTTTGGGTGAGGAAGTTCATCGGAGGAAAAGATCCGTCTGGTCTATTTCCTCATATCGTCTGACTTGATCGATGTAGGCATTTAGGAGCGTCAGGATGGTCTGAAGGGGCGTATTGGGCCCCATTCTGCTGAGCATCAGTGCGATTTTCTTGATGTTCTGTGCGGTGGCGGCGAGCAGGCAT
>OCTA010004925.1_pt1 | contig 11643 bp, 8 predicted proteins | sample 1538991 | NCBI WGS metagenome assembly OCTA01 (sample SAMEA3539302, study PRJEB22396) | soil metagenome | biome: tundra; feature: field; material: soil | place: USA | collected 2010-05 | depth 0.15 m | reverse complement strand
AGGCCGTGCTCAAGCTTCGAGCGATTCGCACCAGCGGTGACTGGGAGGCCTACTGGGCCTTTCATCTCGAACGTGAGCATGCCCGCAATCATCCCGAGGCCTTCCACGGCGCTTGATCACGACGGCTCGAGAAGAGCCACACCCCTTCCGCGATAGCAGGCGCGTCGATCTCGTCGCCCCTGATCCCGAAGACGGTCGCGGCGGCCGTGAGCGCCACCGCCGCCGCCGACTTGAGCGCCTCTTCCTTCTTGGTCTTCTCGCCTGCGAACCCCTTTGTCGCCTCGGAGAGTACCTCGGCTACACGGGCCTTCAGCATCGTCCGAGGTGGAGACGCGTTCGGGAACGAGACAACGTGCTCGCCGTTGAAGCGCCGGGCGACACGGACAACGTCGAAGCGCTCGGGGGCGAGCCCGGTCGCGGTAGTGAGCGTGGCTCGAAGGTCGGCGTCGGTCGCGAACTCGGCCTGGACGAAGACCTGATCCTCCTGCTCGTTACGCATGCGATTGTAGTCGGCGCGAGGGAGGTCCGCGATCAGATCGATATCGCCTCCCTTCGCTGGGTTCAGCTTCCAGAGCGGGACAAGCAGGTTCGTCTTCCCGGACTCGTTCGTTCCGATCAGCGCGGTGACCGTATCCGTCTCGATCCATCCGCTGTCTCGAACGGAGCGGAACATTGTAACCTGAAAGCCATTTAGCGTGAGCATTGCCCCTCCGGCGCGCCCCACGCTAACACGCGTCTCGTCGCGTCGCGCCTCATCCCCCCAGGGGTAATGCCTCGAGCGGGGTCCCCGGGGTTTTTGACGCGTGGTCGAGATCGACGGCGCCGGGGGCAATGGTGCTCTCGGGCCACGCGACGGACGCGATGCGCGCTACTGAGCGGCGGCCACGCGGCCCTCGTCAACCCGTCTGGATCACCCGGCGCATCCCCCGCGTGTCCACATCAGCATCTTCACCTGCGTCGCTCGCCGATTGAGGAAGAGGAAGACGTGAGGGTCGGCCTCGAGCACGCTCCGCACCTCGTTCGACAGACCCTCGAACGACTTTCTCAGATTCGCGCACTTCGTCGCCACGTAGATGCGCACCGAGCGTGGCAGAATGATCACGACCGTCGCTCTCGCATCGCCGTCAGCGTCACGCCGACCCACGCCGCCGTCTCGGTTGTCAGCTCGCGAACCTCGAGCCGCCCGACGCCCTCGACCACAAGCGCCACCGGCGCGCGCTCATGGGTCAACGCGTCACGGACGACCACTGGAACGAACGACGCACGCGGCGCGCCTTGGTCCTTCAAGCCGAGGCGCTTCACCCACCACTGCAGCCGCTGCGCACCGAATCCATTTCGTCGCGCGAACGCTTCGAGCGACCCGCCGACAGCGCGCCACTCGCTCGACACTCGCCGCGCGTCGGCCTCCGTCCACCGCGTACCCGTGCCGCTGCCCTGCTTCATCGACCGTTCTCCTTCGCGCCAACGCGGCGCGCGGACGACTCTCGACGACCGTCAACCGGCCGTCAGGGGTGCGGGCGGGCGAGTAGATACGTTCGTGAAGAGTTGAACCTCGCTTTCATGATGCTCTAACTGCTAGCGTCGGTTCGACTTGACCGGCTGCACGGCTGCCGGTGCCGACGCGGGTGCCACCGCGGACCGCGTGCAAGCGACGGCGTTCGATGCGCCCCCGGCCGCGCCGACCGTCACACTCGGCAGTGCGTCGCGCCTTGTTGCGTAGCAGACGAGATCGTCAAGCCCCAGGACCATGACGTCGCGGCAGTCTTCAGCCAGGCCTGCTGCCCAAGTGATCTTCACCACTGGCGGTGTTGCAGGGGTCGCCGGTGTCGCCATGAAGTTCGCCCCGCGGACGTGAAGCTGCTCCACCTTCGCGCCGGCCTCGGCGCTGGCCTCGCAGCTGTCGGCCTGCGCCGCGTGCAGCGCGGTGTAGGTCGCCTTCGAGGGCTCGCTCGCCTTACTGTCCGGCGAGACCACCACGAAACGGAGCGCTTGCCCGATCTGTGCCGGATCGACCGACGCACGGCAAGTCACCGCCTTGTCGCTGACGACCTTTCCGTCACACTCCTTCCCATAGCCGTCGGCACCGAAGAACACCTTCACCGGCTTGCCGACGGCACCAAAGTCGCTGCCGACGAGCACCAAGTCCGCGGTCGCCTGCCCCGACGTGGGCGTCACGGACGTCACCGCTGGCGAGGGCGTCTTGTCGTCGTGCGTCTTGTCGCCCTTGCCGGGCGCCGGCGGCTTCGCGCCTGCCGCCGGCGCCATGCTCGAGGACGCCGCTGGAGTGTCGCCACGTGCTCTCGCAGCCACGAGCGCCACGGTCATCACGATCGCCGCGGCGCCCGAGCGGGGCGGAAACGTCCACGCCTCCTTCATTGCGCGCAAAGACTTCATTTGCCCTTTCCTCCGGTCTGAGTGTCGACCTGCACCTTCACGTCAGCGCTCGGGTTCGGATAGTGCTCCTTGGTCTTTTCGATCTCGGACTTCACGACGTGATCAGGAATCCCGGGGGAGAAGGTGATGACGTCGGTCCCCTTGTTCTTGTCGGTGGCCCGGGCAATGACGAGGTCCTTCGACAGGTGCACGGCGATCGGGTGCGACTGGGCGGCGGTCGTCGAGTTCTTGACCGGTAGCTTGAAGGTCACTGGCTCCTTGTCGGACTCGACCTCGAAGAAGAGCTCGATCGCCTTGCCCACGAGTTTGGCGGTCGGCGCCGCAGCCGGCGTTCCATCGGCGTTTGCGCCGTGAATATCGCCGGTCACCACGGCGACCTTTGTGAGGTCGATTTGATCGAGGTCGGCGCCCGCGACGAGCATCGTCACGAACTTGGGGATCGGGGCTCCGGTTGAGGTCCGATCGAGCACGACCTCCGTGGGCGCCACCGAATCGGCCGTCGGCGCGGGTGGCGGGGCCGGCGGCGGTTCGATGAGTTCGGCCGGCAGATCGACGTCGTAGGTCGCTCCGGCAAGCGCCCCGGCCAGGAAGCCCATCTGCTCGAGCATGTAACTGGCAAGCGGGGACTGGTCGTCCGGCGGGTCGAGAGTCGGGTCGACAACTTTCTGGAGGCGAAGCTTCGCGCGCCTGAGATCCCGGAGCGCGCCGTTGCGTTCACGCTCGGTCAGGACCTCTCCGACGCACTTGCCAACGGTCGAACAGCGGTCACGTAGCGGCTCCCACAGCACCTCCTCGAAGAACTCGAGCTTGCGCTCGACGACGAAGCACTCCGGCTTGCCTGAGACTCCCCGTCGCACGGCGACGCGTGGCCGCAGATCGTCGTCGTCGGATCCGATGACAAGCAGCGTGGGGAAGGCGGACTCGTTCAGGATACTCTTCGCGTCCCCGTTGTCGGGGTTCGCCTGCAGGCGGGGCATCACCCTGAACCCGAAGCGGCCCCCGGCGATGCTGTACGAATTGACGACGACGTTGTCGGCCCGGGTCTCGGTGTCGCCCTGAAACTGTTTCGCCGCATTGCTGAAGAGTCCGGCCTGAGCGTTCGCGCCCACGGCGCTCAGGGCGAGCGCAATCTGCACGGCGCGCGCCGCCTGGTCCCGACGCGAGGACTGGAGATCCAGCGATTGCGCGTCGGCGATGGGCGAGACGGCCGCGACGAGCGGCGACGCGTCAACGTCGGATTCGTATGTTGAATCGCGAGAAGCAAAGCGATAGGGTGCGAATTGAACGCCTGCATAGAGAGTGCGATCGTTGCCGTCGGGGTTCGATAAAGTCCGTTCGTCGAGCAAGTGCTCGTTGTCTCGAGTCTGCACCGGCGCTGTCAGACTCTCGGCTACGCACGTCTGGAGCTGAGTGAGCGCCGCGGCCTCCACGGGCGTCGTGCTCGTCTCGGTCAGGAAGGCGTCTCTAACCGCAGGGCGGGCGAGGACGGACCTGAAGGTGAGCTTGCCGGTGACATCCGCGGCGTACCCCTCGCGGGTCCGCCAGCCGGGGTTGACCGACACAGTCGTCGCCCCGAAGAGCACGCGCTTGCCCTTGAACTTGGTGAGCTTCGTCGGATCGCCCAGGAGAGACAGGAGCGCGTTGGTCGCGTTGTCCCCCGCCGCCATCAGGAGGGCACTCCGCGTCGCCCCGGAGACGGGAGAGGATCCCGCCGCGAAGAGCCCTTGCGCGGCCAGGAGCGCAGGGAGGGTGGCCGCCGACGTGTTGGTGGGCGGAGCGACGGTCGGGATCGCCGGCGGAGCCGGGGGCATGGGGAACGTGTTCGTCGCCGACGCCGCCGGTCCTGGCAGGTTGTTGGCTAGGTTCGTCTTCGCCGCGGCGATGGCCTGTGCCTTCTGCGCCGGATCCGTGATGCTCTGCGCGCTCTGCAGGTCTGCCTGAAACTGGTCGAACGCCGCCGATTGCAGCAGACGATTCTTCTCCGCGACGGTCGTCTGGGCTTGCGTGAACGTGGACAGCTGCGAACCGAACTGCTGGGACGCGGTGAGATCACCCGACAGGCCTACGGTCGCGCCGCTCGAGTCGATGTTGACCTGGCTCCCGGCGCGTCGCGTCGAGATATCGCTCTTCTCGGACTGGAAGAGCGAATCGGCCGTCACCTGCTTCAATTCGAACTTGAAAGCGTCGTCTGGTTGCACGAGGAGGGGCGCACCGATCGAGCCGGTCCCGTAGGCGTCCACATACCACTTCGCCTTGTCGAGCGCCTCGCTCGCCGAATCGAATGGCGCCTCGAGAACCGGTGGCTCGGGGACATAAGAACGGCAGCCGACCATCGCGCAGCACAGCACGAGCGCTCGCGGCGCCCTCCACTTCGATGCCAATTCGATCACCTGTCGATTGCGTCTCGGTCCGTCTCGCGTTTCAGATGCCATGCGGGCCGCCGCGACCGTCGAGGCCGACGTTCACCCTTCGCAACGTTCGGGGAGCTCTTCCCGCGTCCTTGCGCGCCGCTCGCCAGCCGGCCGTCACCGGATCGACGTCGTCGCCACCGGGGTAGACGGCCCAATCCCGTGTATCCAAGTCGTAGTAATTGAACGTGCCGCCCTGCAGGGTTCCGAAGCTCGGAAGGTCTTCGGTCCCGAGAAAGTGCGTCGGTTCGGATCCGTGGCTCGAGCGCCGAGGGGCAATCGTGAAGTACTGGGGCGTGACGAAGTCGGCCACGGCCACGGCGTCGATCTCGTAGTGCCTGGCCTGCACCGGATCACAGACCTCGTAGGGACGCAAGACATCCGCGCCCGACCGGGTCGGATGGGGGGCTCCGACGAGGAGGTTGACGTCGGGATCGGCGAGGAACTCGAGAACCTCGTGCGAGAGCGCGACGGTCCACGGCGCGCCGGTGACCGCGGCCAATCCCGGGAAGACGAACCCCGCCGGGGTGCCTGGATGCTCCGAGAAGTGGAACCCGACGGGATCGTTCGCAGCGCTGCCGACGTTCGGCGAGACGTAGATGATGCCGTCGCTCCCGTCGAGGACCGCTCGAAGCGAGGACGCCTGCGACGCCGCCGGCATGCGGACGACCCTCAGCGTGGCCTCGACGCGCCAATAGCGACTGAAGTCGTCGGCGATTTGCCGCTCGACCGCTCGCGCCGCGGCCAGGACGTCGAGTTCGTCGGTCGCGCACAGATCAACGACTGTAATTCTTCTCACGGACGTCCCCACACCCGGCACGTTGACAGACCAATCCGCCGTGCATACGCCGATTTTTGCAACGACGCCTTAGTAATTTGTTACGTGCCCGCCGAGCTCTCTGAATTGCTTCGGCGCCGCCAGCGCCCGCACTGCCGACTCGTCACCTGTCAGCACGACCGATTTCGAGCGCTGGGGACGATGCCCGCGGTGCGGCGAGGCGACGAGCGCTGCGGGCCGCCTTCTGTGGCCATCCACGCGGGATCATGGCCCATCCCACCTCCCTCTCGACTGCGCGCGCGTTTAGTTCCACCGACGAAGGATGCCGGACGCCAAACCCCCTCGGTATGTGCACCAGAAAGACCAGCCCTCGAAGGTATCGAGGGAGCCTCGGAGGAGGAGCCTGGGACTGGACTGACGTCGCCGAGGACGCGCGTACCCTTTTGTTTACGTTCTGGCTGCGCGTGCCTACGTACGTGACTCGCCCACTGCGGCATGCGAACCTGGCGTGACCTTGCCTTCCCCCGCGCATGGGCGTTGATATCGACCAACCGCGACGATGGCTCTTGGTCCGCCCTGCGCGTCGAGGTGGGGTTTGGCTCCGCGAGGTCGTGGACGAGCAGGGACGCACGACGCGTATCTCCACGAGAAACGCAAAGCTCCTTGTCGATCTCGTCGAGTCTGCGGCTCGCACGGTGGAGGCAGAGCGGCAGGAGGCGGAGAAGCAATCTCCTCAAGCCTGGCACGAGGTCATCGCGCTGCCGGTCTTCTGGCAGCGCACGCTGTACCCCCCTTGGTTCAGCGCACGGTTGCGGCTCGATCTCGCGCGGCTTCTTCGGAATCGTCGCATCGAGCTCATCGAGCTGACGCGAGGGAACTTCGAACCGCGATCGCCGTTCCGACTTCCCTTCGAGGTCGTCGCGGTCGGAGGACTTGCCTCGCGGGCCGTCGAGCGACTCAGCGACCGCAGCTGGGTCAAGGCCCCGCTATCGCGGGAGCACGGGATCCACATCGGCACGATGAGCTGGCCAGAGTACGCGTCGAGCCGAGCCCGTGGCGGCATGGACATCGTCGTCTCAGATTCCAGGTCCGCGAGGGACCTCATGCGCGTCGAGAGCCGGCGAGCGAACCCGGAAAGGCATCCGCGGGTCCACGTCGTCCTGAACCTGCCCAAAGACGTGCGGCGCGATCTGCACGTCGCGCTGCCGCCGGGCGTGGGCATGGTCGTCGCTCCGTCCGCCGACAGGCCGGAGCAGACGGCGAAATTCATCGAGGGCCTGGCGGCGTCTCTCGTGCACAATCTGCCTCTGCACGCGGCTGTCGCCACCGCCGCGCAAGAAGCGAAGCTGACCGAGCTGCGCGCACCCCGTATCCGGGCCGACCCGGCGACCAACTGGTCGCTGTCGATGGGAGACGCGTATCGACACGTCCGCCAGCGCGCGAACGATCTCTATGGGAGTCGCATGGGCACCATCGAAGGGCGGTTCCGCCGGTCGGTCGGCGCGCATCTGCAGCGGATAGTCCCTCCGGCCCGCTTCGATCAAGAAAGCGACGCGTTCGTGCCGTTGACCGAGATGACCGACGCGCTCGCGAAAGACGAGGTCGACATCTACGGCATCCTGCGCAGCGGCGCCATCGACGTCCTGAACGCGCCACGTGCGGTCGACATCGCGCTCGATCGCCTCGGGGGCCGCGCTGGAGCTCAAGTCGCGCGCGACGACCCTTCCACGGTTTCCGTCACCACATCCCTACGAGCGGGAGAGCTCTACCTCGTCCGCGTCGAGATCGGCCGCGTCTTGGTCGGCAGTCTCTTCAAGAGTCGACCTCCAGCGATCGACGCGATCCTCCCGGAGACCCAGGGCGACGGTCACTGGATCGACGTGTGCGTCTTCGGCCTCGACTTCGAATGCGAATCGTCCGCGGTCGAGAAGCGCTGGCTGCCGAAGCGGGGGCCCATGCAGGCCGCCACGTTCCGGGTGCGCGCTCCGGGGGCGTCGGAGGCGATTCGCCGCCTTCGCGTAACCATCTCGCACCTCGACAACGTTCTCCAGTCCTTCATCGTGACCGCGATCGTCAGGGGCGACGAGGTGGAGCTCCGCCAGCGGGTCATCACGGCGACCCTCGAGCACGCGTCAACACGGCGCTTCGGCAACCTGTCGTCGAAGCAACCCCGCGCCGCCGCGTTCGTCGTGAACGATGACCCCGCGGGCACCCACACGCTGTCGCTGAAAAGTGGGGCATCGGCAGCCAGCGTGAACCTCGACGAGTCCCGGATCCAGGCGGTCATGCGCAAGTTCCGGGAGAACCTGCGGGAGGCCGCGGGAGACCCCTTCCCTCGATTCCCGATGAGCGTTCCGGCGGCCAGCACGCCGGAGCTCGTCAAGCGAAAGGAAGACTTCGCCGGGGTCGTGCGCGCGCTCGCGGCCCAAGGGGCCGAGCTCCGCCAAGGCGTCTTCACCCGGACTCGCAAGGCGCAGTTCCCGCTACTGCGCGAGATTAGGGAGACGGCGGGAAAGACGATCCAAGTCGTCCAGGTAAGCGAGACGCTGCTCGTGCCGTGGACGATCCTCTACGACTTCGACGTCGATCCGGCGCAGCTCGCCGGCCTCCCCGTTTGCAACGGCTTCACCGGAACCAACGCCTGCGCGCACGGCCCGAAGAGCGATGACGTTGTCTGCGTGCGCGGCTTCTGGGGAATCCGTCACGTCCTCGAGCAGCTCATCGCCCACCGCGAGGAGGAAGACCTCGCGGAGGTCGTTTCGGGACAGTCGACGAATCCTCTCGTCATTGAGCTCTGGGGGGCCAAGACGGGCAAACCGACGAAGGTGGACGTTTACACGCAACTCTGGCCCGACCAGACGCGCGCGCGCCTGCTGCTGATCCAAGGGCACCTCTCGGTTCGCGTGCAGTCGGGAATCCGGGAGCGCATCGTCGACCTCGAGCCCAAGGTCCTCAGCCACTTCCTGGTCACCCAGCAGGCCATGGCCTCCGAATGGAAGGACCCGCACTCCATCGTGCTCCTGCTCGCGTGCGAGTCGGCGGTCGTCCCCGAAGACGCGCTCATCGGGATGGCGACCGCCTTCGCGAGCGCCGGCGCAGGGGCCGTCGTGGGGACCGAGGAGCGCGTCTTCAGCGACTTCTGCGAGACCATAGGGAAGGAGCTGGTAGCCGGCCTCTCCGGGCCTAGCGGCGCAGGGCTCGGGCACGCCCTCCAGGGCATCCGCGCTCGTCTGCTCCAGGAGTACAACCCGTTGGCGTTCACGCTCACGGCCTTCGGGAGCGCCGATCTCAAGGTGGCGCCGTGATCGCATCGCGGTTCGTGGCGTGCTCTGTCTTGACGTTCTCGCTTTGTTCGGGCGTGCGCGAGGCGTTCGCGTTAGCGAGCATTCCGGTGGCCTTACCCGCCGGTTCCACGTCGATCGACGACACGCGCGAGGACGGGCTCCTCGTCCCACTCACCGTCGACGATGGATGGGGGGTGGACAAGGAGGTGAAGCGCGTCGCGGTCACGCTCGGCGATGACCACGGCGCAGGCCTCCTCGACGCCTTCCCCACGGTCGAGGTCGACGGACAGGCGCCGGGGGCCGTTCTCCGGGTCACGGTGACGCGCAAGCTCCTGGTGAAGCCGGGCGCGTACTTCTTGACCCTGACGATGGGGGCCTCGCGCTCGAATGCGCGCGACGGCGGGGGCGACCGGTGGACGGGCGAAATTGTGGTGCCGTTCACGAAGGTTGCTCCCACCCTCCGTGTCCCGCCGAGCGGTTTGATAGACATCGTCGTCTATCCTCGAGAGGACGAGATCGTCGCTCCCCCTATCGACGTCGACGAGATCTCGCGTCGCGCGCGCCTGACGGGGCTCGCGATCCGCCAGGTGGGTTCGCTAATGGCTGAGGGAAAGCCGGCGCCCGGGACGATTTCGTTCAGCGCGCTGCACGACCTCGACGCCGGCGAGGGCGAGACGGTCGTCTTCACGAACCCGAAGGCGCCGGTAACCCGAGCGGAGCTCGGTCGCTCGATTGGCACCGTCGAGGTGGTCGCCGATCAACTCACAGCCCCGCAGGCGATGACGATCGAGGTTCGGCGGCGGCTCTGGAGCGGATGGATCGCCGTCCTATTCTGCGTGGGAGGCGCCGTGGGCGCGGTGGTGCGAAGGTGGGCGCAGCGAGTCCTCGCGCGAACGACCTTGGTGAACGAGGTGGACGAGCTCAGGAAGAAGCTCACGGAGCTGGCGAGCCGATCGCTCATCGAAGACGCCGTGCTACTCGGGATGCGCCGGACCGCGATGGAAGAGGCGGCGAAGAGCGAAGAGGTCAACGCTCTCGAGAACGCGAAGAAGAACGCGGAGAAGAGCTGCGACCAGGTCCAGAAGAAGAACGAGGAGCTGCTCGCCCAATATCGCAAGCGGATCGAGGCGGACGATGCGCTCGAGAAGCTTGTCCTGCCGGCTTCGATCCAGAGCGTCCTGGGAGATCCCGCGGACCTCAAGAAACTCCTCGACTCGGCTCGAGCGGCGGTCGCGGGCGAGCAAGTGAAGGCCGTCGCCGACCTCCTGGCGCAGCTCGATGAGAAGATGCGGGCCTGCAGCGGTCCCACGAAGGCGTGGCTGGGGTCCCTCGAAGACGCCGCCACCAAGATCCCGGCAGACCAGAAGGGCGTGGCGGCGGAGCTCCGCCCGCCGCTCGAGCGAATGAAGGGGTTCAGGGCACGCGTAGCAAAGCTGGAGAGCGAGGCAACCGGGGTCCGACAGCTCGCTAAGGTGGACCTGCTCTTCGACGATGTGAAGCGTATGCGCGACCAGGCGCAGGGAGGTCTGGTCCAGCTGGCGCAAGCCGCGGATGTGCGGTTCAAGCTATGTCGGCCAATGGCCAAGATCGTCGCCGACCTGGCCACGCTGCCGACGTCGAGCGATCCGATCGCCGACATCGCTGCAACCCTGGGCGCCATGAACGCGATCGCGAAGACCGTGCGCGAGGCGCCGACGCCGCCCGAGGCAAACAAAGACATCCGCGCCAAGCTCGACACCGGGGACTTTGACGGCGCGTTCGCGTCGCTCGACGCCGCCGTCCCCACCGTGTTCGGTGGCGAGCAGCCCGTGGTGATGTTGCCGGCCGCCCCGGCGGCCAGCGAACCCCGAGCCGAAGTCGCCGTCGCGGAAGCGGCCGACGCCAAGGAACTTCCGGTCCGTTCGGTCGCGACGAAAGGCGACCGCTGGCGCGACAAGATCGCCAACGTGCTCCGCTTTGCCTTCGCCTATACCGCCCTTCCGGCATCCGCCTGGTACCTCTACAGCCCGACGTTCGTCGGCGGAATCCGCGAGCTCATGGCGCTCTTCGCTGCTGGCTTCGTGACGGACTTCACCTTCGACTCGGCCACGGAGGTCTTCGGGAAGATACGCGGGAAAGAGTGAAGAGGGACGCGACTGCGGGTTCGCTGGCTCCCGAGCCGCCCGGGCGCTTCGCGCTTTACCGGGACGGGACACCGGAGTGGCCCATCTCACCACACGAGGTCGGCGCCCAGCACGCGCAACCGATCGCGTCGCCGCTCGTAGTCGGGCATCTTCCGCCCCAACGCCGCCCAGAAGGCGTCGTCATGAGCCGGCTGCACGAGGTGGGTCACCTCATGGAGCAGAACATAGTCGACCAGTGAGACCGGCGCCTGGACGATCCGCCAGTTGATCCGTACCGTCCCGCGGGCGTCGCAACTCCCCCAGCGAGCTTTCTGCTCGCCCACAACCATGGCCGGCTCCTCGACCATATGACGAGAGCAGAGCTCGCCGAGTCGCTTGGGCAGGTACCTCTCGGCCCGTTCGCGAAGCCATCCAGCCACCTTGGCGCGAACGCGGGCGGCGTTGCTCGCCGGGCCCTGAACTACGATCCACCCGCCCCTTAGGGTCGTCGCCTTGTCCGGCCCGCGGACGACCTTCAGCCGGTACTGCCGGCCCAGGTACCGGACGGTCTCCCCGGTCACGAACTCCCGCGCCGACATCGGCGGCGGTCGGTCGCTCGCCCGCTTCACCTTCTCAACGACCCACGGCGCCTTCGTCCTCACCACGTCGTCGAGCCG
>OCTA010004924.1_pt1 | contig 11645 bp, 2 predicted proteins | sample 1538991 | NCBI WGS metagenome assembly OCTA01 (sample SAMEA3539302, study PRJEB22396) | soil metagenome | biome: tundra; feature: field; material: soil | place: USA | collected 2010-05 | depth 0.15 m | reverse complement strand
GAAACTCAGTACGTGAATCCATCACTATGAAAAACCTCACCCCCAATTCGTTCCGCTTCATCCCCGCCGCCCTCGGCCTCGCCTTCGCCCTCCTGGCCAATCACGCCGGGGCGACCGTTACTACTTGGGACCCCCAAGGGGCTAGTACACAAAGCCCCTACTACACAGGCCATCTGGATGGCACCTGGGAAAACGCCTCATGGGCCGCCGGTGATACAGGAGTTGGCCAGGCTTCGCCCGTAAACTTCGTGGAAGGCGACGCTGCGGAATTTGCTGTCAACAGCGGCACCGGCACCCCCGCCTTTACCGTCACCATGAATGCCAACCACACCGTGGCCGGCATATACTCTGGACCACTGGCTGACAACCCGTGCCCCGTGACCATCACCGGCCCCGGTACCATGACCATACCGAGTGGCTTCCAAGCGTTCGGCATCAATAACAACGCCGGCGACGCCGGCACCATAACGATCAACAACGTGATGAACGGCACCGGGGGAGTTCTCCGTCAGGGCACCGGCACTCTTGTTCTTAATGGCGCAAATACCTACTCCGGCGGGTTCGAGATAGGTGGCGGTGGAAGCGCAACTTTTGGCAACAGCGCCGCTTTCGGCATCGGCACCATTACTTGGCAGGTGGCTGGATTTATACAACCCGCTGTGGCCGGTACGGCTTATAATATCGCCAATCCCATGACGCATGGTGCCCTCATTGAAACTTTTTCTGGCAACACCGGTGGCGTGACTTTTAGCGGCAACTGGACCTTGCCGGCTACGGGCACGACGACTATCGAGAATATTTCAGGCACTATCACTGTCACCGCTCCCATAAGCGGCGCCGCTGCGCTCACCATCAACCATGCCTCGACGGGGTGGAGCTTCAACGGCGCTAATACCTTTAGCGGTGCGCTCACGATCACCGCCGGCACGCTCACCATCGGCGGCGCGGGTACGTTGGGCAGCGGCACTTACTCGAAAGCCATTGCCAACAGTGGAACGTTTATCTACAACAGTTCGACCGCACAGACTTTGTCGGGAGTTATTTCTGGGGCAGGCACGTTGACCCAGGCAGGTTCAGGCACGCTGACGCTCTCGGGTGCCAACACTTACACCGGCGTCACGACGCTCAGCGGGGGCATACTGAACCTGAATCACTCGGAAACAGCAGGAACCAGCGGGCCTTTGGGCAAAACGATTACTGCCGGCACCCTCGTCCTGAGCGGAGGCACGCTCCAATACTCCTCCGGAAACAGCTTCGACTACTCCAGTCGCTTCAGCACCGCCGCCAGCCAGGCCTACAAAATTGACGTGAACGGCCGGACCATCACCTTCGCCACCGCGCTGACCAGCAGCGGCGGCACATTGACGCTCAGTGACAGTGCTCCCGTCACCGGCAGCGGGTTGACGCTCACGAAAGCGGCCACTTACAGCGGCGGCACGACCATCAACAGCGGCGCCACACTCACCATCGGCACCGGGGGCGCTCTCGCAGCAGCGGGCGCCATTGTCAACAATGGAGCGTTCAATTACAACTCAGGCGCACAGACCTTGTCGGGCGTCATCAGTGGAACGGGTGCGCTCACCCAGGGCGCGGGCACACTGACGCTCAGCGGCGCCAACACCTACACCGGCGGCACCACTATTACCGGCGGCTACTTGTACATCGGCTCGGACGGCAACCTGGGCGGCACATCCAGCACGTTGACTCTCAACTGTGGCACCCTTTCCGGCGGCCTCCGTGCCGCCAATTCCCTCACCCTTAGCGCCACTCGCGGCATTACTCTGGGCGTCAATGGTGGAAGTATCCAGGTCGCAGCCAGCTCCACGCTGACCATCCCGGGCGTCATCACCGGAACTGGCAACTTCCAGTGCGGCGCCAATTCCAGCGACGGCACCGGCACCAACCTCTTGAGCGGCGCCAACAACTACTCGGGCACGACCGTTCTTGCTTCCGGCAGTTTGAGGCTGGGCGCCAACGGGACTCTGCCTTCTGGAACACCCCTGACCATCGGCGCGGATAACATCAGCAGCGGCGGCGTCGGCGCAATTCTTGACCTCGGCGGCTTCAACCAGACCATCGGCCCGCTGGCCAGCAGCACGGGAATTGGCGGCATCCCCTCCCCCATCGCTATTCCCACCATCTTTCTCACCGGCGCGCTGACGATCCAGCAGACCGGCAACACCACTTTCGCCGGGCAAATCATCGGTTCCGGCGGCAGCCTCACCCTGAATGGCAGCGGCACGCTCGAGCTCAGCGGGGTCAATACCTACACCGGCCCGACCACCGTCGCCAACGGCGCCGTTCTTCAACTCGACAACAATTCCGCCTTGGGCTCCACCGCCAGCCTCACACTGAACGGTTCGCCCAGCCCCGGAACGATCATCCTCAACTTCTCCGGCACTCCTCAGCCCATCAACGCCCTTTACTTCGGCTCCACCTCCATGGCCCAGGGCACCTGGGGCGCCAGCGGCGCCCAGCATAACAACCCCGCCTTCACCGGCAGCGGCCTGCTCAACGTCACAACGGGAGGCGCGAATCCCACGATTGCCATCACTTCGATTAGCCCAAGCCCGGTATGCTCCGGCTCGACGGTTAGCCTGACGGCCACTGTCAGCGGCGGTTCCTCGCCCTCGGGCAGCGTCCAGTTCTTTGACGGCGCCACCCCCCTGGGCACGGCTGGGCTTTCCGGCGGCACGGCGACACTGCCGAGTGTCAGTCTCTCGACGGGCGCGCACAACAACATAACGGCCAATTACCTCGGGGACGCCTACAACAACACAGCCGCATCTTCCGCCGGCTCAGTGACCGTCAACCCGGCGGCGACCGCCTCGGCCATCACCGGCCCGAGTGGGGCCCCCACGCCGATCGCTATCAACCAAAAAGGCGTGAGCTACTCCGTCACCCCGGCGAACGGCAGTTCGATCTACGCCTGGACCAAGCCCAGCGACGCCACCATCACCGCGGGACAAGGCACGGCCTCGATCACGGTGGACTTTGGCATTGCGAGCGGCAGCATCGGCGTCACCGAAACCACCTCCACAGGTTGCGTGGGCAGCCCGGTATCTCTGGGGGTGACCGTCTCGACCAGCAATCATGCGCCGACCGCGCAGAACTTCAGCCTCCTGTATGCCCAGAGTGGCATCGGTATCAGGGCGGAGATCATTGGGGGCAAGAACCCGCCGACCGACCCGGATAGCGACACGCTAACAGTGACGGCTGTAAGCTCGCCGACGGCTCATGGCGCCACCGTGACCACGGATGGGAGTGCGGTGACCTACACCGCTTTGAGCACGTTCACCGGCGCGGACAGTTTCACCTATACGGTTAGCGATGGAAATGGTGGGACAGCAGTCGGAACGGTGAGCGTAACCGTGAGCGCGAGCAGCGGGCAGTCTCCGAACGTCGTTTCCACCGCTTATGACTCGGGAACCGGCACGTTCAGTGTGACCTTCGCCGGCATCCCGGGCGTTGAATACACAATTGAGAGATCCCCGCTGCCTTCGCCTTCGTATTCATGGTCCAAGTTCGAGAACATCACAGCCGGGGCGGATGGGATGATCGTTGTGACCGATGGACCCGGCGCGCCTAACGACGGCCGGGTTTACCGGACGGTGTATCCTGCGTACTGATGTGGGACTGTCAGGAAAGCTCGGTAGGGCAGGTTGGACCCGGCGCGCCGCCCAATGTTGCTGCCACGGCAGAACGGCTTCGGGAACCCACGAATTCGTCGCCGCTGACGGGCAGTCGGCGCACTTCTCCTCAGTCAAAGAAAGCAGCGCCGACCGCCGTCGGTTGCAGTTGATTCAGTCCGCCCGGACCTTCATTTTGTTGCATTATGTGCTTGCCTTCCTGGGCTTTTCTGATATACATGACAGCATAGCACCAAAGGCAGATGTGTACTAAAGCGCACGCTCACAACTCGGCTCCGCACTTGTTATTATGAAAAACCTCACTCCCAATTCGTTCCGTTTCATCCCCGCCGCCCTCGGCCTCGTGTTCGTCCTCCTGGCCAATCACGCCGGGGCGGTTAGTAACCAGTTTTGGGACAACAACGGGTTATCCGCCGCAACCAGCGGCATATGGGACACCACCACCGCCAACTGGGCTAACGGTTCGGCATTGACTGCTTCAAAGGTTGTTTATGTTAGCGGCAACTTTCCTGAGTTTGCTGCCGGCAGCACCACCATCGCCAGTCTGACTATCACCGTAAACGGCGCCGTAACCTGCGCTGGCATGGCCACTGGACTTGCCGGCGCCTTGGTAACAACCACGACCTTCAACAATGGTACAGGCGGCTCGATTTCAATTTCCAGCGGGCTGCAGGGGTTCTACTGCGGAGGGAGCGCCACAGTTGGTAATTTCGTCTTCAATCTCTCGCTTAATGGGGCGGGTGGAATAGAACAGCAAGACAACGGTTACATCGCGTTGTATGGCAACAACGGTTACACGGGTGGAACCTGGCTTACCGGGGGCCAGCTTGTTTATTACAACCAAAACAATTCGTTCGGCACCGGCACCATCACCATTGGCGGCACCGGCGGGGCGCTGATTTACGGCGGCAGCGGTGCTTCCACGGTTACCATCGCCAATAACTTTACCTTCACCGCGGCGGGCTTTAATTTAAATATCCCTGGCGGCGCTCCCGTGACCGGTGCTCCCGGCACAATCTTTACCGGGACCTTTCCCCTGCCTGCTGGAACGACCACGCTCGGAACCGGGGGATCGCCGGCGGGGCAATTGATCAAAATTTCCGGCGTAATCAGCGGCGCGGGAGCGCTTACCATCTATAATAATGGCACTATGCAGTTGGGCGGAGTTAACACCTACACCGGTGGCACGACCCTCACCAGCCCCGTCGTGCTCAGCATCGTGGGCTCGGGTTCGTTGGGCAGCGGCACTTACGCGGGCGCCTTCACCATCTCGTCTGGGTCAACGTTCACTTGGAACAGTTCAGCCTCACAGACCTTGTCGAGCACGTTCACCGCGTCAGGGGGCACATTCAACGTAAACGGTACCGGCCCGCTTACCTTGGCCGGCAGTGGGGACAACAATTCTCTCGGGGCGACCGTCAACACCGGCGCCAAGCTGATTTTGGCTAAAATCAATTCTGCCAGCGGACATGCGCTGGGCGCCGCCACCACCGTGAACAACGGCGGCACTCTTCAGTTGGGTGGCACCGGCGGCGACCAGATTTACGACGGCGTCACCATCACGATCGCCAGCGGCGGCGTGTTTGACTTGAACAGCCAGACCGAAGCGTTTACCACTCTCAATCTCTCGGGCACCGGCATCAGCAGCGGTGGGGCGCTTATCAATAGCAGCGGCGCCTCCACCCTCACCTGCAGCAGCGGGATTGTCCTGGGGGCCGACAGCTCGATTGGCGGCAGCGGCAGTATTGCACTGCCGAGCGTGATTAGCGGCAGCCACGCGCTCACCTACACCGGCACCGGCACCTTCACACCGACCGGGGCGAATACCTATACCGGTGGCACGACTGTTAGCGGCGGAGCATGTTTGAGCATCACAGCCGACTCGGCGCTGGGCGGCTCGTCTGGCTCCGTTACCCTCAATAACGGCAGCCTGAAAAACAACAACTCCGCAACCAGCGTCGGTTCGGGCCGGACCATCACCCTCGGCAGCAGCGGCGGCTATTTCGACGCCGGCTGGAGCCTGGCCCTTACCATTAGCTCCCCAATCACCGGGTCTGGACAGTTGAATGTCAACCTGGACGGCGGCTCCTACGTTGTGCTGGTGAACACGGGCAACAATTACACCGGCAACACCGTCATCGGGGCCCAGGGCCCCGGCTGGTTTTCCGGCGGTTCTCTGGCTGGGCTTCAACTGGGCGCTTCCGGCGTCATCCCCAACGGCTCCACCTATGGCAATGTGACTGTCAACGGCGGAGCCGGATATTTGGGCCAGCTTGACATCAACGGTAAAACCCAAACCATCAACGGCCTGAGCGGCAGCGGCACCGTCAACAACTCCACGGGCACGGGTTCGCTCTCCGTTGGCAATAATGCCCAGAGCAGCACCTTCAGCGGAGTGATCGAAAACACCGGCGGCACGCTGGCCCTCACCAAAGTCGGCTCCGGCACATTGACCTTGAGCGGCGCCAACACCTACACCGGCGGCACCACCCTCAGCGGCGGCACCCTCTATGGCAGCGCCGCCGGCTCCATCCCGGGCAACGTCACCGTCAGTGCGGGCACGCTCGAGCTGGGCACCACCACCACGATGTCTTCGAGTGCCACCCTCAACTTGCCCGCCTCACCCAGTGCCGGCCAGGTGAACCTCAACTTCTCCGGCACGCAGAACATTACCGCCATGAATTGGGGCGCGACTTCAATGGCCCAGGGCACTTGGGGCGCTTCCGGCGCCGCCCACAACAACGCCGCCTTCACCGGCACCGGCCTCATCAACGTTACGAGTGGGGGGACAGCCCAAACCATCACGTTTCCCAACCCAGGCACCCAGACTTATGGCGTCGCCCCTATCACATTAACAGCCACCGCACCGGGCGGGACGGTCACCTACACCGTGACCTCCGGCCCCGCCACCGTTGCCGGCAGCACATTGACCATTACGGGCGCTGGCTCGGTCATTGTGCAGGCCAACCAGGCTGGAACCACCACCTACAACGCTGCGCCAGCGAATAATCAAACCTTCACCGTGAGCGCGCGGGCGGTCACTTTGGCGGGCAACCCCAACAAGATCTATGACGGGACCACCGGCGTGGCGGGGGTTGATTTGAAAGTGACGAACCCGGTCGGCAGCGATGTGGTGACCGTGACGGGCACGGGCAGCTCGGGGGATCTGGCCGGCTCGGGTTTCGGGGTCCAGACGATCAGCTCGACCGCCGGGCTGACGCTGGGCGGCGCGCAGGCGGGCAACTACACGCTGACGGGCGCCAGCGGCTCGGTGACGATCACCGCGGGTGACACTGGCTGTAATGATGCGATAGCCAATGGGAATAACGGAGGCACCGGTTTCATGGCCTGGGCAAATGTTTCCGACGCCTCGCCCGGAGGTACTTATAACAATGGAGCCAGCCCCGCCGGCGACCTGTGTGTTAATGGCGCTTGGGGGCTTTATACCGGCACCGGCGCGGGGCCAGCCAGCGCCCAACGTCCGCTCGCCAATTCGGACAGCTTGGCGGTCAACCAATCCATCCGCGTGGACATGCAGAACAGCGCCAGCCTCGCGACCGGCGGTTCGGAAGGGTTGAGCCTTTACAACTCCAGTGGCGCTACGGTCTTCGAATTGTACTTCTCCGGTGGCGCGACCTACTGGACGATCCACGATAATAGCGGCACTTCGGCTTCGACAATTCCTTACGCCAGCAGCGGCATGCGGGCCATTTTCACGCTGGTTACGGCCACCACTTACTCGCTCACTGTCCAGGAGCCGATCGGCGGCACAACTTACGGTCCGTTCACCGGCACGCTGATTAGTGGCACGCCGCCCATTACCCAGTTGCGCTTTTACACCTACAATATCGGCAATGGCAATAATCTTCAGTTTAATGACCTTGCCGTCGGCTGCCCGGCATTCACGGTGACGACGGAGCCGAGTCCGAGCACCGTTTGTGCGGGTTCGACGGCTTCATTTACCGCGGCTTCCACTTCCGCATCCAGCCCCACTTTTCAGTGGCAGGTCAGCACAGACGGCGGCTCCACCTGGAACAGTGTCAGCACCGGCACCGGCGGCACCACGGCCAGCTACACGACTGCGGCGACGACAACAGGCATGAACGGCTATGAATATCGCTGTGTGGTGACGGATGGCTGCAGCATCGCCGTCAATTCATCGGCGGCCACCCTGACGGTCAACGCCATTCCCTCCACGCCGACCGCGAGCAATAACGGCCCGGTTTGCACCGGCACGACGTTGAGCCTCAGCACACCAACCGTGAGCGGTGCCACGTATAGTTGGACCGGCCCCCTTAGCTTCGCCTCCAGCGCGCAGAACCCGACCGTTTCGACCGGCGCCACTACCGCAATGGCCGGCACCTACAATGTCACCGTCAGCGTCAGCGGCTGCACGTCTGCCGCCGGTTCGACCACCGTCACGGTCAACTCGACGCCGGCCACACCGGGGACAATCACGCAGGCGAACCCGAGCGGGTCGTCGGTTTGTTCTGGCGCCAGTGGGGTGACCTATACCATTTCCGCCGTTAGCGGCGCGACCACCTATATCTGGACCGTGCCCTCTGGCGCATCCGTCACGGCGGGCGCAGGCACGACTTCAATCACCGTCAACTGGGGCACCGCCGCCTCGGGCAGCGTGCAGGTCAGCGCTGGCAACACTTGCGGCACCAGTGCCGCTGCCTCACTCGCCGTGACCGTCAACTCGACGCCGGCCACACCTGGGACGATCACGCAGGCGAGCCCGAGCGGGTCGTCGGTCTGTGCCAACGCCAGCGGCGTCACTTATTCGATTTCCGCCGTCAGCGGCGCGACGACTTATACCTGGACCGTGCCCAGCGGGGCCTCCATCACGGTTGGCTCAGGCACGACCTCGATCACGGTCAACTGGGGCACGGCCACCTCGGGCAATGTGACGGTTACCGCTGGAAACACTTGCGGCACCAGTTCAGCTTCCACGCTGAGTGTGACTGTGGACCCAGGCCCAACCGGTCTCACGGTCTCGATTGCGCCCAGTTCTTCAGTTTGCGCAGGGAGTCCGGCCACTTTCTCCGTCTCGACTGCCAGCGGGTCGCCGAGCGGTTACGCCTGGCGCAAGCGTGACACCACTGCCGGCTGGGGAACGGGCAATAACTGGGTGTTTACTTACAACTCCAGTGGATGCGACAGTTACAACGGTGTTTTCATCGGCAGTTCCACCGCTAACAGCCAATCCCCTGGCATCAACAACAGCGGGCAGGCGTTTGGTCTTTATGCCAACACCTACAACTCGGCCGAGGCGAAGCGCAGTTTTGGCAGCCTGTCCATCGGGCAAAACATCAGCTTCGATATGCAGATACCGGTGACTTTGACCGGCAATGATGGCAGTGGTCACAATAGCCAGGCGCTGTTCGCCCTGCGCAACTCCGCCAACGAGGGCAACCCGCGCCTTGAAATCTGGGTCCTCGCCGGCGCCTCCTATGTGACCATCAGCGATGGAACGGGTGACGAGAGCGCCACCGTTCCGTATAATGTCAACGGTTACCACTGCGTGTTCAAGCTGACCGGCAATAATACTTACAACTTGACGGTTACGTTATTGGATGGCAGCGGTGGTCCTTACGCCTTTACCGGCCGGTCGCTGAAGGGCACTGCCAACGACCCGGTCAACCAGGTTCGGGCGTGGCTTAAGAATTACGACTCCACCCAAGGCAGTAACGATCGCAATTTCTACGTCAACAACATCGTCGCCGGCGCGTACGAAGATAATGCCAGCAATTACAGCGCCGGCGGCTGCGCCAGCACAACCTGGACGACCAGCCCCAACCTGGGATTCGGGCCGGTATCCAGCAGCGCCAGCTATGTCATCAGCAGCCCTGCCACGACTGATTCCGGCAGCTACGATGTGCTGGTCTGGGATTCCTGCGGGCAGGCTTTCGCCAGCCCGGCCACTCTCACGGTCAATGCCATTCCTTCCACGCCGACGGCGGGCAACAACGGCCCGGTTTGCACTGGCACGTCGTTGAGTCTCAGCACTCCGACCGTGACCGAGGCCACTTATAGTTGGACCGGCCCGATTAGTTTCACGTCCAGCGCGCAGAACCCGACCGTCTCCACCAGCGCTACAACTGCGATGGCCGGCACGTACTATATCACGGTCACTGTCAACGGCTGCACTTCCATTGCCGGTTCGACTGCCGTGACGGTCAACCCGCTGCCGACGGTGAGTGTGAACTCGGCAACGATCTGTGCGGGCGGTTCGGCGACGCTGACGGCGACCACCAGTGCCGGCAGCCCGAGCTATCTCTGGAGTCCGGGCGGGGCGACGACGGCGTCCATTACGGTGTCGCCATCTTCGACAATAACCTACACGGTGACGGTGACCGACGGCACGACGAGCTGCGCCAACAGCGGCTCGGGCACCGTGACGGTCGATCCGCTGCCGACGGTGAGCGTGAACTCGGCGACGATCTGCGCGGGCGCTTCAGCGACGCTGACCGCAACCACCAGCGCCAGCAGCCCGAGCTATCTGTGGAGCCCGGGCGGGGCGACCACGGCATCCATCACGGTGTCGCCGGCTTCGACGACGACCTACACGGTGACGGTGACGGACGGCACGACGAGCTGCGCCAACAGCGGCAGCGGCACAGTCACGGTCAACGCTTTGCCCGTCGCGCCGAGCCCGAACCTTAGCTCCAACCTGGCCCAGCATCTGAGCATGAAGGTCGCGATCGTACCATTGCTCGCGGCGTGGACGAGTCCCGGAGGGTCTCCTCTCTCGGTCGCGAGCGCCGGCCCCTCCAGCGGCCAAGGCGGAACCGTCAGCAAGGACAGCAATTACATTTACTATCTGCCTCCGAGCGGCACACCCGCCACTGACACCATTCCGTACACCGTCAGCGACGCCAACGGCTGCACGACCGCCGGGACTCTTGACGTTAACTTCGTCACTTCGGCCGGCTACGCGCAAAGCATCACTTATTCGGGCGGCGCGGTGACCATCAACTTCGCCGGCATCCCCGGTTATCAATACGAGGTGGAACGATCGAGCGATTCAAGCTTCACCAGTCCTGAAGTGGTTCTGACCACGAATGCCCCGACCGCCGGGTTGTTTATCTATACGGACAACAGTCCGCCCCAACCGTCGGCTTACTACCGGATGAAATACTGAGATTCGCCCAACGAGGCGCAAAACTGAACCATGAAGAAGCTCCTTATAGCCTGCGGTGCGGCGGCGATGTTGGGCTGGAGTACCCATGCCGGCATCATCTACAGCCCTGCCAACCCTATCAATGTTAACATCCCCGACGCCAACCCGTCGGGTTGGTCCGGTACGGCCACCGCCAGCGGGTACCTGCCGGCCATCTCGGATATCAGCGTGAAGCTGAACATTGGGGGCCCAAGTCCGTATAATGGCGATTTGTATGCCTACATCAGTTACGGGGGCGTGCTGGTGCCGCTGCTCAACCGGGTCGGGGTGACGGCGACGGGCGGCGGCAATTCGTTTGGATATGGCGACGCGGGATTCAACGTAACGCTGAGTTCGGCGGGCGCGAACGACGTGCATTTTTATCAGAACTACAGCCCGAGCTTCAACGGGAGCGGGCAATTAACGGGGACGTGGCAGCCGGATGGACGGGCGATAGATCCGCAGAGTTCGCCGAGCACGTTTGATTCGGCGAGCCGGGTGAGCTTCGGCTCCTACAACGGCATGAATCCGAACGGGACGTGGACCTTGTTTATCGCGGACCTGTCGGCGGGCGGCCAGAGCGAGTTGCTCGGTTGGGAACTGGACATCACGGCGGTGCCGGAGCCGGTGAACGTGGCGTTGGGCATTTTTGCGGGAGTCTTCCTGGCCGTCACCCTCGTCAGCCGTGTCCGGGTGCGGAAGCTGTTAATGTCATTCTGAACCTCGCCTCAAAGGCAGCCAGTCGAGGTCCAAAGCCGACTCAAAGCCGCCACAGAGCCACCCCAAAGCCAGGTACATGCGACATACAAGCCAGGCACAAGCCACCCGAA
>OCTA010004922.1_pt1 | contig 11646 bp, 7 predicted proteins | sample 1538991 | NCBI WGS metagenome assembly OCTA01 (sample SAMEA3539302, study PRJEB22396) | soil metagenome | biome: tundra; feature: field; material: soil | place: USA | collected 2010-05 | depth 0.15 m | reverse complement strand
GGTCCAACGTCTGGACGAGCCACCCGACCTCGGTGACCACCTGCGGGTGCGGCGACTCCTCGCTGTTCACCTGGTACCTCGGGTGGCCGGCCTATGCCATGGCCCACGGTCTCAACCCGTTCTATTCGACGGCGATGAACTACCCGACCGGAGTGAACCTGCTGGCGAACACCAGCCAGCTGGCCTTCGGGGTCGTGCTGGCCCCGGTCACCTGGCTCTTCGGGCCGGTGGCCACGCTCAATGTGGCCCTCACCCTCAGTCCGGTCCTCTCCGCGATCGCCATGTTCGCCCTGCTGCGCCGGTGGGTCGCGTGGACGCCTGCGGCCTTCATCGGTGGACTGTTCTACGGATTCTCGCCGTTCGTCATCGCCAGCCTCGCCGACGCGCACCTGATGCTCGGGATGGCCGCCGTCCCGCCACTGGTCGTGGCCTGCCTGGACGAACTGCTGATCCGACAGCGCCACAGCCCGGTCCGGACCGGCATCCTCCTCGGGCTGCTGGTGACCTTGCAGTTCTTCATCGGGACCGAGGTCCTGTTGATGATGGCGATCATGGGGGTCATCGGCATTGTCTTCGTTGCGGCCTACGCGGCCCACCGGTACCCGGAGGTCCTGCGGGCCCATACGAGGCGCGCCTGCACGGGCCTTCTGGCCGGAGGGGCCACCGCCGGCGTCCTGCTCGCCTATCCGGCGTGGTTCGCCATCGCCGGCCCGGCCCACCTCTCCGGGGCTATCTGGCCGGGCCAGATCCTCCAGCAGGGCGAGACGCTCAAGGACTATCTCGTCCCGAATCAGCACATGGTCGGCCCGGCGGTCAGCTACTCGGCCGATCATCTGATCGGGGGGTACCAGGGATTCCTCCTCTCGTACCAGTACTTCGGGGTCGGGGTGCTTGCCGTGGTGGTCGTCGCGTGCCTGGTCTGGAGCCGGGACAGACGGCTGTGGTTGTTCGGCGCGCTGACCCTGAGTTCGGTGGTGCTGTCCCTGGGCTCGAACAGGGCGGTGTTCCTGCCGTGGGAGGTGGTGGCGAACCTGCCACTGTTCGAGAACGTCGTACCGTACCGGTTCGTCCTCTTCGCCTATCTGGGCGTAGCGGTCATGCTCGGCCTGATCGTCGACCACACCTACGTCGCGGTCAACCGGCGCAGCGAGTCGGCTCGGGCCGGGCGCCAGAGAGGACCGGAGGTAGGCGCTCGGTCGCGATCGTCGCAGTGGCCCGGCGCCGTGGCCGGCATGGTCGTGGCGGCGATCGCGCTGGTTCCGCCGGCGCTGTACATCGCGCAGACCCTTCCCTACACGACCCCACCGATCGCACTACCGACCTGGTTCCGCACCGTCGCGCCGCACCTTCCGCCGCACCAGGTGCTCCTCATCTTTCCCACGCCGTTCACCGCGTATGACAATCCCATGACCTGGCAGGCCGTCAACCGCATGCACTATTCGATGGCCGAACAGGGAGGTCCGGCGGGCTCACTCAGCCGGGCCGGCAAGGAGACCGCCGGCGCAGTGGCGCTCGCCAACGCGTCCACTTCCTTCCTGCAGGGGCCGTCTCTCCGGAGTGCGACGAGCGCGGGTGATCTCGAATCGGTCCGCAAGGCGCTCAGCGACTGGGGGGTGACCATGGTGGTGCTCCCGGACCAGCCCGATTTGCCGACGTACGACCAGATCCCGTCGGTGACGTATGCCGCCGCTCTGATCACTGCGGCCACCGGCAAGCTGCCGATCCATCAGGCGGATGCGTGGGTGTGGAGCGGTGTCGGTGGCACTTCCCCCGCCCCAGTCCCCACGAGCGTTCGCTTCTCGATGTGCACCCAGGGTGCTGCATCGCGCGGAGTGTCCGGTGTGGAAGCCGCCACCAGGTGCGTGCTGGAGGCTCCTACGGGGTGATGAGGAGCGAGATGACGAAGATGCTGGGGAGCGGTGTTGTATTGCTCGAACCGAAGCGTCCATCTGTAGGTCCGAGTCTCGGTGGTCAGCTGCAGAACGCTGGCCATCCGTAAGAGGTCGATCAGAAGATGGCGGCGCTGAGCTACCGGTGCACGGACGCTTACGACCGCACGTTGTACCAAGCAGTGACACCGCCACGGTAGTCGCCGGCTCGGCCGAGGAGTTGCTGGAAGAAGCCGGTCATAAGCTTGTAGTTGGGCATGGGCCCAACGAGCACTGTCGTTACGTGCCAGGCGCGCATTTGGGCAAGAAATTCCGCGCGTTCAGCGGGCGAGAGTTGGGGAATGGCCGACCCTGGCGGTGCATCATCTATGGCGATCATCTCTTCGCCCAGTAGCGTCGGAATCGGCCCGGTGATGGGTCCGGTCGGGGTTGGTACGTAGGCGTAGCCCTCTGGCATTCGGAAACGAAAGCCGCTCGCTGCCTGCCAGACTTCCGGTGGGGCTTGGGAGCCTTGGGTCTCATATGGGGCGACCAGCACTGTGGTGCCTGGTGCGATCTGCTTTACAGCGTTCCCAGTGAAGTACGAGGGGACCGAGTAGGACTCAGCTGGTAGCTGGGTTGGGATGATGAGGATGATACCGAGCGCAGTCAGTGCGATGCCGAGCCATCGCCACAGTACTCCAACCGTTGCGAGATGGGCCACGAAGGCAGCAACGAGTACGCCGACACATAGATCGGTAACTCCCACTAGCCGCGACGCAAGAGCATTTCCGATCAGCGGAAATTGACTCAAGAGTGCAAATGGTAGCGGAACGTTCAGTATTGTTCCGTCCACATGCAATCGAGGTCCAAGAGATAGAACCGCGAAGATGAGCCCCGTGAGTGCGGCTGTACGAACTACAATCTGACGCCAGAGAAGTACAGTCGTCAGGATGCAGATAGCGATCAGCGGTATCCCGATGTATGCGCCCGATTCGAAACCGTTAGTGATCCTGAATGACGTGGCGGAAAGTGCCCCCGGCAGGAACTTGGTCGTGAACGTCGGCACGATGAAGTTGACGATGTCCGTCACGAATTCGTCCGCCGGTTTGACTGTGCCGCGGCCGAGCCGTTGGCCACCGAACAACATGGTCCAAAGCGGGTATGCGGATGCGACAAGGAAAGTGACGACCGTCGCCACGCCGGCCTGCAGGGTATAGCGCGCCCGTGCTCTGACCTCCCGCGGTCGTTGAGCGACGAGGAGGACGGTGACGACGGAACATGCGAGCGCAGTGATCGCGATCGTCTCGATGAACGTGGTGTACTGAATCGCAAGGAGGAGGCCCGCGAAGGCTCCTGTTGCCCACCACCGCCACCGCTGCCGGACAAACGTCTCGTGGAGCACGATGAGCATCAGAGGTGGAAGGAATGCGATCGTGATCGCGATATGGGCCCAAGCATGGCCTACCATGTACGGCGAGAAGCCATAGATGAGTCCGCCCACAATCGCGCCCGGACGTGACGGCACTACGCGGAAGATCGCCAATTGAGCACACCATGCCGAAAGGGCGAGTGAAAGCGTGAGCATCAAGTTATAGACAAGGACTGGTCCGAAGGCCAAGAAGAATGGCGCGAGCAAGATACCTGGACCCGATGATCCAGACCACATCAAGTTGATTCCGGATGGCGCGATGAGGAAGTTAGTGAAGAATGGGTTGTACCCGTGGCCGATCGCAAATCCGCTCCACTGGAGTGCCCACAGCTCGGAGATTGGATCACCCCCCTGGCCAATGACCGTGCGCGTCGGGTCCGACCAGGAGTTTGCTGTGAGAGCGAACGAGAGCACGACGTAGATCAGCGGTCCAGCGAGGGTCGGGAGCCATCTGCGGCGAGTAGGAGCGTCCGGGGCGACCAACGGGATTCGCGATGAGGGGGCCTGAGTGGCCTGAATCGAATCAGTCGACAATCGATCGACTGGCGGTGGTGTGATCTCAGTCATCAGTTCAGAGGTGGCCGGGTCTCATTGGTCGGTGGAGATCCCGGTCGAGATATCCGGTGCACACATGCAACCCGACCGATGGAGACTCAAGTATGCCAGACCCGGCACGTTCTCCCGCTGGAACGTGTGCAGATCTGCGCATACCTTGTCACCTATCCAAACGTGGTGGAATACGGGCCATCTCGCAACGAGGTAAGAACGTACTGGAGATGCTGTCCGAACAGCACGCGCGGAGTACGCAGATGGAGCTGCCGAGGTCGGCTGATGCGCTCGCACGAATCTTCGAGAAGGTGCTTCCATGCCCGAACGAACATCAGCAAGGCATGTCGGAGGGTGCAGCTGTCGGAAAGTGGGGCCGCGAGGCGAAGCCAATCGCGGTTGGTGCTGTCAGCGGGAGTCGCAACACCGTGACTATGGCAGCCTCCGAAGTTCAGGCGGGCAGTGAGCCGCTGGACTGGGCCCGCGGCCAAGGAGCCGGGTTGAAGTCATTTACCGGGACCCTGCCCGAACTGTGCGGCACTCTCGACGAACTGGTCCACTCATACAGAACTCCGAGAGGACTTGCTGCGATCACGGCAACGCCGGGCGAAGTGATTGACGTCGTGCTGGTCGACGCCGGAATGACAGAACGAGCGTGTTGGCGGCACCAGGAAGATGCGTCCCTCGTAACTTGTTTCGCCACTTGTATTGGGGTGAGTCCATTGTAGCGCGCAGCCATCACGTCGTTTTCGAGGAAGACCGTCTCATCGGGGACCGGACTCACATTGCCGAAGAGCGTCAATTCCGATTCGATCACTGCATTCTTCGCCGCCAGATCATTGCCAGCCGCAAGTAGCTTGCCAGCCCATGTAGTGACGGTTGTCACACAATTCGTTACTTGGTGTGTCGTCACCATTGGGTTCGATTGCGATCTCGAGGAACAACTACAGGCGAGTACGGCCATCATGACCACTGCTCCGGCGACACAAGGACGAAGCGAACCTGTATGCAGAACCTTGAAGACTCTGACGTTCCTGTGGATTCGCTTCATACTGGTCCGCTCCTGCAATTGGCCGTGCTCGATCATGATGGTAACCGAGAGCGGGCTGCCCTGATTGTCGGTCGAATTGACTCATCCAAAGCTTCGCGAAGTGCTTCGACGGCCTCTCCAAGACCGAGCTCATCCATCGATGGATCCCTGGAGGAACATCGAGGAGGTCGAGTGGGCCGGAATTCGGCCATCAGACGTGCGGACAGCAAAACGGATTGGTCGAGTCGAGCCCGATAAGACAACGCTCTCTACCTTCGCATAATCCTGGACGCACCGATCCGATATTCGAGCCAATATCTGATTATGGACAGTCATCAGCGGTTCTGATCACCGCCCAAGCCAATGCCGGGAGACACCGAAGTCGCCGGTTGGCGAAGCCTGAAGACGGTTCCTGGCGGCTCGAACGGGACCGGCCAAGCCTCGTAATCATCGCAGATCGAAGAGCCCACAATGGAGGTGACGCCGAGAGCTGCGACGAGCCACTCCGTCGGCTTGTGACGGACGTATTCGCAACCCAAGTGGTGAGCAGCCGGGCTCAAAGTGAAGTCAAGCGGGTCGTCGTAGAGGATGCGCGGTTGCACGCCAGTCGACAGCGCGAGGTAGTTGGCGTCTGGGCCGAAGTATCCCACCGCACCGCCCCCATGATTCTGAACGTAGTCCTTGGCTATCGAGACCTCGCGGCTCAATTCGGTCACGTTGAAACCCTCATAAGCAGGAGGATGGGTTAGCGCGTCGAAGGATGTGACAGGAGACGGCGTCTGCAAGGCGGCGCCAAATCCCACGGCGATGGGCAATGTCACTGGCAGGAGCCAAAGGGCACTCCGCCTGAGGTACATGAGAGGGCTTGCGCCTAGGTGCCCCCCTCCCGTCGAGATCGCGGCCAGACAGAAGGTCAAGAGCCCGCAGCAGCATACGCCGAAGGGCAGCAGGAATATCTGGAGCTGAGCCGAGGCGAACGACCGGTTAATGTAGTACACGAAAGCAATGGTGGACCACGCGCCGACAAATGCGAGAGTGACGAAGGCATGTTGCTGAAACTTCGGCTTCGTTGTCGTTGCTTCCGCGGCCTGCCAGAGAAGGAAGCATCCGACCGCTGTGCTTCCAAGTATCACTGGCAGTACAAGCAGCACGGGTCCCGGGAGTTGGATCGGGGAGGACGCAAAACCATTTCCAAATGATTGGGCCGTGAGTGCAAGATAGTTGATTTGGATTGGATGCCCGATGGCCAGGGTCCAGAGGGGGTATAACATCAGTCCAGGAATAATCCCGTATAGCCAGAGCATCGTCGCACGTTTGCGGACAACCCCACGAGTTGCGATGAGAAGTATTAGTCCATAAGCGATCGGGACGGCGATACCAAAGTCCTGAGAGTTCCATACCATCAAACCGCCTAGGAGTCCGAGCGCGATGATGGGAACCCTTCGCACCGAGTGCGTCAGTAGGGCGACCAACGAGTCAACCGCGATCAGTGAGTAAAGCATGGCAGGGAACATGCGTAACGGCAATTCTTGGAAATAGCCGCCGATCGAACTTTCCAAGGCGCTACCATGAAGTACCGTCACTGTCGCCAGAGGTACTGTCAAGCCCACCGCTAGCCACAGCGAGTTCTCTGGCAAACAACGTCGGGCGAGAACGATTGCCAGCACGACTGCGCAGATCCCGAAACAACTAAGCACAACCGTCGACACGTTTGCGAGTTCAAATGGTGATACGAGATGGCGAAACGGAACAACACCCCATCCGACAAGGGAGGTATATTGGGGGATAAAGCTCGCTCCAGGCACCCGGCCTGCTGCCGGAGCAAGTACTTCATTCAAAACAAACGTATTGTTGTCAGGAGCGGCAAAGTAGTGAAGATCACGGATGAGGCTAAGCCCGTCAACTGTCGCCAGCAATACGACCGGGGCGGCAAGTGCCAAGCCAAGTACCCGCGATCGCATGACCCGAGCTGAAATAGGGACGATGAGTAGTGCGAGTGGAACCGACAAGAGCACAACTGAGGTGCCAAATCCTTCCCAGTAGCTAATGGTCATCTGGGGTCGTTCTGCTCGTGCGATTCCGCACAGGATGCCGGCAAGGCTCACTATCAATGCCAGTCGGCTGGCAGGAATCGTTGGTTTGCGAAGACAACGAATGGTGAGAACGGTGGCACCGGCGACTGATGCACCAAACGCGACGTGATCAAATGCCTTGCTGCCCGTCTTCCCGCGGATGGCGATCAGCACGACCAAGAGAAGAACTGTTAACGCTACGACCCGCGGAAAAAGGGACGTGACGGCCGTCGACTCAATTGCGGTAGTTGTCTCTGACGATTTGCTTGGCTGATCGAGACGGGTCGACATGGGAGATTTAGGGACACGTCCCACTAGACGCTCGAGAGCCTGAGAGTAGGAGACAAGGGGCGCGTCCCGCCGAGTGGTGGGGATTGAGGTTTCTGCGGAATTGAGGGGGGAACGGGGTCCGTCGGTTCGGGTTTGGTGAGCAGACCCGCTCGTTGAGGTTCTTGCGCTGACTGGTTGAACCTGCCATGGATTTCACCCCAGTCGATTATCCCGCTGTGACAATCTGACCTGCATGCAGTCATCCTGGTCAACGGAGATTGGACGATGAAACGGCCCCGCGTCCGACACAATGCCACGCGAGCAGCTATCGGCGGGCTCTGATGAACAGCGATTGGGCTAGGTGCTTGAGTCCGGGGGTCTCCTCGGCCACATCACCGACGCGGATCGATGGCTTGATCATCCACTCCGGTACGCCCGGCAGTAGGAAGTCCCGGTAGCCGACATCGATCTCACTGAATCCAACCTGGGTCAGCTGGTTGATGATGAAGCGACGAGAGAACGCCATCTCGTCAGGTTCGAGTTTGGCCCATCGACGCAGGCTGGCCCGCGAGAAGATGGCGTACACATAGGGGTTGTGCAGGTTCGGTTCGAGGAACATGATCTGACCACCGACCGCCAACAAGTCACGAATAGCCCCAAGCGACTCGGGAAGGTTGTAATAGAGGTGGTGGAGGATCCCGTTGCCCACGGCGTAGTCGAACGTCCGGCCCTGAAGATCCTCCGGCCGGGTGAAGTCCATCACTTCGAAGCGGACGTTAGGTTGGCTCGCCTTGCTTCTTGCTTCCTCGACGAATGCGGGTGATCGGTCGATACCGAGTACCTGCATGCCGGTGGCCTCGGCAATCTGACAGGCGATCTCTCCCCGCCCACACCCGATCTCGAGGACTTGGCGCGACGGGCCTGAAGTCATGGTCTCGCTGAGCAGTCGCGCTCTTCGCTCCCCGCGTACCTGGGTAGCCAGCCCGCCCGTCCAGCCCTGGTTGTAGCCACCCTCGTCGCGGACGCTCCGAGCGTCCTTCGCACCAGGCCCTTCGACTGGATCACGCCCCTCGACCCGATCCATCATCGTTCCCCGAACCCGGCGGTCACTTGGTCACCGAAATCGTGTAACCCAGAGGATCATCGTCCGATCCTGCACCGGTCGAGAGGGAGAACTGTGCGATCACCAACGCCACCGCGAGTATAGGACTAGCCAGAATCCACAGTGGCACCAATGCCAGATTCCGACGGTCCGCGGGGAGCAGGTTTCGGAACCACAGGACCACCAGCTTGGAGCCGATGACGGTGACATCCGTACCTCTTGTGGTGATCTGTACGGCGGCGAACTTGCCGAACATCTCCGCCAGGCTGGACGGTGTAAAGCGGAAGTAGTCATAGGGGGCGTAGTGGAAGCGAGCCGACCACGGCACTGTCACGACGGCTTGACCGCCCTCCTTCATCACCCGGTGGATCTCGTCGACCAGTCCCTGGAAGTGCGGGACGTGCTCCAGCACCTCCGTGCAGATGACGGCATCAAACTGTTCGTCCGGAAATGGGATGTGCTCGCCGTCGAACGGCACGATCTCGGAGTTGTCGTAGTCGAACTTGTCGGCATCAGCGATGTCGATCCCCACGTACCGGGTCGATTCCTCATTGAGGAGAAACCGATAAGGACTTTGGCCGCATCCCACGTCGAGCACGTCACCCCGAAATCCCGGGAGATGCTTGTGGAGGTCCCGATAGACCGTCAGGACCTGGAAATCGAACAGCATCCGTCCATAGAACTTCAACTTGCCCGCTGTGGTGGTGGGCGGGGTGTTGGAGACCGGTCGGAATGATTCGGCGGTCATGACGGAGAATCCGTGCCGACGAATGCTGACACCCGCGTCACGAGTGCTTCGGTCGATAGTCCGTGCAGCGCGTGCAGGTAACTCTGGCTGCCACCGCTCCTACCGTAGGGCTCCTCGACCGCGATCCTCAGGAGCCGACACGGTACCCCGTAGTCGGCGATGACTTCAGCCACAAGCGAACCGAGGCCTCCCGTCATCACGTGAGCCTCGACGGTCACCGCTCGCCTATGCGACGAGACCACACCCAAGATATCCTCCACAGGACAGGGGTTGACGCTCGAGACGACCACGACCTCGACGGAGATGCCACCAGCCTCCAGTGATTCCGCAGCTTCCACCACGGATGTCGAGATTCCACCCATGGCAAATACGACGGCGTCAGAGCCGTGCCGGACCCGTTGGACCTTCCCGAACTCGAATCGCCCGTCCAGCCCGGCCACGGTCTCACCTTGCTTACCCAGGCGCAGGTAGGCCGGTCCCGACCAGTCGCTCAGCATCGACACCGCAGTGGCCACCTGGCGCGCATCTGCGGGAGCAATCACCGCCAGGCCTTGCAACAACCGCATGGCCCCAACGTCCTCGATGCCGTAATGAGTTGGACCGGCGTTCCCGTAGTCGAAGCCCCCGCCCATTCCCACGATCCGCACTGGCAGCCCATGGAACACGGGCCCGTTGCGGATGAACTCGAAGGGCCGCAGCACGGCAAAGGGAACGATCGAGTAGCAGAACGGCACGCAGCCGGCCTCGGCCAGACCGGTGGCCACCCCCACCATGTTCTGCTCCGCCACTCCCATATTGAAGAAACGATCGGGAAACTGATCGCGAAAGGGTTCAAGCGCCATAAACCCGAGATCGCCGGTGAGGAGAACGATGCGCTCGTCCATGGATGCCGCTGCCACCAAGGCCTCTACAAACGCTCGCCTCATTGCACGGCCTCTAGCTCGCTCAGCGCTAATTCATACTCGGCATCAGACATCGGGAGGTAGTGCCACTTGATCTCGCCTTCCATGTACGAGACTCCCTTCCCGAACACTGTCTCCGCCACGATGACGCGCGGGCGACCCGACGGCGCCGCCGCCAACAGCTCGGCCAGTCTGACTTCGTCATGCCCATCGGCTTCGATGGTCTCCCATCCGAAGGCCCGCCACCGATCAGCAAGGTGTTCGCTGGCCAGGACGTCAGCCGTATAGCCAAAGGCCTGTTGGTGGTTGTGGTCCACCATGACGGTGAGATGCTCCAAACGGTGCTGCGACGCGAACATTGCCGCCTCCCAAATGGAGCCTTCATCGCACTCGGCATCACTTACCAGCACCACGACCTTGCGGCTGGACCCCAGCATCGCCGCACCCAGGGCGGCACCCACGCCCATCGACAAGCCCTGGCCCAATGAACCCGTCGAGAAGTCGATGCCAGACAGCGCATGCTCAGGGTGGACGCCCAAGAGACTGCCATCCCCACAGAACGTATCCAGGTCATCCGAGGTGAGGGTTCCGACCTCAACGAGCGCAGCATAGAGACCGAGGGCAGCATGCCCTTTGGAGAGGACGAACCGGTCTCGGTCGAGATCGGCTGGATCGCGAACGTCGAGCACCGTGAAGACCGCTCCCAGCAGGTCGGCGATGGACAGTGCCGAGCCGATGTGCCCAACGTTGGCCCGTTTCGACTGCTCGAGCACACTTCGCCTGATCGCCTTCCCCAGTAGTCGGCCAGACGGAATGTCTGATCCCACGGTCACAGGGGGACACTCCGTTGGGTTTCGTACAGCTGTGCCATTCCGGGCTCCGTCGCCATCCACTCGGCGAAGCTACGTACACCCTTCTCGAGATCACAAGCGGGCTTCCAACCCAGAGCGGCACGGATCGACGTTGGATCGGCCACCCATACGTCGGTGTCCCAGTGGCGATCAGGCATCGACCCCCACAAGGGCTCGGCCCGAACGCCCAGTTGATCTCGCACGAGGTCGACGAGTTCACTGAGCGAAGTCTGCACTCCGGTGCCCACGTTGAACACAGCCCCGTGCTCGACGCTGGAGCTGCGGGCCGCGGCGATGAACGCCTCCACGGCATCGTCCACGTAGAGATAGTCGCGTGCGATGGAGGGGGCAACAAGGGGAGGGAGTTCGCCTCGTCGCCCATGAATCAGAAGGGAAGGCATCAACCTGGTCGGCTCCTCCCACGGTCCAAAGACGGAGTACAGGCGCAACGTCGTCAGATTCCGACCTGTCCGTTGAGAGGTGAACCGGCAGTAGAGCGTGGCACCGGCTTTGGTGACCGCGTAGTGGCTGTTCGGGTCAGGCAGCTCAGTCTCCGCCGGTGCATGGTCTTGGATCCCATACTCTGACGAAGATCCGGCGTTGACGAACGATTCGAATCCGCTGGCCAAACAGGCCTCGACCAAGTTCACCGTGCCGTTGTAATTGGTCGACACGATCGTCTGGACGTCCCGCTGAGAGGAATAGGACCCGTAGGCGGCCAGGTGGAACACCCATTGAGGGTCGACCTGGGCAACGATCTCTTCGACTCGCTCTCTCTCTTGCAGTGCCCCCTCGTGCAGACTCACGTCGCCGGCCAGCGAGTCC
>OCTA010004921.1_pt1 | contig 11646 bp, 4 predicted proteins | sample 1538991 | NCBI WGS metagenome assembly OCTA01 (sample SAMEA3539302, study PRJEB22396) | soil metagenome | biome: tundra; feature: field; material: soil | place: USA | collected 2010-05 | depth 0.15 m | reverse complement strand
CCGCCTGGGTCACTTTTGGAAAGCAGAGGCGGGTCAATTCTGGCGCGCGCCGAAGTCCCATGGGGTTTCCGTAGCGCAGCGTGCTCTGCAACGCCTTCTGCAGTTCGGCCGGCAACTCGGGCAAGTGGGTAAGAGTCCGCTCCTTCATCAGCGGCAAGAGAATCTCGGTGAGCCGGATGCCGCGCGGGCATTTCGCCATGCATGCGTAACAGGCGACACACGCCATCAGGCTGTCGCTGTTGAACACTTTCTCCAGCATTCCCGCGCGCATCATGGCGATGATGCGGCGCGGCGAGTATTCCATTACATCGCCGTACGGGCATGTGCCCGTACAGACGCCACACTGAATGCAGGTGAGAATCTCCGTCCCCTCGGGATACCGGGGGAGGGTTTCCAGGGTCACGTCGCAGGCGCCCATCGGTCATCTCCGGGCTGCGGCCCAACTGGCGCAGCTAGGTTGTAGGGAGGAAGACCAGCCCCGCGGCCGGTCCTGGCCGGCCGGAATCCCAGCCCGGATCCATCGGGTCCTCCCAATCACGGATGTCAGGTTGTCGGAGTGGATGTGCTAAGGACTGGTCGGATGCGCACAAAAACACAGGATGGTGGCAGACGGGACGTGCCGCCCCTGCATCCGCTGGCATCACGGTTTGGCGTTTCTCGCTCAAACAGCGCGGCTTCCTTCGTCCGCGAGTCGAGAGCTATTTCAGTCATTGGGATATTAACACCTTAATTTATGAAAAACAATGAGCACGCGATCCGGCCGGCGCACCGATGGTGCGCCGTGATCAAGCGCGGCGAACTTTTCAACACACTGAGGATTTCCGCCCGGAGCCACTACCCGCTAAACGACAATTAGGCCGGCTCGGCGATCATCGAGTACATCTGCTCCGTCCCGTACTTTCCTGAATTGAAGAATATCCTTGCGCGCCCGGTCGGTGTGACGAGAAGGTGGTGGCGCCAGAAGTTCACGCCCATGCCAGCCTTTACTTCAGTAGCAGTCAGTTGGTCTGGACGAAGAATCGGACTATGCTTGGCGTCCACTTCCCACGTACCGTCCGCGTCAGCACCCTTGCAAACGGCCCACCCACCCAGGCTGGGCGGTGGTTCACGGTTACTCGTGTCTTCCGGTGGAGTCGGACTTCCATTCAGCAGGGCGTACCAGCGACTGCTGCGCGAGTCGCGCAATAGTTGGACGCCGCCGACCCAACCTCGACAGAATTCGCTCCCTTTTCCGGGAATCAAAATCTGATGGCGCTTGTTGGCAGATGCCTCACCAGGACGCCAGTAGGCGACGATGCTGCTGGATCCAAACGGAGAATTCGGCTGGCCGGTCTGAGGCCGTAGCGGGTAGGCCTTGTAGAAAATGAGCACTTTACCCAGATCCTCGAACCAAAAGGCGGTAGGGGTGTCGCAGTGTTTGCCGTCCGGAGCCGCGCCTTCGGTGTTCGGGCTCAGGATCGGCTTCTCCACACAGGTCCAAGGCCCGGCCAGGCGCTCGGCTGAGACGGCGTAGATATGCTTCGAAGCGCCGCTCACGTGCAGACCCCAGTAGCGGCCCCGGATCTTCGCGGCGCGGTTGACGCGCAACGGGTCCATGACCACCCAGAATTTGTGGCCGCGACGCTTCCCGGGCGTGTCCGCCAGCGGCACTGGACCGGCCTTGGCCCAGTCACCGGGCGCGACCTCCTCGGCGGACTTGCTCAACGCCATGCCCGCGATCGTCCACCGGGATGGGGTCGCCTCATGATCCTTCCCCGCGCCCGCGAAATAGAACATCCTCCACGTGTGGACCTCGTCGTCCCATACGATACACGGATCGCCCACCACGGAACCGTCATACTCGTTTGGCGCACCACGAGGGAGCACACAGCATGAGTCGACCTTCCACCTGCGGGTCATCCAGTTGTCCGCCGAACCGGCCGCAGCGTCGTAGCCGCTACCGGCCAGCGCTGCGGTCACACCAAGAAAAGTGCGCCGACGCATTTGCCGTTCCTCCGTTATCAGTAAGTCGCCCCCTCGGTGACTCCATGGGAGGCGAGCAGCGGCTCTGGCCGCTGGTCCAACGGGCGCGCGGCAACGGACTCGGGCCTTCCCCATACCGCCGCGTGCGGCGAGTGGGGAGCCTTGAATGGTAGACCTCGGTCAGAATACCACTCTTGCAGACATCTGCAATGTGCGGGGAGCCCAGGCCGAGGTGATGATGCCGAAGTGCGACATATCGGGACCTACGGTCCCGCCCGGTCCGTTCAGGACCGTGTGGTTGAGGGTGTTAAAGGCCTCGATCCGGTAATTGAGCTTGAGACGTTCTGTGATGGTGAAATTCTTCGCCAGGCTCGCGTTGATCATGAAAGCCGCCGGACCTTTGAAAACCCCGGGGGTTGCATTGCCCAGGAATAGTCGCTGGCCCAGCGCGGAACTGGTGGTCGCGATGCCATTCACGAGGGTCTGATCTCCGCGAACAAAGGCGTTGGGATCCAGCCAGGAAAGGCCGATTTGAGAACCACCCTGCATCGCCGGTTTCCCCGAACTGGTACTGTATGGCGTGGTCCCCACGTATGTCGCGTAGCAACCGGACGAACCGTAGTTGAACTGGGCGCAATTGGTATCGCCGATGCTGCCGTAGCTGCCCGAGTTCCCGGTGACCGTTCCGCCAAGCGTCCAACCGCCCAGAAGTGTCCTGTGGGCCTTCGAAACAAACTGGATGGGGATACCGTAGGAGAACGCAGTCATGAAGCGGCTCATGAGTCCTGGGCTGTAATAGTCCAGGCTGCAATTGCCCCAGTAGCGGCAACCGTTCTGCTGCTTAGTGCTGCTCAGGGTGTAGTTGCCCATGAACGTCAAACCATAGGAATAACGCTTCGAGAAGCGTACCTGCAGCGAGTTGTACATCGAATTGAAGTCCGCCGCATACATCGTAATCGTTTGAAATCCGACCCCGAAATACGGTCGGCGGGAGTTGATACTTGCAGTGGTATTGGCGCTTGCGCCCGGAACGAACAGCGGCCAATCGGCATCATGGCTCTCGGACAGATGCGTTCCCCGCGTTGCCACATAACCGATTGAAATCAGGTACGATTTCACCGGCTCAAGATCGAATGTAAAGTTCCACTGGTGGATCTGCCCCGAATTATAATGCGCGTCCATGCCCAGGGTATTCACAGGCACGGGGAAGACCAGCGAAGTATTCCGGGGGTCGCCCGCGAGCGGAGGACTGAACGGGAACGGCACGCTGCTGCCGTATGAATTCGCGTACGGGTGGATGAAATCCACGCCGCCGGTCGGTGGACTGTAGGAGACACCAAACGGCGCTGTGTTGGTGTATGAATTGAAGCCCAGCAGGTATTGGTAGTCTGTGGTCCAGGCATAGCCGCCACGAAGGGCCGCTCTGCCGTTTCCGAAAACATCCCACGCGAAGGATGCCCGCGGTCCGATGTTTCCCCATCTCACGCCGTACAGGTTAGACGGCACTCCCTGATCGCCTACCGTCACCAGACCAACCGGCGCGGTCGGGAAAATGGTGGAGGCCTGGCCGGCCCGGAACGTCACGAAGTTTCCTTCTGTTGGCGAGACGCCGAAATGGGGCTCCCAACGAGCACCAAACATCAAGGTCAATCGAGGGCTGATCTTGATGGTGTCCTGCAGATACGCTTCCCGGGCCGGGTAGTGAATGTCCAGAATCTGAGTATTATTCTGGCTGAATCCTCCGCCGAGACCGAGCACCATATCGGCTATGCCATTCCCGGTTCCACCGTAGGTTTGTCTCGAATCAGCGAAACTGAAATTGCCGCCTGCGCCCCAAGTCTGGTATTTCACTTCATGGTATTGCCGGACCTCCAGCCCCATTTTGAAGGTGTGGCGTCCATGGCTGAATACCACATTGTCGGCGACATAAACGGAATTTTGCGTCATGTCGTCGATGTACCCGTTATAGACACCATAGGACATAATTCGCGGCATGCTGATGCGCTGCACGTCTGGAGCTTTCACGTCGCCTACGGAGCCCACGCCCACATCCGAAGCAGTAAACAGCGTATTCGTGGGCGAGTAACTGTTGAGCACCGGGATCGCGAATCGCTTTACACCGAAAATGAAGTTGTTGAACAGCGAGGCCGAAATCGTGTATGTGTCGTTGACGGTCCAGCTCTGGAGGTTCTTGTTTTCAGACCACTGCAGTTTCGGGTTGGGGTATTGGTAATAGGATGATACCCCGGAGAAGGACAACAGCGACAAGCTGTTGGATGTGGCCATATCCCTATCCCACCAGAGGCTTCCAAACAGGCGATGTTTCGACCCTATATATTGATCGATCTTTGCGGCAACAGTTTCCACCACCTCCGAATCCGTCGGCTGCCAACTGTACGTCGTAAGTCCCGCGGTAGGAGCGGGAATAATGTTCGTGCTGGAAGTCAGAAAATTGCCCATCTTGGTGAACATCGACTTGGGAATGATGGGCGTGGGAACTCCGTTGATTACGGGGACCCCGTCAGGCGAAGTGGTGAAATCTCCGCTGCGCTCCGCATTGGTGATGGTCTGCCCGGTGAAAGTAGCCGTTGCCAACGTGGAAGTGCGCTCATAGGAACTGAAGAAGAACGTCTTATTTTTCCCGTTGTAGAGCTTGGGGAGGAACACGGGGCCGCCCGCATTGCCGCCGTACCACTGTTGTGAGAGCCGCTGCCGCGGGATCCCGGCCCAGTTGTTTTGCCAACTGTTGGCGTTCCACCCTCCATTTTGCAAGTATGCCCAACCTTGCCCGTGCAGAGCGTTAGTGCCGGATTTTAGAACGGCTTCGACCTGTCCGCCGCCACCTCGCGCAACCGAAGCGTCCGGAACATTCGTCATCACGCTAAATTCCACCAAATCCTCAGCGGGCGGATAGGCCGTAGCCGAACCGTGAAAATAGTCGTTCACGTCGCTGCCATCAATCCGGTAGTTGTTGCTCAAACCTGACACGCCGTTGAAACTCGTTACCGGGACGTTGTAGCTTGCGCCGGTGCCGGCAGCGATGGCACCGGGCATCAACAGTTCCATGGTCTGGCGAGGATCGCGACCCCAAACCGGCAACGCGGCCAGGAGCTTCTCATCGAACGTAGTTTGGATCGTCGAACTCGCCGTATCCACCATGGCAGCGCCAGCCGACACATCCACGGACTGACTCGTCGTCCCCACCTGCAGCGCAATCGGCAGCGTGACCGTCTTCTGGGACTGCAGCACGATTCCGGAGGCGACAAACGTCTGGAAACCAGTGTTTTCGCACTTGACACTGTAAGAACCAGGCGGCAGCGAAGGAAATAGATAGTTTCCGCGGTTGTCCGAAGTGGTTCTAACGATCAATCCCGTCCCGCCGTTTGTCACAGCGACGCGCGCCCCAGGAACGACAGCGCTGGACGGGTCTGTTACCATGCCAAGGAGCTTGCCCGAAACATCGACTTGACCGTGAATCAAGCTGCACCACAACAGCAGCAGGGCTGTTAAGAACTGCAACGATTGGCATTTCATATGACTAACCTCCTTATACGTTGAGAAAATCAAACGCACGCATCCGGCCCCTTCAGGTATCCATCAATGCGTGAAACCGAGATCCTCGCCTTCATGCAAGGCCAAGGCAATCTGCTCCAGACCGCCGTGCCGGCCGTTGTACCAGAGCAGCCAATGTCTGCCGTCAAAGATCATGAAAGGCTTGTAGCAGGCATCCTGATCGAAGGCGTCCTGTCCCGGGCGCACAATGGGATTGCGCGGGTGACGCTCCCAATTCGTCAGCCCGTCGCGGGACCGCGCAATCGAAATCTGCGCGTGATCCATGTCGCGGTATCCGATGTATACGATGTAAAACCAGTCCTTCCAGCGAAGCACCTGGGCGCCGGCGACTTTATATTGCTCGTACACGTTTCTGGGATCCGGTGTAAATATGGGATTGCCGGGATGTTTCGTCCAGTGCAGTCCATCGGGGCTGGTGGCATACCCGATAGCATCAGGCTCATACTGGTCGCCGCCCGAATACCACATCTGAAAGATCTTCGCCCGCTCATCCCAGAGCACGTTGGGGCACATCACGGACGTTTTTTCCCACGCTGATTCCGGAGAGAGCACGGGCGTTTCGCTCTTGCGTGTCCAAACTACGCCGTCCGGACTAGTGGCGTAACCGATCGAGGATTTCCCGTTGGCTTGGCCGGTATACCACATGTGATATCCATCCACCCGGTGCAGGACGCTGGCCCGATTGATATTGCCCTCCCACTTCGTAGCCGGATTAGGCGAAAGGACGATCACGGGATCGCTCCAATGGGTTCCATCTTTGCTCTCAAACAGTGCCAAGCTGCGTTTCGGACGCCACGATCCCCACATCCGGTACTTGCCGGCTTCCTGCAAGACCGCAATATCGAAGACGGTGCCGAGTTTGCCTCCCCCGATCAGCGGGTTGCCGGCATACTTGGTCCACCCGCCCCCCGAAGAGGGCAGCTTCGCCATCACCCGCGTCAGTCCCGCGGCGGAGCCGATCTGGCGCCCGTTCGCATAGAGGCGTAAGCCGGGGCCCTTGCCGTAATGCGTTCCGGTCCGGTCATAAAAGATGGTCAAATCGCGGTCACGGTAGCGGACCCGGTCCAAGCAGAAATATTCCAACGCGCCGTCCGGAACCAGCGGGTTCACTTCCAACCAGTCGTCCAAGCGTGGACGCAAGCCTACCAGTCCAGTAATAATCAGGTCGCCAAAAGTGGAGTGATTGTAGTCTCGGCCCCGCTCCGCGCCGCCTTTTTGCCGTTGCTTCTCCGCCGGCATTCGCGATAGCTGATCGCGCGCAATCCATTCCCCTGTATCCGGATTCAAATCTTCGTCGATGAAGGGAATCACCTTGCCGTCGGGGAGCTTCAGATGCTGCGACCGCGCATACGTCCGCAGTAGTTGCAGATAGTCCCCCTTGCTCACATAGACCTGCTGATAGCGATTCAGCAGATTGGCCATCGCAGTGAGCGTCTGGGATGTGGCGAAGGGCCAGGAGGGTCCGTTCCACAGGCATTCGTGAGGATTTCCGGCGAGGAACTGCGGGGCGCGTCTTTCCGCCGTGGTGGGGCCGTAGGGAGCGAGGAAACCTTCGGGATCCAGAAGCTGTGTCCAGGCCACTTCCCGCCCCGGATTCGGCAGATTGAAGTACCAGGGAACGTAGCCGGCCAGTTCGCGTACTCCGGCAAGCGACCGTCCGCCGCGCGGCAGCGTTTTATAAAAACCGGCCGTCTCATCCCACAGCTTCGTTTCCACCAGGATGCGCAGCTTTTCCGCCTTCTCGCGGTATTCCACCGCCAAGTCATTCCGGCGCGGAAACGCCCAGGTTGCGATCTCGGAAATGGCCATGGCATCGCCGAAGAGGTAGCTGTTGATCGTGGGCCGATACCCGCTTCCTCCGATGGAGAACTCCATGCCATCGCGGTCGTCGATTTGCCAGAACAAGCCGTTCGGATCCTGATGGGTTTTTTCCCATGCCTGATAGTTCACCAGCAACTCGGGGAGCAGATCCGCCGTAAGATACTGATCCTGAGTCACCAGCGACCACGCGCGGAGGGCATCGGCGGCGGCAAAGCTGTAGCTTCGTGGGTTGCCACCCTTGCGAAACCAGAACCGCGCGTAGTCGGCCAAATACTTGCGGTCACGCAGCCATCGGCCCTCGTAGAAGTGATGGGCGGCCGAGCAACTGATTGTATTAAACTCACCTGCCCACGGAACCTGCGGAAGGAATTCGGTAATGACAAAACCCGTAGGCGTCTCCTTGATATGCTTTCGGAAAGCCCACCACCGAAAGTAATAAATCTCCTCCAGCCCCTTGTCCGAGCACTCGAATAGCGGGATATTGGCCTGTAGCCAAGCCCAAGCGGACTGGTTCGTTATATGATCAGATGTTTGCCCAACGTCGTTACGGTTAAACTGCTCTACATAATGCCGGAATGACCGTGGGGTCAACGTTCCTGGCGGCTTTGGTTCGCCGGAGGCAAAGACGATCAAAGGCAAAGCTAGCGCCACACCGATGGTTTTGATTCCTGTTCGCATGTCCAACCGCCCTTGAGGAGATTTTGTTCGATACCGGACGAAAAAGAAAGTTAAAATCGAGCAAGTGGGGGTTGCAAGCCGATAAGCGACTTGTTTTCAAATACGTACCGGGTTCGCGGACGTTGTGTAACGCCGTGTAACGTGCTAAGGATCGATCTGAGTCGACGGGAGCCAACGGGTCCAACCGCGCAGTGCACACCCGGACCCAGGATATATAATGAACCCGGAGGTATCGCGAGTGGGGGGAGTACACCGGCCGACGGACTCGAGAGCGGAAAAGTCTGAGTACGATTCCATCATTTCATCCGGCATCTTCTCACCCGCATCAAACTCCGCGCGTTTCCTGGACTATGTGGCCTCTAGGTACTTTAACGGCAAACTTGAAGTAAACGAATACTCGATTGCCGTGGACGCTTTGGGGCGACGCAAGGACTTCGACCCCAAGCAAGACGCGATTGTGCGTGTGGAAGCGCATCGTGTCCGAAAACGCCTCGCCGAGTACTACGACAACGAAGGCGCAGACCACCAGCTTCGGCTCACGATTCCACGCGGGAGCCGTTTGCCATTGTTTGTGTATCGCGAGAGCGGCATCGCAGCCCAAGGATCCGCCGGCTCGAAGGTTCCGTTTCCTCGTCGCAGATTCGCCCTTTACTCGACGATAGCCATACTGTTCGTCGTTGGTGGAATCGCGGTCTCCAGATGGAAGAGCCGTACCTTAGCTCCCATACAGCCCAACAGTGCCAGGAGTTCGACGTCCCTGCAAGGCACCATAATCCCTTCGGAACTGCGCATCAGTGCCGGCTCGAAAGCCGATTACAAGGACCACCTTGGTCAAGTATGGTCCGCCGACCGTTTCTTCACTGGTGGTCAGGCTTGGACCGCGCGCTATCGCAGAATCCGGCGTACCCAGGATCCACAACTGTTTCTCTCTGCCAGGCAGGGCCAGAGATTCAGTTACGATCTTCCTCTGAATCCTGGAACTTATGAGTTGCGGCTGTATTTCGCTGAGACCTATTACGGGGAGGACAACACCGAGGGCGGTGGCGAGTCCAGCCGCATGTTCAATGTAAGCGCCAATGGAGCCAGACTCCTGAGCTCTTTCGACCCGCTATCGGATGCCGATGGGAACAACACTGCGGACGCTTGTGTATTCGAGGGGATTTCGCCGGCGGCGGATGGCCAACTGCATTTGCGATTCTTCGCGCCATACCCGTTAAAAAGCGTTCCGCTGATCAGCGGGATCGAAATCGTGCCGGCCAATGGCTACGCCGTGCGTTGGGTCGCCTCGGATAGCGCCGTCGTCGATTCGGCTAACCGGCTCTGGCTACCGGATCAGTTCTCCCTCGGCGGCAGAATCCGGGTATACTCCGAACCCGTCAAGGACACCTCCAACAGTTCTCTCTATCAGGCCGAGCGCTACGGGCATTTCAGCTATGCCGTACCAGTACCGCCAGGCCGGTATGACCTCACGCTCTATTTTTCCGAGCACTGGTTTGGGATCGAGCACTTCGGAGGTGGCAATCCCGTAGGTCGTAGGGCATTCGATGTCTTCTGTAACGGGGTAGCCCTTCTAGGGAACTTCGACATCGCCAAGGAAGCCGGTGGCAGCTTGCGAGCCATTCGCCGGAAATTCCGTGGGCTTCGGCCAAACGCTCAAGGGAAGCTGCTGCTTACTTTCGTGCCGATTCAAGACTATGCCTGCCTCAACGCCCTTGAGATCACGGGCGAAAGCGAGAAAAAGTAGTCAAGCAGCCTGCCTTCCGGGCCAGTAGGCCTGTTCCACGTTAAGTATACGGTATTGCAGCTAAACGCCGCCGCCAACCGGTTAACGCGGCGGGAGCTTCGGCACCATCACGTCCACCAGCTCCTTAACGGCCGCGGCGCTCTTCTGCAAAGCCGCGAGCTCATCCGGAGCCAACCTGGACTGCCGCGTCGAATACCGTCCGGGCAGCCCGCCAGATGCCGGGTCCGGTGCCATCCCCTTCAATTAAGAGAATCACCGGCTGATTCGGGATTGTAAACCGATCTCTTGAAATTGAATGAGCAACTCGGGGTGGCTTGGGCAAAACAGAAGAATGTGGCAAACTCCGGCCCCGTCCGCGCCATTCGGGAGTACACTATTCGAGGATGAAGCCGGTCGCTCCGGCGAGTGTCTGAGGCCTTGGGCCCGAGCAAGTATGCCTATCCAAACTCATCCTGTTTGGGGAAGCTTCATTACGACGGGGACGAGTTGTAGTTTACTTCCGCCAGTACGGGCCTGACCCCGGCTCTTTCGGTCCAGGAGCCCTGGGCTGAAGATCTGTTTCGGATCAGGGCGGGCGTGCGAGGAATCGAGCAATCGTATTTTCGAGAGTAGGAGCGCGCTCCGTGCCGTCATTCAACATGCTTGAAAATTGCGTTGACGAGCCGATGCGGCAAGAGTACACTCACACTTCGGCCAGTTGACTGCGAGTGCAGCGGAACATCCAAACGGAACGGGAGGATAATCTGGCGGCGGTGACCGCAGATTCCGAAGACGCGCCTTCGCGGGTGCACCACATCGTAGTGGCGTTCGCCTTTGCGCTGGGACTCGTGCTGTTCCTGGACCGGGCCGCACTGAGTATGCTTGCGCCCGCGATCCGCCGGGACCTGAATATCGGGCCGATGGCGATGGGCGGCGTTTTCACGGCATTCATCTGGGGCTACGCCCTGCTTCATGTTCCCGTTGGTTGGCTAGGAGACCTCTGGGGAGCGCGTAGAGTCCTGACGGTAATTGTGGCGCTCTGGTCCGCCTTTATTGCAGCGACGGCTGCCGCATGGAGCCTGTCCTCATTGCTTGCTATCCGGTTCCTGTTCGGAGCCGCCGAGGCGGGGGCCACCCCCAATATCTCTCAGAGTTTTGCGCGCTGGATACCGCTTGAAGAACGAGCGCGCGCCCAGGGCTTCTACTTTTCGGGCATGAGCGCGGGCGTCGCGTTGTCGCCGCCACTGGTAACGCTGGGGCTGCTGCACTGGGGCTGGCGACTCACCTTTCTTGCCTTGGGCGCGCTCGGGGTCGTTTGGGGAATTCTCTGGTTTGTTTGGTACCGGGACAACCCTGCGGACCACCGCTCGGTGACGCCGGGCGAACTGAAATTGCTATGCGGCGCAGGCCCGGCGTCGGAACCGGTTGCCGTAGACTGGCGTAGGCTGCTTCGCTCAGGCAACTTGTGGGCCATTCTGCTGATGTACTTGAGTTACGGATACACAGGCTACATTTACATCACCTGGTTTCCGAGTTACCTGATGGACGCCCGCCGCCTTACTCCCGCGCTGACCGGCATGCTGGCGATGGCCCCCGGCGTCCTGGGAATGCTCGCCAAACCGCTGGGCGGATGGATGAGCGACCGTCTCACCGCAACCCGCGGGGTCGCTTTCGGACGCAGGGCGGTCGGCATGTTCGGTTTCGGCATCGCGGCGCTGGCGGTAGTCCCGGGGTTATATATTGAGAATCCTTATCTGGCGGTCTTCTTTCTCAGTCTCGCCGACGGCGCTGCGGCTCTAGCCCACGGAGTCTGCTTCGCCGTTTGCATTGATACGGGAATGAAGCGGGCGGGCACCATCTCCGGGCTTATGTTGACCATGGGAAGTTTG
>OCTA010004920.1_pt1 | contig 11646 bp, 11 predicted proteins | sample 1538991 | NCBI WGS metagenome assembly OCTA01 (sample SAMEA3539302, study PRJEB22396) | soil metagenome | biome: tundra; feature: field; material: soil | place: USA | collected 2010-05 | depth 0.15 m | reverse complement strand
GGCCGGGATGGTCCTGCCTCAAGCAGGTGGTGGAGGACGAGCCCTACGGCAAAGTACAGGCGGCGCGGTTTCGGCGGATGTCGCCCATGCCGGCCTGGGGCCTGGGCACGTATGCGAGCGGGAATGCGTCTGGGGGCGCTCTGTTCGACCTGCATATCCACGACACGGACTTTGTGCAGTTCCTCTTTGGCCGGCCGGCCAACGTGTTCTCCACGGGCGTGACGCGCGCAGGGGATTCAGTGGATCACGTGGTCACCCAATATATTTACCCGGGCGGACCGGCGGTGTATGCGGAAGGCAGTTGGTTGCTGACTGGCAACTTCAGCATGTCCTACACGGTGCAGTGCGAACGAGCGACGCTGGATTACGACATGGCCCGCGGCGCGGAGGCTTTGGTGGTGACTGAGCAAGGCAAAGGGCGGCGCGTCGTCAAGCCTGCCGGCTCGGACGGCTATGGCGAAGAAATCCGGTACATGATCGAGGCGATCCAAAGCGGCAAGGCGCCAAAGATCGTGACTGCTCAGGACGGGCTGAGCGCGGTGGAGATATGCGAGGCGGAGGCGAAGTCCGTAAAGACCGGGCGGGTGGTGACGGTCGGTGGCAGGTGATCCGACCAATCCCATGCCACGCTTCTTGATATCTGCATTGCTGGTGCTCTGCTGCGCGTGGCCGGCGCTGGCAGCCAAAGAGACCTTCTACGCGATTGGGGCTGCGCAGGTGGACATCACGCCGGACTACCCCATTCGTCTGAGCGGTTATGGGGCGCGGCAGAAGGAGTCCGAGGGCATTGACCAGCACATCTTTGCACAGGCGCTGGCGATTGGTGATACCAAGAAGAGCCTGGCGATCCTGATCACCGTGGACAACGTCGCTGTGCCGGCCTACATGCGTGAGGAGGTGGCCGCCCGGTTGGCGAGAAAGGCTAGCCTGCACAACGAACGCTTCACCCTGTGTTCCACGCACGCGCATACAGCGCCGATGTTGAGCGGCGTGTGCCCGAATTTATTCGGCGCGGACATTCCGCCCGACCAGCAGGAGAGGATTGACCGCTACACGCGCGAACTGACGGATAAGTTGGAGCAGGCGGCACTCGCCGCACTCAAAGACCGCCAGCCGGCTACGCTGGCCTGGGGCCAAACCAAGGCCGGCTTCGCCGCTAACCGCCGGACCAAGGGCGGCCCCGCAGACCAGGACTTGCCCGTGCTAGTTGCGCGAGACAAGACCGGGATAGTGCGTGCGCTGTTAGTCAGTTACGCGTGTCACTGCACCACGCTGGCCGACAAGCCTAACCACATCTGCGGTGACTGGGCCGGCTACGCGCGGGAGTATCTTGAACGGGATCATCCGGGGGCCGTAGTGTTCGTGGCCCTTGGCTGCGGCGGGGACGCCAATCCGAACCCGCGCGGCAACCTCGACTTCGCCAAGCAGAACGGCACCGCGATCTGCGACGCCGTCAACGAACTGTTGCAGCAGCCCCTGACGTCACTGCACCAGAAGCTGGTCTGCCGGACCAAACAAATCACGTTGCCCTATGACACCCTGCCCTCGCGTGAGGCGTGGACGGCGCGCGCGCAATCAAGCGACCATTGGATTGCATACCACGCGAAGCTCAATCTACGCCGGCTCGAACGCGGGGAGAAGCTGCCGACCGAGCTTCCGTATCTGCTCCAGACCTGGAACTTCGGCAGCGAGCTGGCAATGGTGTTCCTGCCGGGCGAAGTGGTGGTGGACTACTCGTTGCGCCTGAAGCAGGAGTATGATGCGAAGCGGCTCTGGGTGAACGCCTATGCGAATGACGTGCCATGTTACATTCCCTCGAAGCGGATCTGGCGAGAAGGTGGCTACGAGGGTGGCGGGGCGATGATCTTCTACGACCGCCCGACTCGGCTGACCGAGGGAACGGAGGAGCTGATTGTCGCCGCAGTGCACAAGTTGTTGCCGCGGGGGTTCCTCGCCGCTAAATGAGTCTGGGCGCCCGCTTGGTGTGAGTTGAGTTTGAGGGGGCGCAACAAATTCCTTTCCAAAGCCCAAGCGGTGTTTGACTGCCCACACGAGACCCGGTAGCATGGCGCGTCGTTATTAACTAAGGTTCCACATTTGAATACGAATATGCCTCCCAAGACTGCTGAAAAGACTGTTGAGAAGCCGGCTTCTGCCGATCCGAAAGCGGCTGAAGCCGCCAAAGTGTCCGCCACGCGCCAGCGGGATCTCGATGCCGCCATTTCCTCCATTACCAAGGCCTACGGCGACGGCAGCATCATGCGCCTGGGCGCCGCGCGCGCGCTCCGACAAATCGAGGTCATCCCCACGGGCTCGCTGGCGATGGACCTGGCGCTGGGCGTCGGCGGAATCCCTCGGGGCCGCGTAGTCGAGATATTCGGCCCGGAATCCTCTGGTAAGACCACGCTGATGCTGCATGTGATCGCCAACGCCCAAAAGACCGGCGGGCTGGCCGCTTTCATCGACGCCGAACACGCCCTCGACCCGGGATACGCCAAGAAGCTGGGAGTAAACCTGGATGACTTGCTGGTGTCGCAGCCGGACAGCGGCGAGGAAGCGCTGTCCATTTGCGAGATGCTCGCCCGCTCGAACGCGCTTGATGTGATCGTCATCGACTCCGTGGCCGCACTGGTGCCCAAGGCGGAACTGGAGGGAGAGATGGGCATGGCGACCATGGGCATGCAGGCGCGGCTGATGAGCCAGGCGCTGCGGAAGCTCACGGCCATCCTCGCCAAGGCCAAGACCACGTGCGTCTTCACCAACCAGATGCGCGAGAAAGTTGGTGTCATGTTTGGCAACCCCGAAACCACGTCGGGTGGCAAGGCCTTGAAGTTTTACGCCAGCGTCCGCATAGACATTCGCCGCAAGGACACGCTCAAGGACGCCGCCGGCAATGCGGTGGGCAACCACGTGAAGGTGAAGATTGTGAAGAACAAGGTCGCGCCGCCCTTTGCCGAGGCGGAGTTCGACATCATCTACAACCACGGCATCAACAAGGAAGGCAGCATCCTGGATGTCGGCATCGACAATGGTGCGGTGGAGAAGAAAGGCGCCTGGCTGCAGTTCGAAGGCGAGCTGATTGGCCAGGGCAAGGATGCCGCGCAGAAGGCCCTGGCGGAAAACCCGGAGCTGGCCCAGAAGATTGTCAACGCGATCATGGCTCGGCGGAATGCGGCAGCCGCGGCGGTCCCCGCCTAGCTGTCCTGCGAATCCCCGACGTGGTAGGGCGCGTCTGTCCTCAGCGCGTCGCGTTAATGAGAGAGATGTAAGCCCCGGCGCGCTCAGGACAGACGCGTCCTACCGACCTGGCGTTAGCACAATTATTTGCTTGCGAATCACGGATTTGGGAGTTAGTTATCCGTTGTTATTTGTAGCGGTAAGGTGCTTGTATGGTCCAGTAAAACACTGCATGAATAAGCCTCAACCCACGAGGGTGTCTTGAGCCACCCTTACGCTTCTCGCAATTCTTCTCCTTCCGCTCCGTTCATCAGGGTTAACGGGAAAATCCGCGCCCGCGAGGTCCGGGTCATCGGGACCGACGGCAACCAGCTAGGGATTCTAACGCTCGGGGATGCCCTCAATCAGGCGCGCGCCAACGGTGTGGACCTGGTGGAAATCGCCCCGAATGCCACGCCGCCCGTTTGCCGGTTGGTGGATTATGGCAAATTCCGCTACGAGCAGGCCAAGCGCGAGAAGGAGTCCAAGAAGCACCAGCATGCGAACAAGGTCAAAGAGGTGCAACTGAGCCCGAAGATCGACCCGCATGACCTCGGCGTGAAACTGGACCACGCCATCGGTTTCCTCTGCGAGGATATGAAGGTGAAGGTCACGCTGAAGTTTCGGGGACGGGAAATGGCACACACGGAATTCGGCTTTGAGGTAGTCCAAAAGTTCCTCGCTGACATAGCCCCCTATGGGCACCCGGACTATGAGCCCAAACTGATGGGACGCGGGATCAACGTGATGATCACCCCGCTTCCGCGCAATAAGCGGGCCAAGACCCTGCGCCAAACCGAGGGCGGCGAAGCGGCGCCCCTTCCCCCGCCGCGGGTCGAAAGCGCTAATCGGAGCCTTCCCTTGCCGATCGAGCGGCCCCCCAGGCCGCAGCCTGAGGAACTCAAGCCCAGCGGTTTTGCCAACAACCCGTTCGCGGAGCTTGAAGTCAACCGCTAGCCTTGGGCGATTCCTCCCTCGGGAACGAGCCCCGGTTAAGAAGGTCCCCTTTCTGCTTGCACCGATGCGGCTTGCTCTGCTGCCGCCCGAGGGGCTATAAGAGATGGTAGAATTTAGAAAACGAAGAAAGGCTTTGCTATGTCACACACCGGCCGCCAGTCCGCCAATACCAGCAATGTGCTTTCGGTCATCATGGGCGGCGGGCAAGGCACGCGCTTGTTCCCGCTGACCAAGGAGCGCGCCAAGCCAGCGGTGCCGTTGGCCGGCAAGTATCGCCTGGTCGATATTCCCATATCCAACTGCATCAACTCGGGCCTCCGGCGCATTTACCTGCTGACCCAGTTCAACTCCGCCTCCCTGCACAAGCACATCTCGCAGTCCTACAAGTTCGACCACTTCACCGGCGGGTTCGTCGAAATCCTTGCCGCCGCGCCAACCTCCGCCGACACGTCGTGGTACCAAGGCACCGCCGATGCCGTCCGCAAGAACATGATACACTTCATGAACCACGAGTGGGACTACCTGCTCATCCTCAGCGGGGACCAGCTATACCGGATGGACTTTCGCCACATCATCGAACAGCACGCGGAAACGAACGCCGACATCACAGTGGCGACCATTCCCGTCGGACGGCTTGAGGCGCAGTCGCTGGGGATCATGCAAATCGACGCGGCGCGCCGCATCACGCGCTTCGTGGAGAAGCCGAAGGACCCGGCACTGCTGGACTCGCTGAAACTGCCGCCAGAGTGGTATGCCCCGCTGGGAATCAAGGGGGATGGCGAGATGTTCCCGGCCTCGATGGGCATTTATGTCTTCAACCGCGACATCATCCGCCGTCTGCTGGACAACACGTTCACCGATTTCGGCAAACACATTATCCCAAACGCCATCAAGGACCTGCGCGTGTTCTCCTTCATGTTCCAAGGCTATTGGGAGGACATCGGAACCATTCGCGCCTTCTTCGACGCCAACCTCGATGTGACGAATGAATTGCCGCGCTTTAACTTCTTCGACATGGCCGCGCCGATCTTCAGTCGCCCGCGCTTTCTGCCCGGCTCGAAAATCAACGGCGCCCAGATCGATCATGCGGTGATTTCCGACGGCTGCATTATCAACCGCGCCGTCATCACGCACAGCATCGTCGGCCTGCGCACCATCGTCGGGTCCGGTGCGGTGTTGAACCGGGTGATCGTGCTCGGCAGCGACTACTATGAATCGCTCGACTCCATCGTGGAGCACGAGAAAGCCGGCAAACCGGCCATCGGCATCGGCACCAACTCCCGGGTCGAAAACACCATCGTGGACAAGAACGCACGGATCGGAAACAACGTGGTCATCTCGCCCGTCGGCAAGCCCGACAAGGTGGACCATCCGAATTACTACATCCGCGATGGTATCGTCATCATCCCCAAGAACGGCGTGATCCCACACGGGATGGTGATCTAGCTCTGGGTTCAGGGTCATTTACATTCACCGCGTCGGCTGGTAAAACCTTGGCGTGCTTAATGAATCTGCCATTTGGAAATCCCTGAACACGCCGGGTCGGCTGATTCTGATCGCCGGACCCTGCGTGATCGAGAGCGAGCGCCTCTGCCTGCGGATGGCGTCGGCCCTGAATAAACTCTGCGACCGGCTGGACGTTTTCTACGTGTTCAAGGCCAGCTTCGACAAAGCCAATCGCACCTCGGCCAAGTCGTTCCGCGGGCTTGGGCTGGAGGAGGGATTGGCCGTGCTGGCCAAAGTTCGGGCGCGGGTTGGCGTCCCGGTGCTCACGGACATCCATACGGAAGCCCAGGTCGCTCCAGCCGCCCGGGTGACCGACATTTTGCAAATCCCGGCCTTCCTTTGCCGCCAAACCGACCTGATCGCCGCCGCAGTCCGCACCGGCAGAATCGTGAACCTCAAGAAGGGGCAGTTTCTCTCGCCGGAGGAAATGGGGCAGGTGCTTGGCAAGGCGAAGAGCGCCGGGGGCAAAAAGTTCCTGTTGACTGAGCGCGGCACGACGTTCGGCTACCACAACCTGGTCGCGGATATGCGCTCGATCCCGATCATGCGCCAGTTTGGCTTTCCGGTGATCTTCGACGCGACCCACTCCGTCCAGCTTCCCGGCGGTGGCGGCGACCGCTCGGGCGGGCAGCGCGAGTTCGCGCCTGTGCTCGCCCGGTGCGCGCTGGCGGCGGGTGCTAGCGGGGTTTTCATCGAGACCCACCCAGACCCGGATCGGGCCTTGAGCGACGGGCCAAACATGATTCCACTGGCCGAAATGAGAGCCTTACTCAAGAGCCTGTTGAAGGTGTATTCCTCTGTTCAATAAAATGCCTCGGGCTGGAGTCAAGCGTCTAGCGTCTAGCGTCGAGGGCCGGAAGCCTGCTCGCGGCGCCCGGCCCGCACCTCTCGATGCGGCCCTCAAGCGCATCCGCTTGTTCCTGTGCGATGTGGACGGCGTCCTGACCGACGGGTCCGTGTTCATCGGCGGAGAGGAGGAATTAAAGCAATTCAACATCCGGGACGGCCTGGGCCTGGTGCGACTGCGGGGCGAGGGCATCAAGGCGGGCTGGATCTCCGGCCGGCCATCGGCGGCTACCGCGCAGCGGGCCAGGGAACTCAGAATAGATTTCCTTAGGCAAGAGAAGGGCAGTAAAGTCTGCGTCGTGGAACGCCTTCTGGCGCAAACCGGCTTCCGGTGGGAGGAAGTCTGCTATATGGGCGATGACATCGTTGACCTGGGCGTCCTGAGCCGGGCGGGGGTGGCCGTGGCGGTCGCCGACGGCGTGGCGGAAGCGCGAGCCGCGGCTGATTATATTACCCGAGCAGGCGGCGGGCATGGAGCGGTGCGAGAGGTTGTAGAGTTGATTTTGAAGGCGCAGAATAAGTGGCGTCGCATCGTTAAGGAATGCACAGTATAAGCCAATGAACCGGAGAACTCGAAACTTCTCTTTCACCATGCTCGCAACGCTCACGCTGGGCCTGGCGATGTTCCCCCAGGCCGGGCGCGCGCAACCCGAGGGAGGCAAAGGGTTCAAGATCCCCGAGTATTACGACCCGCCGCATGAAACCCAGATGAAATCAATGCTGGAATGCGCCCGGGCCCAGCGCCAGCCCGACGGGCGGTTGCTGGTCAACGAGGCCAAATGGCATACCTTCCGCGTGAGCGGCGAGGGCGAACTCACCGCCGCGGCACCCCAATGCTTCTATGATCAGCGCCAGAGGACCGTTAGTTCCTCCGGGCCGCTGCATGTGGAAACCGCCGATGGGGGATTCTCCATCGAGGGAGAGGGGTTCCTGTGGCGGCAGACCAATTCCACGCTCCTGGTCTCCAATCGCGTCCATACCATCCTCCATCCCGAGTTGGTGGGGCCGCAAACCGCCACCGCCCGCACGAACACGCCGGCCGAGGCAGCCCCAGGCATCGACATCTTCTCCGACCAATTCGAATATGCCGAGCTGTCCGGCATCGGTGTTTACCAGGGAAACGTTCGCGTCGCCGGAACGAATCTAAGCTCGACCTCGGGCCGCATGACCATTGTGATGCCCGTGGCCGAGCGCCGGTTGCAAAGCCTTACGGCCACGCAAAATGTGGTCATCGACTACGAAACCATCCATGCGACCGGAGAGCAGGCGTATTACTCGGCGGACACGGGCCTGATTCAAATGAGCGGCCAGCCGCAGCCGACCTGGCGGATCGAGGAGAAAAGCGGGAGCGGGGACGAGTTGGTGTTCGACCGGACCAACCGGGTGTTTAACGCCAGCGGCCACGCCCGGCTCAAGATGCCCGCCCAAAACATGGGGGCTTCCAGCTTTCTGGCACGGCCCGAGACCGCCTCCGCAGCCTCGCCCCCACCCACCAATCAGTTTGTCGATATCCAATGCGACAATTACGTGCTCCGCACCAACCTGGCGGTCTTTGGCGACCAGGTGCACGTCAGCGAACGCCTCGGCGATGAACTCCAAGGGGAAATGAGTTGTCGCTTGATGACGCTCACCTTCACCGGCACCAATGAGTTTCAGAAGATGGTGGCCGAGCACCAGGTCGTCATCACTCGGGAGGATAAGCAATTTGATGCGGAGCGGGCCGAGTACAACGGCACCAACAACTTGCTCGACTTGACCGGGAACCCCGGCTGGCGTGCCGGCCCACGCAAGGGAAAGGGCGATTGGGTGCGGGTAAATTTGGCGCGCGAGGACATGTTCGTACGCGGGCATGCCTTCATGGAAATGCCGGCCAACGAGCTTGGCCAGTCCGCGGTCACCGGGTTGAGCGCCACCGATCGCGCCGGTTCGAAGGGGGAAACCAATGCATTGGCCAGGATTCTTTCGGAGGAGTACCTGGTCGCGCCGGAGCAGGCATTGTTCCGGGGCGGCGTGCGCATCGAGCATCCACACATGAAATGGTCCTGCGAGGAGCTCACCCTGCTCTCGCCGCCCGAGTTAGGGAAGACCGGACGCATGTTCATCGCCGAACCGGCGGTGGTATTCGACCTTTTGGATGACCAGGGCAGGAATCTCCATGGCACTGGCAAACGGGCCGTTTGCACTCGCCGCGTCACCGCCACATTGACCAATGACCTTATGGTCCTGACTGGAAATCCGGCGATTCTGGAAACGACCAATCTCCTGGGCCGGAACAACATCATTACTCTGGACCTGACGAGCCATAAGCTGGTGGCCCCGGGAAAGTATTACATTCGGGGCACGCTGCCCCCCCAAGGCACGAATACGTTTCAGCCGCCGAAGAAACGGGTGAGCAAGAAAACTTAACCCCTTATTTGAAAACAACCCCGCCAGAACCGCCTGCCGCCGCCGAGACCAATGGCAAGCTGCTGTCCACGGAAAAACTGGTGAAAGAATACCGCCAGCGCCGCGTGGTCAATGGCGTATCCATCACCGTCGCCGTGGGGGAGATTGTCGGCTTGCTCGGCCCCAACGGCGCCGGCAAGACCACCACCTTCAACATGGTCGTCGGCGTCATCAAGCCGGACGACGGCGCGGTGAAGTTCCAGGCGCGCGACATCACCGGCCTGCCGATGCACCTGCGCGCCCGTCTCGGGATGGGCTACCTGACCCAGGAACCCTCCATCTTTCGCAAGCTGACCGTCGAGCAGAACATTCTCGCCATCCTGGAGACCTGCCGGATGGGCCGGGCGGAACGCGCCGTGCGGTTGAAGTATCTGCTGGACGAGCTGGACATGTCGGGGCTGGCGAAAAGCATGGCCTACACGCTGAGCGGCGGTGAAAAGCGGCGCCTGGAAATCACCCGCGCATTAGTGACCAGCCCCAAGCTGCTGCTGCTCGACGAACCCTTCAGCGGCATCGATCCCATCGCCGTCTATGAAGTCCAGAAGATCGTCCGCCGCCTCAAGGAACGCGGCTTGGGCATCCTGATCACCGACCATAACGTGCGCGAAACCTTGAAGCTGGTGGACCGGGCCTACCTGATCCACAAAGGGGAAGTCGTCTATGAAGGGGTGGCGGAGGACTTGGTCAATGACCCCAAAGCGCGCGAGCTTTACCTCGGCCCGGAGTTCAACTTATGAAGCCGCCTGCCGGAAGACAGAGTGTTGGAGTGTTGGAGTGTTGGAGTGTTGGAGTAGTGCGCAGGGACATTTACGATCCCCGCCAATCTGCCAGTCCACCCCTCCACGACTCCATTCCTCCATTTCTCCACCACTCCATCATTCCACACCCCCACTCCCCACCATGCAACGTGACGCCATCACCGTAGAGCGGTTCTACACCGAACACGCCAGCACGCTTGAACTCAATCTGGTCGCCGGAGCCACCGGCCTGAAGCGGATCATTCGCGAACCGACCGTCAATCGCCCGGGCCTGGTGCTGTCCGGCTTCACGCGCTATTTTGCCAATAAGCGCCTCCAGGTCATCGGCAACGCCGAAGCGTACTTCCTGAAATCCCTCCCCCCCGAGGAGCAGGCCAAACGGTACGAGACCTTCTTCTCCTACAAGGTCCCTTGCGTCGTCTTCTCTCGCAACTTGCATCCGAACAAGCTGTGCATCAAAGCCGCCGAGCAGGCCCGGGTGCCGATCTTTCGGTGCCCGATGGTGACGATGAAGTTCATCAACCTAGCCACCCTGGCATTGGAGATGATGTTCGCCCCGCGCGGAACCGAGATGGGCAGCATGGTCGATATTCTCGGCGTGGGGGTGATCATCCGCGGCGAAAGCGGCATCGGCAAAAGCGAAAGCGTCCTGGCGCTCATCGAGCGCGGCTACAGCCTCGTCGCCGATGACATCACCCGGGTCACCCTGGTGGATGGCCGGGACGTGGTGGGCACCAGCGCCGAAGTCACGCGCGATCACATGGAGGTGCGCGGCATTGGCATCATCAACGTCGCCGCCATGTTCGGCGTCAAGAGCATCCGCCACGAAAAGCGGGTGGACCTCGTCATCACCCTCAAGTCCTGGAATGAAGTGGCCGATGTGGACCGCTTGGGGCTGGAGCAGGAATTCGTCAAAATCCTCGGCGTGGACGTGCCGCATATCACCCTGCCCGTGCGCCCGGGCCGCGATTTGGCGCGATTGATCGAGGTGGCCGCCTTCCAAACCAAGCTCAAGTCCGCCGGCTATAACCCGGCCAAAGAACTCAATGACCGGCTCATCTCCCGGATGGCGGCGGCAGCCAAACTTTAGAATTAGGTGGCGCAAGCGGGCTTATTCGGGTAGTTGTACTCGAAAGATCGAATGAGCGCGAAGGTGATAACCGGTGGCAGTGCCATAATGACCAAAGATTTTCAGGTCTCGAACAAGCTGGGCATTCATGCCCGGCCCGCGGCCATGTTTGTCAAAACCGCCAACCGCTTTAGCTGCGACATCTTCGTGGAAAAGGACGGCGAGAAGGTCAACGGCAAAAGCATCATGGGCCTGATGATGCTGGCCGCCGGTCCGGGCAGCACAGTCACCGTCCACGCCCACGGCCATGACGCCCCGCAGGCCCTGGCCGAGATTGAAACCCTCATGAACCGCAAGTTCGACGAAGAGTGAGGAGTACCGCCTCACGCCCCACACCTCACGCATCACGCATCACGTTTCACTCTCCCCATGTCCGCCGTCGAAATTGACGTAAAGTATGTCGCCCACCTCGCGCGCCTGTCCCTCTCGACCGAAGAGGAGCACAAGATCAGCGAGCAATTGGGAAACATCCTCGGCTACATCGAGAAGCTGAAGGAAGTCGATGTCACCGGAGTCGAGCCCACCGCCCATGCCTTTCCGCTGGTCAACGTGACCCGGCCGGATGAGGTTCGCCCTTCGATCAGCCAGGAAGACGCCCTGCGCAACGCCCCGGCCCAGGCCAACGGCCTCTTCATGGTCCCCAAGATTGTCGAGTAGCCCGGCCTGAGCTCTGGCGTGTGGTGGTGCCCATAAGCTGCGCCCGTCTGCGAGTGCGAGCAGCCGGGCTGCGGTGCGTTATACACACCATCATGAATCGCGAAGCCCGGGAGCAGCGGCCTGAAGCGGCGT
>OCTA010004919.1_pt1 | contig 11649 bp, 6 predicted proteins | sample 1538991 | NCBI WGS metagenome assembly OCTA01 (sample SAMEA3539302, study PRJEB22396) | soil metagenome | biome: tundra; feature: field; material: soil | place: USA | collected 2010-05 | depth 0.15 m | reverse complement strand
GTGCGGATCGAAAACCCACTTCTGGCCGATTGCATGGCCGATGCCGAGGATCGACCGCCCGAGAACCTGCCCCCCGAGCGCGCGCGGGTGGATCACCGTGCCCACATCGGCGTAAGCGAGGAAATCGACAATGTAGTACTTGCCGGTTTCGACATCTACTTCGATTTCGGCGAAGCTCGCTACATAGGAATGCGTGTTGCCATCGCGCGGATAATTGTCACGCGCGGCCGCCACCAGGCCCTGGCCGGCGAGCGCTGCGACCGAGGCTTTGGTCATTTTATTGACGTCGGCCGGCGCTTCGTGACCATCGTACTTGCCACCAAGTTCAATTGCGCGCTGCGCGGCCTGTGCAAAGGTTATCCCTGAACCGGATCCTTTACGGAAGACACGCTCATTCGCCACCTCATAGTCATCGGGTTTACCGCCCAGGCTCGTCGCGGCGATCTCCTGGAGTTTCTGCTTGGCATCCATTGCCACCGCGTAGGCAGCTCGGGTCATCGCGTGCGTCGTCTGGCTGCCACCGGACACACAGGTGTAGGGAAAATGCTTCGATGTGTCACCCCACACGACATCGCACTTTTCCCAGGGAACTCCGAGAACCTCCGCACCTGCGCGATGTACGTCGATCACCGACTCCGTCCCCAGATTTCCGATTCCGGACTGAAATTGTATCCGACCCTCAGGCGTGATGACCAGAAGTCCGTCGAAGCCGATAGTGCCACCGACGTAGCAACTCAGCGCTACGCCCACTCCGCGCACTTTCGAGCCCATCCGTTTGGGACTGCGAGCAATCCTCTCCTGCCATTTGAATTGCTCCGCGCCGCGCTGAAGAGCGTCCTTGAGAAATGCGCTAGTCGCGTGCTGAAGTTTACCCTGCACCGGCGGGCCATACGGCGCTTTGCCTTCCGGACAGTTGATGTAGCGGATCGCTACCTGGTCCAAGCCGAGCTTTCGTGCGGCTTTCGCGATGATCGGTTCGGTAATCGTAATGCCCTGCAGTCCACCCGGCGAGCTCTGCGCACTGCGCGGCGGTGTGTTCGTCAGCGCTGTCACCCCGCGCCAGCGCATGGCCTGTGGCTGGTACAACAGCGAGACCATATGCCCCGATGTCGGCGCATCGCCCTGTGCGTCGTAAGGACCGTTGTCCGAAATCACGAACATATCCAGAGCTAGGATTCGTCCTTCTTTGGAAAAGCCGATTTTCATTCGTCCCTGGAAACCCGGCCGCGCGCGTCCGATAAATGTTTCCTCCTCGCGGCTGATGCGCATCATCACGGGGGCGTTCGTCTTCTTCGACAGCAGCGCCGGAATAATCATTGAGACACCGCCGGTGATCTTGCTGCCGAATCCGCCGCCGGTGTATTCGCTGATGAAAACGATTTTGTCCACATCCATGTTCATCCATCGTGCGATGGCAGGCTGAGTTCGACCAGTACTCTGGGTTCCGCTGTGAAGGTAGAGCTTGCCATTTTGCCAATAAGCCATTGCACTGCGTGGCTCAAGGGTCTGATGGCTGACATCTGGCGTAACGAATGTTTCGTCCAGCAAGAGCGCGGCATTCTTAAAGCCTGCGTCGAGATCGCCATACGACCATTCGTCGGGCGTCTTGCCCATGGGCAGACGGCCGTGCTGGGCTTCGGCGAAGTCCGCCTCGGTCCACTTAAGTTCACGGACTGCGGGTTGGCCGCCCGGCGGCGTCACCCAGACGTTACCATCCGTTCGCGGGTTCGGCCCACCGGGCCGCAGCGTATCCAGGGGATCCACCACGAACGGAAGCCGCTCGAAATCAATGTGAATTCTCTCCACTGCTTCGGCGGCGGTCAGTTCATCGACCGCGGCCACGGCGAGTATCGGCTCACCCTGGTACACCGGCTCCATAGTGAGCCCCCGCTCGCCCCACTTGCTAGCCTTGATTACTGTCCCGTTGTCGGTGAGGGTGTCAGCCGGCGCAGGCAGGTCGTCCGCCGTCAGAATCGCTCTCACGCCGGGCATCGCCAGTGCTTCGCTCGCATCGATACGCTTTACCCGGCCGTGTGGCACCGGGCTGAGTAACAGCTTACAAAACAGCATTCCTTCGGCGCGAAAATCTTCCGCGTATTTTGACTTCCCCGTGACCTTCGCATACAGATCGGCGGTCACATAGTTCTTGCCGATCAGCTTGTACTGAGGCCCGTATTGGCGCTCGTTATCCGACGTCGACATGGTTCACCTCCCGCATGTTCTCGGCGCCGCGCATCAAAGAAGTGAGGATCTTGTCATAGTCCTGGCAGCGGCACAGGTTCCCCGAAATGCCGTGCGCCAGTTCGGATCGGGTGGGGTTTGGGTTTGTTTTCAGGAATCCGACCGCGGCCATAATAAACCCGGACATGCAAAAGGCGCACTGGAATCCCTGCTCGTCGATGATGCCCTGCTGGATTGGATGTAATGTTCCGTCGGTATTCGCCAGCCCCTCGATCGTGAGGACCTTTTGGTCACGCACTGTGTGTGTGAGGACTGAGCACGAATAATGGGGTACGTCGCCGATCAGTACCGTACAGGCGCCGCATTCGCCGCGGTCGCACCCCAGCTTCGTTCCGGTGAGTCCCAACTTGTATCGCAGCGTCCAAGCCAGCGTCTCTTGCTTCATCACGTCAGCTCGCCGGCGCTGCCCATTGACGTTTAAGGTGATCAGCCGCCCGCCCGTATCGCCGGCTCCGTGGACAGCCGAGCTACGGAACAAATAGGCGGCCGAGGAGACGGCCGCACCGCCGGCGATTACACCTTGTATGAACCTGCGCCTGGATACAGCTTTCGGGGTGTCCCCGAGCAGCCTGAGCTCTTGACGATCTGCCATAACGAGTCTCAATTGTGCACTTGAGCTTCCGCGCGCTGGCCTGTGGGTTCAAGGACTTATCACCCAGTAAATCCCTGAGGCGTCAACATATGGACACGACGCCGCTATTTGGGCATCCGGTCCCATAGGCGAAGTGAGTACCTAGCACGTGGAATCAAGCGGCGAGATGTGTCGGCAAGACGTCAACCCTGACGCTCCCTTAACAACCTCCGGAAGTGCGGCCCGAAAGATATGGGCTTCTGCCTGTGCAAGCTACTGATTCCATCCGCATCGCCGGTTGGCAAGAGAGGTGCAATTACTCAGGTCGAATGGCGTATTCATCAAAGTACTGAATAGGAGAACAAATGTTACCTCATGAAAAGATCACTCTTCGCACCCGGCTGGGATTCATCGGCCTCGGATACCTGGGCTCACGGATCGCGAGGCGGCTGGCCGCTGCCGGGTTTCCCATGGTCGTCTACGATCTTGATCGCACAAAAGCCGGGGAACTCGTTACCCTCGGGGCCAAAATTGCACGGCATCCTGGAGAACTGGCTAGCGAGGTTGATGTGGTGTTGTCGTCTCTTCCAGACGATCATGCCGTCGAAGCCGTCTACCTGGGACCGGGCAATGTTCTGGGCAGCGCCAGGCCGAAGACCAGGATTATCGAGTTGAGTACTATTTCCCCAGAGGCGGCCCGCGAGTTACATCGGGCGGCACTGGAGGTTGATGTTGCAGCACTGGATGTGTCAGTCTCTGGCAGTACGCCGACCGCCGAAGCTGGGGCCCTCACACTATTCGGCGGCGGCGACCGTGAAGTCTTTGAAGCGACCGAAGCGATTTTTTCCGCTATCGCGAAGCAGTGGTTTTACATGGGCCCAAGTGGCTCCGGTGTGGCCATGAAGCTGGTGGTGAACGGCCTTTTGGGAGTGGGCATGCAAGCTATCGCTGAAGCGGCCGCGTTAGGCGAGAGGCTGGGACTGCCCCGCGATCTTCTATTGGACACACTGGCCAAGACTGCGGTGGTCGCTCCGGCCCATGCTGGAAAACTGGCTACCGCCAAAAAGAACGACTATGCGCCGCAATTTCCGATTCGTCTCATGCACAAGGATTTCGGACTGATTCTGGCTGTTGCGGCGCCGCATGGACTCTCCATGCCCGTGACCGAAGCGGCTGCGGCAGTTAATTCCGCAGAAGCGGATTCCGGGATCGAGGAAGATTTTTCCGCCGTAATCCGGCGGATGGAGCAACAGGCTGGAGCGGAGAAGGCTCCGGCCGCTTAGGAAAAAAAGGAGACTCAAAAATGACATTGAGAAGGCTTGGACAAAGTGATTTGAAGATCACGCCGATTGGGATTGGAGCTTGGGCGATCGGCGGAGGAAGTTGGGAATTCGCCTGGGGCCCCCAGGATGACGAGGAATCCATCGCCGCGATCCGAGCAGGACTGGAGCGCGGCATAAATTGGATCGATACCGCAGCGGTCTACGGGTTGGGCCATTCGGAGACCATCGTCGGCCGCGCTGTCAAGGGGCTCCGTCAGCGCCCGTATATCTTCACGAAGTGCAGCCTGGTTTGGGACGATTCCGGAAATGTCTCGCACAACCTCGAAGCAGCTTCCATTCGTCGGGAAGCCGAGGCGAGTCTAATGCGGCTGGGAGTGGACACCATCGATCTCTATCAAATCCATTGGCCGGCTTGGCGGGGCGGCCCGGAGAGTGACTCGCCGGGCTCAATCGAAGAGGCTGTCGGCGCTCTGGCGTTACTCCAGCGCGAAGGGAAGATCCGCAACATCGGGGTGTCGAATTTCAATGCGAAGCAGATGCAGCGGGCTCTAAACGTGGCGGCCATCACGTCGCTCCAGCCGCCCTATTCCCTCCTGGCAAGGGATGTCGAGTCCTCCGTTCTTCCATTCGCTCGGGAGCACAAGATGGGCGTCATCGTTTATTCCCCCATGGCCTCTGGCCTACTTAGTGGATCTATGACTCGCGAACGGATAGCTGCACTCCCCGAAGACGATTGGCGGAAACGCAGCCCCAATTTCCAGGAACCGCTGCTCTCGCGCAATCTTCGGCTGGTCGAAACGCTACGCGCTGTCGCCAAGCGACGCGACGCGACGCCCGGTGAGGTGGCCATCGCGTGGACCTTGCGGAATCCCGCCATTACCGGCGCGATCGTTGGCGTCCGGAGCGCACGGCAAGTGAGCGGTATCGCCGGCGCCGCGGACGTAGAGCTCAGCGCCGACGACATGCTGGAAATCGAGCAGGGTCTGACACGGAGAGCAGCCTAAAACGTTCGAGAGCCATGATTCAAATCGCCATCGATGGGATTGAATACCAAACCTTGGCCGGAGACCGGCTGATCGACGTGACCAAAAGGTGTCCCGCGTGCTGCTGCGATCGGGTGTACAAAACAGGGGTCTATGAAACTTCGCATTCAAGAAAACTCGCTGCGCCTACGGCTGACCCAGAAGGAAGTTGCTCAACTCCGCGACCGGAATCGCGTGGAATCGTCCATTGAGTTTGGGCCCGGGCGAACCCTCGTTTATAAGCTGGAAGGCTCATTCCGCGACAAGGTGGTCACCGCAAATTTCGAGGGCCAAACCATTCACGTGATGGTCCCGATGCAAATGATAACGGAGTGGATTGAAAGCGACCAAGTGAGCATTGAGGCCTCGTCGCAAGCGGGCGTGCAGTTGCTTATCGAAAAGGATTTTCAGTGCCTGCACAAGTCTGATGAACAAGATCCTGATGCCTACCCGAATCCACTTGCGAATACCCTGGAGTGCGAGTGACTTTGAGATGACGCCAGGATGACATGAGTGTCATCACCACGGCGCTCAAAGTCACCCATGACACGTGTCCGTTGAGTTTTGGCTAGTCGGCCCTGGTTCGAATCAACTGAAACGTCGCCGATTTCGAATGGCTGTAAGACTGCAATGAATGTCCTTATATGTGGATCGTCCGCCTAGCGCTCCGCCGTCCTTATACCTTCATGGTGATGGCCATCCTTATCGCCATCATGGGCGGACTTTCCATGGTCACAACGCCGACCGATATTTTTCCATACATCAATATTCCGATGGTAGGCGTGATTTGGAGCTACAGCGGAATGAGTCCGGACGACATGGCCAAACGTGTCCTCATCGTTTCCGAGCGCGCGATGACGACCACAGTCAACGATATTGAACGCATCGAGTCGACTGCGTACAACGGCGTGGGGCTGATACGCGTCTACATGCAACCTGGGACCAACGTAGATCTGGCTGTCGCGCAAGTGACGGCCGTCAGCCAGACGCTGCTTCGGACCATGCCGCCCGGTATTTTCCCGCCGCTGATCGTCCAGACCGACGCCTCCAGCGTTCCGATACTTCAGCTGGGTCTTAGCAGCGGCACGCTTACCGAGCAGCAACTTTACGATTACGGCCAGAATTTCGTTCGTACCCGCCTGGCAACCATTCCGGGTATCTCCGTGCCCCTGCCCTACGGCGGGAAAGTCCGAACCGTGATGGTGGATCTGGATCCTGATGCCTTGTATGGGAAGGGACTGTCTGCCACCGACGTTTCGAACGCGCTGAATCTTCAAAATCTCATTCTTCCAACCGGCACCGTGAAGGTGGGAACGCGCGAATACCTGATTCGGCTCAACAGCAGTCCCGAATTGATATCCGCGATGAACGACATGCCGATCAAGACGGTTAATGGCAACCCGGTGTACTTCCGCGACGTCGGAACGGTCCGGGACGGCTATCAGGTGCAGACCAACATAGTTCGCATCAATGGCGGCCTCTCTTCGCTGCTGACTGTCTTGCGGCATGGCGGCGCCTCGACGCTGGCCGTGGTGCAAGGTGTGAAGGACCTGCTGCCGAGAATACAAGCGACGCTTCCGCCGGCGCTGAATATCACCCCACTCTTCGATCAGTCGTTGTTCGTGAAGGCTGCGGTTACCGGAGTGGTTCGGGAGGCGAGCATCGCCGCGTTGCTGACCGCGCTCATGATTCTGCTCTTCCTGGGAAGCTGGCGCAGCACATTGATCGTCTGTATTTCCATTCCTCTTTCGATTCTCACCTCTCTCACGGTCCTGGCTCTTCTCGGGCAGACCATCAACGTGATGACGCTGGGAGGTCTGGCGCTTGCCGTCGGAATTCTGGTGGACGATGCGACGGTGGAGATCGAAAACGTACATCGCAACATGGGAATGAAAGGCAAGACGCTGGTTCGCGCGATTCTGGACGGCGCGCAAGAGATCGCCATACCGGCGTTTGTTTCGACCCTCTGTATCTGCATTGTGTTCGTTCCCGTGCTCATGCTGTCCGGCGCGGCGAAATATCTGTTCACACCGCTGGCCATGGGCGTGGTGTTCGCGATGCTGACATCTTACTTACTGACTCGCACCGTTGTGCCTACCATGGTTCACTATCTCCTGCAGTCGGAGATGCATCTTTATCAGGACGGCGAGGGAGCTGACACACCGGCCGCACAATCCGCCGGTGCTATCTGGCGCGTTCATCAGGCTTTCGATAGGAACTTCGAGAACTTCCGGGAGGGCTATCGCCGACTGCTCGAACAGGTGCTCGCCCACCGTGTCATCGTCGGCGGAGCGTTTCTGGCGTTCGCGCTGGCGTCGGCAGGACTGGTCGCTGTCATCGGCCAGAACTTCTTTCCCTACGTCGACGCCGGGCAGATGCGGCTGCACGTCCGCACTCCGACTGGAACTCGTATCGAGGAGGCTGCGGCTATCTTTTCGTCCATCGAGAGGGAGATTCGCAAAGTGATTCCGGCGCAGGAGCTCGATTCACTTCTAGACAATATCGGACTGCCGAATTCCGGCATTAACCTGGCCTTCAGCGATAGCATCACCAACGGCAATGGTGACGGTGAGATCTTGATCTCGCTGAAGACGGATCATCACCCGACGCTCGACTATACCAGGAAGCTTCGGAAAACCCTGGCGGCAATGTTTCCGGCCGAGACGTTCTTCTTCCAGGCGGCCGACATCACAAGTGAAATCCTCAACTTCGGCTTGCCGGCTCCCGTGGACGTTCAGGTGATCGGGAACAACCTCAACCAAAGCGCTCAAGTGGCCACAAAACTACAGAACGAAATCGCCGGACTGCCCGGAGCCGTGGATGTTTTTGTCCGGCAGCGAGAGGATTACCCGACTGTAGATGTAAACGTCGATCGGATTCTGGCGAACGAATCCGGTCTGACCCAGAGAGACGTCGCAAGCAGCCTGCTTATCTCCCTGTCGGCGAGCGGCCAAGTGGCGCCGAATCAGTGGCTGGATCCGCAGAACGGCGTGAACTACCAAGTTGCGGCGCAGACTCCGCAATACAAGATCGACACTTTTGACGCGATGCGGCGCACGCCGATTACGCCACCCGCAGGCGGGGCGACGCAGTTGCTCTACAATCTTGCCGGATTGAAAAGGAACAACTCACCCGAAATTGAAAGTCATTACGATATTCAACCCGTCATCGATATCTTCGCGAGTCCGGACCAGCGCGATTTAGGAGGGCTCGCAGGTGACATCGAAAAGATTATTGCCAAAATGCGCCTGACACTTCCACGCGGGACCTCAATCGATCTGCGCGGCCAAGTGGACACTATGCGAACCTCATTCACCCGTCTGGGCCTGGGAATGATCTTTGCTGTGTTGCTGGTCTATCTTGTAATGGCCGTCAACTTTCAATCCTGGCTGGATCCCTTCATCATCCTGATGGCGCTTCCTGGAGCAATGGCGGGCATGCTCTGGATGCTGTACCTGACGCGCACTACTCTCAGCGTTCCGGCGTTGATGGGCGCCATTATGGGCATCGGCGTTGCGACCGCGAACAGTATCCTTTTGGTAACGTTTGCAAATGATGAGCGCGCAACGGGGAAGAACGCCGTGGAGTCTGCTCTCTCGGCGGGGTTCACACGAATCCGGCCGGTCACGATGACGGCGCTCGCGATGATCATCGGTATGCTTCCGATGGCGTTCGCCCTTGGCGAAGGTGGCGAACAGAACGCGCCTCTGGGTAGAGCGGTCATAGGCGGGCTGTTATTCGCAACGCCCACAACGCTGTTCTTCGTGCCGATTGTTTACACTCTGCTTCGGAAGAAAGCGCCGGTGGACATGGATCGGCAGATCGCGGAAGAAGCCGGGGAGGTTCCCAAGCCATGAGCGCGCATTCTAGGTCGTGGGGCAAGCCACTGGCCGTGGTCGCGATTCTAGGCGCGGCCGCCGCCGTTTACCTATTAGGGTATTTGCCGCGGGAGCGGACCACGAAACAGATCGACGACGCCGCTCGAATCCGCAGGATCACACCGCCGTTAGTGAATTCCGCCGTAGTAAAGCGCGCGGCTCCGAGCACCGAATTACTGCTGCCGGGAAATATCACACCCATTACGGAAGCGTATATTTATGCCCGCGCCGCTGGCTATCTAAAGCGGCGTTATGTCGATATCGGCGATCATGTGCGCACCGGCCAAAAGCTGGCCGATATCGAGGCGCCGGATCTCGATCAACAGGTATCCCAGGCGGAGGCTGCGCTGGCACAAGCCCAAGGACAGCTCGGACAGGCTCAGGCCTCGCTGGAGCAGTTCATCGCAACGCGCGATCTGGCGGAGATCACCTGGCAGAGATACAAGATTCTCACCGCCGATGGCGCGGTGTCAAGGCAGGACGGTGATAATCAATCCACCGCGGCCAAAACATCGCAGGCGAATGTTGTTGCCCAGCAAAAGACCGTGCGGGCAACCGAGGAGTTCGTCCGGGCTAGCAAGGCGACGGTGGACCGCCTATTGGCGCTGCAAGGTTACGAGCGAATCGCCGCACCATTTGACGGCGTCATCACGGCGCGGAACGTCGACGTCGGCGCGCTTATTTCGGCTAACGGAGCTACTCTTGGGCCTGCGCGCTCCAATGCTGCCGCTCCGTCCGATGTTCCCAGTGGAGGCGAAATCTTTCGCCTGGCGGAAATAGGGAAACTTCGTATTCTGATCGGGGTTCCGCAAACCAATGCGCCGGGTGTCCGGGTGGGCCAGACCGCGACGGTCAGTGTCCAGCAAATTCCCAGTCTGAGCTTTAAAGGCAACGTGACGCGAACTTCCAGCTCTCTGGACGCTCAGTCCAGAACACTGCTGACGGAAGTCGACGTGGATAATCCCAAAGGAGTGCTGCTACCTGGAATGTACGCCATGGTTTCCTTTACCACGGACCGAATCGATCCTCCGTTTCTGGTGCCGGACGCGGCCCTGGTGGTCAGATCGAGCGGTACTGTGGTAGCCGTACTCCAGCCTTTGACTGCTGACGAGCAACAAAAGGTCAGTGCCGATGGAATCGACGCGGCGACGCTTGCCCGCGTCAGGCGCGTTCACTTCCAGACTGTAGAGCCAGGACGCGATTACGGGATCGAGCTTGAGATTGTGAATGGGCTTAGCGCAGGCGAAGAAGTGGTCGTCGATCCAAGCGATGTCGTCCAGGAGGGAGCACTCGTTCAAATCGCAGCTAAGAATTCAGGTCCAAGGGGAGCGCAATGAAAGGTTGGTTTCAAGCCGCGGTTCTGATGGTGGCTGTCCCTGTGCTTGGCGAAGCGCAGACCGGCTTCCTGGGGAACGCCTTCATTCGCCCGTACGAAGCGAAGCCCGTTCCTCCGGTGAACCTTAAGAATTCGGAGCGGATTTTCGATTTGATGCGCGCCGGCCAGTTGTATCTTTCATTGGCAGATGCGATCGCGCTAGCTCTGGAGAACAATTTGGATATCGAGGTGGAGCGATATCTCCCGCGAATCGCGGAAACCGACATCGGTCGCGCGAAAGGTGGCGGGTTATTGCGCGGAGTTAGCCTTTTGGTGAACGAGCCGCCTCCTGGAATCGGCGGACCGAACGGTCCGCTGCTTACGACACTCACCACCAGTTCGACGCCGGCGCCAACGGTGAACACCAACCTTTCGGACGTCGCGCTGATTACGCAACAGCAGAACGATCTATCGGTGACAGGTGCGATCCCGCTGTCCACCGGCCCGGCGATTCCACAATACGATCCAGCCCTTTCGGGTCAAATCAACTGGGCTCACCAAAGCACTCCGGAATTCAATCCACTGATAACCGGCGCATCGAACTGGCTGGTTTCCAATAATATCAACGGCAATGTGGGATGGACTCAAGGCTTCTCGCCCGGCACGCAACTCAGCATGACGTTCGACGATACCCGATTAACAACCAACGCGGCCCGCTACACTTACAATCCGATTCTGAGCTCAAGCCTGGGGTTCACCATCACGCAACCGCTGCTACGCGGCTTCGGAATCGAGTTGAATCGCCGATACATTCACATCGCGAAGAACAACGGAAGGATCGCCGATCTGGTGTTTCGACAGCAGGTGATCGACACCGTGGCGGGAATCGCAAGGCTATATACGGACCTGGTAAGTCTGAATGAAGACGTCAAGGTGAAGCGCGAAGCAATGCGGCTGGCTGAGCGGCTGTATGAAGACAACCAGAACAAAGTTCAACAGGGCGAGCAGGCACCCATCGAGGTCACTCGAGCGCAGGCTCAGGTTGCATCCAATCGGCAGGCCCTGATTTCGGCCGAGGGTCTGGTTCAACAGCAGGAACTGATCCTCAAGACGGCGATCACCCGCGGCGGCCTCGCCAATCCTGCCACCCGCGCGGCCCATATTATCGCCACAGACACTGTGACGGTTCCCGACACCGAACCGGCGCGACCCGTCGAGGACTTGATCGCCGCGGCATTACGGGACCGGCCCGATTTAGCCCAGGCAGGCATACAGGTGGAGAATTCCCAAATAAGCTTGAAGGGTTCGCTCAACGCTCTGCGGCCGGAGTTGGATGTGG
>OCTA010004917.1_pt1 | contig 11653 bp, 12 predicted proteins | sample 1538991 | NCBI WGS metagenome assembly OCTA01 (sample SAMEA3539302, study PRJEB22396) | soil metagenome | biome: tundra; feature: field; material: soil | place: USA | collected 2010-05 | depth 0.15 m | reverse complement strand
CTCGGCGGCACTTTCATGCCGGATTTTCGCGAAGGGCACTTCGTGCTCCAGGCCTCGAGCTCGATCACCGGCACCTCGCTCGAGGAGATGCTCGCGATGGGTCGGCGCGTGAGTGCCGAGGTGCTGGCGCTGCCCTACGTGCAGAGCATCGAGCAGCAGGTTGGGCGCGCCGAGTTGGGCGAGGATACCTGGGGACCGCATCGCAGCGAGTTTCATGTCGAACTCAAACCCGATGCCGACGTCGATGAGGGCGCCGCGCAACAGCAGCTGCGCGCGATCCTCGAGCAATACCCCGGCGTGCAAAGCGAAGTGGTCACGTTCCTCGGCGACCGCATCAGCGAGAGCTTGAGTGGCGAGACCGCGCAGGTCGCGATCAAGGTGTTCGGCAACGATCTCGATGCGCTCGATGCGACCGGCACGAAGATCGTCGCCGCGCTCGGCAAGGTCAAGGGCATCGTCGATTTGCAGTTCAAGCGGCAGACCGGCACGCCGACGATCGCGGTTCGGCTGCGTCCCGCGGCGCTTGCGGCCGCCGGCCTCAAGGCCCAGGACGTGCTCGATACGATCGAGACCGCCTATGCGGGCGCCAAGGTCGGCCAGACCTTCCAAGGAACGCGCACCGTCGATGTCGCGGTGCTGCTGCCCGCGGCGCTGCGCCATCAGCCTGCGGCACTTGCGCACCTCGTGATCGCGAGTCCGTTGGGGCCGGTACCGCTCTCACAGGTTGCGGAGCTCAGCGTCACGCAGGATCGCTACAGCATCGAGCACGACGGGGGACAGCGGCGCGTCAGCGTGACCTTCAACGTGGGCACCGGCTCGCTGCAAACCGTGGTCGCGCAAGCGCAGCGCACGATCGCCTCGTCGGTCGCACTGCCCGCCGGTGTATTTCTCGAGTTCACGGGCGCCGCCGAAGCCGAACGCCAGACGCGCAACGAACTGCTGGTCTACTCGGGTCTCGCGCTCGCGCTGATCGTCATGATCCTCTTCATCTCGTTTCACTGGCGCGCCAACGGCTGGTTGGTGCTCGCAAACTTGCCGTTCAGCCTCATCGGCAGCGTGTTTGTGATTGCCGTGACCGGCATCGGCATCTCGCTCGGCACCATCGTCGGCCTCGTGACCGTGTTCGGCGTCAGCGCCCGCAACGCGATCCTGCAGCTCGCCCACTATGAGCACCTCGTCGAGGTGGAAGGCCAAGCCTGGAGCCTCGAACTGGTGCTGCGTGGCGCCAACGAGCGGCTCGTGCCGATCCTCATGACCGCGGCAGTGACCGCGCTCGGTCTCGCGCCGCTCGCGGTCGGCCTGCACCGCCCGGGCCAGGAGATCGAAGGTCCGATGGCGATTACGGTGCTCGGCGGACTACTGTCCTCGACGCTTCTGAACCTGCTCGTGCTGCCGGCGCTCGCCCAGCGCTATGTTCGCCGCTAACCTGAGCGATGGCGGCCCCGATCCTGTCTGCCCTGCGCGCGTTAATACGCTCCACGACATGCGACATCAGACGAATGGCGCCATGCAATACGACTTACTGGAATATTACGCGCATCGTGGGGCGGGTTACCCAAACGTGCCAATTGGTGCGGTATCGATCGCCAACCGATTGATTTGACGGGACATCACATGCCACGAAAAGAAGCGAAAATCAGCCGCTTTTTTGATGACGTTAATCATTGATCGAGGGTTGCTTTCGGAAAGCTAGGCATATCCCCGCCACCACTTGATGGGGGAAGCTACGGAAACGTGCAAATTGGTGCGCTCGATTCTGTAATCCCTTGATTTTGCCAGCCTTAAATGCCGATTGGGATAATCGAGCAAACGCCAATTTTCGCGCTTCGTGAGGCTTAAATTTCGCCAAGCGTTCCAAAAGTTATCCACAGCAAACCGCACCAATTTGCTAATTTGCTAATTTGCAAATTTGCACGTTTCCGGAAACATCCCCAGTATCGACATCGTGGACTCTCTAAACGTAACGGCTGCGCGCCCTTGAAGAAAGGTCCGCTACGTTGTCTAGCATGGGGCCTGCTGTTTTTTTATTCCCAGTACGCCACGCAGGTAAGCGCGGCGAAGCTGACCGACAAACAGCACACGCAAATCGAGGAGCCGCGGCCCGCCGGCTTGCCGAGCGATGCCGAACTCGAGGCGGCGGGAGCGGTCATCGGTAAGATCGAGATCGACATCCACAATATCTTCGATGAGAACGATCCCCGCGAGAACACAGGGCTCTACAGGCTTGCCGATCGGCTGCACATCCGCACCAAGCCTGCCACGATCCGCGCTCAACTGCTCTTCAAGAGTGGAGACCGCTACCGCGCTCAAAAGCTCGCCGAAACCGAGCGCAATTTGCGATTGCTGGCATTCATTTACGACGCACATGTCGTTCCGATCCGGTTCGCCGAGGGCAAGGTCGACGTCCAGGTAATCACCAAGGATGTCTGGACGCTCGATCCCAACATTTCCTTCGGGCGCTCCGGCGGCACCAATTCAACCAACGCCAACGTCCAGGAGGAGAATTTTCTGGGCTGGGGCAAGCAACTGGAGGTCGGGCGCAGCAGCAACGTCGATCGCACGAGCCGGCTCGCTGAGTATTCGGACCCCAATGTGCTCGGGTCCTTCTGGACGGGGGCTCTCGCCTATGTCGATTCGAGCGACGGCAACGCGCGCAGCGCGCAGCTCTCGCAACCCTTTTATTCGCTCGATACGCGGTGGAGCGCGACGATGGCGGCGCAGAGTAACGATCGTACGATTTCCCGCTATTTTCTCGGCAATATCGCGGATCAATTCAATGACGACGAGCAGACGTATCTGATCGGCGGCGGGGTGTCCTCAGGCCTCGTCGACGGCTGGACCAAGCGCCTGCTATTCGGGATGTATTACGATCGCAACGATTTCTTGCCTACCCCGGCGACGACGTTGCCGCCCAAGCCGTTGCCAGCGCCGCGGACGCTATCCTATCCCTTCGTGGGCTTCGATATTGTGCAGGACCAGTATGGCAAAGCAGGCGACGAAAACCAGATCGGCAAGACCGAGGATTTGTACTTTGGAACGGAGGTAACCGGCGAGATCGGCTATTCGGATGCAATTTTCGGCGCCAATCGCGACGCGCTCTTGGTCAAGAGTGCGGTGACCCACGGCATTGAACTGCCCTTTGAGCAGCAACTGTTTATGAGCGCGGACCTCTCCTCGCGATTCGAGGGCGACCATGCGCGCAATTTGATCAGCGATGCCGGCGCAAAGTATTACTGGCGGTGGCGCCCGGACTGGCTCCTGTACGGGTCGCTCTCGGGGACCGTCACGCATGATCTCGATCCAGACGTTCAACTTCTGTTGGGCGGCGACAGTGGCCTGCGCGGCTATCCGCTGCGTTACGAGGCAGGGACTTCACGGGGCCTCCTCACGATCGAGCAGCGCGTGTTCACCGATTGGTATCCGTTCAGGCTCGTGCGGGTCGGGGGCGCAATCTTTACGGATGTCGGCAGGACGTGGGGGACGGGAGTCGTGGGCAACAGCGACTTGGGCATGCTCAGCGACGCCGGGTTCGGCTTACGGCTGGGTAATGCCCGCAGTGGCCTCGGCAATGTATTGCACATCGACTTCGCGTTTCCGCTCAAAGACGTTCCCGGTACCGCCAAGTTCCAATTGCTGGTGCAGACGATGCAGAGCTTTTAGCGCATTCCGGCGCCCGTACCGGCGTCCGACGTCCAAGTAGCGGAGACTATGACAAAGCGGGGACTGACGGCTGCAGTTGGCCCCGCGTGCGCCGCGGCGATGGCCTACGCTGTCTTTGATGGACGCAGGTGTCGTAGATGGAGAGTATCCGGATCCTGGGGGGTGAGCACCGCACAACAGCGTCAGGCCGATCGTCAGTGTCGTTTTGCTTTCAAAATGAGATTTTTATCTCTCCATGACGAGACTTTTTCCCTAGGCGTCTCATCCAAATGCCGGAAAGAGCTTTCACGAAGGCACATCAGCCATCTATCCTGCGAAGTCGGACCGTCCACGCAGTCTCATCATGGAAGCACAAAGGCATGCTCAGTCTCGTCATGAAGGGAAAAGCACAAGAGCGAGCCGCCAACTTCAATGCGCTCGACAAGACGGCATTGACTTTTTGGGATCGGCTGCGAAATTAGTGTGCGCGCACGGACATTTCCGGCTGAATCTGTCCCATCATGAAAGGCGAAAAGTCTCATTTTGAAAGCAAAACGACAGGCTGGAAGGAGATCAAGGAATTTATTGGCAGCGCGGGCCAGGGGCTCCGAGCGGACCGCGAGCGGGCCTTTCTCTGCGTGGCTTATGAGACGCTCGCGCGACGAGGGGAACTCGTGGCGCTCGAGCTGCGAGACATTGAGTTCTGGCCGAACGGCACCGGCCAAGCGCTGATCCGCCGTGGAAAGACCGATGCGGAGGGGCAGTGGAGGGTGGCTTATCTCTCACGCGAGACTGTGAAATGGCTAAAGATCTGGCTCGAGCATGCCAAGATCGCCGAAGGGCCGATATTTCGGCGCTTGATCGGTAGAAATCAAATTGCCGATGCGCTACATCCCGGCAGCATCGCGCCGATTTTTAAACGTGTGGCACAGTGGATCGGCATGCCGGCAAGGTTCGTTACGGCGAGGTCGGGTATGGCGCGGGCGGCGGCGGCTAGTGGACGCGACGAAGAGGTCTCGAAATAGGAGGTAAAACGGCCCTCCCGACATCAAATGTACGCTCAGGCCTTGCCCGGATAAACTAGGGGCAGCGACCGGTCGGCCCGCGTGCCGCCGCACTGAGTCGGGATCTCGGCGCCGCAGACGTAAGGAGATGCAGCCAATGGACCTAAAGGCGATACGCGATCACCTATACTTGGCCGGCTTGGCGCTCGGCCCGGAGCATCCGCTGTCGTCGCGCATCAAGGCAGTCGAGCGGAATTTGACGCCTGGCGATCCCTTGTGGTGCAACGATGCCATCAGTGCGGAAACGGATCTTCTCTCGATTTCAACCGAGCTTGAGCATCTGCCTAAGGTGATACCGCCGCGCGATGGACTAGGAGTGGAAAGAATCAGCGAGCAAATCCAGGCTGAAGTACCACCCGGTGTGAACGAGGCAATCAAGCAGATCGCCGATGCGATCGCGTTGCTCTAGCGTTCGAAGATGTGTGCCGTTGCTGGTTGCCAGATATCTGAGAGCGGCTGGATTCGTCGCGCCGGTGCTCCTGCAGTGTGCATGCGCAAACCCTTCGACCTTGTGCATGGACATTCTTGCAGATAGAGCATGAAGCAACCTTCCCTTGTACGCTCCGAGTCGCGCCCAGATTGAAGGTCCTCTCTGCAATTAATCTTGATAACATAGATGCGGGGCTTTTTTTGACCTGTCGTGATGTCTACGCATTTCCGGCCGAAGATAGTCTCCACAGCCTTTGCGACCAAGAGCAGACGAATGCACATTGAGTTAAAGTATGCGCACCGACGGCCAACCCTGATTTGCTGCGTCGCCACAGCACTGTTGCTGACACTCGCGGCTTGTAGCCATTTGGGTGATACCAGAAAGGCCAACCCGGACAAGAATGCGCCACGCGCGCAGCTGTCCATAGGGTACAGCCTGCTTTACCAAGAGGCCGATGGGATTCCTAAACTAAAGTGGATCTTCTTGTTTAAGGACAAACCTGAAGAAATGGGGCGCCTCACCCATGATCTGGTCAGCTACTACCAGCAGTTGGCCGACACCATGCAGAGGCTATCCAAGCAATATCCCGCCATGCGCATCGACGTCGCGGCAATGTCCCAGATCGAGAGTGAGGAGCGTAAAGCCATCGGCGAGGATCTCGCCAAGGATTTCGCCCCGCTCGTCGGTAAGACCGGCGTCAAATTCGAGCGTGAGGCGCTACTCATGTTTTACAACACGCTGAACGAGCAACGTCATCTGACCGGGGTGATCGTGGGGCTCGAAACCGACCCGGGCCTCAAGAAGTTCTTGGAGACGACAAAGGCTCAGTTGGAAGAACAATACGCGAAAGTGGGGGCGCTATTGAATCGCCGCTATTTCACTCAGTAAGTTGCGCCATCTGCTGATCAGCCACGCGACAGTAGCGGTATTTTCTTAGGAGAGCCAGTGTGTGCTCTTTTTCGGGGTACCGTAACTCCTGCAGGGCGCTGCAAGACCTGCGAATGCCCGATTAGTCGCGATGAGAATGCACGAAAGCGCTCGCTGTTGAAGGGTTCATCATGAAGAAAGTGAAAGTCAAGTGGCTCGGCAAACCGCAGAAGCAGGACTATCCGGCGGCTCAGTCGTACCTGAGTCTGACTTTCGACTCACGGGTGGCAAAGAATCTGGCGGACAAACTGGAAAGGGCCGAAATGACGGAATATGCGGCGAAGGATATTTTTAGAGCGTGCGGCCTATCGCTGCTCGGTGTCAGTAATAGCCATTTGGAAAAAGATTGAACTCGGATCATCCTTAACGAAGCGCTATCTCCCTTGTTGCTGTGGCGAGACAATGGACATGGCAAACTGATAATCGCTGACGGCTATCACCGTCTCTGCGCGGTTTATACATTCGATGAGAATGCCATGATTCCATGCAAGATCGTCTAATCGAATAGGTATCGTCATATCCCAGGAGACAATCATGGCAGTCGCCCGCGCTGACCGAACGGAACCTACACCGGAGCAGCGAATGTTGCACGGCTCCGCGACGCCCGATTTTTTGGATTCCGCCCACGAATGGCGCCGCCTTTTCGCAGAAACCTGGGGCACATTCCTGCTCGTCGTCGTCGCGGCCGGAGCCGGGGTTGTCGGAATCCAGAGCGGCGGCGCGATAACCTTAAGTATGAGGGCAATCGCACCGGGGATCATGGTCATGGCGATTATCTATTTTATGGGCGCTGTCGGTGGCGCCCATCTGAATCCGGCAGTCACGTTGGCGTTCGCGGCGCGGCGCAATTTTCCTTGGCGCCGGGTGCCGGGATATATCGGGGCACAGTTCATCGGGGGCATCGCGGCGACGGCTTTTTTGCGGGCTATGTTCGGCATGATAGGATTACTTGGTGCCACGACGCCCGGCCCGGGCATAAGCGACTTTAGGGCGCTCATCATGGAAATCCTATTGACGACCGGTCTTGTCAGCACGATTCTTGGCACCGCCTCGGGCGCGCGCAATATCGGGTCCAATGGAGCTCTAGCGGTCGGCGGTTATATTGCTTTGGCCGGCCTTTGGGCGGCACCGATCAGTGGCGCGTCGATGAATCCTGTACGCTCATTCGCTCCCGACCTGATTCGCGGCGACCTGATAACCACTTGGATCTATATCGCGGGTCCCTTGGTGGGCGCAATTATCGCCGTCGGCTTTGAGTGGATCCTGAAAGGTAAAGCGACCACCGCAGGAACCTTGGCGGCCCAGGGCGCCGGGAAAGCGCGCGACTGATCGTATCGAGAGCCGTGCTCGACTGACACCTCGCAGCGCAATGTGGAACCGATGGACGAGCGCAGCTCTCATCCGGCCCACAGCGGGCGGCGTTGAACGTGGCCGAGTGGTTTGGCCTCCCCTTGATTTCCATGCCATTACTTTTGGCACACAAATCAAGCCAACCCCAACCGACGCCAATCGGTAATTTCCAGGAACCATCGGCAGCACTGATGGATTGTTCGACGCGTTGCTAGTGTCCTGTCCCATTAATAATTGGCATATGTTTTGCATCTCATTGGGGTATCTTTGGAACTGGAGATACCGCGATGAGAATGGGTCGACCGAAGGCGGAACTGATATTGAGCGAGGGTGAATACACTCAGTTGAGTTCGTTCGCGCGCTCGCGCTCGTTGCCTGCAGCGCTGAGTTTGCGTGCGCGGATCGTGCTCGCCTGTGCGACTGGGCAGGCCAACAGCGAGGTAGCGCGGCGCTTCGAGAGCACGAACGCGACGGTGGGTAAGTGGCGCCGCCGTTTTGTGCGGGATCGCATCTCGGGGTTGTACGACGAGGTCAGGCCCGGCAAACCCCGCTCGATCGACGATGAGCGCATTGCGGCCCTGATCCAGAGGACTTTGCATAAGAAGCCGAAGAACGGTTCGACGCATTGGAGCGTGCGCACGGCCGCGGCTGAAACTGGTATCTCCAAGAGCAGCGTGCAGCGCTATTTCCAACTCTTTGGACTCAAACCGCATCGCACCGAGAGTTTTAAACTGTCCACCGACCCATTCTTCATCGAGAAGCTGCGTGCGGTTGTCGGGCTGTACTTGAACCCACCGGACAATGCACTGGTACTGTGCGTGGATGAGAAGAGTCAGTGCCAGGCGCTCGAGCGCACGCAGCCGATGTTGCCACTGGGTCTGGGTTATGTGGAAGGCATCACGCACGACTACAAGCGTCACGGCACCACCACGCTCTTTGCACCCCTCGACATGCACAACGGTACCGTGCTCGCCGATTGCAAGCCGCGCCGATGTCGACGCCAGCGCGTTGCGCGACGGACGCCGCGATCGCAAGGAAAGTTTCTAATAACTACGCTGAGGGGCGTTCGTCGGAAGGATGCAGGAGTATCCGCAATGCCGGCACCTAATGCGTGATCATCGCGAACAACTGCCGATAGGCATCGAAATCAGTGACCGCGACGAACAGCAAGCCGGTGATCGCGCCGTCAATGTGTGCGGTGTGATTGATGCGATCTTGCGTGTGGCGCGACAAGTACCAGGTATACGCAAGGTAGCCTACCGCAAAGAGCGGCGCGGGGATGGGAATCGGGATCGGCAAAATGAATATTGATCGAGTCGGGAAATACACGATCGATGCAAACAGCACGGCAGTAATTGCGCCGGATGCGCCGAGCGCCGCGTATTGCGGATTGTTACGCTGCTGAAGATAGGTGCGCGCCTCGCTCAGGACCAGCGACAAGACATAGAGCACCACAAACCGGGCGGTGCCGATGACTCGCTCCAGAGGCGGCCCGAAAAAATAGAACGTCATCATATTGAATAGCAGATGCAATGCGCTGCCATGCACCAAGCCGCTGGTGAGCAAGGTAAAGTACTGCTTGTTTCGCACCAGGTAAAAGGGTCGGAACAGGCTCCTTTCTATGAGCTGCGGCTTCGCATACAGTCCAATCAGGCTGACCGCGACGGTTAGCAGCAAAATGGCGAAACTCCCCGGCGTCGTCATGTTCACAAGGTGTGTCTCCGAAAATGCGGTTTGCAATACATTGGCAATGGCTCCCTAGCGCATGCTAACTCAGGCGCCGACGGTGCGGCGGGTCAACGTGCGCCCGGTGAACCACGCGCCCAGCAGCAGAGGAGTTCCCCAGAGCACCGAGGCGAAAAAAATGTGATCGAGTGATTGAATTCGCTGCAATAAGCCCACTCCGTACGAGCCGACGCCCTCGCCCACCTTGAGCGCCGCGATCAGGAGCTCCGCCGCCTGAGTTTGCTGCTCGGGAAAATGGGCAACGCCGACGCTCATCATGAACGGGTAGTAGATGCTGCAGGCCGCCCCCGCGATCGCAAACGCGCAAATCAGCGCACCAATGCCGGATAGCCACGGGAGGGCGGCGAAGCAGCTCCCAATACCCGCGGACGACGCCAATAGCAAGCTGCGGCGAGATATCCTACGTTCCGGCAATGGGGCGAACAGCATTCCGTTCTATTCAAAAACTCCGACGCAATCATGCCGCCGCTCGTTCGTAGTTGCTCATCATTCCACCGAGGCGGGTGCGACGACCAACGGGCTCGGACTTTGACCCTGGAACGCGGAGCGGTACGATCAATTGGTTGCCGAGGCCTTGATGGTTGCGCTCGCGATGTTTGTGCTCCATGTACTCGTGAACCGCGCGGCGGAGCATCGGAACGCCGATCGGTATCAGTTTCAATAGGCATTCGCTCTTTACGGATCTGACGAACCGTTCTGCGAATGCATTCAAGTTGGGTGATCGCGGCGGCAGCCGAATCACGTCGACGCCCTCGCGGACGAGAAATGTCCGAAATGCGGCGGAATATTTCGTGTCGGGATCGACGATCAAGTGCCGCGTACCGCGGAGCATTCCGGTCTCGGCATCCGTCAGGTTCCGCGCCATTTGCAACATCCACGCCTCATTCGGGTTCGTTGTTATGCCGGCAATGACGACGCGGCGTGTGGCGAGATCGATCACGAAGAGGATGTAGTGTGTGACCAGGCCTCGCCAGCTCCATGCCTCGACGGTAAAAAAGTCGCTGGCCGCGATCGCTTTCCAGTGCGCCTTGAGGAACACCGACCGGGGGACACGATGGCCATGATCCGGGGCCGGCTCAATCAAATGATCCTTCAGAATACGGCGAATCGTGCCGCGTCCGACTTCGATGTCGAGATTGAGTAAAGCGCCGTGAATGCGGGTGTAGCCCCAGCCGGGATTCTCACTGGCCATTCGCACGACGAGTTGTTCAATGTCGATCCTGGTTCCAGGCCTGCCGGGGCTGCGTCGCTCGAGAAACGTCCACTTGCGCGCGATCAAATCCCGATGCCACCGCAACAGTGTCGCCGGTGAAACGAGCGGATCAAGGTCTCGCAGCACCTTTGATCCTATTTCCTTTGCGAGCGCTGCAAGAGTGCGACGCTCTGAATCAGTAAACACGAGTCGCCGTCGCCCAAGCCTCGCGCGAAGCAGCCGATTCTCGGCCTTCAGATATTCGATCTGCGCCGCCGCCTGGCGTTCAAGCCAGCAACCCATGCTGGCTACGAGAAGCGCTAGAAAGGTTCGCGGCTTCCATGACATACATAGATGCTACGAGATACCGCTGCCGCTTGCCAATTCGAGTTTTCGAACAGTGCGGGGTCCGACCGGTGTGTTCATATCCATTCTCCAGCCTCGTACTCCGTTCAATGACGACATACTTGAAGAGCGCTAGAGAACCCGATGGCGCGGCTCGACGTCTTGGCTTTGAAACGGGCGCCATGGGTCGGTGTTCGAAAAGCGAAATGCGTCAATGAGAGTGTCTTCTCGCAGCCACCTCAGGCGCCACTCTGCCGGCGTGTACGGGTGACACCGACGCTTCATACTGGACTTCGCGGCGCCAATAGCCGATACGGCCGTAATGTTTGTGAATGTGCAATTCTTGCTCGCGATTCAGAGCTGCTGTGGAGTCGTATTCCGGCGCGTCTCTAACCGCCTGTCGCGTCATGCCCCGTCGGAACGGTGTGCTCGCGAGTCTTCCGAGCCCGCGAGGCGATAGATCATCAATTGCGGCACATATTTGGTGAAGGCTTAGAGCGTTCAAGGCGCGTGGCGCCAGCGATGCTGCGCTCGATGTCCGAAGTAAGTTGTCCCGTGTGAGTGAACCGGACGCATGACCATAAATTCCAATCGCTTCGTCAATTTGAGGAGTCGTCGCAACTTTCGCGTCGGGGTAGCAGTGGCGTTTTTGCTCGGAATGGGCGTGCCAACGGCATGTCAAACGCGGGCCCAAGTTCCGCGGCGCGACGACCAGTGGATGATGATTAGTTCTGCGAATCACAAATAGATCGAGCCACGCAATTCCCAGCGATAGCCGTTTTCGCCGAATTCCTCTGCGAAGTCTTAGTTATACTGTGTTAATAACGGCGCTTCCGCCGATTGACGGTTAGGCCGCAACAGGGGCACATGGGAAGCCCCCTTGCGATCAGACGAGCGAGACTGAAGGCGATCGAGTTCGGTACGTGCCGCTGCATCGGAGCCAGCCCCACGCGGGAGGAA
>OCTA010004916.1_pt1 | contig 11653 bp, 13 predicted proteins | sample 1538991 | NCBI WGS metagenome assembly OCTA01 (sample SAMEA3539302, study PRJEB22396) | soil metagenome | biome: tundra; feature: field; material: soil | place: USA | collected 2010-05 | depth 0.15 m | reverse complement strand
GTAGAGCTCGTAGCCGCGGCCGATGAAGATCTCCAGGCGATCGCCGCTTCCGATCACCCGAGCCGCCGCCAGGCGGAAGTGCATCCGCACGCCGTCGCGGACCGGGCCGCGGGCGCCGACGTCGAGGCCGAGCGAGCGCCGCACCGGCGAGTCGAGACCATCGGCGCCCACCACCAGGCCGCCGCGTCGGAGCTCGCCGCCGACCTGGAGGCCGACGGCGCGTCCATCGACGACCGCCGCCCCAAGGACGGGCGCCTCCTCGAACACCCGCACCCCCGGCGTGGTGCGCGCCGCATGCAGCAGGGTGTCGTCGAGGCGCAGGCGTCGCTGGGCGAGCGCCCGGGCGCGGCCGTCGGGCGAAAAGGGGCTCTCGGCCGTGAGACCGAAGCCGTGGTAACGCACCGCCGCAAGCGACCGGCCGCCGACCGCCTCGCGCAGGCCCAGGCGATCGAGCACCGCCACGCCCGCCGGCATGATCCCCTCGCCGCAGGGCTTCTCGCGCGGAAATCGCCGCGCCTCGAAGAGATCGACCCGCAGCCCGGCGCGGCCGAGCCAGATCGCCAGCGTCGCGCCCGCCGGTCCCCCGCCCGCGATGACGACGTCTACGGCATCGGCCATGGGACGAAGCGGGGCTTTCCGACGAACGCCCGGCGATACGCGTCGTCGGTCATCAGGACCGATTCTTCCAGCGCCACACGCCGGCGCAGGACGAGCGCGTGGAGCGCGGCGCCCGCGACCGCCGTGAGGATCGCGCCGTGAACCAGCGGCAGCGCGAGGAGCTCGACGAAGACCGCCAGGTAGTTCGGGTGGCGAACGAAGCGGTAGGGCCCGGTGGTCACCACGCCGAGCGGCATCGAGCGCACGACGCGCACGTTCCAGTGCACGCCCAGCGTCGCGATGACCCAGAAGCGCAACAGGTTCGCCAGCGCGAAGAGCGCCAGCGCGGGCACGCCGACCGCGGCGACGAACGGACGGTGGAGGGCCAGCACCTCGACCACCGCGCCGACGAGGATGGCGGTGTGCAGCGCCACCATCGCGCCGAAGACCGGCTCGGGCAGCGGCGCGGCGCCGGTCGCGGCGAGGGCGCGCTGGTGCCGGCGCGAGAGCGACATCTCCACCAGCCGGCAGACGCCGACCGCGGCGACCAGGGCGTAGAACAGACCCGTCGAGGTCAGGGGGTCAACTCCATCCCAGCAGCAGCAGCTCGGTCGACAGACCGGGCCCGAAGGCGGCCAGGATGCCGTGCGCCGCGGGCGCCGGACGGCGTTTGGTCAGCCATTCGTGCAGCACGAACAGGACCGATGCGCTCGACTGGTTGCCGAAGCCGCGCAGCACGTCCCAGGAAGGCTGCGTGTCGTCGCGCGTGAGCCCGAGCTCCTCTTCTATGAAAGCCAGGATCTTGCGCCCGCCGGGGTGCAGCACGAACGCCGTCAGGTCTTGCCGGCGGAGGCCACGTCGATCCGCGAGCACCCGCACCAGGCGCGCGATCTCGGCCTTGATCAGGGCCGGCACGTCCTTGGACAGCACCGAATGAAAGCCGTCGTCCTTGAGGTCGAACCCCAGCGCGTAGGCGGTCTGCGGGAAGAGGTGCGAGAGGGTCTCGAGGATCCGGACGCCGCCCGGCGAATTCGCGCCGCCGCCGTCGAGCAGCGCCGCGGCCGCGCCGTCGCCGAAGAGCGCGGTCGAGACCAGATTGGCCAGCGACAGGTCGGCGCGCTGCAGGCTCAGGCTGGGGAGCTCGACCGCGACGACCAGCACGCGCGCCTCCGGAAATCCGATCAGGAAGTCGTGCGCGCGCGCCAGCGCCGCGGCGCCGCCCGAGCAGCCCAGTGCCGTGATCGGCAGGCGCCGCACGTCGGTCCGAAAGCCCAGATCGTTGCAGAGGTGTGCGTCGAGAGAGGGGATCATGATCCCGGTGCACGACACCGTGATGAGGAGGTCGACCTGTCTGGGCTCGACCCCAGCGCGGGCCAGGGCCTCCGCTGCCACCTGACGTCCGAGGAGGATGGCGTTTTCGCGGTAACGCTCCTGGACCTCACCCAGACCGCGCGGCTGGCCGAGGCGTTCGACCGGCTCGACGCTGAAGCGCCGTTCGACGGCGGCGTGATCGAACAGCTCCATCGTGGCCTCGAGCCGCCGCGGCGACAGCGGGAGCACCGCGCGCACCCGGTCCTTCACTTCGCCCTGCGTGGCGGAGTGCGCTGGCACGGCTGTGGCCGTGCTCACGATGGTGGGCGCGCTTTTCATGGCCCGAACCTAAGCCCGACCAACCATGTCACAAGCGTCGACGTTTGACACGGCCGACAAATCACCGGCCTGCCAGGGTAGAGTCGGGCGATGTCGCAGCAAGACGATCTCGTCGAGATGGGCCGCCGGCTGCTCATCAACAACTACCGCCAGCCGCCCGTGGTGATGGCGCGCGGCGAAGGGTGCGCGCTCTTCGACGTCGACGGCCGCCGCTACCTGGACATGACGGCGGGCGTGGCGGTCTCGATTCTCGGGCACGGCCACGCGGGCCTGGCGAACGCGATCGGGGCGCAGGCCCGTCGCCTGGTGCACGTCTCGAACCTCTACTACATCCAGGCGCAGCTCGAGTTCGCCGAGGCGCTCTCGCGGCGGGCCTTCCACGGCCGCGCGTTTTTCTGCAACTCCGGAACGGAGGCCAACGAGGCGGCGCTCAAGCTGGCGCGTCGCTACCAGGCGGTCGCCAAGAAGGCGCCCGAGCGGATCGAATTCGTGGCCTTCGAAAACGGATTCCACGGCCGGACCTTCGGCGCGCTCAGCGTGACCGGTCAGGCCAAGTACCGCGAGGGCTTCGGCCCGCTGGTGGGCCCCGTCCGGTTCCTGCCGTTCGGCGACGTGGCCGCGGCGCGCGCGGCGATCGGCGTCCAGACCTGCGCGGTGATCGTCGAGCCGATCCAGGCCGAAGGGGGCATCAACCTCCCGCCGCCGGGCTACCTGCAGGAGCTCCGCCGCCTCTGCACCGACACGGGTACGGTGCTGATCTTCGACGAGATCCAGACCGGCAGCGGCCGCACCGGCACGTTCTACGCGTTCGAAGGCGAGGGGGTGGTCCCCGACGTGCTGACCCTGGCCAAGGGCCTGGCGGGCGGCATCCCGATCGGCGCGATGCTGGCGAACGAGGAGGTGGCGCGCGGCTTCGAGCCGGGAACGCACGCCTCGACGTTCGGCGGCAACCCGTTCGCGACCGCCGCCGCCCTCTACGTCCAGCGGGCCATCGACGAGCTGGGATTGCTCGAGCACTGTCGGGAGGTGGGCTCCTATCTCGGCTCGGCGCTGCTGCGCCTGGCCGAGCGGCGGCGCCCGAAGACCCGCGGCGCACGCGGCCGGGGCCTGCTGCAGGGGCTCATCCTCGACGGCGATCCGGGCGACATCGTGGCGCGCGCGCGGGCGCGCGGCCTCTTGGTGTCGGTGGCCGGCGGCAACGTCGTTCGCCTCGTGCCGCCGCTCATCGTGGGCAAGGCGGAGATCGACGAGGCGATCGAGATCCTGGACGCGGTTCTGGGTGAAGGGCGATGACCAAGGCGGCGACTCACCCTCCGGCTTCCTTCCTGGCTTTCTCCGATCTGCCCGACGGTGGTATCGAGGCGCTGATCGTACGCGCCGAAGAGCTCCGGGCCCTGCGTGCCGCGCGCACCGCGCACGCGACCCGTCCCGGCCGGGTCCTCGGCATGGTGTTCGAGAAGGCCTCCACCCGCACGCGCGCCAGCTTCGAGATCGCCATGTTCGACCTGGGCGGCCACGCCCTCTACCTGAGCATGCAGGGCTCGCAGCTCGAGCGGGGGGAGCCGCTGCGCGACACGGCGCGGGTCCTCTCCGGCTATTGCCACGGCATCATGTTGCGCACCTTCGGTCACGATCGCGCCGAGGAGATGGCCCGCTACGCGACCGTCCCGATCATCAATGGTCTCACCGATCTCATGCACCCCTGCCAGGTGCTGGCCGACCTGCAGACCGTGGCGCAGCGCTTCGGCGCCGCCGACGTGCCGCGGGCTCTGCGCTCGGTGAAGTACGCCTGGATCGGCGACGGCAACAACATGGCCAACTCCTGGATCGAGGCGGCCGGCATCCTGGGACTGGACCTGGCGCTGGCCTGCCCGCCGGGCTACGAGCCGGACGCAGGCGTGGTCGAGAGGGCACGCGCCAGCGAGCGCGGGCGGATCACTTTTCACAAGAACCCCGCCGAGGCGGTGGCCGGACGACAGGTCCTGTCGACCGACGTCTTCGCCTCCATGGGGCAGGAGGCCGAGGCCGAGGCGCGCCGGGTGGCCTTCGCCGGCTATTGCATCGATGGCGCGCTCCTGCGCGGCGCCGCTCCCGAGGCGATCGTCCTGCACTGCTTGCCGGCCCACCGCGGCGAGGAGGTCTCGGACGAAGTCATCGAAGGGCCGGCCAGCGTCGTCTGGCAGCAGGCCGAGAACCGTCTGCACGCGCAGAAGGCATTGCTCGAGCTGCTGCTGCCTTGAGGCCCGCGTCGCCGGCCGGGAGCGCGGCGCTCAAGGGCGCCTGCGGACCTGCCGAAGCTGACCTGGACAATGAAACCACGGGAGGGATCCATCCCAGAGCTCGGTCGCGCAAATCGCGCCGGGCGTCCCGTGACCGAGGAGCTGGGCGTCGAGGAAGGTGCCCATCCGGGCGAGGACATCGAGCTCGCTTTCGACACCGAGGACACCGGGGGCCGGCCCCACCCGATCGGCGGCGCGATGGAGACCGCCGAGATCGATGTCTCGCGCGATCGGCGGGTGACGCTGACGTCGCCCATTCCGGCTCAGCTGGCCGAGTCGATGCTCGGTAGGGCAGGCCGTTCGCCGGCGCCCCGCGATCCGGCCGCGCCCCACGCCGATGCAGGGTACCCTGTTCGAAGGATGGGCGACGACGACGAGCACCACACGCGGCGGGTCGGCGATTCGGATCGGCAATCGCTGGGCTCGGGATCGAAGCCCACGGCGTCGGCCGAGGCCGGCATCGCGCCCTGCCGCCAGCGGGCCGCCGCCCTCATCGACGACGCCCGGGCGGCGCTCGACGAGGGCGATCTGACCGCGGCGGTCACCGCGGCCGAGGGGGCTTTGCACGAATCGGACGAGGCGCCCCCACCGGGGATCGTGGAGGTCATCGAGCCGGCGCGGCCGCTGCTGGCCCGGGTCTTCGCCGCCTATGTCGGCCCGCTGGGTGGTGTCCCGGTCCTGGCGCCGCGCGCCGAGGAGATCGCGCGGGCCCGTCTGGGCGAGCGTGAACGCGCGCTCATCGCGCGCATCGACGGAACCCGGACGCTGGAAGAACTGTTCGATGGCTCGGGGGTCGGGTCGACCGACGTGCTCCGGATCGCCGCGCGCCTGATTCGCGCCGGTGCCGTTCGGGTGATCTGAGCGCCCGCTGCGCGCCGCGCCGCGCCGCCGATCGCCCGCCACCGCCGGGCGACGGATTGCTAAAGATTGGCTGCGTCACCGCCGATTAACCAGGAGATGCAGGGCAAAGCCACCGCGGCCGATCCCAACGGCCACGGCATCGACGCCGGCGAAAATGAGGCCGTCGCGACCCAGGTGTTGGTCGTCGACGACGAGCCGGTCACCGCCCGGGGCTACGCCCGGGCGCTCGCCGCGGCGGGCCACAAGGTCAGCGTCGCGCACGACGGCCGCGAGGCCGCGGCGCTCGCCAAGGCCACCGCTTTCGACGTGATCGTGAGCGACATCGCCATGCCCGACATGGACGGCCTGGCGCTCCTGCGGACGGTCCGCGAAAACGATCTCGACGTCCCGATGATCTTCATGACCGGCAGCCCGGCGCTCGAAAGCGCGCTGGCCGCGATCGAGTACGGCGCCTTTCGGTACCTGCTCAAACCGGTTGCCCCGGAGGCCATGCTGGAGGTGGTTGCGCGCGCCGTGCGGGTGCACCGCCTGGCGCGGGTCCGCCGCGAGGCGACTTCGGTGCATGAGCTCGAAGGCAAGCCGATCGGCGATCGGGCGGGCCTGGAGGCGCGGTTCGCGTCGGCGGTGGACAAGCTGTGGGTGGCGGCGCAACCAATCATCTCCTGGTCGGGCCGACGCATCTTCGCCTACGAGACGCTGCTGCGGACCGAGGAGCCGACCTTGCGCAGCCCCATCGACTTCTTCGACGCCGCCGAGCGGCTGGGCAAGGCCGCCGAGCTGGGCCGGATCATTCGCCAGAAGGTCGCGGTGCTGCTGCGCGAGACGCCGCCGCCGGCGCTCCTTTTCGTCAACCTGCACCCGGCCGACCTGGAAGATCCGGAGCTCTACGCCGAGGACGGGGCGCTGACGCCGTACGCGCGGCAGGTGGTCCTGGAGATCACCGAGCGCGCCGCGCTCGATCGGATTCACGAGCTGCAGTCGCGCGTGATGCGGCTGCGGGCGCTCGGCTACCGGATCGCGATCGACGATCTCGGCGCGGGCTACGCCGGCCTCACCAGCTTCGCGCAGCTCGAGCCCGAAGTCGTCAAGGTCGACATGTCGCTGGTGCGCGGGATCGACAGCTCGGCGGTGAAGCAGAAGCTGGTGCGCTCGATCATCGCGCTGTGCACCGAGCTCGGGATCCAGCTGGTGGCCGAGGGGATCGAGACCATCGCGGAGCGCGACATGCTGATCGGCCTGGGCGGGGATCTGTGCCAGGGCTATCTGTTCGCCAAGCCCGGTCGGGGATATCCCGAACCGAACATGGCTTGACGAGGCGCCGAAGCTAGGCCGAAGAAGTCAGCCGGCGCAAAAGCGCATCGACCGCGGCCTCGGTGGCGGCCAGATCGCCGTCGTTGTCGATGACGAAGGTAGCCACCCGCACCTTGTCTGCGGTCGGGAGCTGCGCGGCAATGCGCGCCTCGGCCTCGGCTGGGCTGAGCCCGTCGCGCGCCCCGACGCGGGCGATCTGGGTCGCCTCGGACGCGGTCACCACGATGAGCCCGTCGTAGTCGCGCCAGCGCCCACTCTCGACCAGCAGCGCGGCCGCGTAGAGCGCCAGCGGGTGGCCCGCAGCGGCGAGGGCGGCTAGATGCTCGGTGCCCGCCGCCTGGATCCGCGGATGGGTGATGGCCTCGAGTCGGGCACGGACGGCGGGATCGGCGAACACGATCTCACCGAGCCGTTTGCGATCGATCGTGCGGTCCGCCCCGATCACCGCCGGCCAGGCGGCGGCGATCTCCGCGTGGGCCGGTTGGCCGGGGACGACCACGTCGCGCGCCAGGGCGTCGGCGTCGACGACGGGGACACCGCGGGCGACGAACATCCGGGCCACGGTCGACTTCCCCGTGCCGATTCCACCGGTGAGCCCCAGAACCTTGAGGCCGCCTGCCACGACGTCCGATGCTACCCTAGACCGACGTGACCCGCGAACGAACCCCGACATTCGTGCCCGACGTCGTCGAAGCCACCTTCGTGGCCGAGGCGCGCGAGCTGGCCGGGATGCCGCCCCCAGGTCCCCCGGAGATCGCCATTTCGGGCCGGTCCAACGTCGGGAAATCGACGCTGCTCAACCGGCTGGCCAGTCGCAAAGGGTTGGCGCGCACCTCCAAGACGCCGGGGCGCACGCGGGGCCTGGTGATGTTCTCGCTGCGGCTCGGCCGCTCCGCCCCGATCACCGATCTGCGTCTGATCGACCTGCCGGGCTACGGCTATGCCCAGGTGTCCCGCAGCGAGCGCCAGACCTGGCAGCCGCTCATCGAGGGCTACACCCGGGTCCGGCGGCAGCTGGCGCTGTTCGTAATCCTGATCGACTCGCGGCGCGGGGTCGAGGACGAGGAGCGGCAGCTGTATGAGTGGCTGGGGACCGAGCACGTCCCGGCGCAGATCGTGCTCACCAAGGTCGACAAGCTGTCGGCGACCGAGCGGGGCCTGCTGCGCGAGCGCTGCCGCAAGACCTTCGCCGGGCGCGCGCCGATCCTGATCTCGGGCGAGACCGGGGAGGGGATCCCGGCGCTCTGGGCGGCCATCTTCGAGGCCGCGGCCGCGCGTGAGCCGGTGGCCGTCGAGGAACCCTGATGGCGGTCAGCAAGGCGCCCCAGGCGTTCCTGATCGAGCCAATGCGGCGGGGCGATCTCGACGCGGTCGTGGAGATCGAACGGGTGTCGTTCCGCTCCCCCTGGTCGGGACAGGTGTTCCTGGAAGAGCTGGCGCGCGACTGGGCGCACGTCGACGTGGTCCGCGATGCGGCCGGCGGCGAGGTGGTGGCGTTCGGAAATTACTGGCTGGTCGCCGACGAGGTACACCTGCTCAATGTCGCCACCGACCCCCGCTCGCGCCGATCCGGGCACGCCTCGCGAATGCTGGCGCACATCATCGACTTTGGCCGGCGCCACGACTGCCGGCTCGTCACGCTCGAGGTGAGGCGTTCGAACGCCGCGGCTCTGCGGCTCTACCGCCGGTTCGCCTTCCGGGCGGTCGGCGTTCGCCCCAACTACTACGCGGAGGACCAGGAGGACGCCATCGTGATGCTCCTGGATCTGGGCTGATGCTCCTCGCGGCCACGATCGCGTTCGCGGCCTGGTCGGCGCCGGGCGGCTGGTCGCCGGGGCCGCCGCTCTCGGTCACCGGGCCGCTGCGTCCGCCGAATCCTTCCCGTCCATCCCATCCGATAGCGCGCGGCGAGACGAGCGAGCGGCAGGTTGCCCTCACCTTCGACGCCTGCGCCACTCGCAAGGGCTCGTACGGATTCGACCGCGAGGTGTTCGAGATCCTCAAGCGCGAGCAGGTTCCCGCCACCATCTTCGTATCCGGCCGCTGGGTCGACACCCATTCGGAAGCGATGGCCGAGCTGACGGGCGATCCGCTGATCGAGTTCGGCGATCATTCGTACGACCATCCCCACATGACCCACCTGTCGGTCGCGCGGATGGGCGAGGAGATCGACCAGACCGAGGCGGCGCTTTCGCGCTACGGCCGCCGCTCGGTGGCGTTCCGGCCGCCGTTCGGCGACTGGAATCGACGCGTCCTCGAGATCGTCGGTGGGCGACGGCTCCCGACGGTGACCTGGGACGTCGTATCGGGCGATCCCAGCGCCAGGACCACCACCGCCGGCATGATCCGGGCTGTGGTGGGCCAGGCCCGCCCGGGATCGATCGTCGTCTTCCACATCAACGGACGCGGCTGGAAGACCCATGAGGCACTCCCCGCCATCTTGACCGGGCTCCGCGAGCGCGGATTCCGCTTCGTGCCGATCTCGGAGCTGCTCAAGGTGCCGGCCCCTGCCGTGAGCGCCGTGCCCACCCCGTCGGGTCCCTGACGGTGAGCGCGCGGATCCTGTTTTCCCGTCCGACGGCCGCTTTGGCCCGCGCCCAGGCGCGCTGGATCGCGGCGATGGATCCCTGGCGATCGCTGGGGTATCGACCCGCGGCGCTGGGCCGATATCTGGCGCGGAAGGCCGGTACGCGGAACGTCTGGATTGCCCGCAGCGGTCCGCGCGCCGCGCCCAGCGGCGTCGTCGTGGCCGATGACGGATTCTTGCTCGGCGGCTTCATCGCGCTCCTAGCTGTTCGCCCCGGGGCGAGCGGTCGGGGGCTCGGTCGAGCTCTGATGGAGCGCGTCGCGGCGGAGGTTTTCGCGACGCGGCGCTGGTTGTTCGTATCGTGCGACGGGAATAATCGCGCCGCGCTGCGTTTTTACCGAAAATTGGGATTCGTGCGCGTAGGAAGGCTCCCGGATCTGGTGCGTCCAGGGAACGTCGAGATCTTGTTGCGGAAACCTGCGCCGGTTCCCGCGCAAACAAGGATGGGACCCTCAATGGGTTCCAAACCCCCCGCGAAGGGACCCGTCGGGCAAAGCCCGCCGGTTCCCGCGCGATCTGCGGGCACAAAATTTCCGGCAGGCGTGGCCCGGGTCGGTTACCATCGTGGGCGTTCATGATTGGGGAGCAATTCGGCAACTACCGGGCGGTTTCGCTGCTTGGCGAGGGGGGAATGGGTGCCGTCTACTTGGCGGAGCACCCCGGAATCGGCCGTCGCGTCGCCGTTAAAGTTCTGCACAAGAACTACATCCGCGACGAGAGCCTGCTGACGCGTTTCCTCAACGAGGCGCGGGCGGCCAACGCCATCCGCCACCCCAACATCATCGAGATCCTCGACTCGGGGACGATCGCCGACGGGACGCCCTTCCTGGTGATGGAGCTCCTCGAGGGCGAGAGCCTGGGGACGCGCATTCGCCGCGTCGGTGCGCTGGCGATCCCGACCGCGGTCGAGTTCGCCTACCAGACCGCCTCGGCGCTGGGGGCCGCGCACAAGAAGGGGATCGTTCACCGCGATCTCAAGCCGGACAACCTGTTCGTCATTCCGGATCCGCACGAGCCCGAGCGCGAGCGGATCAAGGTCCTCGACTTCGGGATCGCGAAGCTGCAGCAGGGGAGCGCCGGGGATTCGGTCAAGACCCGCACCGGGACGCTGATGGGGACGCCGATCTACATGTCGCCCGAGCAGTGCCGCGGGACCCGGACGGTCGATCACCGCAGCGACATCTACTCGCTGGGGATCATCTTCTTCGAGATGCTGTGCGGCCAACCGCCGTTCGTCTCGGAGGGATTCGGCGAGCTCGTCAACATGCACCTCAACGTCCCCGCGCCGGCGCCGTCGACGCAGCGGGCGGATATTCCGCCGTCCATCGACGCGGTGGTGCTGAAGATGCTGGCCAAGAATCCGGACGATCGCTTCGCCGACATGGCCGAGGTGCAGCTGGCGCTCAAGGCCTCGGGCGGATCGATGTTCGTGGTGCGCGGATCGGCCCCTTCGTCGCCCGATCTGGGCGGCAAGACGCCGGCGCCGGTGGCCCGGACCCAGCTCAGTAGCCCGAAGCTGCGGGAGACCACCTTCTCGACGGGTGTCGGCGAGCAGGTGGATGCGCCGGCCGGATCGAAGAAGGGCAAGGCCGCGTTGATCGTGGTCGGCGTCGCCGTCGCAGCGGCCGCCGCCGGTGTCTTCGTCTTCCGCGACGGCGAGAAGGTCGGCGTGCAGCACATCGAGGCCGAGGCGACCAAGGCCGCGCCGTCCGTGGCCATGGCGGCCACCAAGCCCGCCGTGACCGCGCCCGCGACCGCGGCGCCTCCGGTCGCGCATCCGCCGGTGGCGGCCGCGCCCGCCAAGGTCACGGTCCGGCTCGAGTCCGATCCACCGGGCGCGACGGTCGTCGACGACGTCGCCGGCGGGGTGCTCGGGACGACGCCGCTCGTGCTGACCCGCCCCCGCGGCGGCACGCTCAAGGTCCGCATGGAGAAGGACGGCTTCGCGCCCAACCCACACGCCGTTTCGCTCGACGACGATTCGACGATCGAGCTGACGCTGGAGCACAAGGCGGCGCCGAAGGCACCGCACGTCCACAAGACGCCGCACGCGCAGCCGGTGGATTCGGAACCGGCGAAGCTCTGAGGGTTGGAGTCGCCGGCGGGGCGGGCTAGAACGGGGAACCAGATGGCCGAGTCGGATAACGCGGTCGAGATCCTGAAGGACATCCGCGACGAGATTCGCGGGGCCCGGAACGAGCTGCGCGACGAGATTCGGGGCGTCCGGACCGAGCGGGTCGAGGCGCCCGCCCAGGCCCGCAAGCGGCGGGCCGTCCTGATCGCCGCCGTCGCGGGCGCGACGGCCATCGTCGTGTGCGCGTAGATCGGAAGAGCGTCGTGTAGGGAAAGAGTGTAGATCTCGGTGGTC
>OCTA010004915.1_pt1 | contig 11656 bp, 9 predicted proteins | sample 1538991 | NCBI WGS metagenome assembly OCTA01 (sample SAMEA3539302, study PRJEB22396) | soil metagenome | biome: tundra; feature: field; material: soil | place: USA | collected 2010-05 | depth 0.15 m | reverse complement strand
GGTTTGGAATGCCGGTGCCGCCGCTGCCGCGTCGCCGGTTCCCGGACGGTTCGGTAGGCCCGGAAACTGGTGGGTTCTTCGGGCGGTAGGCGATCCGGCCTCAGGCGAGGGTCGTCAGTCTTGCGGGCCGCATCCCGAACGGTATGCACAAAGCGCAAAACGCACCCCACAGTAACCGCCGCACGGCACATGAGAAAAGGGCAAGCAAGAGCCTAAGCTGCATCCCGCTCCTTTATGTTCCACTATCAGGTTTCGAGCTGCTTATCGACCGGCGTTGGAAGCAGAGTGCATGCAGAGCCGCTGCAAAGTCGCTCCCGAGTTGTCAGAACGGAACACATACTGAATGCAAAGACGGTGCAGTCCGGATGCATTCCGCTGGAATGGCTGCAAACACGGTGCAAACCGAATGCAAAGACGGTGCAGTCGGTGCCTCTTTGTTCGGACCTGCCCCGTGCACTCCCTCCTATCTGGGAGGCAGCATCGATGGACCAGGCACGCCGAACCCCGGCCCGCGGCGCCGAAACGGCGGGAAAAGACCCACGTCCGCGACCTGACTCCTGGACGCATTACGCCGGTTTCCGCTGCGCCGATCCGACTCATCTCAATGCTCTTCCGGCACGCCAGTCGGCACGGAAGTCCGCACAGATCCGTTGGCTCTGGCCCGAGATCAGCGAAGCGCTCGCGGCTGGCCACACCATCGGCGATATAAGGCGGGAACTGGCTCTCGACGGACTTGAGATCTCATATTCGAACCTCCGTACCCACGTCGCACGTCTGCGGAAATCCCACGCGCACCAGCCGACCGTCAAACGCCAGGCGGAGCCTCCCGCGTCACCGCCGACTGACGTCCAAATAGGCGCTCCCCCGGCGGTCCTACCGACGAATCGCGCTGCCCGGGCCGCCCAAGCCGCGCCGTATGACCCACTGGCGAACCTGCGCGATCGCCTGACCCGCCGACCCGGCTTTCAGTACGATGACCGTCCACCGGACGAAAAGGAACTGATCTGACAGGAGGGAACCCGATCGATTGTGGTTGCGCGGCGAACGCTTAAGACCACGCACGATCATTTTGCACAATGATGGCGGGGCCTGCAAGAGGTTTTTGTGAGACCTGACCACCAACCTCGGGAGCCGCCCAGAGCAGCCTCGGGGCTCTACCTGGTAAGACAATTCGAACGAAAAGAAAAAATGGAGCCCTGTCCATCGGACCTTGAGCGATTCCCCAATGGACGACCCCCACTCAAAACATTGGCCGGTCTATATCCACTTCACGACCAACTACGAATCAAGGTGTCCCTCCTACGCCGGCTCAAACCATATCGTCAATCCACGGATCTATTCCCACGCAAATCAACTGAAACCGCCCGAGGATATCCGCGTGCGGACTTCTATTCACATCGGCGCGGCGGCGCTCAGAGGGCCCTTGCGCTTCGGCTTCGTGCCGCGGATGTGGTGGATGGCGGCTTCGATCAGCTCGTCGCGCCCAGCGCGCAGTCCCGCGATGGTCGGCGTCAGCCAGATGTCGGGAATGATCCCCACGCGCTGGGTCGGACGCTTGTCCGGGTAGAAGACGCCCAGGCCGCTGATGTACGAGTTCAGGCCGCCGGGGATCAGCACGGTGGACACGTCGCCGTCGGCGCCCGCGGTAGTGCTGCCGATTACGACGGCTCCGGGTACCGCACGGAAGGCCATGGCATGAAATTCGGCGCTGCTCTGCGAGGTCTCGTCGACCAGAATCACCACCTTGCCGTGATAGTGCGGCGCGGACGGCGTGAGCTGCACCACTTGCCACCAGTGAAACGCGCCCGGATTGGCGACGTCGCCATGCGTAAACCACGCGAAGGGTGTCGGCTCCGTGACCAGCATGCCGCCCAGAACGTAGACGGGAAAGTCCGAAGGGTAATCGCGTATATCGATGATGAGCCCTCTGGTCCCGGCGGCGGCCAGAATGTCGCTCGCGCAGTCGACCTGTTTCACGGCGCTGATCTTGACGTATGCCACGTCCGGCGCGATCATCTGGAACGCTGGGCCGGGAAGATCGTGGCTGTAAGTCCGGCTGAAATCGATAGAGGATGGGGGCAGACGGTTGGGATTCAGCGTAAGCGTCTGGTCGCCGCGGTCCACCACCACGGTGGATTGGCCGCAAGTGCCGCGGGTGAGGTACTCCGCCATGTCCCGCAGCCGCGCCGCCTGGTTCGAATCGGCGTAGAGGGGCATCCATTGGGTCACCAGGTCGGAGACGCTGGCCCCGTCCAGCTGAGTGATCAGGTCCCCGGGCAGCAGGCCGGATGGCGGCCCGCCGCTGAGGTCCGTGTTGCGAAGCACGAACGCGCTCCCCTCGACGAACCGCAAGTCCACCGGCAGATAGCATGTCCCGTAGGGCGGCCGCGCGGCCAGCGTGGTCCACAGGTTGGCGTGCGTGTCGTTGATCCTGGCGATGAAGCGGATCAGCTCCTGCTGATACGTGAAACTATCCTGCGCCAGGCCGATGCGGGAGATCGAATCCAGCAGCACCTCGCTCCAGTAATTGGTGTCGGACGGATCATCCGACATGATCTCGCGGTTGGGATAGAAATACTGCACCATGTTCCAGAACCGGAACAAGGCAAGGAGCCGATAGCCGGCGTCCGGGATCTTCAGCGCTGCGTAGGCGAGCTCGTGGTCGAACGACGGATTGGCCGCTCCGCCTACCAGGGAAATGAAGAACTGGCTCGAGGCCGGTGAGCGGTTGGCGTAGATGTTCTGCAGCGTCAGGCTCAGGTTGGCGCCGAGAAGAGAGGTGTCGGTCAGCCAGCTCAGGTTCGTGTTTAGGGCCAAGTCGTTGGCGACGAGGGTGGCGCAGTTGGTGCAGGGCGAAACGGGCCCAAGGTTGGCGATCCAGGCGGAAATCGCGGCGAGGGCGGTGGCTTGGTCGGACGCGGCGAGCACCTGAGGCATTACGCGGAACAGGTCGTAATCCCAATGATGCTGACCGGAGGTGACGGCCGGGTGGTGGTATTTCACAAATCCCCAGACTTTTGCCAGGGTAGCGAGGTTCGCGATCTGGGTGTTCGAGAACGTCGTCAGGGCGACGCCCGAGCCGTTGTCAAACTGGTGATCGGTGTCGAGAACGGTAAGCACGCGGTTCGGGGCCTGCGCCACGGGCACGCCGTCCACCAGGAGTTCGAGATCGTCGACCCAGGCGGCGCCTGCGCCGGAAAGGAAAAAGCCGAAGTAGAGAGTTTTCGCCTGGGGGTTCCAGGGCATCGTAATGGAATACTGCTGCCAGTCCGCGGTGCCGCTGACGCCTTGCCCCTGCATGGTGGCGAATTGGACGTTGTTGGCGTTCGCGTCGTCCTCGCGCGCCCAGAGCGCCACGTAGTCGCTGACGTTTTGCATTTTGATCCAACCGCGCCATTGGATCGTCGTTCCGGCGAAATCGATGGGTATGTATTGGTCGATGTCTGAAAACGACGGCGTACTGGAAGCGCTGCGGTCGATGCGGGCGGAATATTTCCCGCTGTGGACGAACTGGTTGTCGGTGACGATGCCGGCCGCGTTGCCATACCACCCGGCCGGAAAGACACCGGCCCCGCTGCTATTTTCAAAGCCGAGAATTGTGGTTATGTTCTGGCGGGTGTACGTCTGGGAGTGGCCGGGCCAGACCAGTGCCAGCCAGAGCAGGAACTGCCATTGCCGCATCATGGCTGCATGCTAGCCCCACGCTAGCCCGGTGTACAGGGCCCTTTAGGGCCACGCATCACTCCGGTACTTTCCGGATCCGAACCGCGGGTCCAGGAAGTGGGTTCCTGCGGCGACGCTAAGTTCCGGCCGACAGCGCCAGGGGCTGGCTCGCCGGCGAAAAAGAACACGTTTTACACCGGCAACATAGCCGGCGGATATCGATCTCTGGGTGCCGATGGGGCTAGCGGACGGCGAGTATACCGAAAACAATCGCTTCAACGAGGGCTATCAGGCCGTCGCCCGGCAAAGACCCGGCGTGCCCTTCGCTTCCGCCAACACATTTACGGGTGTGCTCAGCGACCGCGTCAAGTCGAGCGGCACCGGCAATGGCGCGTATGCCAAAGACTCGGCCTGGGGCATGTTTCTGCTGCCGTTCACCGACTTCGTCGCCGGCAACACGCAAGCCCATGCTGGTGCTGCTGGGCGCGGTGGGCTTCGTGTTGCTCATCGCCTGCGCCAACATCGCCGGTCTGATGCTGGCGCGCGCCTCTGGGCGCACCCGCGAAATCGCCGTGCGCGCGGCATTGGGAGCGGGCCGATGGGACCTCATCCGGCAGTCGTTCTACGAGAGCATGGTGCTGGCCGCGACCGGCGCGGTGGCTGGGTTGGGCGTGGCGCTCGCGGGAGTGCGCGGGTTGCTCGCTCTGGCGCCTGAAGGTCTGCCGGCAGCGGTAAGCGTCCGCCTGGATGCTCCGGTGCTCGCGTTCGCGGTGGTGGTTGCGGCGGCCGCCGGATTGGTTTTCGGTGTGGCGCCGGCACTGCAGATATCACGACTCAATCGCTTCGAGCTTTTGAAGGAGGGCGGCCGTTCGAATTCCGCCGGACGAGGACGCCAACACTTGCGATCATCACTGGTGGTGGCTGAAGTCGCCCTGGCACTGGTGCTGCTGGTGGGCGCCGGTCTGTTTCTGCGCAGCCTGGCCGCTCTGGAGGACGTCAAGCCAGGATTTCAGACCGCAGGCGTCATCACGGGCGGACTCTCGCTGCCGCGTGCCCGCTACGATACGCTGTGACGCAGCGCACGCAGGAATTGGGCGTGCGGATGGCCCTGGGCGCGCAGCCGATAGAGATTCTGCGGTTGGTGCTCGGGCAGGGGATGAAGCTGGCGGGCCTTGGCGCGACGGTGGGCTTGGCGGCGTCGCTGATTGTCAGCCGATTCCTGCGCAACGAACTCTTCCACATAAGCGCCTTCGACCCGCTGACCTTTGTGCTGATGGCGGCCGCGCTGGCGGCCGCCGCGCTGCTGGCCAGCTACATTCCGGCGCGCCGCGCCACGCGTGTGGACCCCATGGTGGCGGTGCGCTACGAGTAACTCATGGTCCTTTGGACCACAACGAAGGATGAAGCCGGCCGCGCCACCGCCGACGCGGAATCAATGGGTTAGGCGGCTACTTTCGTAGGAGTGAGATCCCAAGGGGGCGGGGACGCTCCGCTTCCTCCTCTGATCGCGCTTGCCTACCGCCAGGGAGAGGCCCTGGGCTTGCAGTGGCCGGATGTGGACCTGCGGAGCGAGAACAGCACCCTAACCGTGCGGCAGTCAATCCAGCGCACCGACGGCAAGTTGACCATCACCCCAACCAAAAAGGACAAGATCCACGCCGTGAACCTGCCGGCGGTGACGAGGTCGGTACTGGTAACCCACCGGGCAAAGCAGGAGGAAGAGAGGCGGATGGCGGGCGCCCGTTGGCAGGAAACCGGCTTCGTGTTCACAACCACTGCCAGTTATCCTAAAACACATGGGCGCCTTCTGGCAGACTGCAGCCCGCTTCGACCGCAAGCACCTTGCGCCCGTCATGGCCTTTCGCAACGCCCTCGGCGTTGCCGCGGCGCTTCTCGCGGGCATCCTGCTGGGCAACCCTGCCGGAGGCGTCATGGCCGCCACCGGCGCGCTCGATACCGCCTTCTCCGATGGCGTTGATCCCTACGTTCACCGCGGACGGCGCATGCTCACCGCGGCAGCCTTCGTCTCCTTTGCGGTCTTCGCCGGCCGCCTCTGCGGGCACAATCACTGGCTCACCATCGTGCTCGAAGCCATCTGCGCTTTTGCCGCAGGAATCCTGGTAGCCGCCGGCAGCACCCCCGCGAACATCGGCACGATCACGCTCGTCACCCTGATCGTCTACTCTGCATCGCCCGCGTCCTCCTTCGGCAAAGCGCTGACTTCCGGACTCCTCGCCCTCGCAGGCGGCGTTCTCCAGACCCTGTTCTCGCTCGCCCTGTGGCCAGTCAATCGCTACGCCCCGGAAAGCCGGGGCCTCGGTCTTCTCTATGCCGAGCTCGCGCGCAGCACGGCCACTGGGACGCCAGCCAGCGAAGCCCCTCCTGCTACCGATACCGTTATGGCGGCGCGCGCTGCTCTCTCCGGCCTTAATGCCGATCGCTCCGTGGAAGCCGAGCGCTACCTCTCGCTCTTAAGCCAGGCCGAACGCATGCGCCTCGGCCTGCTCACTCTCGGCCGCCTCTACGTACGCATCGGCCGCGAAGTCGACACCCCCTCGGAAACCGAGTTTCTCAGCCGCGCCCTGGAACTCGCCGGCGGCATTCTAAAATCCATCGGCGAATCGCTGTCCGCCGGAGTCAAAGGCAACGCCCACACCGAGTGCCTCGCCGAACTCCACGAAATCGCCGAGCGTCTCCGCGAACCCCGAGCTGACAACTGCTCTGCCGCGCTCACTGCGATGCGCGCCGACGCACGCTGGCAGGTGGACGCCCTCATTGGCCAGCTGGCCTCCGGCGTCGAACTCGCCGCCCACGCCAGCCAGACCGGCGTCAGGGAATTCGAGCGCCGGGAGGCCGCCCAGCCCTGGAGCCTGCGCCTCGCCGGCGTGTTCGCCGTTCTGCGCGGCAACATATCCCTGGAATCCGCCGCCTTTCGCCACGCCGTCCGGCTCGCCGCTTGCGTCGCCATCGGGGACACCCTGACCCGCGGACTGGGCTGGCACCGTGGCTACTGGGCACCCATGACCATCGCCCTGGTGCTGAAAGCCGATTTCACCACCACGTTTACGCGCGGCGTCCTGCGCCTCGGCGGCACGTTCGCGGGCCTCGCGCTCTCCACCGCGCTCTTCCACGCCCTCAAACCGGCGGTCGGCCTGCAATGCGTCCTGCTGACGGTCTTCATGTTTCTCATGCGCTGGATCGGCCCGGCGAACTATGGCATCCTGGTCTCCGCGCTCACTGCGCTGGTCGTACTGCTCTTCGCCCTGAGCGGCGTCCCGCCTTCAGATGTGATGGGGGCCCGCGCCCTTAACACCGTCGCTGGCGGCCTCATCGCGCTCGCCGCCTATCGCCTCTGGCCCACCTGGGAGCGGACCCAAGTCTCCGAATCGATGGCGCGCCTCTTCGACGCCTACCGCGCCTACTTCCAGACGATCCGCGACGCGTACATCGAGCCCGGCCGCGAGCAGAACCCCGAATTTGTGGCGCGCCTCGATCGCGCCCGCCAGGCCGTCCGTCTCGGCCGAACGAACCTGGAGGCCTCCGTCGCACGCCTGCGCACTGAGCCCGGCGATCCAGCCGAACGGCTCACCGCGCTCAACGCCATCCTCGCAAACTCCCATCGACTGGTCCACGCCCTGATGTCTCTCGAGGCCGGACTCGTCCGCAGCCAGCCCGTGCCCGCGCGCCCCGCCTTCCGTACCTTTGCCAACGATGTCGATGCCACGCTCTACTTCCTCGCCTCTTACCTGCGAGGCACGCCCATCCAACCGGGCGATCTCCCCGATCTCCGCGAAGACCACCGCGCCCTGCTCCACTCCGGCGACTACCACTCCGATCGCTACGAGTTAGTCAACGTAGAGACCGACCGTGTCACTAACAGCCTCAACACCCTCTCCCTCGATATCGTGCATTGGGCTGGCAGGGAGACTTCGCACATGGCGGTGTCGCCGGCGTCCGTTTGATTCTTGAGGTCGAAGACGTGCCGGCCGCCGATGAGGCCATAGCCAATGAGGCCTGCCCGGAGCCGCTAGTTGCCGCCCAAGAATACCGCTGTGGGATAAGGCGCTGGAAACTGTTAGCGAGTGATGGGAAGTCGACGGGGGTCTATCAGGGCTGTGCGACGCGGAGCGCTTGAAAGGAGCAAAACTAGATCTGAGCGAATGCCTCCGAGTTTGGCAGAAATCGTCTGTAAAGAGCGAAAGGGAGGGTGAAACGTGCCCGAGATCAGAGTGCCCGAACGGAACAAGAAACCAGGGGTTTGCTATGCGATCAGCGATGATGGGCTGGAACTGCCTGTGATCGATATTACTCATCCGGCGTTCGCGTGCGAGGTGAGTCAGGACGAGCTTTCGGTGCTCATTGCCGATGCCGCACGCGATCTGGAGAGGATCAAGCAGACACCGCCGGAGGTTGTGCGCGAGTTCGCTTCGCAGCCGATTCTGGCGCGGGGTTGGATGCAGTCGGTGGGTTCGTTCATGAGCGGGATGATCACGTATCTGAACCGGCTTGGTCCGGAGAATTTGGGTGACGGCTACGCTGGCCCAATCGACCGTCGAATGGCCGCCGGGTTAATGCCCGTGTCGTTTCGATTTCGGCTGCGCGACGTGGCACGCCTGATTGTCGACGCTCTGGTGATGACGCTGGCCGTACCAGATGATCGTCCCGGCCGCCTCCTGAACATTGGCGGTGGGCCGGCCGCGGACAGTCTGAACGCTCTGATTCTCGTCAACAAGGAGCACCCGGAGCGAATGAGTGGCCGCAGGATCTCGATTGCGATACTTGATCTGGATAGTGAAGGCCCCAGTTTTGGAGGGGGCGCCCTGTCTGCCTTGCAGGCGAGGGACGCTCCGCTGTACGGGCTCGACGCGTCATTCGCACACATCAAATACGACTGGTCCGGAGCGCGCCAGCTTCGGACGGCTCTAGGTGAGATCGGAGAAATTGGTGCCGGCATCTGCTCGTCTGAAGGCGGCCTGTTCGACTACGACTCCGATGAAGACATCGTCGCCAACCTGAGCGTGCTACGGGAGGGCACTCCGCCGGATTTCATCGTCGTAGGCTCGGTTGTGCGGGACGTGGCGAGCCTCGATCCGCGCCTGAGAGCAACGACGATGCCGAAGATCAACCGCAGCCAAATCGTGCTACAGGCGCAGATTCCGTTCGGCGAGTTGCTCGACTATTACCTTCAGCAGTTCGTCAGGAATCCCGAAAAGCTCGCTGCGTCCACTCGCGCCAAATATGAAACCCACATCGCTAACCACATCCGGCCCGCCTGGAAAGATGCCATGCTGGGCGAGATTCGAGGATTGGAGATCGACCGCTGGCTCTCCGAGAAGGGCAGACCGCGGACGGTTGAAATTGCGGGTAGGGTCAAAATCATCGCCGGCCTGTCATGGAACACGCGGACCGATCTTCGCAACATCATGTCGGGCATCTTCACCAAAGCGATCGAGTGGGGTCTCTGGAAGGACGCAAACCCGGTGACGGCCGTGTCGGTGGGGAGGAAGAAAACGGTGCGCCATCATCGGAAGCTGACGACCGAGGAAACCCGCAGCCTTCTGGAAGCTCTGCCGGTGGACGTGCGGCTCATCTGCGAGGTGGCGTTATTCTGCACACTGCGGATTTCCGAAGTGCTGGGACTTCAATGGAAACACATCGACCTCGGCCGCGAGATCATACAGGTTCGCCAGCGGTTTTACCGGGGCGACGTGGACACCGTGAAATCGGAGCGATCGGAGCGCGATGTGCCCATGGGCGCCTTGGCACGCGACCTCCTTGGAACTTATCCGGGGCCCGGACATGATGACGACTACGTGTTCAGCGCACGGCCGCATGTCGGCGCGGAAAAGAAAGCAAGGGTGTGCCGCGACGATCGCGCCATCAATCAACACTTTCTTAGAGCAGCGGCCGTCGCCTTAGGCGTCTACTAGAAAGGCTTCGGTTTTCACGCATTCCGGCGCGAAGCCATCACCGAGCTGGCGAAACATGCCGGTGCAAACCAGGCGCAACGCATGGCCGGCCACTCGAAGGCTGACATGAGTCTGCACTATACGCAGTCGGATCTCGAGGCGCAGTCTGAAGCGGTTCGGGACTTTCAGAATCGCGTGCGAAATGCGGCGAATAAGCCATATCCAGACACTACGGAATCAACGGATGGCGCTAAGTTATTGAAAATATGGTGGGCCTGTGCAGACTCGAACTGCAGACCTCTACCGTGTCAAGGTAGCGGAATGGTTGATCCCTGAGGGGAAAAATCGCTAAGTTATTGATTCTTGGTAGATCCATTTGCCCAGTTGTTGGGGCAATTCTGCTTGAATTGGGCGGTAATGGGCAGCGTTCTGTGACCCGGTCAGTCGGAGCAGCCTTCTTCAGCTCACGGCGAGGTGCAGTGGTAAATGCCGGTTCGTCAAGGGTAGCCTTTGCGCAGTTCCGACAGTCCGGTAGACGGGTTTTCGCCGTGGTGCACAGAAGCATCCTGGCCACGTGCGCCGCCCCTGATGGCGTGGCTGCGGTGACGGCTGCCGGCTCGATATCGTGCACCAAACACCCACTCACAGACACGGCGATGGCGGTGACGACGCTGTACGAAGGAGGTGGCGTCGTCCGCGGCTAACCGGACCCGATTTCGATGGAATTGATTCCCCGAGGAGGCTCTTGAAGCGGACCTCCTTGCACCCCAAGCAAGCCTAGGCAGAAACCCACATTGAAAACAAACAGGTTATTTGACGGATAGTGTCAGAATTCCACCTTCTTATGCAGGTTTTGACACTACGTTGACACTAGACTGAGGGCTCGTGGGGTGGCTCCTCTTCCGAACTCAGTTCGCAGTGCTGCCGTCAGTTCTGTTCTTGGTCCCCTGGCACGAGTCGCTCGGGTGCGAATGAGGGCGGCAGGCGACGACGCCAGATCGGGACCGGATCGTTGTCCGCCCTGACGGCGTGGGACACGCTCCTGGCTGGCGACCTTCCCGCGCATTACGCATGACGAAATCGGACGTCACCAGTCAGGCAACCCATCTGCCGAACCGCCAGGTAAAGAACGGCGCGCGGGCCGTTTCGAAGGCGGCGGTCATCAACTCCTCCGGCCAACGGAACGGCGCGGCCGGAACCGCCACGGACTGCGTCCTGCGAGCACCCTGGTTCTACGCGATGGCTCCGGCGGTGGTTCCTTCGCTTATGTGGCAGCGAACAACCAGTGGGCCACCTGGACTCCTAGCTCCAATCGTTCGATTGAGGCGCGTTCCAAGCGGTCGGTGGTCCCTTCGAAAACATGGCGAAGTACTCCGAGGACTTCACCGTCGCGACCTGGGACAAGAACGGCGGCTCCCGCTCGACCCCCGCGAATGCCATCGCCGCGCCGGAATGGCAGCACGACCGCGGACACCATCACGGTGGTGACCGCCGCGCAGCAGTCGCGCGATTGGATTACGGGTTCGAGTAGAGGAGGATGTAGCTCGCCGTGGCTCCGGCTGGGTTCTTCACCTTGAGGACGCGAGCCCATCTGTTTGGATTAGTCGCGCCCATCAATTCCGCCAGGCGGTAACCGTTTGCCGCCGCGGCCCGCGATGATCAGTTCACCTGTGCCTGCGACTTCAAGCAACCTGTGGTCCGCGAGGTTCGAACCGAGACCGTATATCCGGAGGGGCGACTCCGGGTTGTCCTTGGCCGCAATCACCGTCGCGCCGCACGCGACTCCGGCCACGACGACGGCGGTCGGCGACGCCGAGGTGCGGGCGTGCCGGCTCTTTCCGGCAAACTGGCGCACGAAGATCCACAGTCCGGTCTGACCGCCCGCCAGCGTGCCGGTGATCTTGAACCGCTGCCAGGCGGTCGTGAGCTTGATGCTCGTCGGGCCCGCGAGGAAGCCGGCATACGCGTTGTCCACGATATGTCTCGGACGAGCGTGGCATTAGAGTGTCAAATAAACCCCTTGGGATCAGCTGCCCCCGTACGGCTTCAGCGCTTCCCGCAACTCCGCGGGTAGTGGCGCGGGG
>OCTA010004914.1_pt1 | contig 11656 bp, 10 predicted proteins | sample 1538991 | NCBI WGS metagenome assembly OCTA01 (sample SAMEA3539302, study PRJEB22396) | soil metagenome | biome: tundra; feature: field; material: soil | place: USA | collected 2010-05 | depth 0.15 m | reverse complement strand
ATTCAGGTTCTAGTGAGTAAAATCATACAGGTTCAAGTCCTGTCGTGGGCACCACTTTTATTGGGGAAATCGAAGAATGTTTGATTTCCCGCACAGATTCCGCACAGAATCCGCCGGTTTCCCGAAAAGTGAAATTCCCGCACACAATCAGCTTTCGTTCCCTGACAGCCAAGATTTACGGGCGCAGCGAAGCTTATCCCTTTTACCGGGTGGCGATACGCGTAGCCGGAAAGCGCGTTGTGCGCTCTTTTGCGACGTTTGCGGAAGCCAAGAAAGAGGCAGAAGCGAAACTGCGTCAGACGGCCACTGGCAATTTGTCTGCGGGATTGTCCGCGAAAGAAACGGCGGACACTATCGCTATCCGCCAAGCACTGTCAAATTATTCGCAGGAAACAGACAGGCGCGTTTCTGCTCTGGAAGCCGTCCAAACCTTCATTGCCGCTGCGAAATTGCTCCCTGACAAGGTGGAATTGCTGGAAGCCGTCCGCGCCTATCGTCAAACCATCGCCGCCGTCCAACGGAAATCATTAACGGAAGCGGTCAAAGAATTTTGTGATGCACGGAAGCAAAAGACCGTGGCGAAGGACGGAAAGCGTCCGCAGTTAAACGCGGTTTATGTGGCGGACATTGAACGGATGCTGAACGGGTTTGCCGCCGCAAATTCCGCCGCCGACGTTTGCGACCTGACCAAACAGCACCTTGATCTTTTCATGGCCGCTCACGGCAAGCTGTCGCCAAAAAGCCGGAATCACTTCCGTAACACGCTTGGAATGTTTCTTCGCTGGTGCATCCGCCTTGATTACTTGGCGACCAGCAACCGGCTTTTGGAATCGGAAGGATTGCGGAAAGAGGACGCGGACACCGGCGACGTGGATTATTACAGGCCGACAGAACTTCGCTTGATGCTCGACAATGCCGCGCCGGAAATGGTGGTCATCATCGCCTTGCAAGCCTTTGGCGGGTTGCGGTTGCAAGAAGCGTTAAGGCTCGACTGGGGCGACGTATGGCGCATCCCCGGCAATGTGGAAATCAGCAGTGCCAAAGCCAAGACCCGTTCCCGCCGCTTGGTGGAAATCAATTCCACGTTGGCAGCATGGCTTGAACCGCATCAGGGCAAAGAGGGCAAAGTGACAAGCCTAACGCTAGACGCCTACACATGGCAGCTAATCCAGTTGCGCAAGCGGCTCAAAATCCCGTCACGGAAAAACGGGTTGCGGCACGGTTTTCTTTCCGCACATTACGCCCTGCACCAAAACGAAAATCAAACCGCCGCGATCTCTGGCACGTCACCCGCGATGTTGTTCCGGCACTACAAAGGATTGATGACAAAAGCGGACGCGGAAAAATGGTTTCAAGTTTCACCCTCAAAAAAGCCTGACCAATGAAAACAAATTCAAAAAACCAACCGGCAACGCCCGCGCTTTGGGCAAACAACGAAGATTGGATTGAGCCGGTGAAAAAAGTTCCCGCTTTTATCAAACCATTCATGGTGGATACACCGGCACAGTTTTTAGAGAAATACATTGCCCGCGAAAAGCTCGAAGCGCTTGCCGGTGCATCGTATGGATTTACTGATCTGGGAATGGAAATTCCCGAATGGGCAAAGAACGCTTCATGTCAGTTTTGGAAGAACTACATTGAAAAGGCTCCGCTCCGTCCACGAGAATCGGTTGAAGATTTTGGCGTCTTGGCTGTAATGATGGAAAAATTCACACAAGGTCATTTTATCCCGCCACAATCAATCACGCCGCCGTCAAAACTGGAAAAGTTTTTGAGCGGGATTGCGAAGAGGGTTTTTTTCCTTTTGAAGGAGAAAATTGTTTCTCGTTTGTCACACGATGAAAAGGCACAATTCCACAAAGGTTGCGCGCGAGGCGAAAAAATAATAGCGCGGATGCAGAACCCAAATTACCTCGACATGATACAACTTGCGCCGGTTTATTTGGCGGTTGCCGTGATGTGGAGAAAGATTGAATCGTTTGACACTCACGCTGACCGCATACAATGGTTGAAGGCTAACAAGGTCATCAAGAAGTTTACTACCCACGACGAGGTTGATAAATATGTGCCGAGCGACCGCGTGGTTTATCAAGCGTTTGACACAATCGGCTTGCCGACAGGAAAGCTAAAACAGACGTAAATCTGATACGTCATTTCAGGCGTATCAGGATACGAGGAAATAAGGGAATCACGATACGCTCAAAAGTGACGCTACGATGAAAAGCCATGCCGCCTGCGCCAAAATGCAGGCGTGTTAAATACATCGCTACAACAAGCATCGCCGGGCGAGGCGAGCTTCATTGATGAAAAAGAACTGTTGAAACGTCTCCCCGTTTCACGTCGCACGCTGTTTGCTTGGCGTGAGACTGGCAAAATCCCTTGCGTCCGGCTTCCCGGTGGCAGGCGTGTCTTGTTCCACTGGCCCTCTGTCGAAGCTGCTTTGCTCCGTAAGCAGACTGGAGGCGCGCAATGAGCCTCGAATTTCGTTCTGTCAAAGAAGCTCGCCAGATTGCCGACTGGGTAAAAGCGTTGAAGGCTAGAAGCGGCGTCTATCTGATCCGCGAAAAAGCCGACTTTCTGTTTTTTCATGGACCGGTTGTTTATATCGGCGAAAGCCATACCGACCGCCTTTACTCAACTTTGCTTCGCCATTTTCAGCACTGGACGGGCAAAACCGCAGGCCCAACTTTCGCCGCGTCAAAAGTGGAAGTTGCCATCGTGCGTTGTCCGGCCAGCCGCGCGCTTGGCCTGCAAAATTCACTGATTGAAGAATACCGCCCCCGGCTGAATACCATCGCCAACCCGGACGCCGAAAACTAAAAGCCGCGTGGCAATCTTGCGAATCAAACTCGCCGTGTGAAACCGTCTCCGTGCCGTGTGTGCCATGAATACCATTGACCGCGCCCGCGCCTATCTCGCCAAACTGCCGCCCGCGATTGCTGGCAGTGGCGGACACGCCGCCACGTTCAAGGCCGCTTGTGTGGCGGTCGAGTTTGGCTTGAACGAATCCGACGCATGGGAACGGATTTGCGAATGGAACGTGACGCACTGCCAACCGCATTGGACCGAAAATGAATTGCGCCACAAACTCGCGGACGCGCGCCGCGTCACGATGTCCAAAGAGCAATTCAGCCAGCCGCCGAAAACGCCCGCCTTGGCGCAGGCGAATAACGTCACGGCACGGGGGAAGAAATCGGATGTCTGGACAGCGAACACCCAAACAAAACGCGCCACAGCCGATTTTAGCGCGTCGTTTTTTGACCAATCGCCCGCCAAAGGCCAATTTTCCGCGCTGGCGTCACTTCGCGGGATTTCAATTGAAGGCGTGCGGCTCGCCTACGAACGCGGCTTGCTCCGATTCGGCCAGCATCAAGGCCACGCGGCTTGGTTCATCTTGGACGGCTCGCGCCGCGTCGCACAGGCGCGACGGCTGGACGGCAGGTCGTGGACAGCGAACGCGAAGGCATGGACGTTGCGCGGCTCGCAAGCGGCTTGGCCGGTAGGCGTCGAGGAGTCCGCGCCGTTTCCGACCGTCGCCTTTTGCGAGGGAAGCCCGGACTTGCTCGCCGCGCATCATTTCATCTGGACGGAAAACCGCGAATGCGATTGCGCGGCAGTCGCCATTTTGGGCGGTGCGAACATTCACCCCGACGCGCTACAATGGTTTGCCGGCAAGCGCGTGAGGATTTTCCGGCATGTTGACGCGACGGGCGACGCGGCGACGAACCGCTGGGCGAAACAAATTGCCGATGCCGGGGCGGACATTGACGCCTTTAATTTTGCGGGACTGCGCCAAACGGACGGTTTGCCAGTTGAAGATTTGAACGACTGCACCCGTATCTATGCAGACGATTTTGAAACCTACCGCTGCCTTTGGAATTTGCTCCCATGAATGACACTATGGAAACATCTGCGCAACAACCCGGCGCATTTGTGCCAGTTTCAATTCAGGCGGAAGAAAATGAAGAAAGCAATAACGCCAGCCCCATGCTTGCTTACTCGCCACCGCCGATTGAAAGACTGCCTTCGCCACTCGCCGATTATGTTGCCGCGTGTGCCGAGGCTATCGGCTGCGATCCAAGTCTTATCGCCATGCCCGCGCTCGCCGCGTGTGCTGCTGCCATCGGCGATGCCCGCGCCATCCAGGTGAAAGCTGGGTGGACTGAATTCCCGGTTTTATGGACGCTTGCCATTGCGCCATCCGGCGCGCTTAAAACTCCTGCGATGAAAGCCGCCATGCACGGCTTGGAAGAAGCCCAAAGGAAAGTCTTTGATGAATACCGGCGGGCCGAGGCGCAACACAAGGATGCAGTCGCCAAATGGAAATCGGACGGCATGAAAAGCATAGAACCGACACAACCCAAGCCGATAAGCTACTATGTCGGGGACGCAACCATTCAAGCCGTGTGCAAACTTCTTGGCGATAATCCGCGCGGCTTGCTTCAAAAAAGGGACGAACTTTCCGGCTGGCTGGGCGGATTTGACCAATTCAGCAAAGGCGGCAACGAGGCCGCGCAATGGCTGGAGTTTCATTCCGGCGGCGCGGTAAAAGTTGACCGAAGCAATGAGGAAAAGCCGCCGATCTATATTTCAAACGCGCTTGTCAGTGTCACCGGCACGATTCAAGAGCCAGTTTTGCGAAAGCTGTTGGCGGGCGACGATGCCAAACATTTTGATAACGGGCTTGCCGCGCGTTTTCTCATGGTCATGCCGCCAGAGGTTGAGCGCCGATGGCGCGAAGCCATAACGTCACCAGCGCTGGCGAAACAGTATGCAGATTTGTTTCAAGACTTGCTCGCGCTCGCCCCGCAGATTGAAACCGAGACAGGCCGCCGCGTGCCGGTTAAGTTCACATGGTCGTCAGATGCAAAAAAGCGGTGGATTGAATTTTACAACGCACACGCAAAGGAAATGCGGGGCTTCAAATCCGACCGGCTAAAAAGCGCATGGTCAAAATTGGAAGGGCAGGCCGCCCGGCTCGCCCTGGTGTTTCACATTGTCCGCGAAACCTACCTGCCAAGCCCCGGCGAAAATGCCAATACGATTTCAACCGATACGCTCGACGCCGCCCTTGTTTGGATTGAATGGCTGAAAAACGAAACCCGCCGCATCTACTACACTTTGGCGCACAAGTCCGACGCGGGGCAGGCCGACAAGCTGCTTGCTTTCGCCGGGCGCAATGGCGGAACCATCACCGCCCGCGACGCGGCGCGCGTTGGTGCAGGCGGGCGCGATGTGTCAGAAGTGGAAAAAATCATGGCCGGGCTGGTATCCGCTGGCTTGGCTGAATGGGCAAAGCCAGAACTTCCGAAAGGCGGACGGCCAACAAAACATTTTCGGCTGAAAATATGCGCAGCCAAATCTGAAAATGCGACGCCTTGCCGCGAAACTGACAAAACCCCCGTGTGAAACAGACAATCCCCTTTATTTACAAGGGGATTTATCTTTTTACACCGCGCCGCGAAACCCCTGCAAAACTGCCGCGAAACGCCGCGAAACCCACTTGAGTTATGACCGGTTTCGCAGGGTTTTGGCAGGGTTTCGCGGCACTGTCAGAGCTAGATAAAACCCTTATGAAACAAGGCCAAAATCGTTTTTTGGCCAGGTTTTGTCAGTTTCGCGGCAGCCGGAGACGTAACGACCTTTGCAAATCATAATCATTCGGCTGCCAAAGCGCGGCATGTATCCGATCCGAAAGCCGATTTCCGGCGAGCGGTGTTACTTTGTGCGGTGCCAGTGGTTCGCAGCATTCGGCGTTCGCCGTTATTCCGACGTTATGCCGGAATGTTCGTAAGACAGGCGAGCGGACGGAAAGACAGACAGAAAAGCGGACGGATGGAACGAAGGAACAGCGCGGATACGTCAAAAAACGGCCAATTTGAGGCGGAGACGGACGTTTTTGGCAGACATCTTCGGAAAGACTTTCCACCGTTCTCGAAAATATTGAAGAAAAACATGTCCGGCGATGCTTCCGGTTACGTTGTCCGCGATTGTCCGGTTTGGCTGATTTTCGGAAATTCCATCTGGCCTTAGCGGGGCAGTCAAAACCATCACACACCTGCTGTTGGGACTTCCCAATGCGGTTTTTGATAGTCCTACACCAGTAAAATTTGACGAACAGGACGCATTTTATTAACTTTGGTGATGAAATTGAACCCAACTAAAATGCGGGGTTTATTATATGGTGCGACCAGTGGGGTGTGCATCGCGTTTTTTTTATCAGTTGCAAGATGCAATGCTCAAGGCTACGTCCTCGATTCTTACGGACAGGGCGGTCAGGATGCCGGCGTAGATGTTATTTACCCAGGTTACCCGGTAACGCTTGAATGGTCACAATCCAATTCTTTCACGAACGTCTCCATCTCGGCTGGATTGGCGTCTTTTAATTCCAGCGGAACAGGTTGGGCAATGCTCAGTGAAGGCAACACTCTCATAGCGTCCACCGAATTTGATTATCCGATCAATTATGGAAGGGTAGAGCTTTTTGACGGATTGAGTTTACCCTCCGGCACATATTACTTGAACATTGGTGCGTTCACCGGTGCGGATGATGGATGGGGCGTTCCGGTTGCAGATACACTTTATACTGCTGATGGCGTGGCATATATCGGCACTTTTACACATTGGGGGGAATCTTTACCAATAGATGTTTCGATTTTTTCTGTGCCCGAACCATCTGTAATTGCAATGATTGAATTAGGACTATTCGCGATTGCTAGCCGATGTCTGTGGTCAAGATCATTCGACAGCATGGCATAATCTTTTACACCTTGTAATAAGCTTCAGCGAAACGGTAGCTTGTGCAGCTTATGTTAGATGCGGATATTGTTTTGAATTCGTTAAAGCGCTTTCGGGACAAAACCGTGAGTTTTACGCACGCGCTGCTTGTAACAAAGGCCGTCGGCAACCGTTGGCAAAGTGCGGCTTGTTAAAGTGGCCTGAAATGGCTGCGCAGGCTATTGTCTGTCCAGCTTGGTGGACAATCCAAACAGCTTCAAGCGGCAAGCACCGTCGGAAGCTGTTGGCTTTGGCTGCGGCTGGGCTGGGGCCGGGGTTTGGCTTCTTTGCCTGAATTGCCATATTATTCAGCAGTTCGCTTCTGTTGTCAGCTTGGCTTGTAGCCAATTCGTAGCCGTTAGGCAGCCAAAAAGAAGCCAGTAATTTAGCTTGCAGCCAGCCAGTAATAAGCCGGGAAACAGCCCATTCCGACAACCAGCCGCGCCTGCTATCGCTTTTGCTGGCGGGCTTGGTCGCGGGCGAGCGCGGCGCGAATAAGTTCAGGATCAAGGCGGGCGTTCGTCTGATGCAGGCGTGCCAGCGTTGGCGGCAGTTCTATGAGTCCGCGCGCCGCCGCTTGTTCCAACAGGCCCACCGTGCCAACCACCGCCAGCCCGCATTGAATCGCCGCATTGCGCCCAGCGCGGTCATCCATCAAAACGGCATCGGCATGAATTTCTTGTGCCAGACAAATAGCTTCCAACTCCCCGGCGTCCACGTCCAAAGCGAGATTCAGCGTCTTGGGCGACTGGACGGCAACCCATGCCGGCAACTTGCGCGCCCATTCGCGCACGGGTGACGGCGTGTTCGGCTGTTGCATTTCGCGGAAAACCGTCGGGGGAATTATCACTTGATGAAACAGGCGGGGCAGAATCGTTTCCGCACCGCACAAAATCAGGTAGTGCAACGGCGAGGTGTCAGAGACAACGACACTCACGGGCGGGAAAGAATTTTTTCCAGCGTGGCATTGTCAGCGGCAAGATCGGCGGCAGAATAATTCAGCGGCACGGCGCGCTCATTCAGGAAAGTTTCCGTCTGCCAATAATCCAGCCCCAGCATTGCGCCCACTTGCCGCTGTGTGAGGCGTCCGGCGCGATAACCTTCAATCGCCGCGTCTTCCATGACGTGACGGCCTACCGCGTCCGGGGTTTCCCCCCACTGACGGGCGACTTGATCGGGCATTTCCATTGTGACTTGCATGACGCTGTGAATCTAGCACGCCGCCGGCAGCCTTGGCAATTGGCTTTCTGGCGTGGTATCGCCAGCCAGCTTGGATTATTCCTTTAAAATTCCACGTCCCGGCATTTGTCATCAAGCGCGGAAATAATTCGCCGGACTTGCGCGGGTTGTATTCGCTCGCTTTGCCGTTGCAAATGTCCCGGCAAAAAAGTTGCATTCATTACCGAAACCGGAAAATTGCCCTTTTCAGATATTTTCACGAACCAGCCCGGCAAAACGACCAGCGGCGCGACTTGCACCGGCTCGCCCGTTTTTTTGGTCAAATAATTGGAAAGCCATTTTGCGTTTCGTTTGGCCTGCTCAATCGGCTTGGCGTCGCGGTAGGTTGGAAATTGCAACGCTTCGCCGTCATAGATCACTTCATGCGCTTGCTGCCCGTTGCGGCTTCCACGGCGACGGCGCGCTTTGGTTTCTATCAGGAACACGCCGCGCGTCCCGATGGCCACATGGTCAATGTTCCAATCATCACCGCCGGGCATGTCGTGAAACGCACGGAAGCCGCTGGCTTCGTTTAACGCTTCCGCAACGGCCTGCTCGCCGCGCAATCCTATTGGTGTAATTTTTGAAGCGCCTGTTCCGCAAGAGCAAGATTATTTGAAACCCCTCTATTCATAGAGGGAAATCCTTCAAATGTGTAAATTTCCAGCGCCGCGCGATAGGCTGTGATCGCCTCCTCCAAAAAACGCGCTGCCTTCGCGCCTTGACTCTGTCTCGCTAGGTCGAACAGCGCAACTCCCAAACCGTGCTGCGTCTTCGCCCAATCCTGAGGTAATTGATCGCGTGTTTGAACCTCCAGCGCCGCGCGATAGGCTGTAACCGCCTCCACCAAAAGAGGTGCTGCCTCTGCACCTTGACTCTGTTCCGCTAGGCAGCTCAGCGTAGTGCCCAAGTTAGACTGTATCCTCGCCCAATCTGGCGGAAATTTTTCGCGCGTATAAACCTCCAGAGCCGCGCGATGAGCAGTGACCGCCTCCTCGAAAAGACGCACTGCTTCCGGCCCTTGACGCTGTTTCGCTAGTTCGACCAGCGCAGCGCCCAAGCCGTGCTGCGTCTTCGCCCAATCCTGAGGTAATTGATCGCGTGTTTGAACCTCCAGCGCTGCGCGAAAGGCTGTAACCGCCTCCACCAAAAGAGGTGCTGCCTCCACACCTTGACGCTCTATCGCTTGGTCGACCAGCGCAGTGCCCAAGCGGGTCTGTAGCGTCGCCCAATCCTGTGGGAATTCATCGCGCGTTAGCACCTCCAGCGACGCGCGAAAGGCTTTGACCGCCTCCACCAAAAGAGGTGCTGCCTCCGCGCCTTGACTCTGTTTCGCTTGGTTGCCCAACGCAGCGCCCAAGTTACCCTGCGTTCTCGCCCAATCGTTGGGAAATTGCTCGCGTGAATAAACCTCTAGCGCCGCGCGAAAGGCTGTGTTCGCCTCGCCGAAAAGACGCATTGCCTCCGCGCCTTGACTCTGTTTCGCTTGGTTGCCCAGCGCAGCGCCCAAGTTGTTCTGCGTCATCGCCCAATCCTGTGGGAATTCATCGCGCGTTCGCACCTCCAGCGCCGTGCGTAAGGCTTTGACCGCCTCGCCCAAAAGACGCGCTGCCTCCGCGCCTTGACTCTGTTTCGCTTGGTCGTCCAGCCCAGCGCCTAAGTTGTTCTGTGCCAGCGCCCAACCCCAAGGAAAACGCCCGCGCGTTCGCACCTCTAGCGCGGCGCGAAAGGCTCTGACTGCCTCGCCCAAAAGACGCGGTGCTTCCGCGCCTTGAATCAGTCTCGATAGGGCGAACTTCGCGCTGCCTAAATTGATCTCTGTCATCGCCCAGTCGTCAGGTGCGTTTGTTTTTCCGTAAGCATTTGCGGCAAACTGCAATTCATCAATGGCAGTTATCAGCAGTTCTCTTGGATCACTTCGAGTTTCACATAAATAAAGACGACAAGTAGCGGCGTAGAATAATACTGGAGCAATTTCCGCTGAATTAATGTTTGTTAACTTGGAAGCTATTTCGAAATTTGTCAATGCTTCGTCAAAACGACCACTTTGATATGCTGAAAAACCAGCAATAGAATGTGCGAGACAGACAGGTTCAGCAACCAATTCCAAAGGCAATTGCAAATGATCAATCTCTTGAACTCCCAATTCTCGGTCTCCAAGTATAACTGAACGAATTTCTTGATTAACTATCGTAACATGAGGCCAGAACTTTTTATCTCCTACACGGTCACCCCATACGACGAGCTGCGCATTAAACTGCTTCCCGAAACTACGTGCTGTTTGGTGTGCCGCAGAACCATCAACTTTTGTATCACCCAATTGTTGGTCGGAAGCCAATACGACAATGCTATTTTGCGAAGAAACCCTCTTTAGCTCGCTGCGCAAACTTTCAACTATATCACGTTGAAGGGAATTGTTAACGTCGTCGCCAGCGATGCGCAAAATGAGCACGCCTGTTTGACCTTTTGGAAACGTGTGGGCTGTTTTTTCTAGTCGGCTATGGACAAACATAACGCAGCCTGAGACAAGCGCGACAATAAAACTAAACCAGACCAGTTTTTTGGCTTTTTTCTGTTCCGGCTTCTTGGCAAAAATCCACCACGCATACAGGCCAATCACTATCAAGGCAATGGTTGCGATTATTGAGTTTGTGCCTTGGAAAAAGTAAGGAATCAGGTCTTTTATTTCGCTCATATCAAAGTCCTTTTCGCTATTTTAATTTCGTCGGGTGTGAGGGAGTAGATTCCCCGCGCCAACCCATTTCCCTTTTTTGGGATGTAGGCTATTCAGCTTTTTCCGAGTTTTCAAGGCTAGCTGAATGCGGTGTTTTTCACATAAACGAAGCGAAACCGAAGGTTGTGAACATTTCATGCAAAGTCCCGCTTTAGCGGGCCGCAACTGCCGTTTACGCCCGCGCGAGATATTCAGGGACGTAAATTCATCGGTGATAAGATTCCGGCTGAAGGTTCGCTTTGCTTTTTTCATCGGTTTCTTTCACGCCCTGAATTCCCCTTCGCCAGCGCGACGCGCTCGGCCAAAGGTTTCCAGCGTTTTCAAAATTTCCGTCACGTCCGCTGGCTTGGCGCGGGCGAATTGCTTGGCGAGATCGGCGGGCGCAATCGGCGCGGCGGCGGCGTGCAAGGCGGTTTCAACCGCGTGCATCCGCTCCGGCAAGGTTTTAGGCCAGGCCATTTTCACTTTCCGCTTTCCGCTTTCCGCTTTCCGCTTTTTCGTTTTGCGCTCCGGCAAATCCATCTCCTTCTGCTTTCCGCTTTCCGCTTTCCGCTTTCCGCTTTGGTATTCTGGCCGCAGCCAATGGATCACGCCGCGCGCTTCTTCCGCCGCGCGTTCGGCGTTCAAGGCCACGAGCCGTTCCAAAATTTCCGCGTCCGTCAGGCTGGCCGGCCAGCCGTAGGCGGCGGACACGGCGGCGTCGAGGTCGTCGTGCAAACTTTTGAGCGTGGAAACCAGTCCCCGGTCGTGGACAAATTTTTCCTTTTCCGTGAGCGTTTCCCCGGCGCGGATTTTTTCGAGGACGTTGTAAAGGCCGGTGAGCGTGACGCCGTGCTTGGCTTGCACCTGTTTGCGGTGCGCGTCCAACGCTTCCGCCAATTCGCGGATGCGCGCTTTCTCGCGTTCCCCGCACAACGGAAACGGAAA
>OCTA010004913.1_pt1 | contig 11658 bp, 19 predicted proteins | sample 1538991 | NCBI WGS metagenome assembly OCTA01 (sample SAMEA3539302, study PRJEB22396) | soil metagenome | biome: tundra; feature: field; material: soil | place: USA | collected 2010-05 | depth 0.15 m | reverse complement strand
CAGCACTGGTACACGAAGGCGGCGCTGTACAAGATCGACGCAATTGCCTGCGAGCGGAACGGCATGGGCGTGCCCACGGGGACGCTGGGGCCCGACGCGAAAAAAGAAGACCGGGTGGCGTTCGAGGCGTTTTTGCAATCGGTGGCAGCGCACCAGAGCGCGTACGTGATGATGCCGGCCGGGTATCTGTTCGAGCTGAAGGGCGTGACTGGCGTGGTGCGGGACTGCAAAGAGAGCATACAGCACCACAACATGCAGATCTCGATGGCGGCGTTGAATCAGTTTTTGGTGATGGGGCAGGGGTCGAAGGGGGGCGGGAATCGTTCGCTGGGCGAGACGATGAGCGACTTCTTCTTCCTGAGCTTGCAGACGCTGGCGAACCAGTTGGGGGATGCGTTCTCGAATAACACGATCGCGCGGCTGGCGGCTTATAACTACGGGCCGAAGGTGCGGGCGCCGCGGCTGGTTCCGCAGCGGCTGATTGCCATGAAGTTCGAATCGATTGTGGATGCTCTGAATAAGTTGGGGTTGGCGAAGTGCATCACGATGGACCCGGACCTGGAGTTATGGGTGCGGAAGGGAATGGGCGCTCCGGCAGTGGATCGGGCGGAGCTTGTGCGGATGCGGGCGGCGGCGACGAGTGTGGGGAAGCCCGCGGAGGAAAACGCAAAGAACGGAAAACAAGAGATAACCCCAAACAGCGAAGGCGATGCAGGGGCTGGTGTTGTGAAGCCAGCCCCTGAAGGGAAGGTGGCTGGGGGAGAAGTGAAGAGACAGGCCACGCAAGGCGATGGCCTGTCCCACCAGGTGGATGGGGTGAAGGTTCGGCGGCCTCCGGTGGGGGCGGAGTTGTGTTTGGCGCTGGCGGATATCGTCGGCGGGTTGGATAAGGGGCGGGACGATGTGGCGGCGGCGCTGCGGGCGGCTCGGCCGGCGGTGCAGGCGGAGATCATTCACAAGGTTTTGAACCGGCCGGTAGGGCAGATGCACCGGGCGAGCGTGGAAGCGGATCCGAAGCTGGTAGCGGCGGTGGAAAAGATTTTGGGCGGCGTGGCGGAGTTTGGGCGCGAACAGGTTGGGAAAGAGCGCGCGAAACAGCATAGCGGCGCCGCTCCGGCGGATGCGGCGAAGATCCGCGCGGCCGCGGGGCGGTCGAAAGACCCGATCGGGCTGTATGCGGACGGAGTGGTTTCGGAGTTCACCAACACGTTGAGCGCGCGGGCGACGAACGTGGTGATCGACCTGAAGCGGAAGAGCGGGCTGACGGATGGGGAGATCTTCCAGGCGGCGCAGGAAGCGCTGGACGAGCAGTCGGATAAGTGGATCGACGGGGTAGGGAGCAAGGGCGCAAACGAGGCGTTTGCCGAGGGCCGCGACGCGGGGTACGAGGAGTACAAGGACGAGATCGGGAGCGTGATCTACAGCGCGCTGCTGGATACGAATACGTGCGAGGCTTGCGCGGGGGCGGATGGGGAAGAGGGGGCGACGCCGGCGGATGTGCCGGACGTGCCGAATCCGGATTGCGATGGCGGGGATAAGTGCCGGTGCGTGCAGGTGTTTGTGTTCGCGGATGAGGTGAAGAGCGAGAAATGACGAACATCGCAATTCCAACGGAGACGGTGGTGGCGCGGCGCAATCACTGCCATATCTCGGTTTCTGACGACTCGATCAACTTGTACTTCGATCAGCCGCTGCCGGATGGGCCGCACAAACCTACTCGGATGGAAACGATGGCTGCGGCCGCGTTGCTGGGAATCGCGCGGGCACTGACGGGCAAGAGCGAGGGAGATGTGGTCCGCGCGATTGCGAGCTTCGAACGGAAGGCGGGGAGAGCGAGATGACGTTTCTACGGACGATTCTACGAGGGGTACGGCCGGCGGCTTTGGCCGCGGTGAGCGAGAGGGAGCGGCTGCGGGCGCATCCGCAGCGGGCGCAGGCGGCGGTGAATCATGTGCGGGCGTTGGAATCGCAAGCTAAAGCGTGCGCCACCAATGAGCAGGCAGGGCAGCAGGAAGAGCAGGTAGAGGCGAAGTCGAAGAGAGGGAGGGGACGGAAGTGACGCTTTCGTATGTGATCGCTTTGTCGGCGGCGGCGGCCCGGATGCCGATCGCGCAGTTGGGGGTGCGGTACAAGGGCAAACAGAAGATCGAGATCACGCGGGCGATGTTGGGCCAGGTGGTGGCGAACTTCCGGAAATTGGATACCGGAGAGGTTCCGATCGATTACGACCATGCGATCGAGAACGTGGCGGGATTGGGGGACGCGGTGCCGGCGGCGGGGTGGATCAAGGCGATCGACGACGCGCCGGACAAAAACGGAATTTTGTGGGGGACGGTGGAGTGGACGGCGAGGGCGGCCGCGATGATTGCGGCGCGGGAGTACAAGTACATTTCGCCGGTGATCGACCCCACGATCAAAGACAACAAGACGGGCGAGGCGCAGGGCTGGACGCTTACGAGCGCGGCTTTGACAAACCAGCCGGTTTTGAAAGGGATGCCGGCCTTAGTTTTGAGCGAGGCCGGATGGTGTGACCGCGGCGACGCGGCGAAGGAGAAAACAGTGAAGGTAATTCTGACGGACCGCGCCGCACGCACGGTAAAGGTGGTGGGCGAGGACGGAGCGGAAAGCACGCACGTAGTGGAGGGGTTGGACGCTCCGGTGCGGGTGCTGAAGTTGAGCGACGTGAAGCGCGACGCCAAATCGCAGGAATACGATTTCGCGGCGCTGGACTGTGGCGAGGGCGTGCTGATCGCGGGCGAGGTATTCCGCGCGCAGGCACAGATGGTGCTGAGCGAAGCGGTGAAGGCAGGGAAGATTCTGCCGGCGCAGCGGGCGGCATACGAATCGATGGCGCTGGGCAATCTGCCGGCGTTCCAGACGCTGGTGGCGAGCATGAAGCCGCAGGTGGATCTCGGCGTGCGCGGGTCGGGCGCGACGGAAGGCGAGCCGGCGGAGGGCGCGGTCGCGGTGGAGATACAGGGGCTGGTGAAGGCGAAGATCGCGGCCAGCGAGGGGAAGACGGGATACGCCGCGGCGCTGAGCGATGTGCTGAGGAGCCGGCCGGACCTGGCGAAGGCCTACAAGGCCACGATGGGAGGGGGAAAGTAGCATGAACAGTTATCAGAGCTATAAATTCGAGGGGTCGGGCGCACTGGCGGCCGGCCTGGCGGTGGTGGCGGGCTCGGCCGCGGGCGGGTGCAATCTGCCGGGCGCGGCGAACGCCAAGGGGTTCATGGGATTCACCACGGATTCGTTGGTGGCGAGTTCCACGGGGCTGGCGGTGCCGGTAGCGCGCGGGCGCTGCAGGGCGGTGGCGGCGGGGACGATCACGCACGGGGACTGGGTGAACATCGCCGATAACACCGGTAAGGTGCAGGATTGCCAGACGGCGGTGGATGCGGCGCCGGGGACGCCGGCCGAAGTGAACGTGATCGGCAAGGCCGAAACGGACGCGGTGAATTCCGGCGACATCGTGATTGTGACCACGCAGGAATTCGTGGTACAGATCGCGACGAGTTAGGGGGCGTATGGGAACCCCGTTGATGGGCGGCGCGCGGCCTGGGGAGACGCGCGCCGCCGGCGTGAAGCGGCTTGCACCAGGGATTCCGGCGAACGGGCGCCGGATGCCGCGGCGCATGGCAGAAGGGTTGACAGACGACGCTTCGCGATCGTCTGTCCCACTCAGAGGGAACAAGTAAGCCTATGACGGGTATCGTACACATAGACGCGCCGCTGACGAATCTCAGCATCGCGTACACCAACGGCGACAACATCATTCGGCGAATTCTGGTGCCGTTTCCGAGTGACCACAAGAGCAACCTGCTGTACAAATACGGCACGGAACTGTTTCTGGCGGAAGACGACACGCGGGCGGCGGGCGCGGAGGCGAAGGAAACCAACTGGACGGTAAGCACGATCGGTTTCGCATGCGGCGGGCATGCGCTGCGGGACAAGATCGCGCGGGACACGGAAAACAACGCGGATCCGGCACTGAGCCTGATCGCGGACAGCACCACCTTGCTGACGGCGAAGAGCAGTTTGAACGAAGAGATCGCCGGGGTGGCGATGCTGGTGGCGAAACAGACGGGGAGCTACGTGGCGGACCAGGCGACCACGCCGTGGAACTCGCCGGACTTCGACCCGTACAAGTACCTGCGCGGGCAGATCGACGTGGTGACGATCGCGTGCGGCCGGGCGCCGAACGTGCTGGCGCTGAGCGCGCCGGTGTGGACGGCGATCCGGTGCAACCCGAACGTGGTGGGGTTGATCACGGGGGCGCCGCAAATCACAAACGTGCGCATCACGGCGGCGCAGTTCGCCGAGCTGCTTGAGCTCGACGAGGTGCTGGTGGGCCGGACGGTGTACAACACGGCGCCGGGCGCCACGAAGACGTTCGTGTGGGGGCAGAAGGCGGTATTGTTCTTCCGGCCGACGAACCCCGGGCTGCGGACGCTGGCGATGGGCTACACGCCGGTGTGGGTGAACGCGATGGCGGCGGTAACCGGGCTGAGCAAGATTCCGGGCATGGACGGGCAGGGCGACCAGTTCGTGCAGCAGTACTTCTGGGAGCCGGAAGTGAGCGACTACGTGGTGGTGCACCGGTACTACGCGCAGATGAGCGTGGCTCCGGAGTGCGGGGTGCTGTACACGGGCTGCCTGGGGACGGCGAACGCGTAGAAGGGGGGCGGCAAGCTAAAGCGGCAAGCTAAAGCTTACCCCACCAAGGAAAGAAGAAAAGACATGAAAAAACAATTTTGCATCGGGATGTTTTTGGTGCTGGCGCTGACGGCGCTGGCATTTGGAGCGGCGACGCCTTCGGTGATCGCTTTGACGTCGACGGGATCTTTGACGGCCGTATATTCGGCGGCGTGCGCGGCGACGACTTGCGTGGTGGTGCCCTTGCACTCGCTGGTAGGCGCGGAGGCCTGGCAGATCACGGGGACGTTCACGGCAACGGTGACCTTCGAGGGCACGGTGGACGGAGCTACCTGGGTAGCGGTGGCGGTGGTTCCGGTGGGCGGCACACGGACACTGGCGACCACGGCTACGGCGCCGGGGCTATGGCAGATGAATACGGCTGGGCTGGTGTCCGTGAGAGCGAGGTGCTCGGCGTTCACGTCGGGGACCATTGTAGTCACGGGCCGGCGCGCGGTGGGTCCGCCTCCGCAGCAGTAGGGTTTCGCAAGCTAAAGCATGCGCCACCAAGGATAGAAAAGCATGGCTGTCACGATCACATCGATTTCGCCGTTGTCCGGTCCCCCTGGAACGACGGTGACTGTCACGGGGACCGGCTTTGATGACGGTTCCCGTGTCTGCTGCCCGGCGGCGGTGGCGACGACGTACACTTCGCCGACGCAGATCGCGGCGGATGTGCCGGCGCTGTTCGCGGGCGTCGACGGGGCGCGGGTAATGATCGGCGTGAGTGTGTTGGCAGCGGACGGGAGCGTTTCGAACGTCGTGCTGTTCACCGTCACGATGCCGGTGGTGAAGCTGCAAACGTACACCACGATCGAAGCGGTGTGCGGGGAGATTCCGGGGTTCGCGCGGGGCGTGCAGATTCCGGATGACACGATCCAGTTATGGATGAGCAGCACGCAGCAGGCGATCAAGGGGGCGATGTTGCGGCGGGGATTGAGTCTGGATCCGGCAGCCTGGCCGCAGGCGGGGCTGGACGGGACGCCGGGGCCGGTAGAGGTGCTGGAACTGATCAACCGGCTGGGGGCGGCGGCGCGCCTGGCGGCGGCGGTGGCATCGCTGTTCGGCAATGCGGACGCGGCGTTCAGCAAGAATTTGAGCGCGGCGTACAAAGAGGAAAAGGGGCGGCTGGAAGCGGGCGGCTACGACAAGCTGTTCTCGCCGGCGGCGGCGACAGAGGAGACGGGGCCGCAACTGGGGTACGGGGACACGTCGCGGCGCGACGGGGGATCGAGCGTGTTATTCCGCAAGGAGCGGAAGTTCTGATGGGGAATTTCGTGGTGTGGCTGAAGGGCCTGGCGGCGGCGGTGGCGGGCGGCGCGATCGCGGCGGCGGCGCAGGCGGTGAGTACGGGGGATACGACGGGGCCGCAGATCAAGACGGCCGCGATCGCGGGTGCGGGATTGACGGTGGCGGCCTATCTGACAGACTCGCCGGTGAAGAAGTAAAGAGAGGAAACAGACGATGATTCAAATTCTTAATCTGACGGTACGGGTGATTGACGGGACGGGGAAAGTGACGATGCAATTCGGCATCCAGAATCCTCGAGTGAACGTCTTGCTGGCGACGGTGGAAGCGCAGTTCAACGCCGAGCAGGCAAACGAGGCGGCGCTGGCGGCGTACGACACCGCGGCCACAAACTACCAGCAGGCGGCGATTAACGGGAGGCTGGAGACGACGTTGCCGGCACTGGTGTGGCCGGTGAAACCGAAGATGCAGGTGGTAGGGGATCCGACCATCAACGCGAAAGGCGTGGTGGTGCCGGGGGTAGCAACGGAAGTAGACTTCTTCCCGGCGCTGGTGGATTTCGTGCCGCCGAAGGTGTTTGCTTCGTCGGGGCCGGCGACGGCCGCGGCGTTCGTGGCTTCGGGGCAGACCACCAGGTAGGAGACTCCGCTCCGGGGGCTGGAGTCCCCGGAGCGGATCAAAGGGAACAGAATGACAATTCCTATATCGGATCCGGTAAGCGCGTTGACGACGGCGGCGCTGAACGCATTCGCGGAATACTGCAAGTATTTGTGCACACCCGAGGGGCAGAAGTTTGCGGCGGACGTACGGCAGTTGACCTTGGACAGGCTGTTGAACCTGCTGCCGAAGACGCCGCCGGCGGCGGCTAACGCGCAGCCGGTGATCTAGATGGATTTCACGGCCGTGATGCAGGCGATCAACGGGGCGGAGGCGGCGGCGGCCGCATTGGGGAATGCCAACGCGGCGGCGGGGGCGGCGGTGTTGGCTTTCAACGGGGCGATGGACGCGCTCAGCGCGGCGGCGCTCAGCGCGAAGCTGGAAGTGCTGCCGGCGGCGAAGGCGGTGAAGTAGGTGTTTCGTTTTCGGATGGAGATCGCCGGGGAAGTGCAGATGGACCGCGGAATCGCGCGGTTCGCCGACGGCGTGGCGGATTACCGTCCGATCTGGAGCGCGGTGGAAGACGACTTCTACGCGCAGATGAAGGATCAGTTTAAGACCGAGGGCGAAGAGGGCGGGGATAAGTGGCAGGCACTGAGTCCGGAGTATGCGGGATGGAAGGAAGCCCACTATCCGGGGCAAGCGATCTTACAGCGGACCGGGGACTTATATAACTCTTTGACGACTTCTACGGACCCGAACGCGGTGTGCGTGGAGCAGCGGAAGACTTTGACTCTGGGATCGCGGGTGCCCTACGCATTGTTCCATCAGACGGGGACGAAGAAGATGGCGCAACGGCGGGAGATCCAACTTACCGAGGCGTTCAAGCGAACGGTGATGCACCACATACAGACGTACCTGGTGCAGATCGCGAGCCAGAGCGGGTTCCGCACGGGGATGGGTCCATTGAGCACGGGGTGGCAGCAGACGGCGGCGCACAGGCAAGGGGGGTACTGGCAGCGATGAGCGATACTCTGGGGCCGGAATTTATTCAGGTGGCGATTGACGGGCTGCTGGGACTGCTGAAAGAGCACACGGCGGAGCTGCTGGCGGAGATGGACACGCCGCGGGTGCCGATCACGCATTTCGGGTATGCGTTCCGCGGGCAGGCGATGAACGCGCCGGAGTTGTGGGTGGAACCGGTGAGCACGGTTTTCGACGATGAGGGGACGGCGACGCACGGGATCAGTCAATTGCGGATCACGCTGGGAATCGTGGCGGGGGATCCGGAGGCGTGTACGCTGGCGGCTCTCGATTACGTGCGGGCGGCCAGCCTGGCGATTTCGCAGAACGAGTTCGCGGAGCTGGGCGACGCGATCCAGCGGGTGTTCGTGCGGGAACACAATTATGGGGCGCTGCGCGCCGGCGGGAAGGGGTTCGCGGTGTTCCCGGAGATTTACGTATTGGTGGAAATGGAGGAAGTGTGACGAAGAAATTTCGGGTGACGTTGGCAATCGATTTGGGGGATGGGGTGGTGCACCAGTACGGAGAAATTCTCGAACTGAGTGCGAAGGCGGCGGCGGACTATGCGCACGCATTGATCGCGTGCGAAGAAGCGGAGGAGAAGTAACATGGCGGGGACTGCAAAGGGCTACGCGGTAAGCGAGATTGTACAGGGGCCGGGCGACATATGGGTGATCGGCACGGCGCCGACGGACGCGAATGTGCGGCTGACGCTGGCGAGCGACGGGACGCCGGACGCGACGGCGCATCCGGGATCGATTCACCTGGGGGCGATTCAGAGCGCCATCACGGCAACGCTGAAACCGAAGCTGTCGAAGATGTCGCTCGATCAATACGACGCGCCGTTCGCGGCCTTTGTGGACGCGCTGGACGTCTCGATTGAGGCGACGATGGCGCAGACGGAAGCGGCGAAGCTGCAACGGATGCTGGGCGTGGGCACGTACGCGACGGGGACCGGGTACAAGTCGGTGACGTTCGGGGGCTTGCTGACGGTGCCGAAGCTGTGCGTGGCGGTGATCTCGCCGACTCGCGGGAATATGAACCGGTACATAGTAACGGTGGCGTACCTGGCGGCGGCGACGGGCGGGTTCTCGGTATCGATGGGGCGTGCGAAGGCGAGCGATTACAAGGCGAAATTCACGGCGCTCAACGACATCGCGCGCACGGCGGGGCAGCAGATCGGGGTGGTGTACCAGACGCTGGCGGACGCGGCCGGCGGGACGCCGACGGCGAAGAATTTTGTAACCGCCGAGATCTTCCAGGGGCCGGCGGATCTGTGGGTAATCGATCCGCCTACGGATGCGGCGACGCGGGTGACTTTGGACGCGGCGACGCTGACGCCGGACGCGACGGCGCATCCCACGGCGGCGCACCTGGGGATGACGACGGGGGCGGTGAACTTCACGGTGATGCCGAAGATCGACGTGATCAAGGCGGACCAGTTCGATGCCGGGGTGGACGTGTGGATTCAGTCGATCGACGCCAAGCTGGAGGCGGAGATGAATCAATCCGCCATGGACAAGCTGGCGCGGGCGCTGGCGGTGGGGACGTACACCACGTCGTCGGGGGCATATTCGCAGATGACGTTCGGCGGGCTGAGCGCGGTGCCGACGATCTGCGTGTGTGCGATTGGCAGGAAGCGGACGGATCCGACGAAGGCGGTGACGGTGTGTCTGTACGCCTGCAATAGCGTGGACGGGATCACGATCACGGCGTCGCGGCAGAAGGCGAGCACGTACAAGCTCAGCTTCGACGGGCTGATCGATCCGACGCGGACGGCGGGGCGGCAGATGGGCGTTTATCAGGAGATGATTTAGGGCGCGCCGTCTTGGGGCGTGGTCTTGGGCGCGCCGTCTTGACGCGGGTATGGTCTTGACGCGGAGACGCGGAGGGGCGGAGACGGCGCGGAGAACACACACAGAGAGACAGCGGAGAGAAGCAAGAGAGAGAAGCAAGAGAGAAAAGCAAGAACATGACAGCTAGCGAGTGGAAGGCGGCGGGGTTGGTGGTGGCGGCGGCGGAGGCGGTGGAGTTGCCGCTGCCATCGGGGATGGTGATCCGGGCCAGGCGGCCGGATCCGGTGCAGGTGGCGATGTGGGGGCAGTTGCCGCTGCGGTTGGCGTCGGCGGTGGGCGGCGAAGGCGGCGGCGCGCTGCCGGGGAACGAGGAAGTGCTGGCGGCGATCGCGCTCTCGCGCGATGTGCTGGTGTACTGCTGTGTGAGTCCGCGGATCTCGATGACGCCGGTGGGGGACGGAGAGATTCATCCGCGGGACGTTCCGATGGCGGACGCGATGTTCATTTTGAAGTGGGCACGAAGGGAGGAGGAAACCGAGAAACTGCGCTGCTTTCGCGGAGAGTCCACAGATGCTGGCCTTGGCAGTGACGGCGAAGACGTTCGGGGCGCGGCCTTCGGCGATGTTGGGGATCTTGGATCCGATGGTGGCCTTGGAAGTGGACCTGGCGGCGGCGGCGAAACTGGCGTGCGCGTTATCCGCGGACGCTGAGGAGTGAGTATGACGGGTCGCGGTGCAGTGGTGATGACGTACGCGTGTGGCGGGTGGCTGCTGATTGGCATGTTGATGCTGGCGGTCATGTTGGCGGTCCCAGCGTCTCGGGACGATCTATGGCGCCGGGGCGGCGTGTTTGTGGCGCGGTATGTCCTGTTCGTGCTGCTGTGCTGGCCGCTGCTGCTGATGGTCAACGGAGAAGACGAATGACGACGGGACGGATGGCGATGGAAGCGCGGCGGTTCGAGGCGATGGCGATGTTTACGGACGGCGCGAGCCAGGGGGAAGTGGCGCGGGTGTTGAAGGTATCGCGGACGTCATCGTGTCGCTGGAAGGCTCGGATGGTGGCCGGGGGGATGGTGGCCCGGGAGGCTCCGGGGCGGCCTTGCCGGCTGAGTGGGGAGCAACTGCGGTCGCTCTACGCGTTGTGGGAGACACAGGAGGAGCGGTTCTGGACTACGGCGAGTTTCGCGGACGCGATCTTCGAGGCGGTAGGGGTGAAGTACGATCCGGATCATGTTGGGCGGCTGATGCGGAAGCTGGGGCTGCGCGAGAAGCGGGTGTACGGGCATGCGGGGCAGATGGAGTTGGTGGAGGAGTTGGCAGGCGGAAGCGCCTGCCCCACTATGGCCACGGAGGCGCGGGCGTGAGGATCTGGACGCGGATCATGGAGACGCCGTGCGCGCGATGCGGGGCGATGATGCTGTACCAGTTGTGGGACAAGGGGACGGGCGGGGTGGAAACGACGCTGCGGTGTCTGGGGAAGTGCGGGGAGGGGCGGGCGTGAGCTTGCTGACGAACTGCCAGATTAAGGCGATGATTCGCGGGATGGAAACCACGATGATGGGCAAGGCTGCAAAGGGCGACGCGCGGGGCGTTCGCGTGTCACTCCGCAAGATCGTGGCGTACCGGGCGGAGCTGGTGAGGCGGGAGTGGGCGGCGGAAAATCCGGGGACGGAAATTCAGGCAGTGAGGTTTGGGGAATAGATGTCCATCGATTCGAGCGCGGAGCTGCTGTTCAACATTGGGGCGAACACCGATGACGCGGAGAGCAATATCCTGCGCTTCCGGAGTTTGATGGGGAAGGATCTGAGCGACCTGGGCGGCGAGTTCGACGCGTGGGCGGAGAAGCTGGTCGGCGATCTGGGGACGGTGAAGGGGGCTCTCATTGCCACTTCGGCTTTGATGGGGGCGGGCCTGGTGGCGGCGGCCGGGATGGCGGTGGAGGCGGCGCGGAAGTATAGCGAGTATGTGGACGCGGTGTCCAAGGGATCGCGGGTAACGGGGATCTCTGTGGAGAACATGAGCAAGCTCAAGTTCGCCGCGGATGCCACGCACACGAGCTACGATGCGGTGACGCAGGGGCTCACTCGGTTCGCTTCGAACGTGGTGAAGGCGGCGCAGGGAAGCGAGCAGCAGGCGAAGGCGTTCACCCAGTTGGGTATCTCGCACGAGCAGGTGGTGGCGGGCGAGAAGGATCTGAACGGCCTGCTCATGGTGGTGGCGGATAAGTTCCAGACGCTGGGGTCGCGGGTGTTACAGACGGCGGAGGCGCGGGAATTGTTCGCGCGCGGCGGTCCGGCGCT
>OCTA010004912.1_pt1 | contig 11663 bp, 11 predicted proteins | sample 1538991 | NCBI WGS metagenome assembly OCTA01 (sample SAMEA3539302, study PRJEB22396) | soil metagenome | biome: tundra; feature: field; material: soil | place: USA | collected 2010-05 | depth 0.15 m | reverse complement strand
CCAACACCAAGATCCGCCTGATCACCAGAATCGCGTTCGGGTTCAAGTCCCCCGATGCCCTGATCGCCCTCGCCCTGCTCAGCCTCGGCGGTCACCGACCCGCCCTCCCCGGACGAAATTGACCCACGGATGCATCAGGAGAGCCGTTATTTGCGCCATTTACCGGTGGGGCCAGCCAAGGTATCGTCGAAATACACCGGTTTGGGCACCTTCGCACCGAGGAGTGAGGTGGATTTGTTATGGGCGCCCCCGCATATTTGAGCACCGATACTGCTGCCCGGCGTGCCGCAGACACCTCTGAGATGCACAACGCGTCAGTGGACGAGGATGCGGCCAAGAAGGGTGCATGTGCACAGGTACATCTGCCGACCGGACGGATGTGCATCCTCGCGCATGGCCATAAGGGGTCGTGCGATTTCATCCCAGCCGAAGCGGCGTACGCGTCGCTTCCTCCTCACAGGTCCGACGGGCGCCGGTAACGGGGCCACCTGATGAGAAAGACGGGGCAGGTGACGTCGCCGCATGTCACACCCCATGCCTGGGTGCGGATGGACGCGTCGGGCCTGATCCGGTTTGTCAGCCGCCAGGCGGAGTTGTTGTTTGGGTATGACGGCGACGACCTGGGCGGTCAGCCCATCGAGATGCTGATACCCGAACCTGTCTGCAAGATCTACGAGGCATACCGGCAGGACAGCTGCCCTGGTCCCCAGGCCCGTGCGCGAGGCCTGGACCTGGTGCGAAGCGGACGGCGGCGGGATGGCAACTGGTTCCCTGCGGGCGTCAACTTGTCCCACGTTGACACCAGGCATGGTCTGTCGGTGATCGCGGAGGTCCGCGATCTGTCGGACGGGGATGAGGCGGGCAGGTAGGTCATCGTGCACGGCGCAGCGACTCGTTGACTGCACCATGTCGCGCAGTGATGCGGCACGATCGCCAGCCAGCTGGGACTGCGTCCTCGGCCCGCTGCTCGAGCGCCCGGCCGCAGGGCCGTGCGAGGGATCGGTCTGTGGGAACGGGGCTCGTGACGACCTCAAGCCAGTTGCTTTCTCTCGCAGCATCACCGAATACCTCGGACGATCCAAGTCGCGACGGCCTACTTGTCCGGAACCCCGCTAGGACGTCGTAAGCTCCGTAGAGCCAGATTGCTCTCCACACAGTCCAGAGGAAGCAACGAGCTGCCAGCGCCGTTTGCCTGGTTCTCGGCCCAGGTCAGCAGTGCTGCGCCGAGGCCATCGCCCGGCGCGCCGCGGCCCGGGCTGTGGCGCTTGACGGCTATGGGGCTGACGACTGCGCTGATGGGCAGGCATGAGTTCGTGGCGGGCTGTGTTCCCGAGCACGAGGATGATCGATGGCCGGATACTCTGCTGCGTCGATCCTGGGGGTGTGGGAGGCGCCTCTGCTCATCAGCCGATGTCTCGCCGGCGAAGGCCGGCCAGACCGGCCCAGGTCAAGGCGGCAGCGATCGCGGTAAGCACCGCGAGCGACATGATGCTCAGGTCGGCGGCCGGCAGCTGGGGGACATGCTGGAACGGCGAAAGGGCCATCAGCCACCCGGGCACCTTGAGGACCCTGCCCAGCAGACCGACGACGAGGCAGACGGCGAGGAAGGCCCAGGCCAGGACAACCGCGCGCGGCGCCAGCCCCACGAGCGCGACGGTGAGCCCCACGACCAGCCACAGGGCGGGCGCATAGGCCACGGCGTCGCCGACCAGGGCGGGCAGGCGGCCCAGATCGCCACCACCAAAGCCGTAACCCACCCCGACCCCCAGTCCGGCGACGACAAGCACGACCACGGCGCCCCCGAAGGCCACAGCGAGATGACTCATCGCCCACCGCCAGCGCGACAGTGGGGTAGCCAGCAACGGCTCGGCTCGAACAGACGTCTCCTCGGTTCGCAGCCGCAGGGTGGACTGCACGGCGAAGCCCGTGCCGACAAGAGCCAAGATCGCAAACGAGCTGGCCAGGTAGGAGTCGGTGAGGCTGGCCCCTCCAGAAGGCGCGAGCACGTCGGCAAGCGCCTTGTTGTCACGCACGAAGCTGTCGACGCTGTTGGCGATAGAGCCGTAGGCCAGGCCGGTGAGAAACAGCCCGATGCTCCAGCCGATGAGGCTGCCGCGCTGCAGGCGAAGAGCCAGGCCAAGCGGGTGCCCGAGCCCGCGCGAGGCCCGGGGTGGTCCCGGCCTCGGTGGCACGAGGCCGGCCCCGACATCTCGTCGGGCGCCCAGGGCACCCGCGGCCAGGACCAGGCATCCGGTCGCCGCGAGCATCGGCAGGAACGGCCACCACCGCTCACCGGCAAACGGGCGGGTCTTTTGCGCCCACCCGATCGGCGAGAACCATGAGAGCGTGCCGTCGCCGATGTCACCCACCGCCCGCAACACGAACGACGCGCCCAGCACCGCCCCGGCGATGCCGTTCACGACTCGGGTGTTCTCGGTGATCTGTGCCGCCACCAGGGCAACGCCGGTGAACACCAGCCCGGTCAGCGTGAAGGAGACCCCGAAGGTGACCGACCCGGCCAGCGGCAGCTGCTGGCCAAGCAGGGCTTGGGTCACCGCAGCGCCCACGGCCACGTTCATGGCCGCCACCGTCAGTGTGGCCGCGGCTGTGGGTGCATGGCTTCCGACCGGCAAAGAGCGCAGCAGCTCCAGGCGCCCGGACTCTTCCTCGCCGCGCGTCAGGCTGCCGATCATCAGCACGCTCATCAGGGCCACCACCACCAGGCCCATCGCCCCGGCCTGAAATGCCACCTCCCCGCCGACGGTGTTCAGACCCTGCGCGGGGCCGTTCAGGGCGATGGCGGCGGCGTTCCCGTTGGAGGCGACAGCCGCCTGGTCAAGGGCGGCCTGGGTCGGCAGCACGCCCTTGACGCCCGCCGCCGTCAGGGCCACCAGGATCGCGATGGCAGCGACCCAGACGACGATCCGAACCCGGTCCCGGCGCACGATGAGCCGGGTCACCGTGGCGGTTCCGGTCAGGCCGGTCATCGACGGGGTCACGGCTCGGACTCGCGGTCGGGCTCGGCTGGTACTCGGCCGGCCGCCGGCTCGTCGCGGTACTGCCGCAGGAAGAGCTCCTCGAGCGTCGGCGGGTGGCTGACCAGGCTTCGCAGGCCGAGCTCGCTGAGTCGGCGCATCGCGCCGTCGAATTGATCGTTGTCGACACCGAAGCGAGCATGTGTTCCATCGATCTGAAGGCCATGGACTCCGGGTAGGTCAACCAGGGTCCCGGCGGGACGGATGGTCTCAGCGGTGATCGAGGTCCGGGTCAGGTGTCGAAGCTCGCTGAGCGTGCCGCTCTGTTGTGTGCGACCCGCCCTGATGATGCTCACCCGGTCGCACAGCGCCTCGACCTCGGCCAGGATGTGGCTGGACAGCAACACCGTGCGCCCCTGGGCCTTGACCTCGTTGATGCAGTCCTGAAAGACGGACTCCATCAGCGGGTCGAGGCCTGAGGTCGGCTCGTCCAGGATCAACAGCTCGGCGCTGGAGGCCAACGCCGCCACCAGACCCACCTTCTGACGGTTGCCCTTGGAGTAGGTGCGGGCCTTCTTGGTCGGGTCGAGCTCGAAGCGCTCGATCAGCTCGTCTCGGCGCCGGGGGTCGAGTTCGCCGCGCAGCCGGCCGAACACATCGATGACCTCGCCCCCACTGAGCTTGGGCCACAAGCTGACGTCGCCGGGCACGTACGCCAGCCGCCGATGCAGCTCGACGGCGTCTTTCCACGGGTTACCGCCCAACAGAGCGACCTCCCCGGCGTCTGCTCGTAGCAAGCCGAGCAACACACGGATCGTCGTCGTCTTGCCGGCGCCGTTCGGCCCCAGGAAACCGTGGACCTCCCCCGCCTCGACGACCAGATCAAGTTTGTCCAGAGCGCGCGTCTGGCCGAAGGTCTTCACCAGGCCACGCACGACGATTGCCGGGGTCACCTCGCCATGCCCGCGCATGACGAGGTGTGACCGGGAATACTGCAGGACCCGGTCACGCTTGCTCGGTCAGGGTCATTGTTCGCAATCACCCTGAAAGCACGGAACCGCACAGACGGGGCTGCGATGATCACGTCTTCTCCTTATCGACAATGAGACCGTGCGTCAGCAAGTCGAACTCGGTCCGCATCCAGCGCTGGACTACCGCAGGATCAGTCAGGTTTGAGCCGAGCTTCTGCTCCACGAGTGGACGGAGAACCACCATGCCCAGGTCCATCGCCATGAGAAGCAGCGCGAGCATCGTCGGGTCCTGCGACGGGCGCGCCGTCCCGGCCGCGAGCGACCCCTCGTATTGGGCCACCGACATCTGAAACATATGGTCAAACCACTCACGGCCAACCTCGCCGCCGTCTTGCATCGAACGCCCGACGTACACGATCGCAGTTTCTATCCCATCGACGCCGAGCAGATCCCGCAGACCAGCGTCGTGGCCACTGCCACCGACCATGGCCATCGCGGCCTCCAGTCTGGAACGCACGTGTTCATCGCACGCTCGAACCAGCCCCGTCTTGGATCCGAAGTGATGCATCACGAGTGGGGCCGAGACCCCAGCAGCCTCAGCGACCTTGCGCACCGTCGCAGCCTGTCGACCGACGCGACCGATGAGTTCAACAGCCGCGTGCACCATCCTCGAACGCGAGTCATCCAAATCGTATAGAGCTGAACGCATGTTCAGCAGTATAGCTGAACATGCGTTCAGCCACAACCAGACACGGCGCTCTCATGAACATCACCATGGACGCCGCGGGCGAGTTACCGGCCCTGTTGTCGGACCAGTTGAGCCAACGCACTTCCTCGATGTGCTCGTGCTGGGTACCAACCAAGTCGACAACGCACAGAACGCAGCACCCAGGCCCACGCCCATACCGGCGTCCCCCACCTTCATCGTCAATCCTCCTGAACCAACGTCCCACAGGTCACAGCCCCGAACCGCTCATCGCCAGGCCTGGATAGTCGGCTGGCACGGCCCGAGAAGGCCGCAGCCATGGCGGTAGCCGCAAGTCAACTGCCTCGAGGAGTGCGCGTCCTCGTTCGCCGAGGGAACGGCTACAACGCGGCCCTGCGTCAGCTCGGCAACCGTCTGGTCGGCATCCTGCACGGCTGCCTCAAACGCACACCCCCTACGACGAATCCACTGCCTGGCCCCAGCACACCCAACAAGCAGGAGCTTGACATCTAAGACCATGGGATGTGTGTCGCGGACTGTGGGAGAGGGGCGGGGTGTGGGAAGCGGCCTCGGTCGTGCCGGTAGCCGGGGCGCAGCGTCGGGCCGGCCACGTTGAAGGAGGTGCGCCATGGCGGCGATGCTCATCGGGTATGCCCGATGCGGCTGGACCGGCTCGCCCGGTCGCTGCCTGGCGCCAGGGCAATCGCCGACGAGCTCACCGCGGGCCAGGTTCGTCTCAATCTGGACGGGTCGGTGTACGACGCCACGGATCCGGTTGGCCGGCTGCTCTTCAATGTGCTCGCGATGGTTGCTGAGTCGGCCTGATTCGGCTGCGCACCAAGGAGGGCATGAAGGTCGCCAAGGCCAAAGGGCGTTTGCATGGCAAGCAGCCCAAGCTCAATCGCCGGCAGGAAGCGCACCTGGTGGCCCTGCTTAAGGGCGGGGAGTACAGCACTGCTACGCACGCCGACTTGTTCGGGGTCGCTGGCTCTACCGTCTACCGGGCGGTGGAACGGGAGCCAGTGCGGGCGATCGTGGGTGTCGGCAGCACCGTTGGTTGACGGTGTTTGCTGTCCCGCATGGCACACCTTGCGGGAAGCAACGCCCTCTTCGTGTTGGACTCTCTTTGGCACCGCTCGTGGTTCCGCTATCGAGACGGCGGAAGGCGACAAGAAACTACCGGGTCTGCTTGCGATGGGTCTGCCTTCTTGCCCGGTGAGCCATGGTCAGCTGGACTTGGTCCGGTCGTCTTGGCCCGGTTCTCGTACTGTCGCGGGGCGTGGCTGTCGAGGGGGGTGGCGTGCAGGTCCGCCACGAAGCAGAACCCGGGTTCCTCGGTGGCGGGCCTAGGCCGAGTCCCGCCGAACACCGATCCCCAGATCCGGTGTCCGTGGCTGACGACACCAAGGGCTGAGCCGCGTGTGACCCGGAGGTGATCTATCGGTAACCGGCCGTAAACATCCGGCTCGTACCGTCCTTGCATGGACAGGGACGGTTACGCAGGGCGCGCGATGATCGACCGGGTCGACCCCTTCATCGGGACCGCTGTCACCGCCCTGCCGACACAGACCGGCCTTGCAGCCACTTGGTGGTGGCCCAAGCCCCAGGTCGGCAACACCCATCCTGGCGCCACGTACCCCTTGGGCATGGTGTCGGCGTGTGCCTACTCGGGTGGGTACCCGACGGGCTACGGGCGGTACGACCTCGTCACCGAAGGAGTCCCGACCCAGATCCACGACCGCCAGCTGGCCTCCGGCTTCACGCACTTCCAGCAGTCCGGCACCGGCGCGATCCGCAAGTACTACAACTACTTCCGGGTCACCCCCATGCTCCAGTCGCTCGACGAGCTCGGGACCCTGTGGGAGATCGAGGAGGAGCGCGCCGAGCCAGGATGGTATGCCGCGACGCTCGCCTCGGGGATCCAGTGCGAGGTGACGGTCGGGCCTAAGAGCGCCGTGCACCGCTACACCTTCCCCAGCCACCAGGACGCACGACTGGTGATCGACTTCTCCCTGGGCGGTCTGGCGATCCCTCATGGGCGGACGGTCCCTCTACGGGCGCAACTGCATGCCGTGGCCCCGGGGGTCGCGCAAGGCGAGATCGTCATGGAGGGCGCACCGCTGGCCGTGCACGTCGAGTGCGACACCAGACAGTGGCGGCAGATGCTCTGGTACGACCTTCGGCTGATGCCCGGCGGCACGAGGCTCGACTTCGACTACATCCGCCCGACGACATTGCGCCCTTTCGGTCTGATGTGGGCCGGCCCGGCAGAGCCCGGGCAGGTGGTGGAGCTGCGTTTCGGCTTCTCGCTTCGTGGGGTGGAACAAGCCCGTGAGAACCTCTACAAGGACTGCGGGGCCGGCCCGTCGAGCTTCGAGTCACGACGCGCCGCCACGGCCGCGACCTGGCGCGAGCACCTCGGCGCGATCAGGGTCGACACTGCGTCGGACGACCGGCAGACGGTCTTCTCGACCGCCCTCTACCACGCGTTGATCAAGCCATGTATGGCACCGGGGGAGAGTCCATTCTGGCCGACCAGCGGGCCGTTCGCGTTCGACATCGCCACCATGTGGGACATCTACCGGACCCAGCTGCCCTTGCTCACCGCGCTCATGCCGCAACGGGCGGTCGAGCTCGCGGAGGCGCTCTTGCGCATCTCCGAGGAGGAGGGGAACCTGCCGATCGGCTACCGGATGGCCCGCGGGGCAGACCAGTTCTCGCGGCAGGGCAGCGCCCTGACCCATACCTTCCTGGCAGACTTGTGCCAGCTGGGCCTGGGGGTCGACTGGGACCTGGCCCTGGTGCACATGCACAACGACCTTCGCCGCATGTACGGCGAGGACTTCCTGCTGCGCGGCGAAGTCCATCCGATCAGCCACACCCTTGACCTCGCGTTTGGCTACTGGTGCGCCTCGAAGATCGCCGATCACGTCGGGGACCACGCCCTCGTAGCGGAGTTCGCTCCGCTGGCCGCGCGCTGGGCCAACGCCTTTGACCCCGCGACCGGACTGCTCAAGGAGTCCACCTTCTACGAGGGCGGAAAGTGGAACTACTCGTTCCGGCTGGTCCACGACATGTCAGCCCGCATAGCCCTGGCCGGCGGCGACGAGGCGTTCGTGGGGCTGCTCGACCGGTTCTTCGGGTTCAGTGGCGAAGCCGTCACCCAGCCCGGGGTGCGACCGGGCATCGAAGAGATGGCGCGCGGTTACGCCCTGAACCGGTTCGAGGGGCTGAACAATGAGCCGGACATGGAGGCGCCGTGGGCCTATCAGTACGCCGGACGCCCAGACCGGACCGCCGACGTCGTGCATGCGGTGGTGCACAACCAGTTCGGGACGGGCCGTGGCGGGCTGCCGGGCAACGACGACTCCGGCGCCCTGAGCTCTTGGTACGTGTGGGCAACCCTTGGCCTCTTCCCGGTGGCCGGCCAGAATCTCTTCCTGATCAACGCTCCTGCCTGGCGTGAGTCGCGGATCGAGGTCGGCGGGTCGGCGATGACGATCGAGACCCAGGGCTTCGTCGAGCCCGAACCAGGCGGGCCCGTTCAGTACGTGCAGTCGGTCCAGCTCGACGGGGTGCCGCTCGAGCGGACCTGGCTGACCGGCACCGAGCTGCACCGCGGGGGTCGTCTCCGGGTCGAGCTCGGCCCGGTTCCTGGCCGGTGGGGAACCGACGTCCGACCTCCGTCCGCCTCGACATCCGAGGTCTCCCACACTGAGCCGACAGGAGTGGGACCATGACCACGGCCTCGAGGAACCGACTGGTGATCGTCGCCCGTGCCGACCCGGTGATCTGCGGGCACTCCGGGGAGGCGCGTAACCTCGCCGAGGTGGCCCTGGACCGAGGCTTCGACGAGGTGCGGATCATCACCTGGCCGATCGACCTGCTGCAGCAGAGCGGGTTGCCACTCAAGCCGCTGGACCGGGTGCTGCCCTACCGCGACGGCATCATCGTCGAACGCCCGGCACCGGTGGGTGACTACAAGGTGCCAGACGGTCGCTACCTGGCGGGCCTGACCGGCAGGCTCGTCGAGCTGTTCACCGACGGCGTCCCGACCCTGTGCATGTCGCTGTACCTGAGTCCGCACGCGGTCGCGGTGACCGATGCCGTGCGGGTCGCGCGCAGCACCGGCCTGCCGGTCAACGTGAGGACCGTCGCGGAGGCGGTCGGGTCGGACGTCACGAATGTCGTCCGGTCCTGCGTCGAGCAGGGGCGGTGGGGTGCGGCAGCGCACGTACTGTCCAGCTACCTGGCCCACGACCTGTGTCTCGCGGTCTCCGAGTACACGCGGGAGATCATCCTGGCAGAGGCCGCGGAGATCGACGCACGGCATGGGACCACGTTCGCCGAGCGGTGCCGGGAGCGGGTCAGCGTGTCCTTCCCGGCGATCGACGTTGGTTCCTACCTGTCCCTTGATCCTCGCGAGACCGAGCGTGTGGTAGCGCGACGGGGGCTGGATCAGGACGCGTACGTCCTCTTCCTGTCGCGCCTGAGCCCGGCCAAGGGTGTCGACGACCTGATCGCGGGGTTCGCGCGGAGCCGTGCGGCCAAGACGCTGCGGCTGGTCATCGCAGGCAGTGGGCCGGAGGCCCGATGGTTACGTTCGGTTGCCGCGGCGTCCCCGGTCGCCGAGCGGATCACGTTTCTCGACGATGTGGACGACGTCGAGAAGCCTCACCTGATGGCGAGCTCAGCTGCGTTCGTACTGCCCAGCAAACCGCTGCCTGAGTTCGTCGAGACGTTCGGAATCGTGCTGGTGGAGAAGATGCTGTCTGGCGGTGGGCCGGTGATCACGACGGCGACGGGAGGGATCGGCGAGGCCGTCGGCGATTGCGCGATCTTCGTGCCGGGCCAGGACCCGGATGCGATCGCGGCGGCGCTCGACCGAGTCTGTGCGATGTCGTGTGAGGATCGGGCGGATATGGAGAGTCGGGCCCGTGCACATGCGAGACAGTTCGACCGGGCGGTGATCTTCGACCGCGTGCTGGAACGGGTGAACGCGCACCCAACGGGGCAGATGGCGAAGTTCGCGGTCTGACTCTTGACTCCTGTTCGGTGCGAGAACCCGTTGAGTCCTGGTTGACGATCCCTGGTCGGGGGCGCGCGTGGCCCGCGGCGACAAAGGGTAGCCCAGGTGCGCGAGCTTGTCCGGGTTGATGATCGAGCGCACCGTCGGCTCCCAAGTCCCGGTATGAAAGGAGCTGGAAATATGAGATTCGGCCTCAGTTACAACACCGCCGTCGCGGGCACCGACCCGGCGAACCTGAACGCGATCGCCCGCCACGCCGACGACCTGGGTTTCGAGTCGTTCTACGTGCCCGAGCACGTCACGCTCCACCCGGGCGCGCGGGTCGGCGAGGTCGAGTTCGCGCCTGATCTGCCGATCGCCGACCCTCTCGAGTGCCTGGCCTTCGTCGCCGCGTCGACGACGACGATCCTGCTCGGCACGGGCGTGCTGCTGCCATTCCACCACCCGGTGGGGCTGGCCAAGCGCCTGGCGACGATCGACGTGCTCTCCAGCGGTCGCGTGCGCCTGCTCACGATCGGGGTCAGCAGCCTCCCGGGCGAGGCCGCCGCCGTAGGAGTCGATTACGCGACCCGAGGCCGGCGCGCCGGCGAGGCGATCGACGTCCTGCGCGCTCTGTGGGCGGGCGAGGCCACCGGCACGAGTTTCGACGGCGAGTTCTACTCGTTCCAGAACGTGACCAGTTATCCCAAGCCGCTGCAGATGCTGCCGATCCACGTCGGCGGCTCGAGCGCGGCCGCCGCCCATCGCCGGCCGGCGAGGCGACGGGTTCTTCCCCGGCGGCCGGTTGACCTGGGCCGAACGGCTCGCTCAGATCGAACTGATGCACACGACCGCTCTTGCCGAGGGTCGCGACCCGGAGGTTCTCGAGTACACCCGCTGGGGTTCGATCGACATGGAGCGCAGCGGTGCGCAGGCCTGCGCCGCCCAGGGCGTCGACCGCCTCGTCGTCGGCACGACCTCGCCCGATCTTAACGAGCAACTCCGCCAGCTCGAGGCCTTCGCCACCCTTCACGGCCTGCGACGCTGAGCGACGCCGCGGCGCGAACGGCCAGCGGGGCAATGTGCTCACCGGTCACCGCCGCCTCTGGCCATCCCGTAGCGGGATCCTGCACCGGACTCCATGACGCGCACCGGGCATTCAGTGCCTGTCAGAAATGCCACCGCGTGGCTCCGAACGGCTCCGCTGTCCCGACAGGTGTCGCCGTGTGAGGTTGGAGGCGATAGACGTACCACGGTGACGCTCAGCCGATGGTGCGCTGTGGTCGGTTTAAGGGCTCCACTGGTGTCGTCAACGCGGGCAGGCCATTCCTCGCCAGCCCATCTTGCTGCCAATTCAGCGACCGTGGTCGGGTCGGTGCCCTTAGGGGCCTTTCCCTCGACGACGAGGTCGAGCTCGGCGGTGGCGACACTGAGCGTGCATCGCTTGTCGCGAGCGAGGTTCCTGCCCTTGCGCGTCGTCTCACCGACGGCGCCGCGACAGCCTCGGTGCGCCCGCTCGGTCTCGAACCAGAATGTGCCATCAACCCTAAGGCCGCCGATACCGGTGACGTGTGCTTCCATCGCGATTGATCGTGGCCAGCCAACAAGTGTGCCGGTCCGGGCCGCCCGTCCCTGGCGCTTGCGTGACCCCCTTGTTGAGGCGTGCTTCGATGCCGCTCCAGTCGAGGAGAGGCGATCCGCAGATGTTGTCGAGATTCGTTGCTTTCATGACCGATCTGACGCTACTGACCATCGGATGTCGACGGCAAGCGAAAAGTGATCACCTTCCGGCTGTGTCTTCGAGTGATCCACCTCTTCCGTATGCGAACCGCATGCGGGGGCCGGTTCCACCGGAGGAAGCCGGCTGTGAGTCACACCAACATGTTGCGTCGTATCGTCGGCGTAGTCTGGGAACGGAGACGGTTGACATCTGTGGAGGAGCAGTGGAATGGGCACCGAGGGCACGACAAGTTCATCGGGCCGGGGCGATAGTTCCCCCGCGA
>OCTA010004911.1_pt1 | contig 11663 bp, 6 predicted proteins | sample 1538991 | NCBI WGS metagenome assembly OCTA01 (sample SAMEA3539302, study PRJEB22396) | soil metagenome | biome: tundra; feature: field; material: soil | place: USA | collected 2010-05 | depth 0.15 m | reverse complement strand
AAGCCGGATCTGGCTTTTCTGTCTCTACCGAACGACGGGCATTTTCAACCGACGATGGAAGTGATTCGCGCGGGTGTGCCGTTGTTTGTGGAGAAACCGCTCGTGTTTGATTTGAAAGAAGCGGACAAGCTCATCGCTGAAGCCGCGAAGCGAAAACTTTTTTTTGGCATCAATTTCAATCATCACTATGCTCGTCCGGTGGCACTGGCACATCATGCCATTCAGCAGGGACGTCTGGGTGAATTGACTTTTGCGACGTGGCGTTTTGGCGGAGAGGGCGGCCTAAGCCATCCTTTTAACAACTTGCTTGAAACCCAGTGTCATGCCTTCGACATGCTGGAGTTTCTCTGCGGTCCGATTGATTCGGTGATGGCGCAGATGACCGACAAAACCAAGAAGGGATTTTATCGCACGATGGTGCTGGCGTTGCACTTCAAGAACGGCGCGGTAGGCAGTCTGGTTGGTTCTTATGATTCCTCCTACACCTATCCCGACACGCACCGCGTAGAAATCAACGGCACAAAAGGCCGCATCCTCATCGAAGACACTGTGCGGCGTTACACGTTTAATGCTGCTGGTTCGGAGACGGCCGAAGTTTGGCAGTCCGGTTATTTCAATGACCGCGACCGCGATTTTTATCTTACGTTCGACAGGCACATGGATCACGTGATGGACGCATTCAAGGCTGGCAAGCAACCGCCCGTGCATGCCCGCGCTGGACGGCGCGCGTTGCAACTCGCGTTTGCAGCGATCAAATCATTTGAGACCGGCAAAAAAGTTTCCGCGCCGACGGATTCATTTGAGATGGCGGGATCACCGGCCATTTTGCCGCCGCCGCCGAATCCGTAAACCGACTTGTTTTAGCGTATTCCCTTGAGTGCCGAAGCTACCAATCCCGCCGTCAGCTTTCGTGGCATCGCCAAGCGGTTTCCGGGAACGGTCGCGCTTCAGGACGTCAGTTTTGACGTGGCCGCCGGAAGCTGCCACGCCATCATGGGCGAGAACGGCGCAGGCAAAAGCACGCTGGGAAAAATTCTCGCCGGCATTCACCAGCCGAGTGAAGGGAGTATATTGGTGGAAGGTATCGAACGGCGGTTTCCTTCCCCGCTTGATGCTCAACGGGCGGGCGTGGCAATCGTTCATCAGGAGCTTTTGTTTTGTCCCAATCTAAGCGTCGCTGAAAACATCTGTCTCTCGCATCTGCCAAGCCGCATGGGACGATTGGACTGGCCGAAGCTTTATCAGCGGGCGCAGACTTTCCTGGATCAAGTCGGCGCTGAATGTGACGTGCACGAAGAGTTGGGCCGCTTGAGCACGGGTCAGACACAGTTGATTCAAATCGCCGCCGCCTTGGCCACCGGTGCGAAAATTCTGGTGATGGACGAACCGACCAGCTCGCTTTCGGCGGTAGAGGCGCAGCGGTTGGAGGAACTCATCAGGCGGTTGCGCCAAAACGGGGCGACCATCATTTATGTATCCCACCGGATGGACGAAATTTTCCGCCTGTGCGACGCCGTGACCGTGATGCGCGATGGCCAGCACGTCGCCACCATGCCCCTGGCGCAAACCAACGAGGAAGAACTGGTCAAGCTGATGATCGGTCGGAGCTGGCAGAAAATGTTTCCCGAGCATGTTGACCGGGCAGCCGGGCCGGAACGATTGCGCGTGGAAAATTTTTCTTCTCCGGGAAAATTTCGGGACATCCATTTTTCGATCCGCTCCGGCGAGGTGCTGGGCGTGGCCGGCCTAGTAGGTTCGGGCCGCAGCGAAGTTGCGCTGGGAATTTTTGGCCTCGACCCGAAAACTTCCGGGCGAGTTGTGGTGGATGGAAAAGAATCCTGCGCGCGTTCTCCGCGTGACGCCATGAAGCTGGGTATTGGTTTGGTCAGTGAGGATCGCAAACGTCAGGGGTTAGTTTTGGGCATGGAGTGTGGCGAAAACATCACGCTTTCCTCTCTGGATCGCGTCAGTCGTTGCGGAGTCATCCGCCGAGGCAATGAAAGGGGAATCATTGCGAATTTTTTAAAAAAACTTCGCGTCAAGGCCGCCTCGCCGCAAGTTTTGGCGCAGACACTTTCCGGCGGCAACCAGCAAAAGCTGGTGCTGGCAAAATGGCTGGCGCGCGATAGCCGGATTTTAATTTTAGACGAACCGACGCGCGGCGTGGATGTCGGTGCCAAGGCCGAGATCCACAAGCTCATTGATGAACTGGCGGCGGCGGGCTGCGCCATTTTGATGATTTCTTCGGAGTTGCCGGAGGTTCTGAATCTCAGCACGCGGGTGATCGTCATGCGTAACGGACGGCTCGCCGGCGAGTTGAATCGCGTGGAGGCGACGGCCGAGCGCGTGTTGAAATTGATGACCGGCTGCGAGGAAAAGGAATTGCAACCACAAAGTTCGCCTGATTTAGCGGTGCCCTGATTATGCCATCTGAACAACCCATTGCCGCCAGTGCGGAACCGGTCGCCCGAACTGAACGTGTGACCCGTTTCAAACGTTCCAGATTCAAGGAGACTGGCTTGGTCGGCGTGTTGGTGGCGCTGGGATTATTCCTATCAATTTTTGGCGGTTCCTTGCAGGTCACGAATCGGGATACGGGAAACGTCGCTAGGGTGAACAAGTTCATGCGCGCAGACAATCTCGACAAACTCGCCAAGAACACTTCGTTCTTCGCGATCATGGCGGTGGGCGCAACGTTTGTGATTATCACCGGCGGCATTGATTTGTCCGTTGGTGCGGTCTATTGCCTCGCGGCGGTTTGCGGCGCGATGTTTCTGACCCGGTTTGGCCCGCACGGAATCGGGGCCGGGACATCGCCATTCTTGGTGGTTCCGGGCGCGGTATTGGTGTGTCTTGGCACGGGTGCCTTATGTGGTTTTATCAATGGCATCGGCGTCGTTGGCCTGCGGGTGCATCCATTTGTGATCACTTTGGGAACGATGGCCATCTATCGGGGCATTGCGTTTGTGATGACCAAGGCCCAGGCGTTCACGGATTTTCCGGTTCAATTCACCGACGGATTTATTCGCCGCGAAATCACCTTCCAAGGTGCCAGCCTTTATCCAGTGCCGCTGGCTATAATGATTGGCGTGACGGCATTTGGTTGGTGGTATCTCAAACACTCAGTGACGGGTCGTCAAATTTTCGCGGTGGGCGGCAATGAACAAGCTTCGTTGTTCAGCGGTCTGCCGGTCAACTGGGTCAAGGTGAAGGTCTATACTTTCAGCGGCCTCGCGGCCGGAATTGCGGCGATGATCATGCTCGGCTACTACGGCTCCGCTTCTTCGGATGCGGGCAAGGGTTACGAGCTGGATGTCATCGCGGCGGCGGTTGTCGGTGGAGCGAGTTTGATTGGCGGCCGTGGCACCGCTTTGGGCGCGCTGCTGGGAGCACTCATCATTCAAGTCATCAACAACGGCATTATCATTCTCAACATAGACCAGAACTACAGCCAGATCATCATCGGCGCGGTGATCGTGCTGGCAGTGCTGCTGGATCGGATCAATAACACAATGCGGGAAAAGCGCATGACACGCGCTGCCCAAGCCGCGAAATAACGCTCCTGAAGTTTTTAAGAAAACACAACCAAATCAAACACCATGAACATCCCTCAAATCATCACTCGGACGGCACTGACGCTGGCGGCAATCTTGATTGTGGCCGGCTGCGACCAGAAAAAAAACGACGTGACACCGTCGGCGGCGAGTCCCGTTTCGAAGAAAACCGAATACACCTTCGCCTTGGTGGCCAAGAGCCAGTCGAATCCCGTTTTCCAGGCTGCCCGCGTCGGCGCGGAAGACGCGGCGGCTGAGTTGGGCAAAAAACTTGGAGTGAAAATCACTGTTCTTTGGCGCACACCAAACGAAGACGACGCGCAAAAACAAGTTGAGAACATCGAGCAGCTGGTGTTGCAGGGTGTGGATGGCATCAGCGTCAGTTGCTCCGTGGCCGAGACGCTGGCACCTGCGATCAATCGTGCCGTGGACCAAGGCGTCGCGGTAATGTGTTTCGACAGCGATGCGCCAGGCAGCAAACGTTTTTGCTATCACGGCACGGACGACATCGAGTGTGGGCATATTATTATGCGCGAACTCGCAGCCGTGCTAGGGCCGGGCAAACACGTCGTCGCTATCCCTGACGGAAATCAAAACGCGCGCAACATTCAAAACCGCATCAAGAGTGCAGTGGATGAAGCCACGAACTATCCCAACATTTCGGTTCGCGGCGTTTATTATAGCAAGGAAGTCCCGCAGGATGCGGCGGCCAAGATCGAGGAAGTTCAGACGGCGAACCCAGACATTGACGGTTGGGCGATGATCGGCTCGTGGAGCTTGTTTACCGACGCATTGCTGAAATGGGAGCCGGGCAAGGTCAAGATCGTGGCGATGGACGCGCTGCCTGCCGAATTACCCTATCTGACCAAAGGCGTCGTCCAGAAACTTTACGCCCAGCAGACCTACCGCTGGGGCATGCGTTCGGTGGAGCTGCTGGCCGACAAAGTCATTCTTGGAAAAAATCCGGCGAACGTGATGGATTATTCGGAGCTGCCTCCGGTCACGAAGGACGATGTGCAGCAATACGAACAAAACTGGAAAAAATGGTTGCGCCAATAACAATCCAGTCCGTTTTACTTTCATTTCAAATGCTCACCGGCGTTGTGTTTGACATCAGGGAATTTGCTGTGCATGACGGGCCAGGTCTGCGGGTGACTGTTTTCTTGAAAGGCTGTCCGTTGCGCTGTTCTTGGTGCCACAATCCTGAAGGCCAGTCGCCAGAACCGCAGGTTCTGCGCGGAAGCGCCGGAGCGCGTTTGGCGGGGGTATCTTTCACATCTCAGGAGTTGGCCGATCGCCTCAACAGTCTGGCTGCTTTGCTGCGCGTGGGTGAAGGCGGCGTGACCTTTTCGGGTGGCGAACCTTTGGCTCAAGCGGACTTTGTTGCGGAGGTGATCGATCAATTGGATCATCTCCATGTTTTGCTGGACACCTCCGGTTATGCCGATGAGAGCAGTTTTCGCAAGGTCGCCGCCAAATCACAGCTCGTTTACTTTGACTTGAAGCTCATTGATTCCGTCGCGCATGAGGCGCATACCGGTGTGGACAATCAGCCGATCTTGCGGAACCTTCGCGTCTTGAATGAGCTTGGCGTTCCATTTGTCATTCGCGTGCCGTTGATTCCCGGAGTGACAGATACTGAGGCAAATTTGTCCGCGATTGCCCGGACGGTCGCGGGAATGCCCGGTTTGCAGAGGATAGATTTGCTGCCTTACAACCAAGCTGCCGGCGCCAAATATGCCGCTTGCGGCATGGTTTTCCAGCCGACTTTTGATGAATCCGATAAGTCAAACATCAACTTGTCTTGCTTTAAATCCGTGGGCCTGAAGGTGAGGGTCGTATGAATAACGTCCTTAACGAGCCCATAACCAATCCAAGGTCCAAAACTCCGGCTACGGTTGTTGACGGGGTGGAATTGAACAACCATTCAGGAGCCCGAAGCAAGTTTGAATTGGAACCGCGATTGGTGGAAATGAAGCGGTCATTGCGGGACGGGCATTACAAGCAATATCGCACTTCGCCGGAGGTGGATTTGCACGCTGAATGCGACGCCGAGCAGCTCTCCTGGCCGCAGCGGGCCGCGCGTTTGATCCGGCGCATGTGCGAGGCTCAGGAAGTTGTCATTCCCCCGGAGGAGAGAATCGTCTTTACCCGCACTACAGGAAAAGTTCCGCCTGTTTACAGCGAATCCCAACAGCGGGACCTGACCTCCAGCTACGCGATGCACGAACTGGGGCCGATCAGCAACATTTGCGCGGACTGGGAAATGGTTCTGTCGCAAGGATTGCTTCACCGGCGCAAAGTTGCGGTCTCCTCCCGCGAAAAACAGAAAAATGATCCGAAGGTGGTCGAATTTCTGGACTGCGCAATCGAGACTATCGATGCGGTATTGAATTTGGCCTTTCGCTATGCGGAGGAGGCTTCTCGAGATCAGCGCCATGATCTTGCCAAAATTCTCTATCTTGTGCCGGCGCAACCCGCCAACAACTTTCATGAAGCACTGCAAGCACTGCGCCTGAACCACGCCGTTTTATGGTTGGGGGGACATTATCACTGCGGGCTGGGACGATTTGACCAATACATGTGGCCGTATTTAAAGAAGGACTTGGATTTTGGCCGAATCGATACCAATGAAGCCGAGCAACTGCTCGCCGAGTTTTTCCTGTCGTTGAACAAGGATAGCGATTTGTATCCCGGTATTCAGCAGGGTGATAATGGACAATCCCTCATGCTTGGCGGAGTCAGACGCGACGGCTCTTGCGGGGTAAATGAATTGACCTATATGGTGCTAAGAGTCGCTCGCGGTGTGGCGATGATTGATCCAAAAATAAATCTGCGAGTCACGAAAGATACCAGCCTTGACCTCTTGGAAATGGCGGCGGAATTGACTCAAATCGGCCTGGGATTTCCACAATATTCGAATGATGAGGTGGTTATTCCCGGCTTGGTCAAGCATGGCTACCGCCTGGAGGACGCCCGTGACTATTCTGTGGCAGCTTGTTGGGAATTCCTGATTCCCGGCCGGGGAATGGAAGTTGTTAATCTCGGCGCAGTTTCAATGCCTGCGGCGGTTGATACGGCTATCCGTTCCGGATTGGCCGCCGACGATTCTTTCGAACAAATACTGGTCCTCACAGGCAAAAACCTGCGCTCGCAGGTCACAAAACTGGCGGAGCGCTCTGCTCGTTTGCTTCTTCCGCCAGCGCCCTACTACAGCGTTCTGATGAACGGCTGCTTGGAGCGCGGCAGTGATCTGTCACATGGGCTTAAATATAATAACTTTGGCGTTCACGGCGCCTGTTCTTCCAATGCTGCGGACGCATTGGCGGCGGTGAAGACATTCGTGTTTGAAGAGCGAAGCGTGTCTTCCCGGCACCTGTTGGATGCGCTGGACACAAACTTCGAGCAGGACGAAATTCTCCGGAGAAAGCTCTTCGATGAAGCACCCAAGGTTGGTGATGACGATGCGCGTGCTGATGCCATGCTCGTTAAAATATTCGATCTCTTTGCTGACGCTTGCGAGTCCATTACAGACAATGGACGTGGTGGGATTTTCCGACCTGGTAGTGGTTCGGCAATGTTCTATGTCTGGCTGGCGCAAGGCCATGATGCGATGACCGAGCCAGTGGTTGGAGCCACTGCGGATGGGAGAAAACGGGGCGGCTTTTTTAGTTCCAGCCTGGCTCCTTCGCCCGGTGTGCGGGTGCGTGGACCGTTCAGCGTCCTGAAGAGTTACAGCAAGATTGACTATCAACGTATCTTCAATGGCGGTCCTTTAACATTGGAAGTATCCGACACAGTGTTCCGAAATCCGGAGGCGGTTCACCAAGTGGCGTTGCTAATCCGTCTTTTTGCCGCCGTGGGCTGCCAGCAACTTCAGATCAACACGCTCAATGTCGAGTCCCTCAAAGATGCCCAGGTGCATCCCGAACGGCACAAGAATCTCGTGGTGCGTGTCTGGGGCTGGAGCGGCTATTTTTGTGAACTCGACGAGGCTTATCAGAATCAGATCATCGGTCGTCACATTTATGGAGAACCAACCTTATGCAGCCAGCCGTGATTTTTGACATGGACGGTGTTCTCGTTGATTCGTTCGCAGCGCATTTGGATGCGTGGAAGAGCATGGCTTTGGCTGAGGGCCTCACCTTTGAGACGGAGCGCTTTGCTGAATTGTTTGGCCGCGCCAGCCGCGAGATGATTTCACATCTGTGGGGTCAAAAGCGTTTTACCGATGCCCAAATTGTCGCCTTGGACGAGAAACGGGAAGCATTTTATCGCAACAGCATCATCATCAATTTTCCAGCCATGCCCGGCGCGCAGGAATTAATCACATCGTTAAGCCGCGACGGATTTTCCTTGGCCCTCGGCTCATCCGGTCCACCTGAAAATGCCGAACTTGTGCTGGGAAAGCTTGGCATCCGGCATTTATTTGGTGCCGTAGTTACCGGAAAAGATGTGAGTAAAGGAAAGCCTGATCCGGAAGTTTTTCTCAACGCCGCTGCCCGTTTGGGCGTTCAACCGAAACATTGCGCCGTTATCGAAGACGCACCCGCCGGCATCGCTGCTGCCAATGCCGGAGGCATGTTTAGCATCGGTCTGGCCAGCCTTGGCTCCACTGCTCAATCGCTTTCCAATGCTTGTATTGTGGTTGATTCACTTCGAAAACTTTCGCCAAAAATAATTCGTCAGTTCTTGACCCAATGATTTGGAGCAACATGAATAAACTTTTCACATTGGCAATTGCTTTAGCAATCATGCTCCCTCTGAACAGGGCCAAGGCCCAGATGGCAAGTATATCTGTCAATGCCAGCCAGGTGCTTCACACTAATTCGCTTTATCTAACCGGGGCGTGTATTGAGGATGTGAACCATGAGATATACGGGGGCCTCTACAGTCAGATGATCTTCAGTGAAAGTTTTCAGGAGCCGGCAACATCGGTATCGCTATTGGCGGGTTTCACGGAATATGGCGGCACCTGGCTGGTTACCAATGGTGTTTTGTTTTCCGCCAGCAGCCCGGGGCCTAAATTGATGAAGAATGACATCAATTTATCCAGCGGCGACCTCAAAGTCCAAGTGCAGTTTCCCAACAGCGGTGGCGTAGACGCCGGCTTCGTTTTTCAAGTCAGCCAGCCCAATGTGGGCGCGGACGCTTTTACCGGTTATGAAGTATCATTGTCCCCCTCCGGTTACGTGGTGCTGGGGCGGCATCGTCAGGACTGGGAACAGATCAGCCAAGTGTCTTGTTCTGTCCCAACCGGCCAGTGGATCAACTTGGAGGTGCAATACACCAATGCGTCCATCACAGTTCTGGTCAACAACAGCAACCTGGTTCAATATACCGACACGCAATATCCCATCACCAGTGGACAGGTGGGTTTGAGAAACTATCAACAGGATGTCTTGTTTCAGAATTTTCAAATCAACGGCACGAATATTTCGTTTGCATATGTTTCGAGCAACTTGATTGGAGGCGTGAGCGGCATGTGGAATCCAGTCAGCACTGGCACGGTTACAGGTCAATTCTCAATGGAGACGACCAATCCATTTGTCGGGACGCAAAGCCAGGTTCTGACCTTTACCAGTGGCACCGGAGCGATCGGCATGGCCAATCAGGGACTTAACCGCTGGGGGATGAACTTTGTTGGCGGCAATCTTTACACTGGAACCCTTGATGTGCGGGCCGATGTGCCAACGACCATCTGGGTGTCGTTGGAGAGTGCTGACGGATCCGCAGTGTATGCGGAGCAAAGTCTTTCGGTGACCAGCAACAACTGGCAGCAGCTTACTTTTAACCTGACCCCGGCTGCCAGTGAATCCAACGGGCGCTTTAGCATCAAACTGAAACAGCCCGGCTCGGTGATGGTGGGTTATGCGCTCTTACAGCCCGGACCATGGGGATGTTTTCAGGGATTACCGGTGCGCAAGGACGTGGTGCAGGGGTTGATCAACCAAGGCGTCACCGTTTTACGCTACGGTGGTTCGATGGTCAATGCCTCGGGGTATCGCTGGAAAAACATGGTCGGACCGCCTGATCAACGTCCGCCATACAACGGCACCTGGTATCCGTATTCCTCGGATGGATGGGGTATTCCCGACTTCCTGAACTTCTGTGAAGCGGCCGGATTTTTGAGCGTGCCGGATTTCAATATCAATGAAACTCCACAGGACATGGCCGATTTTATGCAATACGCCAACGGTTCGACGAACACGGTTTGGGGCGCCCGACGTTTGGCGGATGGTCATCCACAACCTTACAACTTGAAATACATGGAACTTGGAAATGAGGAAGCGGTCAACAACACCTATTACCAGAAATTTCAGGCGCTGGCCCAGGCTATTTGGGCGGCAGATACCAACGTCGTCATTGTTGTTGCGGATTTTTCATATTCCCAGATCATCGCCAATCCGTTTAGTTTCAGTGGCGCCGCCTCCGGGATCACAACATTGGCGGCGCAGCAGCATATTTTGCAACTGGCCCAGACAAATAATCGCGCGGTGTGGTTTGATGTGCATGTTTGGACCGACGGGCCTACGCCGGACAGCACTCTGGCGGGGATGTTTTCGTATGACACAGCGCTGGGGCAGATTGCCAATGGCGCGAATTATAAGGTGGTGGTGTTTGAACTGAACGCGAACAATCATTCTCAGCGGCGCGCATTGGCGAATGCGCTGGCGATCAATGCGATTGAACGGGATGGGCGGCTGCCGATTACCACGTCGGCCAACTGCCTCCAGCCTGACGGTCAGAATGATAATGGCTGGGATCAGGGGTTGTTGTTTCTCAATCCCTCTCAAGTGTGGCTCCAACCGCCTGGCTATGTGACTCAGATGTATTCAGAAAATTATCAGCCGGTTGAAGTTCAGAGCAGCGTTTCCGATCCAAATAATGATTTGGATGCCAGCGCTGAATGTAGTCAGGACGTAAGTAAACTGGTGTTGAAGGTGGTCAATCTCAACAGTTCCCCGGAATCCGCTACCATTAATATTTCCGGTTTCGCGCCAACGAACCCCATCGCCGCCGTCCAAGTGCTCGCTGCATTGCAGAGTTCAGTCAACACCGCGCAAGCTCCTTTTGGATTCGTGCCTGCGAACATCAGTTGGCAGCACAATTTCAATGGTAGCAACGCTAATTATACGTTTGCTTCAAACTCTGTTACCACCATTACATTTCAAGGACAAGCAGGCCAAGTGATAGTGCCGCCGCCGACCCCACCGATGGTTCTTACACATCGTTGGAGCTTTAACGAGTCGGTCAATTCAACTCAGTTTATTGATTCTGTGCTTGGCGTTACCAATGGCATTATTCACGGAGGTGCCCGCATTGATGGGAATGGAAATCTTGTTTTGCCTGGTTTAAACCAGAAGACAAATTATGCGGAATTGCCGCCATATTTGATCACGAGCACCAATTATTCTGCGGTGACATTTGAATTTTGGGTTGCATTTGGAACCAATAATACTTGGGGTCGCCTGATTGATCTTGGCGACACAAACCCCAATACCAAGAATGGTCGTTACTGTCTGGATTTCACACCGCATAATGGTTATGCGCCCAACGGCATCAATTTTGAAGTGTCGGGCACCGACCCCGACAATGCCTCAGCCAAAAATATTGCCGTGCCGCCCATATTGGATAATCAGGGCAAGATACACTTGGTGTTGATTTGGGATTCCATTGCCGGGTATATGGCTGTTTACACCAATGGCGTTCTTATGGGGATTAACAGTAGTGTGACGCTGCCTATTTCGGCCATCGTCAATGCGCATAGCTATCTTGGAAAATCTTCATATACGGGTGATTATTGTGGCGTGGCTACAATCGATGAGTTCCGGATGTATAGCGGAGCCATGGAGACTGCGCAAATTGCCGATGATTATGCCTCGGGCCCCAATTCTTTGCCCGTGCCCAAACTGTCTATCGCAACCGCCGGGCAAAATCTGGCGTTCACATGGCCGGATTATATTACCGGCTACTCCCTTCAAACTACCACTAATCTTGGAGCGGGTGTTTCCTGGGTGCCGGTGACTGGTTCGTCTACAATTCTGACGAACGGGACATTTTTGATAAAAGTGCCCATGACCAGTCAGCAGGCATTTTATCGTATTG
>OCTA010004910.1_pt1 | contig 11664 bp, 10 predicted proteins | sample 1538991 | NCBI WGS metagenome assembly OCTA01 (sample SAMEA3539302, study PRJEB22396) | soil metagenome | biome: tundra; feature: field; material: soil | place: USA | collected 2010-05 | depth 0.15 m | reverse complement strand
TCCAGATATTATTGAGGTATTCAGCCTCATCCCAGTGGATGCCATAGGGATGAGCAAGCGACCAGCGAATGGCTGCGACCAGAATCACGGCAACCGTGACTGCGGCAAAAATCGACCAAAACCGTGCTTCAGATCGTGATTGTTCCATTAATCTTGAGCCTTGCGGAAGTGAACTAAAAGTCCCGTAACCGGATGAATTATAACTTTCCACACTCCTTATTTGTAATAATCCGGTCCACAACATTCTGGCACCCTGCTGGTAGAGGCCGCTCATTTCTTTCCTTTGCCCATCGTCTTGAATTGCTGGAACCGGACATGGAGGTCGTCCAAAACAGGTTTAGCCGCAAGCGTTTGTGTGCGGCAATGCCTGACATAAGCAATCACGGCTTTCTCATCCGAAGCAGCAGAAATATTGTCCAAGCAAAGGTTATTCAATCACTCTGCATCTGACCCCAGATGAGCTAAACGGAAACCTGCTCTTTTATTGGCTCACTACGAATTCCTGCTCAGAGCCGAAAAAAGTAAACGTTCCCATCCTTATCGAAGAACAGCCAGATCAACAAGCCGATCGCAAAAGTCATGAGGAGGAATCCGTGGTGAATCCATGAGAGTGAAGAGTTTAGCAAGAACCTTGTATAGGCGCAGAGATCCGCAGTTTGAATCAGCGCGACGATGGGCCAGGTGCGCGGGCGAGCCACCGCCAGTAAGAACGCCATGGCGCTGGCCGGAAAGAAATAGCGATCATGCATCTTAGGGAGAACGTAGGGCATCACGGCTAGGCTGAGTGTCGCCAGCAAGACAAGTCTCTCGGGCGAGGACTCTCGTCCGTGACAGACGAACATCGCTACCAGAGCCAGAGCCACTATGACCGCGAGCACTAGTCCAACCCTCATCCCGATGGCAAAAGATCCAGGCAGGATCCTCTGGATTATCAAATAGGGGTTAGGCGCGTTTAGGGATAACTCTTTGAACTGGCTAGCCTGCCGCAAATAAATGGTTACCAAATCACCCCAGCCTCGCCCCGCAAGGGCAGCCGGGACCATCAACAGAAGATACGTCAGAGGCACCAGCAGGAGCTCGCGCCAGAGCAAAACCCTGACCAACAGTAGGTAGAGAACAAACGGGCCGATAAAGATGGTCTGCAGCTTGAACGCAAAGGCGACGCCTAGCATCATCGCCGCGGCCATCCCATGCTTGTTAATGACAAAGTAGACGAAGGCCATTAGGAATAGGGTGTAAATAGCGTCGCACTGTCCCCAGACAAGACTATTCACAATCATTTCTGGCAGAGCAATGAAAATCAATGTGGCAAGAATTGCTCTCCCTCTCGACCATCCGCATGCCCTTGCGAACCACATGACCGGAACGCCGGCAGCCGCATTGCCGGCGACCGCGATGCCCCGAATGATGGTTACGGGATCTAATCCCAGACGGCCGGCGAGAGTTCCGATGCTAAGGAGATAGAGATAGGGCGGGGCGTAGTCAGAGAAATTCAGCCCCAAGGCGTTGAACCGCCCGTGTTCCACTATGAAGCTATACCATGGGTTAAGATACGCGGTCAGATCATTATTCAGATTCCGCCAGAAGATGCGGACGACATCAAGATCTATCGCTACCAAGAATGCGAGCACCAGCGCAAGACGGGTGAAGTTAGGCAGCGGATCGCTTTCGTTTCGTTCCATGTCTGGCATATACGCCGGAATCTCCTGTTTTGGTTCAAAAACGAGAGCGATTGTACACCCATCCCGCCTGTTCTCGACATTGGCAAGGAAAACCCTCTTCGCATAATTTGCGGATAAAGAGAGTCAACTTATCTATTTGCCTACCTATTCTTTGCAGACTTCCGCATTTTCCTGACTGGGAACCGAGGCCGCTGTGTTCGCGGCGCGCTTGAGCCAATTCTCGCGCCAATAGGGGTAGATTGCCCTGGGACAGAGTCGATGAAAGTCAGATTTGCATACCACGCCCTCGAGCACGATGCAGGGATTTTTCATGTTCACCATCTTGCCAGTCTTCTCATCGACGATTTGGTGCACTCGTCGCAATACCCGGTAGATCCCACCGCAGTACGGCAGCATTTCCGAATCGAACCAGAGGCCTCGGTTTCGCTGGCTCTTGTCGAGCGTTGCCATAATCTCTTCTTTGCTGCAGACCTCGACAAGTTCTCCCGGCTGCAGGTTCAGTCGTTCAACGGGACTCTTCTCTGCCGTACCTTCAACGAACGGATAACGGTTGCCTCTGCGTCGCTCCTGCACTTCGTTGAAAAACCCGATGATTGACGCCTGCACTAAGCGCGTGATGGCAAGAATGAATTCGAGCGCTCGGTGCCCCCGTGAATTGCCTTCGAGACCGCTCTTAAGATTTCCGGAACGCAGGTCGCGAATATATTGGCGCGGATCCCAAAAGCTCATATGGGTGGTGAACTTGGGCACATCCGTTGCCTGGCAGGTATAGACGGTTTCTCCTTCTGCGTTTGTCGCATGGCTCGCTGCCAGAAGGCTCTCAACGGTACACAGTCCACCGCCTCCCGGCGACACCGCGGCTCGGCGCAACCTTTCAGCGGGCACGACATAATTGTTGCCGGTACGCTTGAGCCACGCTTCCTTCCAAAAGATCAGACAGCCCGCCTGGCACCCATCGTGCCCCGTGCCATCACACCTTATGCCTTCCAGGTGGACGGCGTCCTTCATCCGACGAATGCTCCAACTCAGGATGTAATCGCAAGTCTTATCGGCGCGCTTGAAAACCCGGAATCTCTGCCCGCAATATTGCAGCATCTCTGGCATGAATGGGAGGTGCTCCAGGCGGCCGTCCTGGTCCAGCGTCGCTAGGATTTCCTCTTGACTTCGGACTTCAATCCAGTCGCCGACCTTCAAGTTCAACACGTGACAGTTACCTTGCTCCTCTTCTTTATGCATTGCACTCTTCACGGTCTCTGCCGCATCGAGCAAAAGCTGCAAACGGGCCCGTTGCGTGCGAGGCCTACAACCCCCACTGCCGGCTTTCTCTCTTTGGAACACGAAATCGGTCCAAAATCTTCCGGCTAACCGCACCTGCAAGCCACACATAGCTGAATCCGATTCCATCCGCTTTTAGTCTGGCCTGGTGATAATCCCAAAAACCTTTGCCCCGCCGTTGCAGAAGACTTGTGGCAAGAAAATCATAGTATTTCGATAGGGTTGTATCCAGGCACTCAGCATGTTCGTCTGCGGTCAAATAGTATGGCCCGTAGGCGACTAATTCGTGTAGTCTGTCAGCGGCTGATGCGTTGAGTTCTTTCGAGGCTTGCAGTAGCGAGCCGTCCCGTTCTCTCGAAAAGGTAAGAACCTGATAGACAAAACCGAAGTCGGATCCTTTGAGCAATTCGAAACAAGCTTCACTGTCGGCGGCGTGCAGATTCGACTCGTTGTAGAAAGGATCACGACTCCGTACCAAGTCAGATCGAAACAAGACCGAAGTCTGCGAGCCAAATACATAGGGTCCGCCTAACAGCCTTTGCCGACAAACTTCGCGGCCCGAAACAATCTTGCTGTCATAGGGTAACCCCGCCCAAAGAACCCCTTGGCCCGTCTGCCCGTAAGCACCCACGATTCCGACGGAGGGATGCGCTTCCATGACAGCTACCATACGCTCTAAACACTCTGGGAAAATCCAGTCGTCCGCCAGCACCATCTTGCAGTACTTGCTCCCCGATGAAATCTGGCGCAGCGCGCAGTTGAAGTTGGCTACCGCGGGAATCAGAGTGCTGTTACTGATGACGCGGATCCGAGGATCCCTCGTGGCATACTTCCGGGCAATGGCCTGCGTTCCATCGGTGCTAGCGTTGTCGACGATCGTGTAATCCCAATTTGAGTAGCTTTGCGCCAGGACGCTCTCGATGCATTCGCCAAGATACTTCTCTTCGTTGTATGCGGGAGTCACGACGCTAACCAAGGGTAAAGATGACGCGTGCATTGGTATGGGAATCGCTTGCGCCGGTCACCGGGGTAACGGGTCACACTGGCTCGTGTGCCTTGCAGAGTCCCGACCGGCGCGTAAAGTGCCTGACAAGTTCCATTTTTGAGGGAAGAATACAATACCGCAGCGGCTGTCGAGGTCCTTGCCTGATTGGTATATGTTTGCCGTCTCTACTTCGAGCGTCACACCGCATTCGACATTGTCGTAGACGACTGTGCCACCGTCGTCAGTCGCCCACAGGGAAAGCGTATACCTCGCCGGCAACAGATTGAGGCAGTCGATTTCCAGTTCTATGTATCCTTCCCCCGTTTCCAACAAAGGTATGTTAATGCCGTGATGCCACGTGCTGGTTTCGGTTACCAGAGTCCCCATGTCGGTGTACATGCGAAAACCAAGGCTAGGATGCGAAATCGGCTCGCCGACTAGATAGTGAAATCGCATTACGACCGGATCACCGGCGCGAATGACTCGCTGCGCGGTCCCTTCCGGCGATAAGAACTCTACGCCATGAAATTGAATCTTTCCGTTCCCCCTTCGATTCTCTACGTTATCGAGATCCACGTGAGCGGCTGCGCTGCCCGCCGTGCTACCCATGTAAGCTTTGATTACGCCGCGGGTCTCGCCGTCCATGCGAACCTGGCCACCGTCAATCCAGATGCAGCGGCGGCACAAATTTTCGACCGCCGCCAGATTGTGTGACACGAACAGCACCGTGCGCGCCCCGGCGCGCAGGTTTTCCATGGTGTTGAGGCATTTCTTCTGGAAGGCGGCGTCGCCGACCGCCAGCACTTCGTCCACAATCAGAATGTCGGGATCGAGGTGCGCAGCCACTGAAAAACCCAGGCGCAGCCGCATTCCCGAGGAATACCGTTTGATCGGCATATCGAGAAATTTCTCCACACCGGAGAACTCGACGATCGCATCCATTTTGCGGTCTACTTCTTTCTTGCGCATGCCGAGGATCGAACCGTTCATATAGATATTTTCCCGGCCGGTCAGCTCCTGATGAAAGCCGGTGCCGACTTCCAGCAGCGCCGCTACCCTTCCGCTCACCTTGATCTCCCCGGAGGTGGGATAGGTGATCTTGGAAAGAATTTTCAGGAGCGTGCTCTTCCCCGCCCCGTTTCGCCCGATAATGCCCACGGTTTCGCCGCGCTCGATGGAAAAGGAAACGTCTCGCAGCGCCCAGATCGTCTCCTCCTGCGATCGGTTACGGAGAAACGACAATTTCATCAGGTCGGCCAGCGCTTCACGCAGTGTCGTGGCGTGATTGGCATGGCCAATCTGATACTGCTTCGAAAGCTGTTCTACGGTGATTACGGCGCTCATGGGCGAATCTTCAATCTCTCCGGTCAAATCACATCCGCGAAACTCTTCTCCGCTTTGTAAAAGTAATAAGCACCGCCGAGGAACACGACCAGCGCCACGCCAATCGAAGTCCCGATTAGCCTGAAGTCGAACGGCAAGCCCGGAAACACACAAGCCCGGAAGGCGTTTACCATTCCCCAGCATGGGTTTAGCGCCAGAATGGGCCGAAACCGCTGCGGAATCATCGAGACTGGATAAATGATGGGGGTTGCAAACATCCAGATTTGAAGCAAGAATGGAACTGCGTGCCTGACATCACGGTAGCGCACGTTCGCCGCTGCCATGACCATGCTCACTCCCATGGTCAAGAGCATCGTGACCAAAATGACCAGGGGGCAGAGCAGCAGTGCCCAACTTGTCCGCACGTGGTAGTAAATCATCAGCCCCACCAGCAGGAACGACCCGATCACGAGGTCCACTAGACCAGCCAGCACTGTCCCAGCGGGCAGAAGCACGCGGGGGAAATACACCTTTGTGAGGAGTGAGTCGTTGTTGACCAGGCTGTTGCTCGCCAGCACCAACACGGTGGAGAAGTATGTCCAAGGCAGCAGCGCGCTGTAACAAAAAATCGGATAGGGGATGCCCTCGCTGGGCACGCGGGCCAGCTTGCCGAAGAGCAGCGTGAAGATGATCATGGCGAACAGCGGCTGGATCACCGCCCACGCCACGCCGAAGGCCGCTTGCCGATAGCGTACCTTAACCTCGCGCCACGCGAAGAAATACAGCAATTCGCGGTAGCGCCAGAGCTCGGCAATGGAATCGCTCGTCATCTCCTCTTCCTCAAACTCACAGCACCAGCTTGCGGCAGTAGAAAGCTTCGGCGTAGCCGCTGGGAGCATTGCATTCCATCCCGCGTAACCGCATGAGGGAAAGAAACGTGTCCTGTTGAAACCAGGGTTTGGCATACTGGGACTGGAAGGCATCCATGATGTAACCGACCTTCTTCTGGCACACTTTCGGCTCGAGCGGCACGAACACGCTCGGCTGTCCCAGGTCACCGTCGTATTTCGGAATCTCGTATTCCAGAATCAAATGGTTCCGAAATGTATTCCAGGTCAATTCCGCGATCAGACGATGGTCTTGGTGCGCGTCCTTGCGGTTGTGAGTGAAGATGAGGTCCGGGGATATTGCTTTCAAGTCCTCGAAAACTGCCTTCACTTCGGCACCCACAAATGGCATGAAACCGTCCGGGAAAGTCTTCAGCAGTAGTCCCTCCAGATTGCCGGGATCGACAAACATGGTGGCAGCGCGTTTGGCCTCGGTCTCCCGGATTCCAATAGCGCTGAAAACTACCCAGTGAAACACGGAGCCTGGGTACTGTTCCGCCAACCGCAGAATCGTGCCCCCACAACCAATTTCTATATCGTCGGAATGGGCGCCCAGGCATAAAACCTGCAACGCCTTGTCAGCCCCTCCGTCCAGTTGCAAATGGATCATACTCCAGCCGATATCGAGACTGAACTCCCAGCGTGATTCCAGACTTTCCACGGCGCGGGACCCTGACTGAGTTCTTCCAGGCGTTGCTTGTCCTTGAAAGTGTCCATACACTGCCAAAAGCCGGCGTACTTGTAGGCCAACAAGGCTTGCTTCTCAATCAGCCGCCGAAAGGGTTCGCGCACCAGTTCCTCACCGGGACGAATGTAGCCAAAGATCTCATGGCGCATTGCGAAGAAGCCACCGTTGATCCAAATGTCGCTGCCGGGCAGCGTGCAAATCTCCCCGACCACTCCGTTGGGGTCGGCATGAACAATGTCAAAACTCGCCGTGGGCTTCACCAGCAGCAGTGAAGCAACCGCATTGCTTTGCCGGAATGTCTCAAGCATGGCGGGAAGTCGGAGGTCGCTCAGCCCGTCGCCGTAGTTCGCCAGAAACATTTCTTGGCCTTCCAGGTACGGCTCTATCGCTTTGAGTCGCTCGCCAACGTTAGCGTTGGTACCGGTCTCGACAAACGTAATCGTCCAGTCGTCGATGTCGCGGTTCAGAAAGTCGATCTTCTTCCCGCCTTGCGACCAAACAAAATCGTTGGAGATAGACTCGTCGTAATGAAGGAAGTAGTCCTTAATGCAGTTACCCTTGTGCCCAAGACAGATAATGAAGTCCTTGTGCCCAAAGTGGGCGTAGTATTTCATCAAGTGCCACAGGATTGGCCGCGTGCCGATCTCCACCATGGGTTTGGGTACATCGTCGGCGTACCCCCTGAGCCGCATACCGGCTCCCCCGCAAAACAGAACTACCTTCATAAGCTACCCCCTAGTAGATAGCCACTCTCGGAATCGGAACAACAAAAAGGCCACCCCACTCCCGGATGAATTGTAACTGCTCCATGATTTCGTCTTTTAGATTCCAAGGGAGAATTACAACGTAGTCAGGCTTGGTCTGGCGGATCCGGTCCGGATGAAAAATGGGGATGTGACTGCCCGGCAGGAATCGACCCTGCTTATACGGGCTGCGATCCACGGTGTACTCGATCAAGTCTTTTCCGATGCCACAATAGTGGATCAGCGTGGCGCTTTTGCCGGGAGCTCCGTAGCCCGCCACTCTCTTGCCTTGCTTGGCAGCCGTGAGAAGAAAATCGACGAGATCAAGCTTCGTCTCTTTCACTTGCCTGGCAAAGCTCTCATAGCCCTCGATCCTGTCGAGTTTCGCGTTGATTTCATCGTTAATGACTTTTTGCACGTTCGGCGCAAGGGCGTGAGCCTGGCTACTGGCGCGGCACGCGTACACGCGCAGCGAACCACCGTGCGATTTCAGTTCCTCTACGTCGAACACCCGTAGCCCGTGCGCCTCCATGATCTTGATCGTGCTGATCATGGAGAAATAGGAAAAGTGTTCGTGGTAAATCGTATCGAACTCATTGAGCTCAATCAGACGAAGCAGGTGCGGGAATTCAAGCGTGAGGACGCCTTCTGGCTTCAGCAGGATCTTCAGGCCTTCCACAAAGTCGTTGAGGTCGGGCACCTGCGCCAGGACGTTGTTGCCGACAACGAGGTCGGCAGTGCGGCCTTCCGCAGCAAGCTCTTCCGCCACTTGAATTCCAAAAAAACGCACCAGCGTCGGAACGCCTTTTTCGACTGCAGCCTTGGCCACGTTGGCAGCCGGTTCAATACCGAGTACAGGAACGCCCAAGCGCACGAAGTACTGCAGCAGGTAGCCGTCGTTGCTGGCCACCTCGGCCACGAAACTCTGTTCGCCGAGACCGAAACGCGTCTTCATCTCGTTACAGTATTTTTCGCAATGCTTGAGCCAAGAGTCGGAATACGAGGCAAAGTACGGGTAGTCGCTGAAGATACTCTCCGCGCTTTCGTATTCTTCGAGCTGCACCAGCCAGCACTTCTCGCAAACGTATATGTGGAGCGGATAGTAGACCTCGCCCTGATTCAGGTCGGCGGCAGAGGGATAGGTTTCGCACAGTGGCGACATGCCCAGATCGACGAACGTCCGCTGCAGGCCCACGCCGCAAAAACGGCAGATCTTGGTCGCCGTCTGCGCATCAACTTTCTGAAGGACGGTTGTCATCGTCATGATCTATGGGGATCCCTGTCAAACCGCTACTGTAGTCGCGGCACCTTTACCGGTCCAGCACAGGGCGCTGTCCAGCCGGCCGGCTTGCTGTAGACGGCGGATCTCGTTGATGCGCACGTAGCGTCCTTGTTCCATATCCGCGGCTGTGAGTCCAAGGGTGCGATACGCGTCGTAGAGTTCCTGTGCGCCTTTGCGGGCGGTCCATTGCGGGCGGAACGCCGGGAGCAGACGGTTGATCTTGTCGAAGTTGACGCGATAGCAACGCAGATCCGGCCCGCCGCCCGGAGCGTACTCCACACGGCAGCCGGGAACAACTTCCGAGACAATATCCGCAAGTTCGCGGATGCGAAAGTTTTCGTCGTTGCGGCCCACATTGAATGTCTGGTTACGTACTGCTTCGGGCGGTGCGTCGAGCACGGCGACTACGGCTGCGATAATGTCACGGATATGGACGATGGGGCGCCACGGCGTGCCGTCACTCTTGATATAGACCCGGCCCGTGGTGAGCGCCGAGGCTACCAGGTCGTTCAACACGATGTCGAGGCGCAGTCGCGGCGAAACGCCATAGGCAGTCGCATTGCGCATGTAGGTCGGTGTAAACCTGTCGCTAGCCAAGGGCGCAATGTCGCGCTCGACCAAGACCTTCGACTCACCATACGGGGTGACGGGATTCAGGTCGGAAGTCTCATCCAGAAAATTGTCGCCGGCAGCGCCGTACGTGCTGCACGAGGACGAGAAAACAAAGCGCGTTACCCCCGCCTCTTTCGCGAGTCTTGCCAGTTGCACCGACGCGAGGTGGTTGATGTCATAGGTGAGCTGAGGACTGAGATTTCCCACCGGATCATTCGACAACGCGGCTAAGTGTACGACCGCATCGAACCCCTTGAGATCGGCCTTGGTGAGGTCGCGGAGGTCTTTGCGAACTCCAGGAATGTCGGAAGTTGCATCGCCAAAATCACAGTTGGCATAGAGGTCGGTATCCAAGCCGACCACGTCGTGGCCAGCAGAGCGCAGGATGGGCCCGGCTACGGCACCGATATAACCCTTATGGCCAGTAAGCAGTACTTTCATGCAACTCCTATCTCGAAAAACCGTGTTGCTGGTCTCGCCGAACCGCTAGACTTTGCAAATCGTTTCTGGTCGGGCGACTTTGACGCGTACGCCGGAAAAACCTCCGCATCACTGATCCGTAAAGGTCAGACCTGACAACACTTTTCGTCGATCCTGAACGGGTAAACACTATGGTAAGACTTGGCGGCAACTGCCACAATGGCCTGACCGTAGATTCGGGTAACCTTGGAAATGTTACCTCCGTTTAGAGCGCTTATGTGCGGCCGGGGATCTCGGCCAACAAGCCGTTCTCGCAGAGAAGGTCCGCGGCGTCGCGAATGGCCTCAAATGGCAGCCCAGAGCGCTCGGCAATGTCCAACAGCGAGCGCTCGCCATCAGAGAAATTCAGGACCCAAAGACGCGCATTGATTTCTGCGCCAATCGAGTCCCCGCCTGTGCTGCGGTACAGGTTTCTCTTGCCAAGCTGGGGCTCGCAGCATGGGTTCTGGTTCAGATAAGACCGGTTGTTTTCCAGCACGTCAAAAATCGAAGCACACACACGCAGTGATTGAGCGAGCTGCTGTGGACGTATAAAGTCGAGATTGTCAGCGGACGTATGGTATTCAGGATATGTTCCCCAGACGCTCCGCATCAAGCAGCCGACCGGAAGGTTGAAGCCAGGTGAGCAATATTGACGCTCGTCGTAACCGTAAGGGGAAAATTCTAGAACCTCGGACGGTTCGCCAGAGTGTCGGAGAACGTGGGCCGCTGCCCGGTCAATCTCAGCATCTCCACGCCGGCTCTTCTTGTAATGAAACGCACCGGCATCTCCGATGCCCGTCAACACCAGTCCGTGGCGGATACGTCCGACACTCTCCCGGTTTCGCGCCAGCCACGTGATGGCTCCAATCGTCCCGGGTATAAACAGAAAACGATAGGAGTAACGAAGAGGGCGTCCGGAAAGAAACTGCGCCAAAGAGGTTGCCACCGTCAGCCCAGAGAGATTGTCATTCGCCAATGACGGATGACAAGCATGGCAAGAAACCAGAACCTCTTCGCTCGATCGACCGGGTAAATAGCACTCCCCATACGTCAAATTTCCTTCTTCGAGAGAAGAGTCGATGCATACCTCATAGTCGCCGTTCTCGAGCGCTAGCATCTGTTTATGGGAGAGGCAGAACCCCCAATTCTCCCGATAGTAGGACGTGCGATAAGGAATCCAATCTGGATACTCCGATAGCGTGTGCAGGTGCGGTTGGAGCTCACTTAACGATAGCGTGGCACGCACCGGGACGCTGTAATTCACAATGTGCAGGTTGTGACGCTGAAAATCGACCACGCGCTGTCCGCGTGAGTCCTTGATATATGCATCACGGATGTTCCATTCTTTGGGTACGGTCCAATCGAAAACTGAAGTTCCAGTTGGTACCTCGGAGATCTGCAGCGGAATCCGGTCCTGGATCATTGCCAAAGTCCGCCGAATTCCATCCCCGGTAATGCTCCGGCAGATTGGATAAAGCTCCGCCGCGAAGGCGTGCAATTGCCGGCCGATCTTCATCGAGTCTTTCTGGTCGAGTTCCTTTAGGAAGTGCATTGCACTGGTTCGAAGTTCGGGTGCGTCCGGTCCCGTTCGGAAATCACTTCCACTTTCCCCGGCCAAACAATTTGAAACGCAGGATCGTCCCAGCGCACTCCCCGGGACGCCTCCGCATGGTAGAACTCCGACATCTGATAGAAAACCTCGGTCTCGTCCTCTAGCGTCAGAAA
>OCTA010004909.1_pt1 | contig 11666 bp, 10 predicted proteins | sample 1538991 | NCBI WGS metagenome assembly OCTA01 (sample SAMEA3539302, study PRJEB22396) | soil metagenome | biome: tundra; feature: field; material: soil | place: USA | collected 2010-05 | depth 0.15 m | reverse complement strand
TCCTTGCCTCCGGCCACGCCGGCGACCGCGGCGACACGCTCGAACAGGGTCCTCCCCATCCTCGTCACGGCTTTCAACCGCGTCATTGGAGAACCGTGCATCTACGAACCGGCGCGGTTCCAAGGCGTCGCGTTGCGGCCCGAAACGAGTGACCAAATTAGGCAAGGGGCTACGGTCCCCAACCGGGTCAGCCTCAATCGCATGCTCCTTGAAGACGCCTACCCGGTGGAGCTGCTGAGGAACCAAAAGAACCAAGAGGCGGTGAAGGCCGCTGTCATCGAGCTGGTCGGCGCCAACCTGCGCTTGGTGGTCAAGGCCGCCAGCAACTACCGGAACAGCTATTTGGATATCGAGGAGCTGACCTTCGAAGGAAACCTCGGTCTCATTACCGCGGCAGAGAGGTTTGACCCGGGAAAGGGCTGCCGCTTTTCAACCTATGCCACATGGTGGATACAGCAGTGCATCCGCTTGGCGGCCAACAAGGCACACACCATCAGGACTCCGATCCGCCGCGCGGCCCAGATCGCCAAGATTCAATCAGCCACATCCTTTGATCCAGACACCGAGGATCAGGACACCGCAAAGATCAGCCTTGAGACGGATATCAGGGAAGAGGATGTCAAGAAGCTGCTCAAGAATCGCACAAAGCTTCTCCCGCTGGACGCGCCCCTCTCCGACAGCGATGGATGCACCTCCATGCAAAATGCCATCCCAAGCAACGAGATGGCGGCGGACGCGCACCTGATGACTTCGGAGCGCGACGAAAAGCTGAAGGAGCTGCTCGAAACGTTGGACACCCCCATCCGCGACATTGTCAAGCTCCGCTTCGGGTTGGGCACTGGACAGCCCCAGACGCTGGAAGAGATCGCTGTTGTTTACAAGGTCACGCGGGAGCGTATTCGCCAGATGCAGCAGCAGGGACTCAGGCACCTGCAACTGGAAATTCGGAAGCTGGGCTACACAATATCCCCGGACGCGATTGTGAAGGACCCAAAAGCCCCCACCCAAGCCAGGTGCCAGGAGGGGGACCTCTACAAGAAGCCCAAGAAGGGGGCGACTGGGGACTCTTCCCCTGAAGCAGTCCCGAGCCTGATAGCTGCATAAAAAAGGCGGCTTCGCCAAAAAATCATCTTCGCCGTGTGAAGATCTATTGTCCACAAGGCTATCGTACTGTCAACGTTGGAGGCAGGCTGCTCCAGGTTCCCACAGCTGCGGACAGGGCAAGCCAGCGTGAGATGTATGAGCAGGCAAGGGCAGTCAGACCCGTTTCCTTCCAGCCGGAGGCCATTCAAAAATCCATTCGCGCAGCCTTCCAATCGAATCCTGGACTGAAGGCCCTGAGGACGGATGTCAAAAACTGCTTTGGCACCATTCCCCAGCCCGTAGTGGAGCAGGAGATACTGAAGCTCCCAGTTCCTCATGAGCTGCAGCAGGGCCTCATCAATGTGTTCCGCCCTATCAGCAGAGGCCTTCCCACCGGAAGCCCGCTGTCCCCCTGGATGGCAGAGCTGGTCCTGCGACTGGTCGACCAAGAAATGGCACAGTTCGATTACCATCGGTACGCGGACGATATCTGCGTGCTCGGGAGCGACGAAACCTGTCAGGCAGCGCTGGGAAAGCTCAAGGCGAAGCTCGCTCCTTGGGGAATGGAGCTGGGCGCCAACAAAACTCGGATCCTCTCTCAGTCAGAGCTGGTATTTTTGGGCAGAAGCTACGAAGAGCTCGATGATACGAGGGTGTTAGAGGCCGATTTGGGAGGGGAATCACTTGGCTTGCCGAACAACAAGCGCATTTTCTTCAGGGTGAATCTGACGGGGCAGCCCTACACCGAAAAGGAGGGGAACCCCACCTACAGCCTTCCCTGCCTGCTCAATCGGATGATTGCGCAGCCCACGCCTTACATCTTGGAGATGCTGATGCTGCGGCCCCGGTGCTCAGATCGCGAGCTGGCACGGATCATTGCCAGGCCTGACAGCATCGTCGACCAGAGGCTGCCAGGGGCTCTGCACGGAAAGACTTATCGCCACTACGTGAACAGGGTAAAACCCAAGGTCCTGAAGGGGGCGGCGCTGCCGATCGGAGAAGCCGGGGAAGTTTACCGCTGGCTCTACCTGGCCAACGAAATCATGCAAACTGGGAAGCTCCCTCGCAGCTACAGCGCGATCGAAGACGAGTGGGCCGAATTGCTGGCCTCTTTGGAGGCCGGAGACTTCAATCCATACCACAGACGCATCAAGCAGCTCTTCAAAGCGGAGCACGCCCTCCGCGAGCTGCCCAAGCCGCTCCTCCCGGCCACCAAAGCGGCCATAGAGCTTTCCGTCACTTGAATCCCATGTGAAGCGACCCAAAAGCAAGCCAAAGCACCTGAGCCTGTTCAAATGCATTGATCTCATCGAAGGTCCCAACCGATCCGTCAGCGACCTTCCCGGCGACACCCGGCGCATCACGCGCAAACCGCATTCGAGCAGATCGCCAAGAAACTCTGTTAAAAAGCAATCAGAGCAAATATGAACTTAGTACCCTACATCAAGGCACAATACTCGATCCTTTACCTGGTCACGCCGGAGGAGAGCCGCGCCGAGGCCGCCATCAACGAAACGGCCAAGGAACTCAAGCGCAGCCTGGTGGTGTGGTCCCACACCGAGGGGATGTTCTCCCCGGCCAACCCTAAGAAATCAACGCAGATCGAAGACCCGATCGAGGCCTTGGTCCACATCAAAGGAGCAGAGATAGAGGCCAACACCATTGTCGTCATGCGCGACCTCAGCCCGTTCTTTTCGGAGCCGAAAGTGATCCGCCACCTGCGGGACATCGCGCGCGACTTCAAGCAGAGCAAGAAAACCCTGATCATCACGAGCCCCATTCGGAAGATCCCCCCGGAGCTGGAGCGCGATGTCACCGTCATCGAGTTTGAGCTTCCCCTGCACCAGGACATTAAAGCTATCTTCGACCTCCTCTACGAAGGGGCCAAGGTGAAGATCGGCAAGCTCTCTGACGACGAACGCGAGCGCATCGTGCAAGCGGCCCTCGGCCTCACCACCATCGAAGCCGAAAACGCGCTCGCGAAGTCGATCGTGGAGTACGTCAACAACGAGAAGACCAAAAAGGCCCCGCAGGTCCCCCAGGCCATCTCCAAGCTGGTGCTGAAGGAAAAGGCACTCGCCGTGAAGAAGTCCGGAATCCTGGAGTACTATCCGGCCACCCAGACGGCCGCGGACGTCGGGGGCCTCGAGAACCTCAAGGAGTGGCTCAACATCCGGCGGGAAGCATTCACTGCCAAGGCCCGGGAGTTCGGCCTCCCAGTTCCCCGCGGCGTCTTGCTTGCGGGCACTCCAGGCTGCGGAAAATCACTTTCCGCGAAGGCCTGCAGCAATATTTGGGAGATTCCCCTCCTGAAACTGGACCTCGGCCGCATTTTCGGAGGCCTCGTCGGCGAGTCCGAGCGCAACATGCGCACAGTCATACAAACGGCCGAGGCAGTCGGCGCCTGCGTCCTGTGGCTCGACGAGCTCGAGAAAGCGTTCGCCGGAGTCGGCGGCAATGGCAGCACCGATGGGGGCACGACGCAGCGCGTGTTTGGCTCGTTCATCACCTGGATGCAGGAGAAGACGGCGCCCTGCTTCATTGTGGCCACCGTCAACCGCATCGAGGGACTTCCCCCGGAGCTGCTGCGGAAGGGACGCTTTGATGAAATTTTCTTCGTCGGGCTCCCGACCGAAAATGAGCGGGCATCCATCATCCGCATTCACCTTCAGAAGTACGGACGGGATGCCAAGAATTTCGAGAAGCAGCTGCCGGAGATGGTCAAGGCATCCGAGAGCTTCAGCGGCGCCGAGATCGAAGAGGCCGTGGTCACCGGCCTGTATTCCGCCTACCACCACAAGCGCGAGCTGACTGCCGACGACGTGCTGAGGGCTCTCAAGAGCACGAACCCTTTGTCCAAATCCCGCGCCGAGGAGCTGCAGGCCATGGCCAAGTGGGCAGAAACCAACGCGGTGAATGCCAGCCGGGTCGACAAGACAACCGATGCCGGCATCGGCGTCACTACCGGAGGGCGCCAGCTGGACCTCGATTAAGCACCCGTATGTCCGAAAGATTTGCAGTTTGCGCGAGGCGGCCAGCCTCGAGTGCCTTCTGTCCTGTGAAGATTTAAGCCGGAAACCAAAACACTCCGCATAAACGGAAAGGAAGAAAATGTCACATGTAACCACCATCGCAGTCGAGATCCGGGACCTCGAAGTCGTAAAGGAAATCTGCCGGGAGCTCGGACTCGAATTCCATGAGAACCAAAAAAATTACAAGTGGTATGGCCGCCATGTAGGAGATTACCCCCTCCCGGCTGGCGTTACCAAGGCAGACCTCGGCCGCTGCGATCACGCCATTGCGGTCAAAGGCGGCAGCGCGCAGAGCTACGAGATCGGCCTTGTCAAGAAAGGCGACCAGTTCATGGTTTTGTGGGATTTTTGGCAGGGAGGTTACGGGCTGGAGAATTGCGTCGGCAAGAACGGCCAGAAGTTCGTCGACGCCTACACCAAAGCTGTGGCAATCAAGACAACCAAGGCGTTTGCCCGTGCGAAAGGCTTCAGCTACACGCAGAAGGTGGACCCGGAGACCAACGAGGTCGTCCTCCTGCTAAGGAAGTACTCTTGAAGAATCGCATCCTGAAAATAATCGCCGCAGCCTGGTATCTTCTTTGCTTTGGGGTGTTCCTGTTCGCCATCCCACGGCCGACGTTTTGCGCCGTCACAAACGGAAGGGAGTTTCAAATTGAACGGCGCGTCATTGGTCCATGGCACCACGTCAAGACCCTGATATTCGAATGCCCGTGGAAAAGGCAATAAAACCGATGAAAGCGACAAAAGTCACCTTGTGGTTCCTCTTGCTCCTCTCGCTAGGCGTGCCTGCTTGGCTGTTGTACATGGTCATCGCGGACGCCCGTGAAACCGGGCCGAGCGGCATCGTGACCGTCACCTGCCTGGGCCTTCTCCTGATCATCGGATCGGCGGGCAAGACCCTGATATTCGAACACCCATGGAAAAAACACCAATAACCCGACACTTATGCAAGAAATCAAAATCACAATTGGAAAAAATGGGAAGGTAAATCTTGACGTCGCCGGCGTCAAGGGCAGCGCCTGCTCGGACCTGACCAAAAGCATCGAAAAAGCTCTCGGCCGGGTCGAGGTCACGAAGAAGAAATCTGAATTCTACCAGCAGTCCTCCACCGCAGGACGCAACCAGACACACGGCAACTGATGGCGCGGCTATACCAGAGCTACAGCAGCCCGGAGGCGGTCTACCTGTCAGTGGACTTGGATTTTTGGGCTCGAGCCGAGATGAGCCGGAACGACCAAGCATGGCTCTTCTCCATGCTGAAGCGAGCTGAGTCCGTCCGCTGCTTCAAGCGCCACGACCAAGCTCTTGCCCACGTTAACAGCCCTGAGATTGCCGCCAAGGGCAGGGAGCTCTGGAATCTGGATACGCACAGCGACCTGGCGGGCTGGGACGTCAGCAACACGCCACCGGCGCTAAACGAGGGCACCTGGGTGGACCATGTGAAATGGCCAAACGCAGAACGATTTCTCTGGATCCACCCGGATCCGCAGGCAGCTAAAGCGAGGGGCCGCGGCAGGTGTGAAGGCAGCTTCCCAAATCCGTTTCGCACCAGGCACCCGGCATGGCCGGCCCGGCGCCACTGCACCCGGCCGCGACGGCTCCAGGAAGTCGACTTGCCGTCCCGGCTAATCGGGGCCTGCGTCATCCTGAGTCTGCCCTGGTATGAAACCTCGGAGGCCAAGGCCAAAGCTGTTCAGGTGTTCACTAAAATCAAGCAACAATTCACAATATGAAACGGGTCAACAACAAGTGGAGGGATTCCGGTTGCTGGATTGATCGGTGGGGACCAGAGGCTCGAACTTAAGACTGAAAGCGGAGGCCTGATGAACGAAAATCAGACGTGCCAAATGGGCGGCGCGCATGGTGATCGAGCCGCCAGAATGCAGGCGCTGAAAACCAGCGTTAAAACCTCCTTTGCCTGCATTTCCGCGCCGTAATTGAAGATGAGCGGACTTGGCTCCGCAAATAAACCGTCACTGCTATATCCAGTTTAACCATATAATTCTACCATGAAAAAGGCAATGCAAGTCGTGGTCCGGGGAGGCGAAATCTGCTTCGTACACGATGACGACCTCGCCCAGGCCATGGCAGGACTTGGCTGCACCACAACTGCTCGAGCGAGTCATGTGGAGCCGTCGGGCCAGGACTGGAAAGCAGATCTTTCACCAGTGGGAGGACCCGTTCTTGGCCCATTTGCCCGGCGCGACGAAGCCCTGACCGCGGAAGTTGAGTGGCTCACGGCAAACAATACGCCCAAACCAGTCAAAGCATGAGCGACGCCCTGTCAGATTCAGCACGCGACCAGCAACGAACGGAGGCCTCCAGAGAAATGTGGCAGGCATTCGGCGCCTTTGCAGAGGCACCATCGGCCGAACGCAAGCAAGCTGTTCTGGAGGCGACGTTGGCTTGGTGTTCGAGTACATCACGTCGGGTGAACGGTGTCATATAAGCAGCTTTGCGTTCTTGATGAGATGCCATCGTGGGACACTGGGCATGTTTTCTCGATCCACTTGTGCCGGAACGAGAGGCGTCCAAAGAGGATGCGCGGGCAACCAATCCTCGACGCTGAGAGCCAGTTTCTCGTGGCCGGCTGTTTCGAGTATGTAGCCTAGCCTCTGCCCTAGCGCAGGTTCGTTTTCTGCGTCCAGGGCCCTTCTAAGCTCAGGAACCTTTATTAACGGCAACAAAGGTATAATCGTTTCTGCTGCACGCTCCATACCTCCAATGCGGGATGCGTACCGGAGCAGATCGATCACCGTTGCCGCAGGGGTGCTGACCTGGAGCTGGGCATAAGCGTTCGCCAACTGTTGCGTTGGCGTCTGCTGTATCGCGGTCTTGAGGAAGAACCGCACACACAGCCGCCCCAGGACGATTTCCCGTCTTGAAGTATCAGTCATCACCTGGGTCACCTGTAGCGCTTGTGGCGCGGACCCGTAGGTTTCGGCCGCTGACTGGAGTGCCAAATAACAGGGGTGTCCCAACCACTTGAAGTAATCGTTGAGCCACCAGTTGGCTGGTGGAGCCCCCACCGTCTGGTGGTCTGGGCTGACAATCAGGTAAAACTGATGCTTCCGGGTGACCTTTACAACCCATTTTCCAAGCCGTAAAAGCTGGCTTTTGCTGCTGTGGGGGACAGCCCTGTCTCCTTGACTAAATCCGCGAGTGGAAACCCAACCACCCCGGCGGCAAGCCTGGCATCAATAAACGCATCGGCCGCACCAGGACGTCGGGGCATTGTGGTTGCAATCGGCATAAATCTATTGCGAACCATAGCGTTAAACGCTCCTAACCGCAAGCGATTTCTTGAGGAGAATTTGGGGTGGGGTTGCTCGCAAACTGGGTCGAGCAGAGCTTCAAGAATTCAAAGCCAGCCTCACCAGACCGCCCGAATGGTCAAAAAGTGTTGAACATTACTTCCCGCACCCATGAGGCTTAAGGCGCCCAATTCCGACTTACGCCTACAAGTTGTTGATATTAAATGTGTTACAACTAATACAGGCTCCTGTACTCATGCGTACTTACAACGCTGGACGGGGCGAAAACCGACCCTCGCCTTTAATTTCCGACAAAACGGCCACAGAAGGTTTCTTTTATCTGACACTGCGCTGTCCCAAGGAGTTTTCCCCCGAAGCCATTTTCTGACCGCCGCCAGCGCCGTGACTGAGTTCCCGTCCAGTTAAGTTCCGCAGTCGTCGTGCAGGAATAAAAACCAATGACGCTGCGCACAATACCACCAGCGTCGTCCGGATGAAGGCGGTCGCAAAGTTATCGCGATGCCGGACGCGCATAAAATCCGCCAAAGCGTGTTGGCGGTGATATTCGGCTATCAATTCCTGCAGCGTGCGAGTTGTGCCAGCGCGTTGACGCTTAAGCAGCGTAAATTGCAAGCAAGTCCGTGGCAATTAACCCAATTTGATTTTACTCTTCTTTCGGGTTGCGATACACCGCTGGCCCTTCTTGAAATGAACGAAGCACACATTTTTAAAATTGCGGGTGAACTGAAAGTTCAACCACGGCAGGTCGCGGCCACGGCCAAACTCTTCGCCGATGGCGCCACCGTTCCCTTCATCGCCCGCTATCGCAAGGAAGCGACCGGATCGCTGGACGAAGTGGCTATCACGAGCATTCGCGAACGGCTCCTGAATCTGGCGGAACTGGATCAGCGTCGGGAGGCCATCCTTAAATCTCTCACCGAGCGCAACCTCCTAACGGACCAACTCAAGGCCGCCATCGCCAGGACCGAGACGCTCACCGCGCTGGAGGATATTTTTCAACCTTATCGCCCGAAACGCCGCACTCGCGCCACCATCGCCAAGGAACTTGGACTGGAACCGCTGGCTGATCTGATCTTCAACCAGCAATCCACAGCGGACCCTGAAAAGGAGGCTCATGCTTATGTTAACGCGGAAAAGGGCGTGGCCGATGTGGCTGCCGCCCTGGCGGGCGCTCGCGACATTCTGGCGGAGCGCATCAGCGACGACGCTCAGGCGCGCACCAAACTGCGCGAGCTATTCTGGAGCAAGGCCGTGGTGAAATCGAAAGTTGCGTTCGAAAAAGAGGAACCCGCTGCGAAGTTCAAGGACTACTTCAATTGGAGTGAGCCGGTCGCCAAAATTCCCAGCCATCGAATGCTGGCCATTCGTCGCGGCGAAACCGAAGGGCTGCTCATGATGCGGATCCAACCGCCCGAAGAAGAAGCATTGGCCTTGATCGAACCCCTGTTTGTCACCGGCAAAGGCCCCGCCGCGGAACAGGTGCGTCTGGCGGTGCAGGACGGTTACAAACGTTTGCTTGGCCAGACGATTGAAGTGGAAATTCGGCTTGAATCCAAGAAGCGTGCCGACACGGAAGCGATCCGCGTATTCTCAGAGAACCTTCGCGAACTTCTTTTGTCCTCGCCGCTGGGCCGCAAGAACGTGCTGGCGATTGATCCAGGGTTCCGCACCGGATGCAAAGTCGTCTGTTTGGACCGGCAAGGCAAGCTGTTACACAACGACGTCATCTACCCAACAGCCGCCTCATCCGGCGAGGCGCGCGAAGCCACGGAAGCAATGCTCGGGATGATCCGCAAGTTTCAAATTGAAGCCATTGCCATCGGCAATGGCACTGCCAGCCGCGAGACCGAGGCTTTCGTTAAGACGCTCAAACTGCCTTCCACCATCCCTGTGGTGATGGTCAACGAAAGCGGTGCTTCGATTTACTCGGCGTCGGCGGTTGCGCGCGAAGAATTTCCGAACCACGACCTCACCGTGCGCGGCGCGGTGTCGATCGGCCGCAGGCTCATGGATCCGCTGGCGGAGTTGGTGAAGCTCGATCCGAAATCCATCGGCGTGGGCCAATATCAACATGACGTGGATCAGCTGGCCCTCAAACGGACCCTCGACGATGTCGTGATGAGTTGCGTCAACGGCGTGGGCGTGGAACTCAACACCGCCAGCAAGCAGTTGCTCGCGTATGTCTCCGGCCTCGGCCCTGCCCTCGCTGAAAACATCGTGGTCTACCGCAACGAACACGGGCCATTCAAGTCCCGCGCTGGATTAAAGGAGGTACCGCGTTTGGGCCCGAAAGCGTTCGAGCAAGCGGCGGGGTTTTTGCGCATCCGCGACGGAGCACACCCGCTGGATGGCAGCGCGGTACATCCCGAGAGTTATCCCATCGTGGACCAGATGGCCCGGGACGTAAGCTGTTCTGTCAATGACCTGATGCGGGACGCGGGACGGCGACAGAAAATCCAACTCCCGAAATATGTCACCGCCGAGGTTGGCTTGCCGACGCTCACCGACATCCTGGCCGAATTGGCCAAGCCGGGCCGTGATCCGCGCCAGCAATTTGAAGTGTTCGCCTTCCAGGCTGGCGTCGAGAAGATGGAGGACCTGAAACCGGGCATGAAACTGCCTGGCATCGTCACCAATGTGACGGCTTTTGGTGCCTTCGTGGACATCGGCGTCCACCAGGACGGGTTGGTCCACGTCAGCCAGCTCAGCGACCGTTTCGTCAAAGATCCAGCGGAGGTGGTCAAAGTGCAGCAGAAAGTCATGGTCACCGTGACGGAGGTGGACTTGCCGAGAAAGCGCATTGCTCTCTCGATGAAGGTGGCGCCAATGATCGGCGCGGGCGCCACCGCCAGGACTTCCCCCGGCCCGAGCCGGCCACAAGCACGCCTTCAGCAAGTCAAACCTCCAGCGACGAACTGGTTCACGGAGGCGCTGAACCGCAACAAGAAGGTGTGATGGATTTCCGATGGCGCCATGGACCTGCTGGCGCAGAGCCAAACTCATGAGTGTGTTCATTCCAGGTCAACGGTGGATCAGCGAATCGGAGCCAGAACTTGGGTTGGGCACGGTCGTGCAAGCCGGAAGAAGCCGGGTGCAGGTCGTGTTCAAAGCTGCTGGCGAAACGCGGACTTATGCGGTTGACCAGGCACCGTTGAAGCGCGTGCGCTTTCGCGTTGGCGACACCATACGAACGCAAGCGGACCATGAGTTCATCGTCAAGGAAGTCGTTGAGCAGCATGGCTTGCTGATTTACGTCCACGATCGCCAGCGCCTGCCCGAAGCCCAAGTTAGCGACCGTGTCAGTTTGCAAGGACCACAGGAGCGTTTGATCGCAGGGCGGTTTGACACTTCGGCGGCGTTTTTGCTGCGTCGGCGCACGCTGGAATTGCAGCACCGTTCCCGAAAATCTCCGGTGCGCGGATTCGGCGGCGGCCGCATTGATCTGATTCCGCATCAACTTTACATCGCACATGAGGTCACCCACCGTCACGCCCCACGCGTGATGCTGTCGGATGAAGTGGGACTGGGAAAAACAATCGAAGCGTGTTTGATCCTGCATCGTCTGCTGCTGAGCGGACGGGCCAATCGCATCCTGGTGTTGGTACCGGAATCGCTCGTGCATCAGTGGTTTGTGGAGATGCTCCGTCGCTTCAACATCTGGTTGCATATTTTTGATGCAGAACGTTGCGCGTCCATCGAGGCCGGCGAACCGGACGCCAACCCGTTTCTGGATAATCAGCTTGTGCTGACCAGTATTGGTTTTCTGGCGGGTGACCCGCGCCGAGCGGAACAGGCGGTGGCGGCCGGTTGGGATGTGCTGGTAGTGGACGAGGCTCATCACCTGGAATGGTCCGAAGCCGCACCCAGCCGCCAGTATCAGGTGGTGGAACAACTCAGCCGTCAGTCGACGGGCCTGTTGTTGCTGACGGCCACCCCGGAACAATTGGGGGTGGAAAGCCACTTTGCCCGGCTGCGATTGCTGGACCCGGATCGGTATCGCGACCTCGCATCATTTCAGGCCGAGTCGAAGGATTACAAGGCAGCCGCCGAGATTGCCGAGAAACTGCGTGCCGAAACAGCGCTCACGGAAACGGACATAACTTCGTTGCGCCGCTTGTTGGCGCATGATTCCCAGTTGGAACCACGCCTTGCGGAATTGAGTCAGGGCAACGCGGAATCGAGGTTGGCGTTGCTGGAAGAGCTTTTGGATTTGCACGGCCCCGGCCGCGTGTTGTTCCGTAACACCCGCGCCGGCATGAAGGGTTTTCCCAAACGC
>OCTA010004906.1_pt1 | contig 11671 bp, 10 predicted proteins | sample 1538991 | NCBI WGS metagenome assembly OCTA01 (sample SAMEA3539302, study PRJEB22396) | soil metagenome | biome: tundra; feature: field; material: soil | place: USA | collected 2010-05 | depth 0.15 m | reverse complement strand
CGTGTGCTCTTCCGATCTGGACATCCCCCTCGTCGATCCGTCCATCGAAAAAGTGCCGCGGGATGCCGTGAACTGGTCCGACCAGGATCGGGTGTCCTCGGTCCAGAAGCTGGCGGGCGGTGGCTATCTGTGGACCCGACGCTGGTATGACCCGGCTCCGGAAGATCCGCGAGAGGGCCGGCGCCAGGCTGTAGCTTTCTTCGACTCGGCACAGGATCGTGCCATTCCCCTCGAATCGGACTGCACGGATCCGAAATGCGACCGCCAGGGCCAGTGGATGGCTTTGAGCTGTGCGCGGGAGACTGCTGCCGACCAACTCCTCCACGAAACCACGGTATATGACTTAATTACAGGAAAATCCGCCAGTTCTACCAACCATTGCCGGAACCCCAGGTTGATTTCAGCTATCGCCGTTTCCTGCCAGTCCGAAGAGGTGGATGCCACCGGTATGTTGCGTTTGGCCCCTAAAACGGTCCGATTCCGCTGATTATGCCGGGGAGCCGGTTGCGCATTGCTCGCCAGTTCTCCGGGCGAAGCTGACCTTTTCGGTCCGTCTTCAGCCTTGTGGCTTGTTTTGTAACGCACACTGGAATACAATCGTACCGCACGGAGGTTAACTTGCCGAGCAGCAAAAGTCAACAGCATAAGCTGACACGGGTCCGTCCTCCGAGGGTTCACATCACCTTCGATGTTGAGACGGGCAATGCCATCGAGATGTTGGAGTTGCCATTTGTAGTGGGAGTCCTGGGCGATTTCTCAGGTAATCCCGCCGAGCCCCTGCCAGCGGTGCGCGATCGGAAGTTCGTTGAGATCAATCCGGACAATTTCGATGACGTGCTCAAGGCTATGAAGCCTCGCCTTAGTCTCAATGTGGCGAATCGGCTGGATCGCAAGAATCCCGATGCCGGTAAGATAACGGCAGAGCTGAACTTCGAATCGCTCGAAGACTTCGAACCCCACCGGATCATCCAACAGGTCGAGCCAATGCGGAAGCTTGCCGCATTGCGCACCAAGCTCTCCGATCTGAAGAGTAGCTTGCAGGGTAATACCAAGTTCGAGGGGTTACTGGACGAAATTGTGCGCGACGCGGAAAAGTGCGGTCAACTGGCGAAAGAACTGAAGCAGTCCAAGGGAGAGGCAGAAAAATGAGTTCGACGGATAATCCCGCCCAGAAGGCCGCCCCGGCCGGTGCCACCCAACAGGAATCCCAGCCGTCCGTGCTAGACCAGATTATCGCCGCGGGACGGTTTTCCAAAGCGCCCGAGCGCGGTGTCGGTCTCGTCGATGCGTTCGTGAAAGAGATCATGGATGGCACGGTCACCCTCGGCAAAGATGTCGAGGCGACCATCGATGCCAAGCTCAAGGAGATTGATGAGCTTCTTTCAATTCAAATGGATGAGATCCTGCATGACGAGGCCTTCCAGAAGTTGGAGGCCAGTTGGCGGGGCATCCGGCATTTGCTCGACGAGAGTGAAACCGGGCAAATGCTGCACATCAAAGTTCTCAATATCACGAAGCGAGAGTTGCTGAAGGATTACCAAAAAGCTCCGGAATTCGACCAGGGCGCTCTTTTCCAGAAAGTGTACGAAGAGGGATATGGCGTGTACGGCGGCGCGCCGTTTGGCGTGCTGGTGGGTGACTATGAGTTCGGCCGTCTCCCCGAAGAGGTGGAACTCCTGGAGCATGTATCCGGCACGGCCGCCGCGGCGCATTGTCCGTTTATTAGTGCCAGCAGCGCCGAGATGCTGAACCTGGAGGAGTTTACCCAGTTGAACTCCATTCGAGACGTCTCCACGGTATTCATGGGCACGGATGCCGCCAAGTGGAAGTCGTTTCGCGCCAGCGACGACTCCCGCTATGTTGGGCTGGCCATGCCACACATGCTGATGCGTCTGCCGTACGGCAACGCTACCAGGCGGGCGGAAGGCTTCAACTACGAAGAAGCCGTCGATGGCACCAACCACCAGAAATATCTGTGGGGTAATGCAGCCTATGCCTTGGCTAGCAAGATGACCCAGGCCTTCGCGGAAAATGAATTCTGCACCGCGATACGCGGACCGGAAGGTGGCGGCAAGGTGGAAGGGCTGCCGGTGCACAATTTCAAGACGTGGGACGGCGACATCGCCATGAAATGCCCGGTCGAGGTGCAGATTCCGGACCGGCGGGAAAAAGAACTCGCGGACCAGGGCTTTATCCCGCTGGTCCACTGCAAGGATACCGACTACGCCGCATTTTTCAGCGTTCAGTCGGCGCAAAAGCCCAAGCTCTGGAACACCGACGAGGCGAACAGCAATGCCCGCCTGTCGGCCCAGTTACCGTACATTTTTGCGATTTGCCGCTTTGCGCACTATATGAAAGTAATGATGCGCAATAAAATCGGTCGCAATATGTCTAAGACGGATCTACAGCGTTATCTGTCCAGGTGGATTGCAGAATTCGTGCTGGATCAAGACGATGCATCTCACGAACAAAAGGCTAAGCGTCCTCTGCGCGCGGCCAGCATTGAGGTGGATGAGGATCCGGCGAAGCCGGGAGTGTACCGCACCACCATGTTCCTTCGGCCGCACCTGCAACTCGATGAGTTGAACGTCTCATTACGTCTAGTAGCGGAACTGCCTAAGAATGAAAAATAGGCTTGTTCTGCGCGTTTGAATGCACTAAGATTGAGTTTCCCCGGGGCACTAAAAGGAGTTTAAGATGAGTTTTGACGCTTTCTTGAAGATCGATGGCATCGAAGGCGAAAGCCAGGATAGCAAGCACAAGGCGGAGATCGAATTGCTCTCCTACAGTTTCGGAGCGGACCAGCCGGCATCGTCGAGTGTCGGGGGCGGTGCCGGAACGGGTAAGGTCAACATGCACGACCTCACGGTCCTGAAGTCTGTGGATAAGGCCAGCCCGCGGCTTCTGGTGGCTTGCGCCACGGGCCAACACATAAAGTCGGCGGTTCTCACCGTGCGAAAGGCAGGCGGCGACCAGCAGGACTTCATCATCGTGACACTATCCGATCTTCTGGTGAGTTCCACCCAGAACACCGGCCAGCCAAAGGGTGGCGATGGCCTTCCCTCGGAACAGTTGTCATTGAACTTTTCCAAAATCAATTTCGAATATAAACAACAGGGCGCTGACGGCTCGCTGACTGGTGCCGTGGCCGGGGGATACGACGTCAAGGCGAATAAGAAGGTCTGAGGCCGCCGCAACGTCGGCGCCATTCGGTCCGGGGAGCGAGTCATGCAGCATCTGGAGAGCCTCGACCGGGGCGGCAATCTCGCTGAGGTGACCCAAAGTCTGGCAATCCGCTGCATCGAGTTCGACCGGCTTGCAGAATCAGGAATGCTTAGCGATGGTTGATCTGGAAAACCTCACCGAACCCTTGCTCAGTTGGAACCGACTCCTGCAGCCGATCCCCGGAACGTGCCCGAGCGGACCCTCCCTGCGGAATGAACCGCCCTATGAGGAGATCCGTGAGGCTCTACGACCTCCCGATACGGCGCCGGGCGGCGTCTGGCAACGCGATCAGAAACCCATCGACTACTCGGCCGTCATCACGATGGCGAGTGAGTTCCTCGCCACCCAATCCAAGGATCTGGATGTCGCGGGATGGCTAACCGAAGCCCTCACTCGGAAGCATCAGTTGGCGGGGATGTGCGAAGGTCTGCGGCTTTTTCGTAAGTTACTGGAGGATTATTGGGCCACGATCCATCCGGCTCTGGACCCGGACGACGGAGAAGCATTTCGGGTCCGGCCGGTCAAGCACCTCAATAAGGCGTTCGTGGCCGCTTTTCTTCAGCTCCCCATTACCTCCGATGGGCGGACCTTGCACGAATACAATACTTCGCGGTCCGAGGGAAACCCCTCCGCGGAGGAGATCGGCCGATCGATAGAAGCTACTCCCGCGGGCTTCTATGACCAGCTTCTGGAGCAACTCCTACAGGCTCGCCAGGGAGTTACCCTTCTGCAGAAGACGTGCGACGAGAGGTTTCTGACCAACGACCGACCCTATCTGGAAAGACTGCTTGAGCAGATTGACGGCCTGACCAACACGGTAAAGTCCCTTCTGCGGACCAAGCCGATCCCTGCCCCGGCGCCCGTGCCTGCGCCGGATCGTCCACCGTCGGTCACCGCCCCCATACCGTCGCTGCCGCCCAAAGTGGTCAGCGTCGGGCCGCCCACCGTGCCGCCACCGGTGGCCGCGGCGCCTGTGGTGGCGACCGTGCACGATCTGGCGTCCGCGCTACGCCGCGACGACGCGTCCAACCCCGTGCCGTATATGCTGGTGCGCAGTTGGAGCTTTGGCCCCATGCTCGCTTACGGCAGTCCGGTGAGCGGGGACCGTCTGGAGCCACCGCCTACCGAGTTGAAAACCACGTTGCGACGCGCTTCGATGAATGGCGACTGGTGGGAGGTCCTGGACCAGACCGAGCGAGCCATGGAATTGCCGTGCGGCTGCTGCTGGCTGGATCTCCAATATTACTCCTACCGTGCGTGCACGGAACTGAAGCAGGAAGGCGCCGCCCACGCGATTCGGGGCATGCTGGCCGGCTACCTGCAGGCTTTACCCGACCTTGTTGGCTCTGTGATGCTGGACGGCTCTCCCGTGGCCAACCCCGTTACGGTCGCGTGGATTCAAAGCGAGGTGCTCGTAGATCCGCAACAGTCCCGTAAGGAGTCGCTGGAGGAGGTCCGCTCGATCGATTTCGACCAGCAGAGAGAAGTCTTTGAAGGAGCGCTCCCTGACGCGTTTGAAGTGGCCGCGACCGAACTTAGCGCCGGGCGCTTTGGCGAAGCCTTTCGAGTCCTGGCGGAGGCCCTGGCGAAGGAAACGTCGGGCCGCGGACGGATGCAGCGCAAGTTGCAACTCGCCAAGATCGCGGTGGAGGCCGACTGTCACCGGATCGCTTTGCCGATCTTGCGCGAAATCCACCAGATGATCGAAGACCGGCGGCTGGAAGGCTGGGAGAATGCGGAGCTCATCGCGTCTCCCCTGGCAATGCTGTATCGTTGCCTCGAAACGCTGGGTGAGACAGGGGACTTTAAACTGCGCGTGTACGAGCAACTCTGCGCCGTCGATCCCTTGAGGGCGTTGGAGCTCACGTCGAAGCCATGATTGTCTTCTCCGTATTAAACCGACTGGTTGACGAGCAACTTTCCGGGCGGAAGGGGATCTCGTTGCCTTCGGCTGACGCGAGGGGAGGACAACAGCAGGCGAGTGTCGCCAAAGGCGAGTTTGAACGGTACCGGGCGACCGTGCGCCACGACCTGGAGTGGCTTCTGAATACCCGCAGAATCACGGATCCCCTGCCGGAGGGCCTCCGGGAGGTCGAAAGATCGGTTTATTTCTATGGTTTGCCGGACTATTCCCAGCTCAGCCTGTATAGCGAGGGGAATGCCGCGGACCACGACCGTCTGGCCGCCATGATCGCCCGTACCGTTGAGCTCTTTGAGCCCCGTATTCTGGATGTCAGAGTGACACTCGGGATTCGCACCGCACCGAGCCGCGATCTGCGCTTCCACGTTTTCGGGCGGCTAAGAATGAAGCCGCGGCCTGAACCGGTCTGCTACGATACCACGCTGGACGTCACTCGCGGTGAATACGCTGTAGGCGTTGTGGGGGAAGGACGTGCGTGAAGATTACAGGGAAGTGCGCGACAATTTCCTGGGCTATTACAACCGGGAACTATCCTACCTGCGCCAACTCGGCGCAGAATTTGGACGCAAGCACCCGACCATCGCCTCACGCCTGAGGCTCGAACCGGATCAGTGCGATGACCCGCACGTGGAACGGCTGCTGGAAGCCTTTGCATTCCTGGCGGCCCGCATCCACCTCCGCATCGACGACGAATTCCCTGAAATTACCAGCGCCCTGATCGAGGAGTTATACCCCCACTTCACCCGGCCAGTCCCGTCTATCTCGATGGTCGAGTTCCAACTCGACCCCGAACGCGGCAAGTTGACCACTGGGAGGAAGATTCCGCGAGGAACATCTGTCGAATCGCGCCCGTCTGAAGGATTCGTCTGCAAGTTTCGGACCTGTTATGACACGGACCTTTGGCCGCTCACTGTGGAGAGCGCCACATGGCGCCCTGGGAGCAGTCTGCCCGCCGGACTGACTGCCCTCCCAACGACTGCGGCCATCGAAGTCCGCCTCTCTTGTCTGCCCGACGTAACCTTCTCCGGTCTCGATCTTTCCCGGCTACGTTTCTACCTCAACGGCGGCTTCGACGTGGTCGGCCCGATCTACGAACTGCTGCTCCATAAGTGTCATACCATCCTGGTTCAGGACCCGGTTTCTGCCCCCCCCCGCAAGAGCTTCCGATTGGAAACTGGCGCGCTCACGCCGGTGGGCTTCGCAGAGGACGAGGGCCTCTGTTGGTATCCCGCGCGGAGTTTTGCCGGCTACCAGACTTTGGAAGACTATTTCGTGTTCCCGGAAAAGTATCTGTTCGTCGATTTGACCGGTCTGGAAGGCCTGAAGAAGAATGGATTTGGGCGGCAGGCCTCGCTCATTTTCCTGATCTCCCCGTTCGAGCGCGGCGAATGGCGATCGATTCTCGAACAGGGCGTCTCCTCCAAGACGTTTCGTTTAGGGTGCACTCCAATCGTGAATCTGTTCCCGGTGGCCTCGGACCCGATTCCGATCCGCGGCAATATGTATGAAGTGCCGATCCCTACCGATCCGCGCATGGAGATCTATTCGGTGGACGGCGTCTACGGTCAGGTGTCATTTGCCGCGGAGCGCCGGCCCTTCGCTCCTTTCATCAGCTGCCGCAATGGAGAACTAACCAGAGAGAATTTCACGGGTCATTGGAAGACCGTCCGCAGGCCGAGTCGGCACGAGGAGAATACGTCGGAGGTGTTCCTCAGTCTCTGCGACAAACGGGGACTTCCACTCGATCCTGATGTCGACAGCGTGACCGTCAAGCTGACGTGCACTAACCGCGATCGTCCTTTTCGGCTTCCCATGTCCGACCCGAAGGGCGACTTTCAGATGGAAGAACATCCGGAGGTTCAGCGGATTCTCTGCCTGCATCGCCCAACCGCCGGATGCGCGGCCCCGTCTGCCAGGACCAGTCTCTGGCGGCTGGTCTCTCAGTTGGCGCTCAACCACCTCTCGCTGGTGGACGGGGGCAAGGAGGCGCTGCAGTGCCTGCTTCGCGTGCACAGTTTCGGCGATTCGGAATTTGCCGAGGAGAGCATCAAAGGAATCGTCGCGTTGGCGAGTCGTGCGCACTTTGCCAGGGTGTCCTCGGAGCACGGAATGGCATTTGTGCGTGGCAAGAGGGTTGAAATCACGTTAGACGAGAGCTGTTTCGTCGGAAGCAGCGTGTTTATTTTCGGAAACGTGCTGGAGCGTTTCCTGGGTCTTTACACCTCGTTGAACTCGTTTTCGCAACTGGTGCTGCGCTCGCGTCAGCGAGGCGACAAGCCCCTGCATGTCTGGCCAGCTCGCGCGGGCGCGAAGGTGGTCCTATGAGGATGACGTGCCTGTGAACCAGGACAAAGCTTTCGACGAATTGATCGAGCAACCATGGCGATTTGAGTTTGCCCAGGCGTTGCGCCTCCTGCTGCGCCATAGCGCGCATGGAAGCACGGGATTGCCGGCGGACCGCCGCTTCGACGTGGACCGCGAACCCGTGCGAATCGGCGCGCATCAGTCGCTCGGATTTCCGGCCAGCGACATCCAGGACCTCCGGCAACCACCATCGACGGACAAACGGAAGCTGCTCATCAACTTCCTTGGCTTAACGGGCCCCTCCGGTGTGCTCCCGCAGTACTACACACAGTTCCTGAGGGAAAGGAGTGACGACAAAGACGAAGGCCCGGCGGAGTTCCTCGATATTTTCAACCACAGGATGGCGATGCTGTTCTATTACGCCTGGGAGAAGTACCGCTTTCCGGTGGTCTACGAGCGTCGTCCAGAGCACGATTTCCTTCGTCAAATCCTCTTCAGCCTGGTTGGCATGGGCACGGAACACCTGCGCGGCCGAGATCACCTCTCCGATGAATTCTTTGCCGAATATGCAGCCCTGCTAGCCGTTCAGCCGCGCTCGGCAGCCGCGCTGCGCAGTATTCTGTCGGACTTCTTTAATGTGCCGGTGGAAGTGGAACAATTCGCCGGGACCTGGTATCCGCTGGACGACGACAGCATCACCCGTTTTAGCGAAGAGGACTCGGACTCGGAACGGCTCGGCTACGGCGTCGTCGTCAGCCAGGAGTACTGGAGCCAGGAATCCATGGTGCGCTTGCGGATCGGCCCACTGGATCTCCCCACTTACCGTCGCTTTCTCCGGGTAGGTACCGACTTCGTAAAACTCCAGGAGATCTGCCGATTCTTCTCGCGCGATGAGATAGTCTTCGAGCTCCAATTGATTCTTCAAAAGGATGAAGTGCCAAATACCGAACTCAGCGGCGATCATCCGGAGGATGCACAATTGGGTTGGACTACTTGGGCGAAATCCGAGCCCTTTCAAAAACATGCTGAGGACGTGGTGATTCGATTGTGACGGAAGTTCAGCTGTTAAGGATCAGCCGCGGAGCAGCAGGCGCTGACGCTGACACGCCAGCCAGGAGGATGTGATGGATTATTCACAGGAGGGTCGCCCAATCCGTCTCGATACACCACTCGGTGAGGACGTTCTATTGCTTGAGGAGTTCACCGGAGCGGAGGCGGTCTCGCAACAGTTCTCGTTCCATCTCCGGACGGTTTCCACCAACGGATCGCTAGCGCTCGACGATCTGCTACAGAAGCCGGTAACGGTGACCCTGCAACTAGTGAGCCAGCAGCCTCGCCATATCCACGGTATCGTCAGCCGCGCCGTTGCTCTGGAGCGCAGCAAGGGCCTGACCACCTATCACCTCGAGATCGTGCCATGGTCATGGTTCCTGGGACTGATCACAGATTGCCGTATTTTCTTGGACAAGACGGTTCGCCAGATTATCGAACAGATCTTCACCGACCAAGGTTTTCAAGACTACGAGTTCCGGCTTTCCGGTTCCTACGATCCGCGAGAGTATTGCGTACAATACCGTGAGACGAGCCTCGACTTCATCTCCCGCCTCCTGGAAGATGAGGGCATCTTCTACTTCTTTGAGCACACAGCCGAAAAGCACACCTTGATCCTGAGTGACTCGCAGTCCGCTTTCCAAGCGTGCCCCGACAATCCCCACGTTCGTTACGGCATCACGCCAGCCGCCGGGCAGGAAGATGACATAGTTCTGACGCTCTCGCGCGAGCATTCGGTGCGAAGCCGGACAGTATCGCTGACCGACTATGACTTCCAAAAGCCGAAGGTGAAACTCGACGTCCGCGCCACCTCGGAGCGGTATGATCTATACGATTTCCCGGGAAACTACCTTACGCGAGACTTGGGCGAACAGTACGCCAAGATCCGCCTGGAAGAGCAGGAGGCGCAGCGCCTGATCCTTGCCGGCACCAGTAATTGCCGGCACTTCGCTACTGGGTACAAATTTGACCTGGAAGACACCACTGGGCAAGGTGCCGACGGCGCCTACGTCCTGCTCTCCGTGGCGCACTCCGCCAGCGCCACCAGTTATCGTTCGGACGGTATTGAGCCGTTCATCTACGAGAACCAGTTCCGGGCGATCCCCCGGGATGCCACGTATCGTCCGCGTCGCGTGGTTCGCAAGCCCGTGGTGCGCGGCACCCAGACGGCGGAGGTCGTGGGGCCGGATGGCGAGGAGATCTGGGTCGACAATTTCGGCCGCGTCAAGGTTCATTTTCATTGGGATCGCGAGAACAAGAATTCCTGCCCCGTACGGGTTTCTCAGTCCTGGGCCGGCAAGGCTTGGGGAAGCATCGAGACTCCGCGTATCGGACAGGAGGTCGTTGTGGACTTCCTGGAAGGCGATCCGGATCGGCCTTTGATCATTGGGCGTGTTTACAACGGGGAGCAAATGCCGCCGTACACGCTTCCCGGCGATCAGACCCTCAGCGGAGTGAAGTCGCGCAGTTCAAAAGGCGGAAGCGCCGACAACTACAACGAGATCGTCCTGGAAGACAAGAAGGGTTCGGAATTCATCCGAATTCACGCCGAGAAAGACATGCAGGAGTATGTCGAGAAAGACAACTACGAATACATCGGCCAGGACCGTCACCTGATCGTGGATGGTTCGCAGGCGGAAAGCGTCGCGGGTGACAAGCATCTGACCGTACGGGGGGACCAGCGGGAGGCGATTCAGGGTGATGTCTCGTTGAAAATCGGATCCAACCACAATGCCAAAGTCGGCATGGTGTACAGCGTGGAGTCCGGCCAGGAGATTCACATCAAAGGCGGGATGAAGGTGATCGTGGAGGCCGGCATTCAGATCTCTTTGATCGGCCCCGGCGGGTTTGTGGACATTGGGCCGGCAGGGGTCACCATCCAAGGCACTCTGGTTCAAATCAATAGCGGTGGCAGCCACGGGTCTGGCACAGCAGCGCAGCCGAAGGACCCGAAGCAGCCGAAGAAGGTGGAGTAGTCGGTGTTTCGAAAGGATGACGCCAAACGGCTGGCTGGCGGCGGGACAGGTTCAATGCTCAAACGCCCAAACGACGGTACAGAAGAGGCGCGGGGCTTCCGCGCGGGCTTGTCCTCATTCGTGCCTCATTTAGATCGACGGAACAGCAAGATGCTGATTCGGCTGGGTGTAGATTCAGGAAGTCGCGACAGAAGCGCGCAAGTGATTTAGATTCAATAAACGGGTGGATTCCCTAGTGGCTGGGACGTCGCCGTCGCGCGAAATTGTGGCGGCGAATTACCCGCTGTGTCAGTAGCTGTGTCAGTAACGGTTGTGAAAACTGGTCTTTTCGTGTCGAACCGTGTCACCCAATGTCACCCGTAACCCAACATGTATTTCGCAGAAAACAAAGGACTAGCTAGGGCTTGCGCCTGTCACGTCGGAGGCCGCGGGCTCGACCCAACTCGTTCCCAGCAGGTTCAGTCGCCCGGACACGAGAACCATTTGCAAGCTCGCCGTCTTCCCCAAAAGTAGTTCTGAGACAGTTCCCGAGAATCCAGCACGGTGGACATTCCGACGTCACTGTCAACAGGCTAGTAGGGGTTTCTCGCGCTCCGGAAGGGGGGGCGTGAGCCTGCAGGATGTTGTCGAACTGTTCGCTCTTCAATGGGCCCCGAAAGAGGGACCGCGGACCTACACCTGCGACGGACTGCCTACCAAACCCAACCAGCAAACCAGTGTGCCAATAGTGTGCCAACTCATCCGGAAGCGGCGGAACTCGTCAATTCTCGCCGGAAATGCGATTACCGGCAAGCGCATGATTCAGAGGTCCTTATAGAGTGAATAGACAAAACAGCTCAAGGCGGAAAATACCCCGGAAAAGACTCTTAATCAGTAGGTTGTAGGTTCGATTCCCACCGCGCTCACCATACAAAATAAAGCACTTACACGATTCGCTTACTGCCTCTGGACCCTCTTTGTCAGCAGTTTTGTCAGCAGAAGGGCTCGAAATCATAGACACAATAGACCCTTAGCGAGGGGTCTTGTCAGCAGTTTTGTCAGCAGAATGTCCGGAAGTTATAGAAGACGTTCAACTTATCGATCACGAGTATTTTGCAGCGCCAACGGGGCACGGAGCCGCACATGCTCTGTTTCAAAAGCTTCCGAAACTTCTCCATTCATAGTGACGTAAAGACGACGTCATTACATTTTGCTA
>OCTA010004904.1_pt1 | contig 11674 bp, 9 predicted proteins | sample 1538991 | NCBI WGS metagenome assembly OCTA01 (sample SAMEA3539302, study PRJEB22396) | soil metagenome | biome: tundra; feature: field; material: soil | place: USA | collected 2010-05 | depth 0.15 m | reverse complement strand
CCGCACAAATCATCCCTCTTCTCGACCGCATTCTCCTGATCCTTCTCGTCGTCGAGCTCCTCTACACGGTCCAGGTCTCATTTCGGCAGCATGCGGTCACGCCCGAGCCGTTCCTCCTCGTTGGGCTCATCGCGGCAATAAGGCGCGTACTGATCCTCACGGCAGAGTTCGGCCAGGCAACCGGACAAGCGGCTCCCACACAGCTCGTGCCTGAGCTGGCAGTTCTCTCGGCGTTGCTCGTGGCGATAGCGTTGTCGCTATTCGTGCTACGCCGAAAGGACACTACCGACAAAGTGGCAAAGCCGTAACGCCCTTTTCGCCTTCTCCTAACCGCGCCGGACGCGTTGATGCGCGCTCCGGCGCGTTGGAAGCTCAGCGCGTGGCGGATCTCCGCGTATCATCACGAACATGGCTACCTCCTCGAAGCGCATTTCAGCCTCGCAGGGCAGACGGATCGCCAGATCGTCCTCGGAACTGCCTGGGCCGTCGTCAAAGCCCTCCCTTCGTTTCTATTACTCCGACGGCCTTTGCAAGAAGACGCTTTCGGTGCTCGGCACTCTCGAGCAGGCTCAGGATGTCACCGCTCACCGTGGCGCCCTGGCGGACGTCGTCGTGGAGCTGACGAACAGCGGCATGGACTTCTACTTCATGAAACCGCTCAAGCTCGCCAAAGCGGGTTTCATCGTGCAGCAGTCGGCGAACCTGGGCTTGGCAGGCGCGCAGCAGGTGATGGGGTCCGTCATCCGCAACATCATCGGGCGCATGGATGGGCCTCAACTGCTGTCCGTATGTGGCTCCATTCGGCAGCTCATGCTCTGAAACTCGAGCCGCGCCGCCAAGATCGCCGTCACGCCAGAAAGAGCCGGTACGCGGGATTGGCACTTTCGTCCCAGTGCCGGTATCCCAGCTCTTTCAGGAATCGCCGGAACTTCGCGTCGTCCTTCCGGGGGACCTGAATCCCCACGAGAACCCGGCCGTAGTCGGCCCCATGGTTGCGATAGTGGAAAAGGCTGATGTTCCAGCCGCCCCGCATGCGGTTCAGGAATTTGAGCAGGGCGCCGGGGCGCTCGGGGAACTCGAACCGGAAGAGGCGCTCGTCGTGGGCCAGCGGCGCGCGCCCTCCGACGAGGTGGCGGACGTGAAGTTTGGCCATCTCGTTGTCGGAGAGATCGCTCGCCGGCAGGCGGTGACGCCGCAGCGCCGCCAGGAGCGACCGGGTCTGGCCCTGGTTCTCGACCTCGACCCCCACGAAGACGTGCGCGCGCTCGGGGTCGGCATACCGGTAGTTGAACTCGGTGATGTTGCGCGGCCCGACGACGGCGCAGAACTCGCGAAAGCTGCCCGGCCGCTCCGGGATCGTCACGGCCAGAATCGCCTCGCGCCGTTCGCCCAGCTCGGCCCGCTCGGCCACGTGGCGAAGCCGGTCGAAATTCATGTTCGCGCCGCAGGCAATCGCGACGAGCGTCCGGCCCTTCACGCGGTGGCGCTCCGTCCAGGCTTTCAGTCCCGCCACGGAAAGCGCCCCGGCCGGCTCGAGGATGGAGCGCGTGTCCTCGAAGACGTCCTTGATGGCCGCGCAGATGGCGTCCGTGTCCACGAGCACGATCTCGTCCACGAGGTCGCGGCAAAGGCGGAACGTCTCGCGCCCCACCTGCCGGACGGCGACACCGTCCGCGAAGAGGCCGACCTTCTCCAGACGTACCCTCCGGCCCGCCTGCAGAGAGCGGCTCATGGCGTCCGCGTCGACGGGCTCGACGCCGATCACCCGGGTTCGCGGGCTGAGTCTTTTCACCCATGCCGCGACGCCAGCGATGAGCCCACCGCCGCCCACGGCCACGAAGACGGCGTCGATCCCGGCGGGCCGCTGCCTGAGAATCTCCATTCCGACGGTCCCCTGCCCGGCGATGACGTCGGGGTCGTCGTAGGGGTGGACGAACGTCTTCCGCTCCTTTCGGGCGAGGCGTCGCGCCTCGGCGTACGCCTCGTCGTACGAGTCGCCCGTCAGGATGACCCGCGCGCCCCGCGCGGCCACGGCGTCGACCTTGATGCGCGGCGTCGTGATCGGCATGACGATCGTGGCCGAGCACCCCAGCTTCGCCGCCGCGAGCGCCACCCCCTGCGCGTGGTTCCCCGCCGAAGCCGTGATCACGCCGCGCTTCAGCGCGGCGCGCGGCAGGCGACACATCTTGTTATACGCGCCGCGCAGCTTGAAGGAGAAGACCGGCTGCAGGTCCTCGCGTTTGAGCAGCACCGTGTTGCCCGTCCGCCGGCTCAGGAGAGGAGCGGCCTCGAGCGGCGTTTCCACCGCGACGTCGTAGACGCGCGCCGAGAGAATCCGCTCGAGGTACTCCTCGCCCGTCCTCGCGGCGGCCCGTCGCACCGGCGCGGCCGCCGGGCTCAGCGGTGCCGTCCGCGGGCGAAGCGCGCAGGGGACGGCAGCGCCGCTTCCTCGCGGACCCACGTGCACCATTCGTTCGAGCGCGGATGCTCGCCCCGCACGGCGGCGTGGAAGACTTTCTGGAGCTTGCGCGTGACGGGGCCCGCCGTGCCCCGGCCGATCTTGCGGAAGTCGATCTCGCGGAGCGCGATGCACTCCGCCGCCGTGCCGCACACGAAGACCTCGTCCGCGATGTAGAGCTGGTCGCGCGAGACGGGCTTTTCGACCACGGGAATGCCGAGGTCGCCCGCGAGCGCCACGAGCGCGTCGCGCGTGATGCCCTCGAGGATGGGCGCCGAAGGCGAGGTGACGATCGTGCCGTTCTTCACGAGGAAGAGGTTCTCACCCGTACATTCGGCCACGTAGCCCTGCGGGTCGAGCATGATGGCCTCGTCGAAGCCCAGCCGCACCGACTCGGTCTTCGCGAGAAAGCTGTTCGCGTAGCTGCCGCTGATCTTGGCCTTCGTCATCGTGACGTTCGGGTGGTGACGCGTGAAGGACGAGACGTTCGCGCGCACGCCTTTCTCGAGAGCCTCGGCCCCGAGGTAGTTCTTCCACTGCCACGCGGCGATGCCGATGGCCGGCGAGCCGCCGTCGAGGTTCAGATTCCAGCCGCCGCCGGAGCCGCCGCTCGCGAGATAGAGGAGCGGGCGGATGTAGCAGTCGTCGAACGCGTTGCGGGCGACGAGCTCGGCGCAGGCCTCGGCGATCTGCTCCTCACCGAACGGAAGCTCCCTGAAGCCGAGACAAAAAGCCGAGTGGAAAAAGCGCGCGATGTGCTCTTTCAGGCGGAAGATCGCCGGCCCGTCGGCCGTCCCGTAGCAGCGGATCCCCTCGAAGACGCCGATGCCGTAATGCAGGCCGGGCGTGAGGAAGTGGAGAGTCGCCTTTTCGTAGTCGACGAACTCCCCGTTCAGCCAGATCGTCTTCGATTCCATTCCCATGACTTCCTCCGTTCAGACCGCCACGTGAGCCGGGATCGCGTCGGCCACCGCTCGCGCCATCTCGCGCGTGCCGAGCGCACGGGTGCCGCGCGGCGCGAGATCCGCCGTGCGCGCGCCCTTTTCGAGAACCGCCTCGATCGCGCGGTGTACCGCCGCGGCTTCCTCGGTGAGCCCGAGTCCGTCCTCGAGGAGCATTGCGGCCGTCGCGATCGCCCCGATCGGATTCGCGACGTCCCGCCCCGCGAGCGCCGGCGCCGAGCCGTGCACCGGCTCGAAGAGGCCCGGGCCGTCGCCGAGGCTCGCCGAGGGCAGAAGCCCGAGCGAGCCCACGAGCGCGCCCACCTCGTCCGACAGGATGTCGCCGAAGAGATTCTCCGTGACGACGACGTCGAAGGCCGATGGGTAAAGGACGAGGTTCATCGCACAGGAGTCGACGAGCTGGTGCTCGAGGACGACGTCCGGATGCCGCGCGCCAACGTCGGTCGTAACCGCGCGCCAGAGCTGCGAGGTCTCGAGGACGTTCGACTTGTCGACGGACGTGACCTTCTTCCTTCGGCCCACCGCGAGACGGAAGGCCACCTCGGCGATGCGCTCCACCTCTGGCCGCGTGTACGGCAGCGTGTTCACGGCCGTCCCCTCTGCCAGATCCAGCGCGCGCGGCGTCCCGAAATAGAGCCCGCCCGTCAGCTCGCGCACGACGACGAGGTCGACGCCGCGGGCGATCTCCGGCTTCAGCGGGCCCGCGCCTTCGAGGCCCCGGTATACCCGGGCCGGCCGGATGTTCGCGTAGAGGCCGAGGGCCTTGCGGAGCTCGAGAAGCCCGGCTTCCGGCCGCTTGTCACGCGGAGCGAGGTCGTACGCGGGATCGCCGACGGCGCCCAGGAGCACCGCGTCGGCGTCGCGGCAGGCCGCGAGCGTCTCCTCGGGAAGCGGAACGCCCTTCGTGCGCATCGCGATCGCGCCGATCGGCCACTCCGACACGATGAAGTCGTGAGAGAAGCGCGCGGCGACGGCCTTGAGCACCGTCATGGCCGCAGCCGTCACCTCGGGGCCGATTCCGTCCCCGGGGAGGACCGCGAGGCGCGCGCGTCGCCCCAAGGTCAGACCCCGTGCCCGTAGCCCGCTTCGTCGGCGAGCGCGGCCTCCTCGCGAAAGATGCGCGACGCGGGCGCCTTGGCGCGCGGCGCGGCGCGCTTCATTGTGCTCCAGAGGTCGAAGAGGTCGTCGTCGCGCACGAGTTTTTTCTGGTCCGCGAGCGCGATCATCCGCTTGTAGAGCTCGTCCAGCTCGAGGCGCGTGGGCTCGATTCGGAGGGCGGCGCAGCGATTCTTCAGCGCGTGACGCCCGGAGTGCTTGCCCAGGACGAGCGTCGTCTGGGGGACGCCGACGTCCTCCGGACGCATGATCTCGTACGTCCGGCGGTCCTTGAGGATGCCGTCCTGGTGGATGCCGGCTTCGTGCGCGAAGGCGTTCCTGCCCACGATGGCCTTGTTCGACTGGACGGCTTCGCCCGTGATCTCCGCGAGGAGCTGGCTCGACGAGAAGAGCTCCGGCGTGGCGATGCCGGTCGTGAACGGCAGCTTGTCGGGCCGCACGCGGAGCGCCATGACGATTTCCTCGAGGGACGCGTTTCCCGCGCGCTCGCCGATGCCGTTCACGGTGCATTCGAGCTGCCGCACTCCGCCCTCCAGCGCGGCGAGCGAGTTGGCCACGGCGAGGCCGAGGTCGTTGTGGCAGTGCGCCGAGAACACGACGCGGTCCGCGAACTTCACCCGCCCGCGCACGGTCTGAAAGAAGCGGACGATCTCGTCCGGCGTCGCGTAGCCGACCGTGTCGGGGAGGTTCACGGTCGTCGCGCCGGCCTCGACGACCGCCTCGACGACGGCGACGAGAAAGTCGAGATCGCTGCGCGTCGCGTCCTCGGCCGAAAACTCCACGTCGCTCACGTGGCGGCGCGCCCGGCGCACGGCGGCCGCGGCGTGGTCGAGGCACTCGGCGCGCGACATCCGGAGCTTGTGCTCGAGGTGCAGGTCGGAGGTTGCGATGAACGTGTGGATGCGCGGGCGCGCGGCGCCCTCCAGGGCCGCCGCGGCGCGGTCGATGTCGGCGTCGACGGAGCGCGCGAGCGCCGCGACGACGGGGCGCCGTACCTCGCGCGCGACGGCGCGGACGGAGTTGAAGTCGTCCTCGGAGGCGATCGGGAAGCCCGCCTCCATCACGTCCACGCCGAGGGCGTCGAGCTTCCGGGCGAGGCGCACTTTCTCGGCCTCGCGCATCGAGAAGCCCGGCGCCTGTTCGCCGTCGCGCAGCGTCGTGTCGAAGATCGTGATTCGGGCCGGAACGGGAGGCTCCTGGTCGCTCATGTCAGGCCACCTTGTCCACGACGACCGGATTCAGGAACGGCATCTTCGCTCGCAGCTCTACACCGACCTTCTCGATGAGCTGGTTCTTTTCACTTTCGCGAGTCGCCTCGAACTCGGGGCGTCCGTTCCGGTTCTCGTCGATCCACTTTTCGGCGTAGACGCCGTCCTGGATCTCCTGGAGGATCTTCCTCATCTCGCCGCGCGTCGCCTCGGTCACGATGCGCGGGCCGGCCGTGTAGTCGCCGTGCTCGGCCGTGTCGCTGATCGAATAGCGCATGTAATTCAGGCCGCCGCGGTACATGAGGTCCACGATGAGCTTCAGCTCGTGCAGGCATTCGAAGTACGCGACTTCCGGCTGGTAGCCCGCGTCGACGAGCGTCTGAAAGCCGGCCTTCACGAGCGCGGACGTGCCGCCGCAGAGGACCGCCTGCTCGCCGAAGAGATCCGTCTCGGTCTCCTCGGCGAAGGTCGTCTCCAGCACTCCCGCGCGCGTGGCGCCGAGCGCCTTCGCATAGGCCAGCGCGTCTTCGCGGGCGTGGCCGCTCGCGTTCTGCTCGACCGCGAGGAGCGCGGGCGTGCCCTCGCCTTCCACGAACAGCTCGCGCACGCGGTGGCCCGGCGCCTTCGGGGCGACCATCGAAACGTCCACGTCGGCGGCCGGCACGATCTGTCCGAAGCGGATGTTGAAACCGTGCGCGAACATGAGCGTTTTCCCGGCCTTCAGGTGCGGCGCGATGGATGAGTCGTAGAGCTTCTTCTGGCCCGTGTCGGGCGTCAGGATCATGACGATGTCGGCGCGCCTGGCGGCCTCGTCGGCGCTCAGCACGGTCAGTCCGTCCGCCTTCGCCTTCGCGGCGGACTTCGACGTCGCGTGCAGGCCGACCACCACGTTGACGCCGCTGTCCCGCAGGTTCAGCGCGTGCGCGTGCCCCTGGCTGCCGTACCCGATGATCGCCACCGTCCGCCCCTTGAGGCGGGAGATGTCTGCGTCCTTGTCGTACCAGATCGTGGCCATCACTATCTCCCTTTACTCCGCTCGATTCCTGCTTGCTTCTCGCTCGACGTCACGCTGTTTTTTCTTTGAAGGTGAAAGAGGATTCGGGCGGTGCAAAGGCCCGCGTCTGGCTGGAATCGGCGACGGCGTGCACGTCGACGAGGCGCATCAATTGCTTTCTCAGAAGATTGGCGACGTCGCTGCTTGCTTCGGCTGTGATCGTGAGATGCGCCGCCGACCCTTCTCCCCCTTCTAGGAAAAATCCACGAATGGCTGTGCGCTGCCGCCGGAAGATCGATTCCACCCGCGCCAACATTCCGGGAACGTGATTTGCGGTGATCTCGAAAACCTGTTCCATTTGCCTTCTTCCTCTCCGCCCTTTCTCTCTCAGCTCTTCTTCGTGCTCTTCGCCGCGTACTTCGGGTCCTCGACGACCATCGTGTCGATGGACTGGCCGGCGGGCCACATGGGGAAGCAGTTCTCGGTGGGCTCCGTGACGACGTGGACGAGCGCGGGCCCGCCCGTCACGGCGAGGGCCTTCTCGTACACGGCGTCCAGCTCGTCCGGTCGCCGCACGGTGAAGCCCACGGCGCCGAAGGCCTCCGCGAGCTTCGCGAAGTCGGGATTCTTCAGCGCTACCGAGAAGAAACGCCGGTCGTAGAACAGGTCCTGCCACTGCCGCACCATGCCGAGGCCCTGGTTGTCGAGGACGATGATCTTGAGGGGCAGGCGGGCTTCCACCGCCGTCGCGAGCGTCTGCATGGTCTGCTGGAAGCTGCCGTCGCCGTTGAGGTTGATGACGAGCCGGTCCGGCCGCCCGCACTGTGCGCCGAGCGCGGCCGGGAGGCCGTAGCCCATCGTGCCGAGGCCGCCGGACGTGATGAACATGCCGGGCTCGTCGCACTTCCAGAACTGCGCGGCCCACATCTGGTGCTGGCCGACGTCCGTCGTGACGATCGGGCGCAGGTCGCGCGTGAGGCGCCAGAGCCGGTCGATCGCGAACTGCGGGAGGATGACGTCGCCTTCCTCCCGGTAGCCGAGGGGCGCCTTCGCCTTCCACGCCTCGATCTCCTTCCACCAGTCCGCCGTGTCGGGAGCGCCGACGAGGGGCAGAAGCTGCTGGAGGACCGCCCGCGCGTCGCCGTGGAGCGGGTAGTCGGCCTTGCGGTTCTTGCCGATCTCGACCTCGTCGATGTCGATGTGGACGACTTTCGCGTGCGGCGCGAACGTGGCGAGCTTGCCCGTGATGCGGTCGTCGAAGCGCGCGCCCACGGCGATGATGAGGTCGCTGCCGTTCATCGCCCAGTTCGCGTAGGCCGTGCCGTGCATGCCGAGCATGCCGACGGACAGCGCATCCGTCTCGGGGTAGGCGCCCTTTCCCATGAGCGTCGTCGTGACGGGGATGCGCGTCTTCTTCGCGAGGCGCCGCAATTCCGCGGAAGCTCCGGACGAGATGACGCCGCCGCCCACGTAGAGGATCGGGCGCTTCGCGTTCGAGATCGCGAACGCCGCGCGGCGGAGGCCCACGGGGTCCGCGCGCCGCGGAGGAAGCGGCGCCGTGACGGAGCCTTCCTCCCACGCGATCTCGGCCTGCAGCACGTCGCGCGGCACGTCCACGAGGACGGGGCCCGGCCGGCCCGACGACGCGAGCCGGAAGGCCTCGCGGATGGTGCCGGGAAGCTCCTGCGGCTCGAGAACGAGCCAGTTGTGCTTCGTGACGGGCGCCGTCATGCCGAGGATGTCGGCTTCCTGGAAGCCGTCGCGGCCGAGGAGCGGCGTCGCGACCTGCGCCGTGATCGCCACGATGGGCGTGGAGTCGAGCATCGCGTCGGCGAGGCCCGTGATGAGGTTCGTCGCGCCGGGGCCCGATGTCGCGAGGCACACGCCCGGCCGGCCCGTGGCCCGCGCGTAGCCCTGCGCGGCGTGCGCCGCGCACTGCTCGTGCCGCATGAGGAGGTGCGTGATGGGCGCCGAGAGAAGCGCGTCGTACAGCGGCAGAGAGGCGCCGCCGGGGTGGCCGAAGATGTGGGACACGCCCTGCGCGACGAGCTCGGCGGCCATCGCGTTCGCGGCCCTCACGCGCGTTTTCTCGCGGGGCTGGAACTGTGCGCTGGGCTGGAACTGGGCGCTCACGCGCTCACCCCCGCCCGCTCGCGCGCCGTCGCGCTCGTTTGGGAAGCGGCAGGCGCGACAGGACTCGTCACCGCTCCCTCGGAAGCCGAGGAGACGAGGCGCGCGTACTTCGCGAGAACGCCCGTCGTCGCCCGCGGCGCCGGGGCGCGGTACGAGCGCTTCCGCGCGGCCAAGTCTTCGTCGCCTACCTCGAAATCGAGGCGGCGGGCGGTGACGTCGAGCGTCACGCGGTCCCCGTCCTTGAGGAACGCGATCGGGCCGCCGCCCGCCGCCTCGGGGGAGACGTGTCCGACCATGAGGCCGTGCGTCGCGCCGGAGAAGCGTCCGTCCGTGACGAGGGCGACCGTCTCGCCGAGGCCCTGGCCCACGAGCGCCGCCGTCACGGCCAGCATCTCCGGCATGCCGGGCGCGCCCTTCGGGCCTTCGTAGCGGATCACGACGACGTCGCCCGCGCGGATCTGGCGGCGCTCGACGGCCGCGAACGCGGCGATCTCGCCGTCGAACACGCGCGCTTCTCCGGTGTGCTTCAGGCGCTCGTGTCCCGCGAGCTTCACGACGCAGCCCTCGGGCGCGAGCGAGCCGCGCAGGATCGCGAGCCCGCCGGTCTTCTTGAGCGGCCGGGCGATGTCGCGCACGACTTCCTGCCCGGGAGTCTCCTCGGCCTCGGCGGCCTCTTCCTGGATCGACCGACCCGTGACCGTCGTCGCGCGCTTCAGGAGGCCCGCGTCCGAGAGCCGTTTCGCGATCAGGCGCGAACCGCCCGCGCGGGAGAGGTCGGGCGCGGTGAAGCGCCCGCCCGGCTTCAGGTCGACGAAGATCGGCGTCCGCGCCGAAATCGCGTCGAAGTCGTCGAGGACGAGCGGCACGCCGGCCTCGCGCGCGATCGCGAGGAGATGCAGGACCGCGTTCGTCGAGCCGCCCGTGGCGGCGACGGACGTGATCGCGTTCTCGAAGGCCGCGCGCGTGAGGATCTTCGAAGGCGTGAGACCGTCCGCGAGGCGCTGCATGACGAGCCGGCCGGCGGCGCGCGCGACCGCGGCCTTCGAGGGATCCGTCGCGGGAACGTCGTTCGCGCCCATCGGCGAGATCCCGAGGAACGTGAGCGCCGTCGCCATCGTGTTCGCGGTGAACTGGCCGCCGCACGCGCCCGCGCCCGGGCAGGCCCCCGCCTCGACGTCGCACAGCCCCGCCTCGGAGAGCTTTCCCGCCGAGTGCGCGCCCACGGCCTCGAAGACGTCCTGGATCGTGACGTCTTTCCCGTTCACGTGACCTGGCTCGATCGACCCGCCGTAGAGCGCGACGGAGGGGAGGTCGAGGCGCGCGAGCGCCATCACCGTGCCGGGGATCGTCTTGTCGCAGCCCGAAAGGGCGACGACGGCGTCCAGGGCGTGTCCCATGACGGCCAGCTCGATGGAGTCGGCGATGACCTCGCGCGAGACGAGGGACGCCCGCATCCCGTCCGTCCCCATCGAGATGCCGTCGGAGATCGCGATCGTGCCGAACTCGAAAGGCGTCCCGCCGGCCTCGCGGACGCCGGCCTTGACCTCTTCGGCGAGGGTGCGGAGGGACGCGTTGCAGGGACCGAGGTCCGTCCAGGAGTGGACGACGGCCACGAGCGGGCGGGCGATCTCCTCGGGCGTGAGGCCCGTGGCGCGCAGCATCGCGCGCGCGGGCGCCCGCGCCGGCCCCTTCTTCATGGCGTCGCTCCTCATGGCCTGATGCGTCTCCTTTCCGCCGGCAAAAAAAAAGCCCCGCCCCCTTTCGGGGTGCGGGGCGGCTGTTCGATGTTTTCTTTCGCCTAGCCGGCCTGCACCCCGCTCGTCTCGAGGACGAGGACGTCAATGACGAGCAGACCGAGCACGCGGCTATTCACGACCTGGAGTCTCGGCGCCCCGGGGCTTTCGGTCAAACTAATTTTTTTGCTGCTAATATTAGAAATTCTTATGGACATCTTCTCCCTCCGCGTTTTCCTCACGGTCGCCGAGGAGCGCAGCTTCTCCCGCGCGGCCGTGCGCCTCTTCCGCACGCAGTCCGCGGTGAGCCAGGCCGTGCGGCGTCTCGAGACGGATCTCCACGAGGCCCTTTTCGATCGCACGACGCGCGAGGCGCGTCTCACGGAAGCGGGGCGCACGCTGAAGGACTATGCCGAGCGCGTCCTGAACGTGGCAGAGGAAGCCGAGCGGGCCGTCAAGGACTTGAAAGACATGAAGCGCGGCCGGGTCGTGATCGGCGCGAACGAGGCCGGCGTCGAGGTCCTCATTCCGCTCATCGCGCGCTTTCGCGAGGCGCACCCCGGCGTCGAGTTCGACGTGAGGCGCTTCGCCTCGCGCCTCCTCGGAGCCGAGGTCCTCGCCGCGAGCCTCGACTTCGGCGTCGTCACTTTCTCGCCGTCGGAGAAGGGTCTGAAGACCGTCGTCCTCGGCTCGGACGAGCTCGTCGTCCTCTCGCACCCGAAGCACCCGTTCGCGAAAAAGAGCCGCGTGACGCTCGAGGAGTTCGGCCGGGCGACGGTCATCGCGCACAGCGACCCTTCGCCCGCCCGCGAGCGCGTGCTCCGCAAGTTCGCCGAGCGCGGCGTCGCCCTGAACATCAAGGTGTCCCTGCCCAGTCTCGACGGAGTCAAACGCGCCGTCGAACGCGGCATGGGCGTCGCCCTGCTTCCCCGGCGCACCGCGCTTTCGGAGATCGAGGCCGGCCGCCTCGCGGCGACGCTCCTTCCCGAGCTGCGCCGCCCGCGCGACCTCAGGCTCGTCTACCGGGCCGCCGGAAACTTCGGGAACTCCGCCCACGCGTTCCTCGAGAT
>OCTA010004902.1_pt1 | contig 11677 bp, 7 predicted proteins | sample 1538991 | NCBI WGS metagenome assembly OCTA01 (sample SAMEA3539302, study PRJEB22396) | soil metagenome | biome: tundra; feature: field; material: soil | place: USA | collected 2010-05 | depth 0.15 m | reverse complement strand
CCGTTTCGCACGCTTCCGGTGGCCAAATGTCGGGTTTTTGGTCGGAAATGTCGGGGTCGATGTCGGGTTTTTTAGAGAAACCCGACATCAGTTTTCCAAACAGAATCAGTCGCTTAGGGGGAAAATGTCGGGAATGGCAGGTTTTTCTAGGATGAGAGAGGTGCTAAGAAAGCGAGCAGCTTTTTTCTTTGTGCACGGGAGGGGGGCGCCCGGCGTCCACTTTTGGACTCCAGTTGGACTCCAAACCGCGAGTCCGAAGAGGGTTGGTGTCTGTAAGTCTTTGAGGAATTTGGTCGGGCCGCCGAGATTTGAACTCGGGACCTCTTGCACCCCAAGCAAGAAATATCAATCACTTACAGACAGTCCTCACTGAAAACAAAAGACTTGCGGTGGTGCGATTTGGACGCCAAATGGACGCCAAAACGCTGGAATCTGGCAGTTTGGACTCCACGTGGACTCCACATTCGCTGATCAGCCGCTTTTCGATGGCAGCGCGCTTCGGCTATTAATCGTTCAGCAAGACCTCACGAAGCGCCGTATAGTCGTTCGGTCCGGTGCCAGTCAACATAAAATTGATCTGGTGGCGTAACACGCTGGCAACGTCGTCGGCCAGGCAGAACTGCGTAGCCTGAAGATGTGGAACGAAGACCGATTGAGCCTCATCCAGGCGCAACATGCTATCGACCCCGAAAACGCCGGCCTGTTGGGGCAGGAACATCAGTTGTGGAAACTCCATTTTTCTGACCCTATCCACGAACGACGGATTAAACTCGGGTGTTCCAGTCCTTGCGTCTGCCAGACCGAAGACCTGGGCGACAAGCGTTCTGCGCCGTTGAATCCTTCCTCGATAGCCCCGATTATCCACGCCCGCCAGCGGGAACTCAGTCTGGACTAGCACAACGGGTCTGGACTTTGCTCGGACAACAATAAACTCCTCATTGGTCTCCAGTTTCGGCGCATGCAGGGGTAGCCCGCGTTTGAAAGCGTCCTGGCCGGCCGCAGTGATCTTGAACTGGGAAGCCATCGTCTTCGTCGGCTCGGCAGGATCAGGCACTGGGCGCCAGAGTTCGAGGTTCTCGTGCGGATAATAAGCGTGGGTCCAGAAGATCTGGCCAAAGCAGAAATTCGCATCATTGTGATAGCCGAGCGGAAGTTTTTTGTAATACGACGGCGCAAACCACTCGTCTATGAACATCCAAAGTTACGCTGTCTCCAGCTTGGCCATCGCAGCGAGGTATTCCTCATCGTGTTTCGGAGGAGTGAATACGAATGGCTGATTCTGGGTAGCCTTTCTTTCGGTCTGCTGTGCTTGAAACTTCATCCGAAGTCTCTGAATCTCAGCGGCGGTCTTGCCGGAGGAGGATCTTGAATACGCGGCGGGCTCTTCGGGTTCAATCACAGAAAAATCAAGTGGCGCGTTGCGAATTGCGGCCTCCATTGGTGCGGTTTGGAAGTAGACGTAGTCTAGGATTTCACCCGTGTTGAGCGTACCCCAATTCTTTAGCACGCTCCTCAGAATGTACTCATCCTTCACATTGTCGAATGGTTCGCGCGGATCTAACCGCTCAGTAGGCTTATAGAGAAAAGTCTCGAATTCCGAGTTCGGGCGCTGTTGCGCCAACACGTCGTTAGCCACCAATTCGGCAAGCGTCGGATCGAATTCCGCTGCCCAAGGGCCCAAGTGGAAGAACTTCCAACTGAAGCCAGTGAACGTTTGACGATGGACCCTGTAATACTCGACGTCGAAGAGGTACAGAAGCTTAAGCAACTTGGTCTTTGTGACAAAGCTCCCCTGGCCAACGACCCACGTGACGATGGCCACCATGAGCTTCTCAGTACTCGGGGATTCCATCACGCAACCATTCTTTGTAGACGCCCAGCGCTCGGCGGAGGTTTGCAGATAAATGCCCGTCGCCCCGCCCGGCGTTAGAAGACAACACTTTAGCAGACAATCAGGGTTTCAGGGGACCCAGGAGCACCAACAGACGTTAACACGACGAATTCGCTTTGCTCCGTTCGGCGCCTTCACGCGGGCCGGCCACCACTACTGAAACAAAAGTGGTTATCGGCTCCGTGTCCGCGACCGTCGGCGGCACATCAGCCGCACCTGAAGTGGCTTCAACCGCCTTCGAAGAACTTCCGTCCGCCTTCTGGGCGGCAATCGCCAGCTTTCGTTGAATCCGGCGCGTCAGTTCGTTTTGGCGTTCCGGCGTGACGAAGGTGTATTCACCAGTCATCTCCAGGCTGTTATGGCCAGCGATCTTCGAAGCTTCGATGGCGCTACCGCCGACCTCTTGCCGCCACGTGATGTTGGCCCTACGGAAGGAATGCGGCCCCAAGCCCGGAAAATCACACGCTTCGGCCTCCGCGGCTTGGTGGAGGGCATCACGAACGCCGGAATCCCAAAGCGGCTTTCCCGGCGCACGCTTCTGCTGGGAAATGTACGCTTCTGGCAGCGCGCCGTCCTCGGCAGCCTTCATTTCGAACCGGGAAACCAGATCGCCGATTCCCAGGGTGCGGCGGCTATCCTCGCTCTTCGGGCGGTCGATGTCCTGGTGCCAGACGCGTTGCTCGATTTTGACCGTTCCTGAGTCGAGGTCTACGTGCTTCCACTTCAGCCCGAGCGCTTCCGAGATGCGCGTGCCGGTGGCGATGCACGTCTCGATGATCAGGCGGTTCGGTTCTTCCAAGTGGGCCAGCACGCGCGCAGTCTCCTCGAAGGAAAGGATACGGCGCTCCCGCTTATGCCGCTTCTTGCCGAGCCTCGCCTTGCTGGCCGGACTGCGCCGGCCCTCCTCCCACAAGCCATGACCCTCGGCATAGTAGAAGACACGGCTCATGATGGCGCGAACGCCGTGCATCGTCCACCACGAGTCGAAAGTGGTGTGCAGCCAGTCTTCGACCGCCTGCGGCTGAATCTGATTGAGGCGCAGCTTGCCCCACCGCGGTACGATGTACTGCTGTAGATAGAATTCCTCTTTCTCGCGCGTCGGCCTGGCGATCTGATTCCTGCGTCCCAGGTAGCCCTCCTCGTACATAGTGGCCACTTCGCCGAACAACGCCACGCCGGTCGCCGCAACCTGCTGGACGGCGTCCTCGGTGGTGGGCGCGTTCAACTTGGCCAGGAATTTGTCACGCTCGATCTCAGCTTGCTTCTTGGTAATGGCGCCGTCGCCTTTGCTCGGCCCAATCTCTTGATACTTCCGCAGGGTCTTGACGGAGCCGTCCGGTAGGGCCTCATCAGCCCAATACCGAAACACCCACGGCCACCCGGCCCGGTCCTTCCGCGGCTTGACTTGGGGATGCTGTACCCGTGCTTTCACTCGTAAACCTCCCGATAGCCTCTGGAGGTTACCTTCAGCGTGCAGCATCATTCAAGTCCCGTATTATCAATGGATTAAGTGGGCATGGATCGAGTTCGCGGTTTTCTCGAATTCGTGGCAGCTCTCTCATCCTAGAAAAACCTGCCATTCCCGACATTTTCCGTGTAAGCCGTTGATTTTGCTATAAAAACTGATGTCGGGTTCCTCTAAGAAACCCGACATCCACCCGACATTTCCGACCAAAAACCCGACATTTCGCTGGCTGTCACCGAACATCGCTATCCTCGGCGTCCGGCGCTTCCGGCAGGAGCATGCTCCTCGAAAAATGCAGCACAGGGATCGTTGACCCGGCAATAGTGCGGCGCACCGTGAGGGTTTCCCGCTTAGCGTCGATGGAGGCGAGCCACCCCTTTTCGGACAGTCGTTTCTTCAGGGTTTGCGGCGACGTTGCGAACGGCTCGTTCATATCGCGGGCCATTATCTGAATCACCCGGTACGCTCCGTTCGGCTCCAGGTAGATGTTTTCGCAGTCCACCCATCCGATACAATCCCCCTGCGATTTCCAATTCTGGCTGTCAAAGCGCCAGCCGCAGGACTCCGGCGAGCGCTCCGGTCTGCCAGCTTCGGTCGTTTGAAAATGCGCCCGGCCGGATGTCATTGACGCCCGCAGCAAGTCCAGGAAGCGCGCCGTGGGTTCGGTCGCCACGTGATGTTTGGCCTGGGCGGCGGCTACCATCTGGAGCGCTTCCCAACTCCGGTCGGCCAGGTGCTTTCGGTCGGCGGTATCCACCGCTTCGCAGTCATGGGCGAATTCTAGATAGGCCTCGAACCCGGCCTGTAAGGTGGCAATCATGTCTGCGGTGCGGGCGTGGGCGGGATCACGTAGGTTGCGTCGAAGTTCGGCCGCGCGGACAGCCAAAGCGGCCCTCCTCTCCTCGTAGTGCCCAGCGATCCATCGGATGAAAGCGCTCATGGCTACCGCGTACAGACCGCTCTCAGCATCTCTCTGACATTCTTGGAGCTTGCTGGAGCTGATCGCGCCTTTGGAAAGTTCCAGGAGCATGAGCCGCGCTCGAATGGAATGGCCGCGCGGGATCTCTTCGCCGGTAGAGAGGATCAACCCGCGTGGCGGTTTCGGCTCCCGAAGCCTGGCACTGGAGTCCAGCCGGCCCCGCCCTGAGCGGTTGCCCGCCGCGCGGAATATTCTTTCCGCCGCCGCGTAGTATCGGCTGACATCTGCGGCAGTGCCCTGCGGTGCGAAATCGTCAATCACGATCACCACGTCCTTCGCATGGAAAGTGAGCGCCTCCAGAGAATTGGCGGTAGACGACCATGCTCCCGGCAGATGCAGCCGATCCATGCCGGCGCCGAAGTGTCGCTGTTCGAGTGCCGCCAATTCGCTCTTGAAGGCCCCCGTCTCTCCCGTCAGGTGCACGGAAAAATCGCAATCGCCAAACGCGGCCCGCCAGGTAGCCGCCCGTAGGGGGAAGCTGACCGCCAGGGGCCCAAGTTGGGCAAGTCGCAGGCTGGACCGCAGGGCATTTTTAAGTTCTTCCGCGGTGGCCGGCAGCCGCAGCTCATATCGGCCTAAGGGGCCTGTAAGCCGGACATTGACGCCCGGCACCGCGCCGTTTTCGCCAATAGCGCCGGCGGTGTGGAGAAAGACCCAGTGGCCACCGATGTTCCGCCAGCCCGTGTGGGTATAAATGCAGCGCTCCTCGGCGGTCATGGAACGGGATTGAATCGCGGCAAGCGCGTAATTCCGCTGGTTGGGGAACGTGATAGCGGAAGACCCCATGCGTTCAATCGGCCAGTCCATCCGCGCGAACTCTGGAGCCGAAATCGTGAACTGAAGGCGCTGGCCCAACAATTCCGCCGCGATCTCGAATTCGCGCTTCGTTTCGACGCCGTCGTCCAGCATAATGTTTGTAATGACTTCCGCCCGGTAATTCGAGAGTTGTACCTGCGAAAGCCGCTCACCCTGTGTGGTGATCCGAAACATGCCATCGGGCCTGGACTCAAATTGTGGTGGAGGCACGACGTGAAGGCGAGCGCCGGGGACGGAGTTCTGAAATAATTCGAGCACGCGCGCTGGCCCCCAAGCCGCCAGCAGGTCATCGACCCCGTTAACTCCGCAGTCTGGCGGCAGGTTGACGAAATCTACCTTGGCGGCGCGCTTGCCAAGCTCGCGGGAAATGCCCATCCGCGCCCATTTCACGCTGTCGATGGACTGAACGTTGGCGTCGAAGACGATGTAGACCAATCGTCCCTGCCATGCGACTCTGTCTAAATCGGGGATCGGTCCTTTAACATCGACGCGCTCACCGCGGCTATCGTTGGTCTTCCCAATGGTGCCGCGCCAATTCCAAACGCCCGCGATGGCTATTGGGATGAATCGCGGCGTGTCAGTTTCGTGGCACGCAAGCCTCCAGAGAGCCAAGGCTTTCTTCTCTCCTTCGACCAGCGCAATTAGAATCGACACGTCGCCGAGCTGATCCAGCGTGACTCCGGGCGGAATATAGAGCCGATTGGCGCCCTTGGGCGGACCCAGATATTTCTTGTCGGGCTTCGCATTGCCCTGGCCATCATATTTCAGGTCGGGACGATCTCTCCGCAGCCGGTAGTTGAAAGCCCCCGGCTCGCCTGGCCAGTAATACGGAATGAGGATGCCTGCACAATCGCGCGATCCCTTCTGGCCGACAACCTCGCGGCCCTGTAATTCGTCCACCCGGCGAAGCATTGCCGCATCGGCAATTTCTCGTGTAATCCACGATCCGGCGAGCGCGGCATAGTCAGCTTCGTTCAACGGTCCGCCCCAGTTCGGCGGAATGCGGTCAAGAGGGGCCTCCGTCGCCGTCATCGCCTCTCCGCTTTACGTGTCGGACCGACAGCACAATCCGGACTTTCCAGCGAATCCACCTGAATCTGGAGCGCCTTGGCAATCGCTAGCGCCACGGCCCGTGGTTTGCATCGGTCCCGCGCTTCCCCAGTTATTCCGGCGATTTGGACACGTACCGACACCAGCCCGTTTGTGTCTGTGATCGTGTATCGTTCCGGTTCAGCAGCTTCCAGAAGCCGGATGGCATCCGGCAATCGGTCTAGTGGTCGGTAGCGCCACCTGGGCATCCAGCGCCGGTTGCCCATCAGGAAACGGTCCGGGCCGACGCGCCAACCCATCACGCGCTCTGCCAAGATCGCCGTGAGCTGGTCTGTGCTCACTGGCCGGATCCTTCCGGAGGCGCCTCAAAAACAGCGTCATGACCCACCTGTCCGGCCATCCAGGCCCGGAGGTCTGGTTCGGCGTATTTGACCTTCTTCCCAATTCGATACCAGCGGGGTCCGTAGCCCCGGCGGCGCCAGGCGGCCAAGGTTGCCGCTTCGACTCCGAGCAGCCGCGCCACTCTGGAGGAGTCGAGCAAAGGCTCTATCAAACAGCTCATACCTTTAAGTTCATCAGGCTAAAAAGGGGGAAAGATGGGTACGGATGGGTAAGCCTAGCAGGGTAAAGATGGGTAATCTCGGCAGGCGGTCCGGCTCATTTGGCCTTGTCGGCTTGCCGGAGCCGCCGTCGATACTTTTTCGTGGTCTCGCGGCTTGTGAGACCGTACTTTGCTAACATTAGGTTCTCCGCGTACGCCCTCGGACTGAACGTTTGGCCTTCTGCAAGCTCTTTGATCTGGGAATCCTCTATGACCGTCCAAAGGATAAACTTAGGATACTTCCGCTTCAACCCTTCGGCCGTGCAATAAGCCCTGGTTTCCTGTTTGATGATCGCCAACTCGCGGGCAAGGGCATCGGCTAGTTCGACCCGTTCGCGAATGGATTTGAGATCGACGGTGCGCCGCGGCGTGTTCTTCCCTGCACCTCGTGCATGCGGTTGAGGGGCCTTCGCAGATTCGCTGGCTGCCTTCGTAGCCTCTCCCAGGACCGGTACGTCGCCGACCTGCGACCCGCCGCCGGACTTCAGATCAGCATGGGAATCATCCGCCCCCACGGATGGCCGTACGGCATCCTGGGGTGGCGTAGCCGTGCCAGGCATCTCCTTTGGCGGCTCTGTGGACGCTGCACGAAAGTCAGAATCTCCCCCTGGCGTCCCCGGTCGTTCGCCTTCGGGGACTGGCGTCGGTTCCGGCCCGCGGATTGCACGCTCTGCCGCCCTCTTTCGAAAGTCCTTGTCGCCATCGCGAAGGTCCTGCTCAAATTGATGCGCTGGTGGTGATGTCGCTCTGAAGGTGTCTGGCGTGATCCCCAAGCACTTCCAGTACATGCCCTCCATAATGACGGGAAGAATGGTGTAGAAAGCTTGGAGCGTCTCGTTGTCCGAAACGATTTCAAGCCAGGCCTTTCCAGTGGCACGGTAATAGTTCAGCGCACGCTGCCAAGAGTCGAGGTGTAACGTCTTATCAAAGTCCTCCTCTGCCTGAGTCAGCGCAAGTTGAGATTGCGCCCATCCCGGCCGAGAATTTAGAATATCCCGAGCCTTCTGAATTGCGATATCCTCTTGCTGACGACGCCACTGGGCGAGGTCTGGCATCGTTCCTTGTATTATGGGCTTGTCATCTTGAGGTTCCTGCACCGTGTTCTCCACTCCCGCTGCTGTTTGGGGTAGCTTCGGCGCTAACATCGACCCCACCGGGTTCGCCCAGCGGCTCAGCGAATTCCGAATATTCTTCGCCAAAGCCAAATGATCCACGCCCACAGCCTGGCACGACATGGGATCTAGCTCAACCCCGCCAGGGTACTTGCGACACAGCAAGTACAACACGGACTCAATCAAATCGGGTGTGACATCACTTGGCGCGATTTTCCAGGCCGCCCAAATGGCGTTTAGAATATCCAGGAGGCTAACTCGCTTTAACGCTGTCGGCGGCATCTCCTGGAATCCTGCGCGCTTCTGGGATTCCGCGATGATTTTCTCATACGCAGTCAAGAACAGCTCGGGCACAAGAGATTCTGTGTCTGGGTCCGCTCCTGCTGCCGATTCGCCTTCGGCCTCTTCCATGGGATTCTCCGCCGGTCGCCCATCAGCTTGAACTTTTTTCGCACCGGCAATTTGCGGAGACGACGGCGGGCCAGCGATGTCAAGTCGTGATTTCGATAGCCGACCCAGTGCTTCTGTTTCAAATAGAACCATTCGATCTTCAAGAGCCTGGGTGATCCGCGCATGAAACTCCGCTCGATTATTCTCGTAGCGCAACTGAATCTGATACAAAATGATCAATTGCCAAATGTCGTTCTCGCGAGGACCGACGACTGGCTTATGCTCCACACGAAACGACTGATACGTGATCCTGACCCACTTTTCCCACTCACCGGTCGGAGCAAAATCCGTGATGTTAGCCTCGCCGCTCTCCGCCCAGGTCTTTCTTTCTGGTTCGATCCATCCGATAATCGCCGGCGCGATCTTGCCTCTGAGAAGATCCAAATATGCATCAACGTCTTCGAAGTTAAGCACACGCGCGATTCCATCAAAAAGGTTAACGCCGTATTTGTTGAAGGCTGGTATAAAGACGTCGTGCTTCGCGGTGAACTGTACGATCTCGTTCGGAAGCCAGATCCGGCTCCAGATTTCCATGAGATCCGAATGAAGGTTCGTTCTGGCTCTCGCGATGATTTCTCGATGGACCAATGGGTCCAGACCGAAATCGGGCAGGTTTGTATCGCCGGGCAGTCCCGGATGCAGGTCCGACGACGTACACGCGGATTCGCAGTTGCAGGGCACTTCCTTGGCGCCCGCCACCGTAGGATGTGCTGAGGCGAGTCCTTCATCACCGCCGTTGGCCGTGGGTGCCGGTTCCTGACGCTCGGCTGCGGCATTCGCAATTCGTTCGGGCGTCGGGTGTTTAGCCGCCTGACGCTCCAGCGCGTCCGCTGCCAGTCGCGCTTCTTCGTCCTCTGGTCCCGGTGGCTGGTCGATCTTGGAAGAAGCGGCTGCCGCGGGATCGACCGAGCCTTGGTTCACCTTCGGTGCGGGTTCGCCTCCGACCTCCACTATGGCGTTTCCCACTTGCCCATCGGCTTCCCCCTTTTCCCCACCGGCAATTTCCGTACCCGACGGCGCACCAGCGACATCATGACGCGGCTTCGGTACCGCTGCGCTCCGTGCAGGCCCGGTCGCAGCAGCCTTGGCCTGGGAGTCGGCAAGTTCCTTGAGTTCCCGCAGATAGTCCTTCCACTCGGGGGAAGAAGAGATTCTCTGAAGCACTCTACCGCGGAAAGTCCCTCGGATCGATCCGAGACTGCCATCGCCAAAGCCCCTCCTTCTATCGAAGGCCATGTATCGTTCGAATGCTTCAGGATCGAGGCCAGCCGGGTGCCTCGAATAGTACGCGTCGTCGATCTCTGACTCGCGGTGTTTCTCCACGAAGCAGCGGAGGCGTTCCGCCGTCCAACCTTCCTTACGAGCAGCCTTGACCGCTTCTTCGAGAATAGTTGTGAATACCCTAAGAACGTACCCAGTAGCATTTTCCTCTGTTGGCTGACTTCCTTCCAAGTCAAGCTCGGCTTGCGCTCTGATGAACTCGATCCGGTTACGGGATTGTTCGGGTAAGTCCGCCAGGTCTGCCATCGCCCCCTCCGCGCTCTCCTGACAAGGAATCGCCGCCAACCGGGCAGCGTCCCCGCCTTTCGGCGTCCCCGATGCAACTGGATTGGGCGCGGCCGCCTCGGGTGACGGCACTTCCAGCAACTTTGCGTGCCACTCTGCGGTTTCAGCTCGGAACAGTCCTTGCCAATCCCTGTCCTCCTCAAGCCAACCCCAGTAATGCCCTATCCGGTGCGGGAATATCTCGGTCCTCATCTCAGCAGCGCGATACCACCAGCCGCCGGCGACAGCCGAATCCCACACGAGCAGGGGTATTTCGTTTTCCAAAAGCTCCTTCGTGAGAATTCCGGCGTCGGACAGCGCCGACGCGATTCCGGTAAACGCAAGTCGCATGCTGTCACAGTCCGCGGAGGGAGCATCGGGCAACTTCCAGAAAGCGGCATGTGCCCGCAATATCGCAACCTTCACCGCTTGTCTGATCTCAGCCGAGAGATTCGTCACGTTCCACTGATCCACCCATCTCAGAGGATCAGGATTATGCGGCCTTGCGCGTCTGGGATCCTCGTACGGTGCAAACGCGGCAGGATTGTCTGCCCAGCCGCCTCCCAGCGCCTTTTCTTCATCCAGGCTCTTCACCAGAGCCTCCGCGCCCTTCCAGGAGTACTTGTATTTCGGGTAATCGCAAAAAGGAAGTGCCGCTTGCGGGGATTGGGCCTTTCCCTCCCTGGGCAACTGGATCACTACCGAATGAATCGCACCTGTTGATGGCGCCCGCCTCGATTCGCTTCCCCCTGATAGCGTAAATGCAATGCGAGCTCTGTTAGTCCAATAGTAAGCTACACCTGCCGCGATATTTTCCAGCATGGTCCTATTCACATCGCGGCGATCTGACGAGTCCAACATGGCCAACCCGTGCTCAACAGCTTCTGATGCGCAGTTATCGATATGTTCAGTGAATCGTTCCAGGGGGCGAATATTCCAAGCGGCCTCCGCCAACACGTTAATCTCATCGATTACGTATTTCCTGACATCCAGCTCCAGGCTTAGGATTCCAGAAACGTCCTCAGCGGGAGTGTTATTGAGCACAGCCCTCTCCGGTCCGGAAAGACGATTCAACTCCCTCGTCGGCTGGCGTGATCGAACCGCGTCTCGAAGCTCTTTTTCGGCATTTGCCAGTCGCGTCCGCTGCCTCTCTGTAAGCGGTACGGGCTCCTGCTCAGGGGACCGCGGTGTACCCGACTGGAGACGCTGAAGATAGGAATGAACGCCTTCGAGCTGTTGTAGCGCAATTTGCTCCGAGCAGTATTCTGAACTCGACAGCGGCTGGGTGGCTCCTGGAATCCGAAAAGATGACAGGTCTTCTCCGAATGCTTGTTGTAGAGCGGCCAGAACCTCATGGAAACTTGACACGGCGGTCGTGTCCCAGGTGCGGGGCAGATTGTTTCGCAGGTCCATGAACCTGGCCCAAGCCGAACTCCGTTTCCGGGGATCATCCATTGGCGGTCGTCCGAGTCATTCGGAGGGCCAACCAGGCTGAAATGGGGCCGTTTGTGTAGCGCATCATCCCGCCTCGTCCCGCCGGCTGATTCAGGAGTGATGGCCGCCAGGGGCGGGTGCCAATTCGCCGGGCTCATGAGGCCCGGTTAGGCGGTCAACAACAATTATAGCCAGATCCGTTTCGGAAAGACAGGCCAATCGCGACAATCACCGCAGGGGGCCTGGCGCGAACGCCGGCTTCCCCAAGAAAACTGCCGCCCCGTCGCGCCACGTTCGCCCACGTTGCGCCGGCGGCGCCTACCGCGACCAATGT